>Ga0210394_10002336_pt1 | contig 26255 bp, 23 predicted proteins | sample IncBWC12MmetaG_FD_160121 | JGI IMG/M metagenome (GOLD analysis project Ga0210394, IMG submission 160121) | Forest soil microbial communities from Barre Woods Harvard Forest LTER site, Petersham, Massachusetts, United States - Inc-BW-C-12-M | ecosystem: Environmental > Terrestrial > Soil >...
CGTAAACATTGAAGTTCTGATCTGCTTGTCGGCAACTCGGAGTTATCCAGAACAGGGCTATGGGAAGTTTGCGCCATATCCCATCGATTCGGACGACAAACGCCATAGTCGGAAAGTACGCCTCGACCTATTTCCCGCATGGCTTTCCTCACCCCACCTCAAAGGCGTACAATTCTCGCATCCATGCCATTCAAATCCGGCTTCGTTGCGATCGTCGGCCGCCCCAACGCGGGCAAATCCACGCTCGTCAATACGCTCGTCGGTCAAAAAGTCGCCATCGTTTCCCCCAAACCACAAACCACACGCAATCGCATCCAAGGCATCCTGAATCGCGAAGACGCGCAAATTGTTCTGATAGATACGCCGGGCATCCACCAGCCCAAAAACGTCCTCAGCCGCATGATGATGGACGAACTCCAGCACGCCCTGGAAGGCATTGACATCCTCTGCCTCATCGCCGACGCTTCCGTGGACTACGGCCCCGGCGACCGCTTTTCGATTGAATGGATTAAACGTTTTCACGGGCCCGTGTACCTGCTGCTGAATAAAGTGGACCGCATCGCCAAACACTTGCTGCTTCCGTTGATCGAGCGCTACCACAAAGAATTCGACTTCGCCGAAATTTTCCCCATCTCTGCGCTCACTGGCGCCGGCTGCCTCGATCTTGTCAACTCCTGGCTCACGCGCTTGCCCGAAGCTGAGCCGCATTTTCCACAGGACCAGTTCACCGACCAGCCCGAACGCTTCCTCGCCGCCGAAGTCGTGCGCGAGAAAGCCATCCTCCAGACGCGCGATGAAGTGCCGCACGCCATCGCCGTCCTGATTGATAATTTCGAGGAAACCCCCAAGCTGCTGCGCATCCGCGCCACAATCTACGTCGAACGCGAAGGCCAGAAGGGTATTCTGATCGGTAAGGGCGGGGAAGCCATCAAGAAAATCGGCACAGCAGCGCGCAAAGAACTAGAATTCATCCTCGGCGCAAAAATATTTTTGGAACTCTTCGTCAAAGTCCAATCCAACTGGCGTCAAAACTCCACGCTGGTCCGCCAACTCGACTGGCACCGCCAACTCGAGCAGCTAGCCCAATTCCAGGAAGCCGAAGAAGGCTAGAATTCGTCGAATCGCGCCACAACTGAAATTCGCGCGCAGCACACGCTCAGCACAAACGAAATACATTCCACGCCACACCCACAATCGCTCCAACCAGCACGAGCCAAGCCGAATTCACACGATACCGCAACAATGCGATGGAGGCCACCACCGCCAAAGCCACGGTGACAACGTCCACCAGCGCTGCTCGTCCGAGTTGCCAACTAACCGCCGCCATCAAAGCGAGCGATGCGACGTTCACGCCATCGAGAAAAGCACTGGCAATTCTAGATTTCCGAATGCGCGGCACCAGCGGCCCGCTGACCGCGACAAGAACAAATGCAGGCAGGAAAATTCCCACTGTCGCAACGATCGCGCCGCGCATTCCGCCCAGAATGTACCCGATAAAAGTGGCAGTCGTAAAAACCGGCCCCGGAGTGACCTGTCCCACCGCCACCGCATCAACGAGCTGCGAGTCTGTGAGCCAACCGCGATGCGCGACCAGATCCGCGCGCAGGAACGCCAGCAAAACGTAACCGCTTCCGAACACGATCGCCCCAATTTTTAAGAACACGAGAAAGAGGGTACCCAAGCTAAAGGAGGTTGCTGCACCGGCCAAAGCCGCCGCCGGAGCAGTAGCCAATGGAATCGCACTGAATGCCGAACGCGATGTTCCGAGGCTCATCAGGCAGACCGCGCAGCCGCCCAGCGTCAGCACCAACAGAGGATGCAAGCCGAGAAAAGCCAGAAGTACGCACACGACGCCCACGACTCCAAGAAATGTGGTCTTCACGGCGGTGCGTCCCAGGCCCCACAGCGCCTGAAGAATCACTGCAATCACAACCGGTTTCACTCCGTAGAGAATCGCCGAAATCGCGAGAAGCTTGCTAAAGCGGACGTAAGCCCACGCGAGGGCGGCTACCATAATTGCCGCGGGAAGAATGAAACACATTCCAGCAACCAGCAGTCCGGTCCATCCGGCGAGCAAATAGCCGATGTGGATGGCCAGTTCACTGGAACTGGGGCCTGGAATCAGATTGCTGGCGCCGAGCAGGTCGAGAAATTTCTGGCGAGAAAGCCACTGTCGCCGGCGAACCAGCTCGTCCTCCATCATGGCAATGTGCGCCGCGGGGCCGCCGAAGGCGGTGCAGCCCAGCCGCAGAAAGAACGCAGCGAGTTCGCGTAGCGAGACTTTTTGCGAGGATGAGAGTAAATGCGAAACTTGCGGCGCCAGCTGCTCAGCCATGGCCGCTTCGCCAGTTCTTACACATAGTCGAACAGGGTCATAAAGCCAAAGTCCATGTGCAGCTGCTGATGGCAGTGGAACAGAGTAAGCCCGGGATTGCCCGCGGTGAAATCCATTTCCAATTCCTGATAGCCGCCGAGCATTACTACGTCTTTCATCACTCCCGCTGTGGGCACGCCGGCGATTCGCGTGAGTTCAAAGCTGTGCCGGTGCAGATGGATCGGATGGATATCGTCGCTGGCATTGCGCATCCGAATACGATAGCGCCGGCCTTGCTTCAGATGGAATGACGCCGGAACGATTCCCTCGCTCATGGGATAAGCGGCGCCGTTAATCGTCCAACGATTAAAGCCGCCTTGCGCGGCGTTGTCCTTCGCAATTAGCATCTCGAACGTTTCCTCGGGCGGTGCAGCAACCGCGCCAGCTTTGGCGAAATGCAAATAATTCCAATGGAACGGCTTCGGCGGCGCCCACACCGGCTTGGCGCTGTGTCCTGCGTACTCGACGACGATACCCATGCCATGGTCGCGATCGTCATCCGCAAGGTCGCCCATAATCCACACGCCCGGATGATTCATCTCGACGATCGCCGAAATGCGCTCCGCCGTTCCCAGCCACAACACCGGGACTTCGGCTGGCGTAGGAACCGCGTTTCCGTCTAGAGCGACAACTCTAAACGAATGCCCGGGCAACGCCAGGCTGCGAATCTCAGTCGCGCTGCCGTTCAGAACGTGAAACAACACGCGCTCGCCCGGTTTCACCTTCACCGGATCGCCGTGCCCCAACATGCGGCCGTTGATGGTGAAATAGCGGTAGCCAACTTCGTAGCCGTGCGGTGTGCCTTGCGCGAGTGAAGCCTTCATCGCGGACTCGCCCGCCGATTCCAGCTCTTTGACTTTCGCGGAGGGCGCCAGAAAATCCTGAGCCATGTCGCCGCCTTGGCTGAAGCTCGGCTCAAACTCTTTCAGCACCAGAAACACTTCCCGGTCGTAGTCCCCCGGCTGGTGTTGCGGCTCAATATAAACTGGCCCGACCTGGCCGGTGTATTGTCCCGCGGACAAGTCGGCTCCGGCGCGATTATGCGTGTGATAAAAACGAAGACCGGCCGGCCGCGGAGTGAATTCAATTCGCCGCATCCCGCGCCCCGGAATGAATGGAGTGCCTTCCTCCGCCGCGCCATCCACATCGGTGGAAACAAACTGTCCGTGCCAGTGGAGTTGCTCCGGCGTGTCCGTGTCGTTGTGTACTTCCACAACCACGGGTTGCCCTTCCTTAAACCTCAGCAACGGGCCGGGGAACTGGCCATTGTAAGTAATCGTAGAGACGATGTGTTTCGGGGCGATCTCAACCGCGCTCGCGGCAATGCACAGGACGTAATCCGCCGAGCCGCCCGCGGATTGTAGTGCTTCAGTCGGCGCAGCAAAACCGCGCAAAGCGTTCGGGCACGCTTCCGCACAAGCCGCCGTTGCGGCCAGCTTCAGAAACTCGCGGCGAGATTCGTACGCATTGCGCACTTTCGGATTCCTGCGGAAAATTTCGCTCACACGGCGACCATCCTGCAATTCGCAGCGGGCGGTTCCAACTTCGCCGCCGGTCCGCGTGCTGAGTTCGGAACCATCGTAAATTAGATTGGGCTTCGTGCAAAGACGTCGCATTTGAAATTGGAGACGAACGCGAGCCACGGAAGCAGCCAAGATGGGATTTAGTTCAAATAGCTACACAGGGGACAAATCGGTTGCATGCTGTTTCCCGCATTCGAGATCAAATGACAGGCAGCCAATACGGCTCTTTCCCTCCGCGCAGCCTTCTGTATCCTTGGTCAGCCGCCCTACGAGTGCCGCGCACCCAGCGACTGGTCGGCACACGCAGAAATGAACCAGCGAGATTCGCGATAGAACCGGAGGGTTCCGCGATGAATCAACGAGATACATCGGCACTTCTGGCTCGCGCTGCGGAGCTGGCCACGCGTTATGTCAGCGCCGTTCCCGAGCGCAGGGTCTCGCCGTCGGAAGCCGCACTCGCCGCGCTCCAGAATTTCCATGAGCCTTTTCCGGAATCGAGCTGCGATCCGCAAGAAGTTCTGGAGATGCTCGACGGGATTGGTTCACCTGCCACAGTAACCACCACCGGCGGGCGCTACTTCGGTTTTGTCATCGGCGCGACCCTTCCCGCGGCGATGGCCGCGAACTGGCTTGCCGCTGTCTGGGGTCAGAATGCCGCTTTGCGTGTCATGTCCCCCGTCGCCGCCGAGCTAGAAGAAATCGTAATCCGCTGGACCTGCGAAGCCCTCGGCTTGCCGCCCAGCTGCGCAGGCGGACTCGTAACAGACGCGACGCTGGCGAATTTCACCGCCCTCGCTGCGGCGCGATATGCGCTGCTTACGCGGGAGGGCTGGAATGTAATCGAGGATGGACTCTTCCATGCCCCGCCGATCGAAGTTGTGGCTGGCGCGGAAGTTCACGCCTCCGCGCTAAAGGCGCTGAATATGCTAGGCATGGGCCGCAGTCGCATCCGCTCGGTGGAAGTGGATGGGCAGGGAAGGATGCGCGCGGACAAATTGCCCAAAATCTCCCGGAACACGATCGTTTGTATTCAGGCTGGGAACGTCAACACCGGAGCATTCGATCCAGCGGCCCCCATCTGCGAAGCCGCGCACGAGCGGGGCGCTTGGGTTCACGTGGATGGCGCGTTCGGTTTGTGGGCCGCTGCCTCGCCGAAATACCGGCACCTAATGAATGGATTCGAGCAGGCCGATTCTTGGGCCACAGACGCGCACAAATGGCCCAACGCCAGCTACGACTGTGGCCTCGCGATTGTCAGGAATGGCGAAGCTCTACGCGCGAGCATGGGGCTTTCCGCCGCATACCTGGTGCCAGGAACGAAGCGCGAGCCAATGCAGCACACTCCCGAAGCCTCGCGCAGAGCACGCGGCGTTGAATTGTGGGCCGCGCTGAAGTCCTTGGGCCGCTCGGGCCTCGCGAGATTGGTCGAAAGAACCTGCGCCCACGCTCAGCAGTTTGCCGCCGGCTTGCGCGCTGCAGGTTTTGATGTGTTGAACGAAGTCGTCATCAATCAAGTGCTGGTCACATTCGGTGACGCACGGAGGACGCAAGAGGTCATGCGTCAGGTACAAGACGAAGGCACCTGCTGGTGCAGCGGCACCGTCTGGCAGGGAAAAACCGCGATGCGCATCAGCGTATCGTCCTGGGCCACCACCGCTGATGACGTAGACCGCAGCCTCGCAGCCATTGTCCGCATCGCGCGCGCCACCTAGTGCCTTCAATTGCGCCGCAAGAACATCGCATACCAGGCACGCGTCGGATGCGCGCTCGCAAATTTCTCGACCCAACTTGCCCGGTCCAGGACATCTTGGAGTGCGGCGGCTTGCCGCGGCTTTTCTTAGCCGAAGCTTGCTTCGGCATTCGCTCAACCGCGCAATCCGTTTCCGCCGCGCGGTTTTCGCCACCTTTCGATCTGCATGCCAGCAAATTAGGGCACGGCCGCGCGCCACCGGCGCTCGACGGTTCTTCGTGTGTTCTCGTTCTCTACGAGATCGGATTCAACCTTATCGCGGCCGATATCGCAATGAACTCGTCGTCGTTGAACCACTTGGCCGCATAACGTAAATCCCTAAGCCGCTCTACTCCCTTCCATGTATGGCCCACCATCGCCGCACTGCGTATTCTCACATCGAGAAAAGTCGGTACGACTGCTCAACAAAGGAGGTCAACAACCGATGCCATTGTTGACGGTAATAATGGTTCTGATCGTTGTGGGAGTTCTGCTGTGGCTCGTCAACCTCATCCCCATGCAGGGAACAATCAAATCAATCCTGAACGCGGTGGTAGTGATCGCAGTAGTTCTCTGGCTACTGAACATTTTCGGGCTCTTTAATTCATTCGCTCACATTCGCGTAGGCTCGTAACTTCTCACGCGCTGCTGTGCGAAAACAGAACTGAGCCTCGCAGTTCCGTGCCTGTTCCCGTCGCGAACGCGCCACAGCGCACGGTAGCCGCCTTCAAACGCGCGTCGGCGCAATCCCCAGCGCACGCATCTTCCGGTACAAATGGCTGCGTTCCAAACCCAGCGCCAGCGCCGCCTTCGTCATGTTCCAGCGATTTTCCTCCAGCTTGCGCAGCACAAATTCGCGCTCGTAAGCCGACCGCGCCTCCTGCAAACTCTCGTAAGGTTTCTGCGGACTCTTCGACGCACCACGAAAAAGCTCCGGCGGCAAATGATGCGGCTCAATCCGCGGCGACGGGCAAACAATCACCAGCCGCTCCACCAGATTTTTCAGTTCGCGCACGTTGCCCGGCCACGGATAATTCAACAGCACGTCCAGTGCCGTCGAGCTGAACTCCTTCGCCTTCTTCCCATATTCCTGGCAAAAAGCCGCCAGAAAATGCGCTGCCAAAATCGGAATATCGGCGACCCGCTCGCGCAGCGCCGGCACGTAGAAGGGAATTACGTTCAGCCGGTAAAAAAGATCCTCGCGAAATGCATTGCGCGCGATTTCTTCCTCTAGTTTTTTATTCGTCGCGGCAATGACGCGCACGTCCACGGTCGCCGGCTGGTTCGACCCCAGCGGCTCGACGCGTCGTTCCTCCAGCACCCTCAACACTTTCGATTGCGTCTTCAAACTCATGTCGCCGACTTCATCGAGAAATAGCGTCCCGCCATCCGCCTTCTGAAATTTTCCCACCTTGTCTTCGCTCGCGCCCGTAAAACTGCCCTTGCGATGCCCGAACATTTCCGATTCGATCAGCTCCTCCGGGATCGCCGCGCAGTTTACTTCCACAAATTGCATCGAGCTGCGCAAACTGCTGGCATGCAGCGCCCGCGCCACCAATTCCTTGCCGGTTCCGCTCTCCCCGTAAATCAGCACGCGCCCGTTCGTCGGCGCGGTCAGGGCAATCTGCTGCCGCAGCGCCTTCATCGGAATGCTGCCGCCCAAAATCTGATGCTTTTCCTCCAGCTCCGCGCGCAATCGCCGGTTCTCCGTCTCCAAACGCAAATATTCCAGCGCATTGCGCACCACCAGCACAACTTTTTCCAGCGATAAAGGCTTCTCGACGAAATCAAACGCACCCAGCTTCGTCGCGCGCACCGCCGTCTCAATATTCGCGTGCCCCGAAATCATCACCGCCATCGGCGCCCCATCCCGCGCCTGCATCCGCTCCAAAGTCTCGAGGCCGTCCATCTTCTTCAGCCACACATCCAGCAAAACCAAATCAAAAGTCCGCGTCTCCAGCCGCGCCAGGCACTCCTCGCCCGAAGCCACAGCCTCAACGTCGTAACCCTCGTCGCGCAATAAAGCGCCCAAGGATTCGCGTATCCCGTTTTCGTCGTCAACAATAAATATAGCCGCAGGCATGCTGTGTACTTTCCGTTTTGTGGGTCGCCATCCGGCTCGGGGTGTTTAGGCATCATCCCGAGTCCGGTTGGTAGACGAAGGATCTCTGTTCGCCTTTCTCTCTCGTTTCTAAATTGCGCGTTTCTGTGTGCCTCTGTGACTCTGTGGCAGAAGCTGCCGCAGCCTCACGTCGGCGTAACCGGAATCTCCGCCGCGGGAAAACGAATCACAAACCGCGTCCCCGCCGGTAAATTATCCTCCACGCGAATCGTCCCGTTATGCTCCGCAATAATCCGGCTGGCAATCGCCAATCCCAGCCCCGTCCCGCGCTCCTTAGTGGAAAAATGCGGTAAGAACAATCGCTCCTTGTCCTCCGGCGAAATCCCCTGCCCGCTATCCGAAATCTCAATCTCCACCGCGTCCCCGTCGCCATCCACGCGCGTAGCCACCCGCATCCGCCGTATCCCCGACCCCTCCATCGCCTCCGCCGCGTTATCAATCAAATTGGCCAGCACGCGCCGCAACAACTCGCGATCCGCCTTCACCGGCGGCAAAGCAGCCGCCAATTCCGTCCGCACCGTCACGCCCTCCAGTCGACCGTGAAATAGATCCAAGGCGCTCGCGACAATCGTATTCACGTCCTCCGGCGCCAGTCGCGCCGAAGGGAAGCGCGCGAACTGCGAGAACGCATCCACCAACGATTTCAAAGTATGTACTTCGCGCTCGATCAGCCCGGCACACTCCGCCACCAATTTCTCCAGCTCCGTCCGCAACGCCGCGGCTTGTTGCGTGCCACTCCGTTCCAGATAACGCAGCAGCCTCTGCGCCGAAAGCTGTATCGGCGTCAACGGGTTCTTGATCTCATGCGCAATCCGCTGCGCCACTTCCTGCCAAGCCGCCGCCTTTTGCGCGCGCAGCAAATCCGTCAAATCGTCAATCACGATCACGTATCCAGGATTCGAAAGCCGCGGCCCCAACGAACTCACCGTCACCGCCGCACGCACCAGGCGACCCGCCGTCGCAATTTCAATTTCCCGCGAAGCCACGCCCATCCGCAGCGACCGCCGCATCAAATGGAGGACTGCCCGCGCCGCCTCCTCACCCACCAATTCCGGCAAAGTCCGCGCCTCCCGCGCCGAATCGCCCAAAATCGCCGGCACAGCAGAATTCACCCGCGCCACTTCGCCCGAGGAATTCAGCGAAATCACGCCCGTCGGAATATTCTCCAGAATCGCTTCCATCAACTTGCGCCGCCGCTCGCGCTCTTCAATCGCCTGCTCCAGGCTCTGCGTGAATTCGTTGATCTGCCGCCGCCCTTCGCCCAGCTGTTCCGTCATGCGATTGAACGAACGCACCAGCATCCCCAGCTCGTCCTGGGCCTTCACATCAATCCGGTAATCGAAATTCCCGCGCGAAATTTCCCGCGTGGCCTCCGCCAGCGCCTGAATCGGCACGGTCACCTGCTTTGACAAGAACAGCGCGACCCATGTCGTCGAGAAGCCAAGGATCGCCGTAAATAGAAAAAGTCCCAGCAGCACATCTCTCTTGTAGGCGCGCAGCCCCTGCTTCTGCCGCGCGTAGGTTTCCGTCTGCGTCCGAATTTCAGAATAACGCGACAGGAAATCACTCGGCAGGATCCGTGCCACATACAATCTGCCGCCATCCAGCGGCGCGCTGCCTGCAATGTACAAATGATCGTCCGTATGCCAAATTTCCGCGCCGTTTGGCAGCGTCTGCACGAGAGTGGGAGTGATTGTCTCCATTTCCGGTACGGTTGGGTCGCGGGCGGGGTCCTCGGGCTTCACGTACGCCACTCCGTCGTCTGCTTGTCCTTGCGAATGCGCGATCCAGGAAGCGTCCACCGACCACGCCAGGCCCAGCAGCGATTGATTCTCCTTGCTCGTCGCCGCCGCCTTTTCCGCGATAGCGTTCAAATGGCCCAGGTTGGCCTGACCCATGTCCTCCAGCAGACGCTGGCTCTGTTCGTTGGCAATTTCCAGCGGTCGGGGGAACCACGCGATCAGCGTGCGATTCACGATCGCGTAACTGAAGATGAAAAAAAACGCGGTCGGCAGCAGCGACACGCCGATCGCGCCCAGCACCATCTTCACCTTGAACCGCGAGCCCATCTGCCCGCTGCGCCGCTCGATCCATAGCCGCACCAGGCTGCGTGCCAGAATCACTGCGAACACCAGCAGCGCCGCCGTCAGCAGGGTCGTCAGCGCAAAAAATACCGCGAACTCGCTGCCTTGCTCTGGCCGCAGCGGCACGTCCAGCGAACCCACCATGAACACGGCCGCCGTCAGCAGCGTGACGACGATTCCGCCGATCCACGGCCACAACCGGTTCTTGCGCTTGGCTCGCTCCACCTTCAACGCCCTTCCCCCGGATATCGTCCCAGCAGCAATTCAGCGCACAGAGGCTCCCGCACGCGCGCCAATTTGCACGCTTCCGCGAAGCGGCCAGCCGAAATTCCGGGTCGTTGGGGCTCAAAACGGCCAATTTTGTGCGAATTTGCCATCGAAATCCGAGAATACCGGGCCCAAACAGCCGAGTCAAGCCAACTGTTGCGTCATTGCCACACTACTGTGGCTCTTCGGTTATGCCCGTGTGGAAGGTTTGCTTCTGCCGTTGAATTATGCAGAGCCCGAACTGGTCCCGCTTCGCGCGACCGGGCACGCCGTCGCCCCCGATGCTGCTGTTGAATTCGTAGCGACGGTCCCGCAAAACTGGACCGCCATCGATCGCCAGCGCGATCGCATTGATACGGGGGCGCTGCTTGCTGCGCCCCAGCTTGCCACTACGTCATCTGCGTCGCCGACTCGCCTTTGTCCTTCTCGCCGCCTCTGCGGTAAACGCATTTGCTTTTCTCAGATTTGGCTCCGCCTTTCTCCGCGCACTCTTTGTTAAATCTTTTTACGTTCTGAGACCGCAACTACCCATTCGCCTTCTGAAACTCTCTCATGAAATCCACCAGAGTTCCGACCGTCTCAATCGTCACCGCATTGTAAATCGAAGCCCGCATGCCCCCGATGGACCGGTGCCCGCCCAACCCAATCAACCTCGCCGCCGCAGCTTCCTTCGCGAATTTCTTCTCGACTTCCTCGTTTCCCCCCGCCACCCGAAACGTCACATTCATCTTCGACCGCGAATCCTTCTCAATCGGCCCAACGTAATACCCGTCGCTGGAATCAATCGCGTCGTAAAGCAGCTGGGCCTTCGCCGCGTTGCGCTTCTCGATCGCCGCGACGCCACCCTCCGCTTCAATCCACTCCAACACCAATCCCACGATGTAAACAGCGAACGTAGGTGGCGTGTGATAAAGCGACCGCTCCTTAACATGCGTTCGATACTGCAGCACAGTAGGCAGATTCTTGTCCGCCCGCTCCGCCAAATCACGCCGCACGATCACGACGGTCGTGCCCGAAGGCCCCAAATTCTTCTGCGCCCCCGCGAAGATCGCTCCAAATCGTCGCACCTCCACCGGCCGCGACATAATGTCCGACGACATATCCGCCACCAGCGGAACATCGCCCGTCTCCGGCAGCCAATTCCACTGCGAACCCTCAATCGTATTATTCGTGCACATGTACACGTACGAAGCGTCCGCCCCCAACTGAATTTCGTCCCTGCGCGGCAGCCGCGTGAACCCCACCGCCTCCGTCGAAGCCGCGATCCTATAAGGCGTCCCGCGCTTTAATTCCGTCAGTGCCTTTCCCGTCCACATTCCCGTGTGCAACAAGTCCACCGGCTTCCCCGGCAAGCACAAATTCAGCGGTGCCATCGTGAATTGCGCGCTCCCGCCACCCTGCACAAAGATCACGCCGTATTCCTCAGGGATCCCCATCAGCTTCCGCAGATTCTGCTCCGCCCGCGCAATAATCTCCTCAAACTCCGCCGAGCGGTGGCTCATCTCCATCACGGACATCCCGGTCCCGCGATAATCGAGCAACTCCTCGCGGATCCGCTGCAAAACCGCCAAAGGCAAAGCCCCCGGTCCAGCATTAAAATTAGCCGTCCGCTCGACGCCCCGCGGCGAAGCAATAGAAAGTGTCACGATGCCATCCCCTCCCGATAATTTCGGTGCCTACAATTGTCCAACGCCGTCACGCCGCAGCACAAGAGTAGCAGATGCCCACACTCCGTGCGAACCCTGCTAATCTGGCCCGGAATCTAGCGGTGCAGGTTGATCCCGCGCCCCAATACAAAAACAAAAACCAGCGACAGCGCGACAGCCACGGCGATCCATCCGTAGCTCCTGCCAATTCGGTCCGATGCTCGCTCTGGAATCGTTCCTCGCGGAATGTAGTACTGCAACCACACCAGCCCGGAGTCAGCCCCAGCCGTCCCCGGCAGCGCCGATTGCCACATCAGTTGGATGCCAAGTGGATTCAATAGTCCACCAGCGCAAACCAGCAGTGTCGCCGAAACGTAGGGAATCAAAGTAAGTTTCCACAGCCGCCGCGCATCGTTCCGCGCAACTCCCACGTATCGCACGAGGCCCGTGCCCACCACCAACACCGCACCGTAGTAAGCAGCAATTCCAACCACAGCCAGCAGCGACCGCCACAACCAGTGCGCCTGCAAACCCGCAATCACCACCGCCCAATCCCCGAAATTAGTGACTCCCGAAAACAAGAAATACCCAGTCCCGGTAAATAAGTTAAACGCAAGCGATGCAAGCAAGAAAAACCGCAAGCGCACAGCTGCCCGCGTAGCACTGCGCAGCACAACCCAAAAAACTACCCCAGCCGCCAAATTCGCCAGCGTTCCCCCTGCAGCCACAACCCTTGAGTCAAAGTCACTCGACCAGGCGACAGTCGTCAGCATTCCCGATTGTGTCCCGGTAAGCAGAGCCGTAGCACCATGGCCCAAACCTTCATGCACCACGTTGGCAAGCATCGCAGCCAACAGGCTGATGGCGCAGATCGTCAGCACGTCGTCGTCGACCCGCACCGAGCCAGCCTTCGCCGCCATCGCCCCTCCGTCGGAATTCAGCAAATGCCTGCCCAAGCACCGGGCGCTGGCAGCCGCAGGGGAAGACTAGCAGATGCGGGCATCTCCAGCGAATGACGCCAATCTGGTCGGCAGGTCAGTTTCCGACAAATGCGGCGGTCTCAATGTGTCAACGCAACACTAGCTCGATGTCATACGGCGCTACGACACTCATCAGGTTCGGCTGAGCGCCCGGATGTATTTCTGCGGTTCGCATGTGCGGAGGCTTCTGGGGATCGCTTCATTGAAAAAAAGTCGGATGTGTGCGATATAGAACAGATTTTTTCCAAGCGATTGGCCATAAGAAATGAGGAGCTTATGACTACTACAACCGTCTTGCAGGATAATTGTGTGCGGAACGATCCGTCTGGCAAGAACCGGTTGAACTGGGCGATCGTGCCTGTCATGACAATCGTTCACGTGGGCGCCGTGGCGGCGCTCTTCTTCTTCAGTTGGACCGGACTGTTCCTCGCGATCTTCTTATACTGGGTGACCGGCGCCTTGGGACTCGGCATCTGTTATCACCGGCTGCTTACCCATCGTTCCTTCGCGACACCCAAGTGGTTTGAGTATTTTCTTACGATCTGCGGTGTGACGGCCATGGAGGGGGGTCCTCTCCTATGGGTGGCCATTCATCGTAAGCATCACCAATTCGCGGACAAGGACGGTGATCCGCACTCTCCGCGCGATGGCAAGTGGTGGTCGCACGCGGGCTGGGTCTTGTGTGGCAACGCGTTGCGCCAGGACGTCGCGACACTAAAACGCTACGTCCCCGATCTGGCCGAGGACAAAGTTCATGTCTGGCTCACGAAGTACCATCTTGCACCGCTGGCCATCGTCGCAGCTGTGTTGTACGCCATCGGTGGATTTCGCTTGGTACTTTGGGGCGTTTTTTTTCGCACCGTTGTGGGACTTCATGCGACGTGGATCGTCAACTCGGCCGCGCATATTTGGGGCTCGCGCCGCTTTGAGACCCGCGACACCTCAACCAACAATTGGTGGGTAGCATTGGTGAGTTTCGGCGACGGTTGGCATAACAACCACCACGCCTACCCGGTTTCGGCCCGGCACGGGCTGAAGTGGTATGAGATTGACCTCAACTGGTACACCATTTGGATGTTCAAGCAGCTCGGACTTGCTTCCCGTATCCATGACGCTCGTCCACCAGTCCTTTCACACGCCAACCAAAGTAACTCTGAAGCGCCGGATCGCGTGGCCGTCGTGGCGAATCTAGGAATCATCAGCCAAGACCCTGGTGAAGGACCGCCGCCTCCTCACTGAGCATCTGAACTCTCGTAAGCCCGAATTGGTAGCGTAGCCGGAAACTGACCGACTCCCCAATTCGTAGAAATTCTCCAGACTGTGCGCCTTCTTGCTGTCACCGCAATGAACACTCTCAGTAGCAATCACTATCGTGGTCTCGTTGCGGCGATGACACTATCAGCGCACCGCTTCACGACCTGGGGGAACGCATGCAGGGGGCGCACATGCAGAAAGTCAAGCTTTTTGCCAATTACTGCATTCCGGTTGTTTGGGGTGTGGTCGGCCTCGCCGTAGGCGTCGTCGCGCTCAACTACCCGCTCTCCCTTATGTGGGAACGCGTCATCGTCAAGCCCGAAAACGTCACCCCCACCGACGGCCTCACCGTCATCATTCTTTCCGTGATCGGCGGAGTTTTTATTGGCGCCGCCGCGCGGTCTGGCTTTGCCCAGAACCGCTGGACCGCCCGGCACTGAACGCCAAAAAATCACCTCAGCCCCTCGCCTTGACACTCCGCGCAGCCTGCCAGTAAACTGATTTGCTCGCTTACTACGCGGAGTCGAACCGAATGCTATTGTCGCGCGATTATGTCGGTTACATGGCCAAGGAAATCGTCAAGCGCCTGGTAGCCGCCAAAATGATCGAAGCCAAGCACGCGGAAAACCTCACGCAGCAAGTCCGCCAGGTGATGGCCGAGGAAGTCACCATCGAGGATCGCCTCAACGAAGAGGTTCGCGAAATCCTTGCCAAATACGCCGAGGAAATGCGCACTTCCGGCGCGTCGTACCAGGAAATGTACAAGAAAGTGAAGGGCCAACTGGCCCGCGAAAGGAAATTAATTCTCCGCTGACCAGCGGCCGATGCCATGCGACTGACACGCGAAAAAACCGTACGCCTCTCCCATCGCATCATTGATTTTCTGGTCTCCAGTCCCGACGTGGATTTCATCGAAGACCGCGACACCATCCGCCAGGAAATCGTCACCATCATCACCGCGCTGCTGAAGGTCGAAGCCCAAGTGGACACCGAAGTCCGCGCCAAAATCGCCTCCCAGAAAAAAGAAATCCTCGAAGGCAGCGAAGAGTGGGACATCCTCTACCGCAAATACTACGCCGAAGGCCTGAAACGCATGGGCGTAGCCGAAGTCCAAACCCGCTAACCGCCGCAATATCTCCGAGAGGCCGTCTCATAAATGAATGCTTGCGACGGGCGGCCCATCAATGTCCCTGTGAGAACTCGGGAGTCTTTGTAGGTCATGGCTTCAGCCGAGGCACAAACACAGCAAAAATCGCGCGGCTTGAGCCGCAGAAGTACCCGTTTTGCAGTTCGAATCAGGCCCACACAAAAAAAAGCGCCCGGCAAAAGAACCGGGCGCGAAAGGTTTTAACTTTTAACTCTGAACTGTCAACCGCCGTTCACGGCTGCTGATTCGGGTCCGGCCTCCGCTGCAAAGTCGGCCGGTCCGGATCCGAGTTCGGATCCGACGTCGTCGAAGTATCCCCCGGCTGCGGCGCCGTAGTCTGCGCAGTCTTCTTGCGCAAACTCGGCTTGTTCGGATTCTTGTCGTTCACCTTCACGTTCTGCTCGATCAATTGCAACCGGTGCTTCACCACGTCAAACTCCGACGTCGTGACGATGTAGTCATCGCGCTGCGGCAGAACCGTCGCGATCTCTTTCTGCGAAGCCTTAATGCGTTCCGGTGTCGGCGGGTGCGTCGAAAAAATCTTCGGAATCGTGCCGGGCTGCTTCTTTTCGTCTGACGCTACCTTCTCGAAGAAAGCCACAAACGCGTTCGGGTCATAGCCCGCCTTGTACATGTACTCCAGGCCCAAATAATCCGCTTCCGCCTCGTCCGTGCGCGTGAATTGCAGGAACGCCATGGGAATCGCGAACTGCATACCCTGATAAATCGCGTAGCCCGCCAGCGTATAAGGAATGAAAATCATCGCCGGAATCATGGCCAGCTGCGCGATTTCGCCCTTGGTGGCTTGCTTGGTGCCATGCCGCGCGCAGACGTGCGCGATTTCATGCGCCATCACGCCCGCCAGTTCCGATTCCTCGTCCGCGTGCAAAATCAATCCACTGTTTACGTAGAAAAATCCGCCGGGCAGCGCGAACGCGTTCACCACGTCCGAATCAATCACCTTGATCGTGAAAGGCACCTGCGCGTCCGAATTGCGCACTAGGTTCTGTCCCACGCGGTTCACGTATTCGTTCACCACAGGATCGTTGATGAATTTCGCCTGGCGCTCCACTTCCGACGACAGCTGTTTCCCCAGCTGAATTTCGTGCTCCAGCGAATAGAAGTTTAGCCCATGCCCCACGCTGCTGCGATTGCCGATCGCGCTCACGTCCGCCCTGCTGCCCGGCTTCACATTGGGATCGGCCGGCTGCTCGATGGGCTGGTCCGCCTGCTGCACCGCGCCTTGCTGCTGAGCGCCAGACGCACCGGTACTGGAGGAATCCGTGCCAGGTGTCGTGTTGCCAGGTGAAGCAGAGCCCGTGGACGGTGTCGAAGGTTGCTGTGCCGGTGGTGCGCCGCCCTGTTGCGTGCCACTCTGCGGTGTCGAGGATTGCTGCCCGCCCTGCTGCTGCCCGAGCGGGACGCTCGCGACACTGGTCGAAGTCACCAGCGACGCCGCGATGATCATCACACCCAACTGCCCCGCCAAACTGTTTCTCATGGCTACCTCCGGCGGATCCTACCCGGATTATACACCCCTCCGGGCACCTTCCTGCGCTGAATTCCTTGGATGTACCTCGCCCCCATTTAGTTTTCTCGAACTTGTATTACCTACGTCACGTACAGGCTCGCAGGGAAGGCCGGCATTCCGCGGCCGCCGCTGCCCCCCACAATCGAGGTACTTGACTTGGCACACCATCCAGGTCCATTTACGGGCGTGAGTGAGTCAGCCAAGAAGCCCTGGATTATCGGCGTGTTAATAGCGCTCGCCGTCGTCGTTGCGGCCCTCTGGCTTCTGACGTTCAAGAGCTTTCCGTGAACCGTTCCGTTGGCGTCGGGTCAGAGCCGTTGTCGATTCCGCACCAAACGTTGCCGTCCGGAATCACAGCCGCGCACTCATATTGACGCCCCTCCCGATTCTGTCTACATTTGTGATGTGCCCGCACGCAAACTCCAAGTCGGCCAGGTCTGGAAGAAGGAAGATTCCGGCGAATCCTATTTGGTTACTAAGGTTTACAACGAGGCCCTGGCCACCTTCGCTATCCTCCGCAAAGCCGGCGCTGAATCCGAACGCCCCATAAAAGTCAAAGTAGACCGCAAAGGCCCTGCCTACGCCCTCCCCGGTTTCAGTTACGCCCAAGAATCGGACGAGTTCTGACGATGCGACGAGCATCGCCATCCTGCCCGCCCTGAGTGATTTTGCGAAGGGAGGCCGGCGCCTTCGATTTAAGCCGGCCGCAGCATCTCTCCGCTCTCTCCGTGCCCTCCGCCTTTCTCTGTGAACTCTGTGTTCAATCCTTCGACTTCCGCCGCCAAGCCCAGCCGATCGACCTCACATCGATCGCACCGCCATCTTCACCACGTCGTCCACCTGCATCACTTCCTTAACAATAAATCCCTCCGCGTACCTAACCCCTGCCAGCCTCCCGTAATACTGCGCAATCGAATTCATCCGCGCCTCCAGCTCATCCAGCGGCAATACCACCTTCGATCGCCGCTGCTCTTTCGGCGGCGTAAATTGCGACGCGTATGCCAGGATCGCCTGCTTCCGCCGATCGAATTCCTTGGTGATGTCCACGCAAAATGTCGGACGCTGATAATCGTAAGCCGCCGCGTACAATATCTTGAACGGCCGATAAGCCGCGCCCCCCAGCGGATAATTTTTCAGCCCCGCCACAAAACACGCCTCAAATCCCAACTGCGCCGCCGTGTAATGGTCGGGATGCCGCCCCTCCCAGAAGGGAAGTATCACCGTGCGCGGCTGCAACTCGCGAATCACCTCCGCGATCGCCATCTTGTAGTCTTCGCGCATTTCCAGATGCGCGTCCGGCAAACCCAAATTCCGCCGCACCGTCACGCGCATGATTTTCGCCGCGCGCGCGGCCTCCTTCAACCGCGTCTCCGGAGTCCCGCGCGTCCCCGTCTCTCCCCGCGTCAAATCCAAAATGCCCGTGCGGTATCCCGCCGCAGCCATCTTCAGCAACGTCCCCCCGCTGGTCAATTCCACATCATCCGGATGCGCCGCAATCGCCAGCAAATCAGCTTTCATTCCCCCTCCCAATTCAATGACCAGTGATAAGTGACGAGTGACAAGCAACCCCATCACAATCCGACGATTCTACATCAATCGCGATATCCACCCAGACGTGCCTGTGGCAGATTTGCTCTGCGTGCTCTGCGTGCTCTGCTCCTCTGCGGCAAATCTTCCTGCCTTCTCCGATTTGCCTCCGCCTTTCCTCTGTGACCTCTGTGTTAAATCTTTTGACGTCGTCTTCATCTCCGCAACCTCATTCCCCACGCCCCACAAAAATGTTAACGTGGCTCACACAAGGAGGGAAGTCCGATGGCGGAAAAATCTCTAGCTGGACAAGTCGCCCTGATCACCGGCGGCTCCAAACGTATCGGCCGCAGCATCGCCCTCCGCCTCGCCACCGACGGCGCGGACATCATCATCAATTACGACTCCTCGAAATCCGAAGCCGACGCGCTGGTCAACGAACTGAAATCGCTCGGCCGCCGCGCCCTCGCCGTCCAGGCCGACGTCTCCCATCGCGCCGACGTGCAAAAGCTATTCACCGCCACAGAAAATGAATTCAGCCGCCTCGACATTCTCGTCAACAACGCCGGCACGTTCTTCGGCGCGAAATTCGAAGAGCTGACCGAAGAGCAGTGGGACCACATCCTCAACGTAAATCTGAAATCCCAATTCCTCTGCGCGCAATCCGCCGCCCCCATCATGAAACGCCAGGGCCGCGGCCGCATCATCAATCTCTCTTCGCTCGGCGGCCTGCTCCCCTGGCCCGGCTACACGCACTATTGCGTCTCCAAAGCCGGCTCCATCATGCTCACGCGCTGCCTGGCCCGCGCCCTCGGGCCCGAAATCCTCGTCAACAGCATTGCTCCCGGCACCATCCAATTTCCCGGCGAGACCCCAGACGAAGACTACATCCGCCGCGTCCCCCTGCATCGCACGGGCACGGGCGAAGACATTGCCGAAGCTGTCGCCTACCTAACGAAAGCCGATTTCGTAACAGGCCAAATCCTAGTAGTAGACGGCGGCCGCTCCCTCGTCTGACGATGCGACGAGCATCGTAAGACTGAGGACGGCGCCTCTGCCTCAAGCCGCCCGAAGGATCTCTCCCGCTTTCCCGTTCCCCAGCGCGATGCAGGTTTTCTGTGCGGTCTCTGCGTCTCTGCGGTAAACGCCTCCGCTTTTCTCAGATTTTTCTCCGCAGTTCTCTGTGTTAAATCTTCCATCGCAACACAAAAGAAAAGCCCCGGCTCGAAACCACCAAGCCAGGGCCGCGTCCTTTGCGAACGCTGGAGACCGAACGTCCCGCTAAGAAGTCACCGGATTCGGTTTCTCCGCATTAATCCCCAAATCCGCAATCGCCTTCTGCACCACACATTTCTCGATCTTCCCGTCCAAGAATAGCTCGTTCAAAGCCGCCAAAGTAATGAACCGCGCATCCACCTCAAAGAAGTCCCGCAAAGCAGCCCGCCCCTCGCTGCGCCCGAATCCATCCGTCCCCAGCGACGCCATCCGCCTCGGCACCCACTGGCTAATCATATTCGGCAAAGTCTTCAAGTAATCTGTCGCCGCCACCAAAACCCCCGGCGCGTCCGCCAAACATTCCGTCACATAAGGCACGCGCGGTTTTGCGTCGGGGTGCAGCCGGTTCCAGCGGTCCGTTTCGATCCCATCCGTGTACAGCGCCTTATAACTGGTCACGCTCCACACGTCCGCCGCCACACCGTATTTCTCCGCGAGAATTTCCTGCGCCCGCAATGCCTCGTTCAAAATCGCCCCGCTGCCAAAAAGCTGCGCGCGCAACGACGATTCCTTATTCTCGCAAGCCCGGAACCGGTACATCCCCTTCAAAATCCCCTCGCGCACGTCCCCGGGCATCGCCGGCATCGCGTAATTCTCGTTCATCACCGTGATGTAATAAAAGATGCTTTCGCCATCCTTGTACATCCTGCGGATTCCGTCTTCAATAATCACCGACACCTCGTAAGCGTAAGCCGGATCGTAAGCCCGCAGATTCGGCACCGGCAGCGCCAGCACGTGGCTGTTGCCGTCCTGGTGCTGCAAGCCCTCGCCCGACAAAGTCGTGCGTCCCGCCGTCCCGCCCAGCAGAAATCCGCGCACACGCATATCCGCTGCCGCCCAAATAAAATCGGCGATGCGCTGGAATCCGAACATCGAATAATAAATGAAGAAGGGAATGGTGTTGATTCCGTGCGTCGCATAGGCCGTCCCCGCCGCGATGAACGACGCCATTGACCCCGCTTCGGTAATCCCTTCCTCCAGAATTTGCCCGTCCTTCATTTCGTTGTAATAAAGCAGCGTGTTCACATCCACCGGTTCATACCGCTGTCCCACGCTGGAATAAATTCCCGCCGTGCGAAATAGCGACTCCATGCCAAATGTCCGCGCTTCGTCCGGCACGATCGGCACAATCAGTTTCCCCATCTCCGGATCGCGCAGCATTTTCCGCAGGATCCCGACGAAAGCCATCGTCGTCGAAACCTCTCGTCCATCGCTGCCGGTCAAAAATTCCTTGAACAATTCCTCGTGATCCGCCACCAGCGGCTTCGCACGCGCATGCCGCTGCGGCACGTAGCCGCCCAGTTCCTCGCGCCGCGCCCGCAGATACGTCAGCTCCTCACTGTCTTCCGCCGGGCGGTAGAACGGGACTTCCGCGCACTGCACGTCGCTCATCGGAATGTCAAACCGCGTGCGGAACTCCCGCAGTTCGTCTTCGTTCAATTTTTTCTGCTGGTGCGTGATGTTCTTGCCTTCGCCCGCTTCGCCCAGCCCATAACCTTTAATCGTCCGCGCCAGAATCACCGTGGGCGCGCCTTTGTTTTCCGTCGCGGCCTTGTAAGCAGCGTACACTTTGCGCGGATCGTGGCCGCCCAGTCGCAAACGCCGCAACTCCTCATCCGAGAACGGCTCGACGAGCTTCAGCAGCCGCGGGTCAGATCCGAAGAAATGTTCGCGTACGTAGGCGCCCGACGAAACCACCAGCTTCTGGTACTCGCCGTCCACCAGTTCGCCCATGCGCTTTACCAACAGCCCTTCGGTGTCGCGCTCCAGGATCGCGTCCCACTCCGTGCCCCACAAAACCTTAATCACGTTCCAGCCCGCGCCCCGGAACGCCGATTCCAGCTCTTGAATAATCTGCCCGTTGCCGCGCACCGGCCCGTCCAGCCGCTGCAAATTGCAATTGATCACGAAAATGAGGTTGTCGAGCTTCTCGCGCGATGCCAACGTAATCGCGCCCAGCGATTCCGGCTCATCCGTCTCGCCGTCACCGAGGAACGCCCAAACTTTCGCATCGCTAGCGGGCTTCAGTCCGCGGTTCTCCAGATAGCGGTTGTAACGCGCCTGGTAAATTGCCATCAGCGGGCTTAGGCCCATCGAAACGGTAGGGAACTCCCAGAAATCCGGCATCAGCCAGGGATGCGGATAAGACGAAAGGCCACCGCCGGGTTTCAATTCGCGCCGGAAATTTTCCAGCTTCTCCGCCGATAGCCGCCCTTCCAGGAAAGCGCGCGAGTAAATTCCCGGCGCCGCGTGTCCCTGAAAATAAATCGTGTCGCCCTCGAACTGCGGCGTGCGTGCGCGGAAGAAATGATTGAATCCGACTTCGTACAATGTGGCTGCTGAAGCGTACGTGGAAATGTGTCCGCCGATGCCGTGCTCTTCACGATTCGCGCGCACCACCATGGCCAGCGCGTTCCAGCGCACCAGGCTCTTGATTCGCCGCTCCAGTTGCTGGTCGCCTGGAAATTCCGGTTGCAGACTATGCGGAATGGTGTTGACGTACGGCGTCTTCGCGGTGAAAGGAATCTCGATCCCGATCACCTTGGCGTGTGCGCGCAAGCGCTCCAGAATGTATGACGCCACGTCGGGCCCGCTCGATTGCAGCACCGAATCCAGCGATTCCAGCCACTCCTGAATTTCGGCGGCGTCCAATCCCTGCAACGGCAAACTGATCTCGTTATTCATGTCTTCGTTCGGACCTCTCATCGCGCCCGATGCCACTGCACGTCACCCCCTGGAGGCGGTGCGCCGTCATCTATCTTCCCAGCAATAGAATACACCCCAACGCCAGCCCGCGCACACCTCCATTGATTCCTTTTTTAAATCGGTCGTATCGCACTCGTTCGATCGCCTCTCCGCCATGGCGCAGGGGCGCGCCGTCATCCTGAGCGCAGCGAAGGATCTCTCTTCCGCTTTTCCGCGCCAATCCCGGCCTTCGGCAGATGCGCCGCAATTTCCCGCCGCACTAATTTCCCAACAAACTCCCTATCCGCAGAAAGAAAATTCAACTCGGCTAAAGCCTCCCGCCCCCGCCACTCCATGTTTTCAAATACAATGTTGCGCACCGCCGCCGGCTCGACTGAAACCGCGAAGAGAATCAACTCAATCTCTTCGCTCATTTCCACGTAACGATGCCGCGAACGAAAAACCTCCGCGCCCACCACCGCTTCCACGCCCAACTCCTCGCGCAACTCCCGCGCCAGCCCCGCCGCTGGCGTCTCCCCCGCCTGTAATTTCCCACCAGGAAATTCCCACATCAATTCAAACGCATCCCCGCGCCGCCGCTGGCACACTAGCACCTTCCCACCCGCCTCAATCAACCCAGCCACCACCGTCAACATGCAGACTCCCGAATCGCCCGCGCCAACTCGCGCGCCCCACGCACCAACGGCGGCCCCGGCGTATTCAAAAGCTCATCCCGAATCACCACCACATGCCCATTCCTCACCGCCGGCACATCCCGCCATGCCAAATTCCGGTAAACTGTCGAAACTTTCGCCCTCCCGCCCGTAGCCGCCCAAGCCAGCACGATCAACTCCGGCGCGGCCCGCGCCACCTCCTCATCCGTCACGCGCTGCCCAGCCGCCACCACCATCTTTCCTCCGGCAATTTTCACCAACTCCGCCACCCAGGGAGGGGAACTTATCCGGGGCTTCGGCCAAGCCTCGCAATAAACGCGCACGCGCCGCGCAGCGCCACGCCGCCGCGCCTCATCCGCAAATCCGCCCTGCATCTTACGAATCAAAATTTCCGCAGCCCGTCGCCGCTCCACCAATCTTCCCAGCGTGCGAATATCACCAAAAATATCCACCAGCGACCGCGGATTGATCGCCAGAAACGCCACCGGCTCCGCAAGTATCTTCTGCACCGTCTCCGCCGCAAACGGCACCGAGCCAATCAAAATCGCAGGCCGCAGTCGCATCACCTCGCGTAAGTCCATCTTCCAGCAATCTCCCACCGCCGGCCGCGAACCCACATCCGCCACATCCTTACACCACCGCGAGACTCCCACCAGTTCGCGCCCCACGCCCAACGAAAGCAAAATCGACGTAACGCTCGGCGCCAAGGAAACAATGCGCAATCCGCCCGTAATGTTTTTCCCCGCCATGGATGCCCGTATTCTACAACCTCTGAATATCTCTGCGTCTACGCGATGAACGCTTTTTCGCTTCACCAAAAGCAAAAACGCGCCGGAGAGCCATCAAGCTCCCCGGCGCGTCCAATCCCTGCAAGAAATAAATCTACTGCGCCGCTTCCACCTTCTTCAAAGCCGGCTTCGGGATCTGCCAGATAATCCCCGAATCATCCGCGTTGTTCGGATAGAACTGCGCCGACTTCTTCCCCGACGGCAGCAAAATAATATCCGCGCGCCGGTTGTAAGCGTACCAGGTTCCCTGAGCGTTCCGCGCCCGCGCCTTGGGAGCCGGGTTCGGGTTGGTGCTTTCCAGAGTATTCACTTCGGGCTTTCCCAGCGGCCGCTCCTTGCCGTATGCCGCCGTCTGTATTTTGTCCGCCGAAATTCCCTGGTCCACCAGATATTGCTTGATGCGCTCCACGCGCCGTTCGCTCAAATCCTGGTTATGTGGCTTGGAGCCGCGTATGTCCGCATAAGCTTCCACCGAAAGCTTCGCGTCTCCATCGTATTCCAGATACTTCTTGAACCCGTCTGCCAGTGTGGCGAGCTCCAATTCCTGGCTTTTCACCAGTCCCACCTGCGGATTCCTCTTATCCGGATAATCCGTAGGGTAGAACACGCTCTGCAACACCACTTCCGGGATCGGTTCAATCGAGCCGGTCACGTGGAAGGCGGCAGTCTGTGTCGAAGACCCGCCGCAGACGTTCGTCGCCGTCAGCGTGTAGCTCTTGCTCTCGTCCACCGGACCGTTGTCCGTCTTGGCCGGGTCCGCCTTCACAGTCTGGCTGCCGTTCAGGTCCACTTTGCCGATCGGCGCGATTTCCGCGGAATCCGCATTCGAGGTGGTCCAAGTCAACGTGCCGGAATCATCCGTGATCACCTTGTCGCCGATCTTGCGGTAGTGCAATTCCGCGGGCGCCGCGTTCAGCGTAGCCACCACTGTTGTGTTGACGTTTACCGTCTCGGTGTTCGTAACCACGCCGCCCGGTCCTGCTGCGGTCAGCGTGTAAGTCGTCGTCGCGTGCGGCGACACCGGTTGCGATCCGCTGTTCGCTACTTTCCCGACGCCATTGTCATAGCTGACATCCACTGCGTCCGCCGTCGTCCATTCCAGGTTGGTGCTCTGGCCGCAGTTGATGTTCGCCGTTGAATTGGTCACGCTAGCCTTCACCGGCGCAACCACCACCGTCGCACTCGCTACGCCCGCGTGAAAACGCGGCAGCGGCGCCTTCTTCGTCAAATCCGCGTCGCGCTTCGACCAATCCGTCGTCACCTGCGAATTCTTTCCGACGTTGATTGAAACTTTCTTGCCCGCCTCCACCTTCACATCTCCCGACCACAATTCCTTGCCCGCTCGCGTGATCGTTAGATGATGCGTGCCCGGAGGCAGCAGCAATTCCTGCTTCCACAGCCAGAAATCGTTGTCGAATTCATCCACATGGCCCACAAAGTAGCCCGGGGTCTTTCCGTTCGCCAGGACCGCGGCGCTGGTATCGGTTCCACTAATATACACACGGCCCCACGGGCCGGCCACTTTATCACCGTACGCTTCCAGCGCCACATTGAGGTCCGTCGTCTTACCCGCATCGATGTTCACGTCCTGCGAGGAAATCTTGTAACCGTAGTTCACCACCACGACGGTGTGCTTGCCCGCGCCCAGTTTAATCGCGTGGCTACCGTGGTTTATAGCATTCCCATCTACGAATACGTACGCCTGAGATGGCGTTACCTTAATTTTGAGCTTCCCGTCTTGCGCGAAGCTGGCGCTCGCACACATCGCGAAGGCCGCCGCAAGGATGATGACATATCCAATTCGTCGCATCTTTCTATCTCCTGACGATTTCTGTAGGCGAAGTGAGAGGCCGCTTTCCGCGCCCTGTTCGGATAAGCGCTGGCTGGGACTGCTAAGTTATATTCCTAAGCCCACTTGTGTCAACAAGATTGAACGAAAAAAAGCGAAACCTTGGCAAACCAGCTTGACAGTCGCTCTATCAACTATCCAATCTCGTTCGTACGGCATTATACTTAACACCGCCCGCGCGTCATCCACAATTGTCAACTCTTACAAGGGGGTTGGTGCTTGGCGACAACACCAGGCGCACTGTTCAACGAAATTATCCTCGATCACTTCCGCGCCCCGCACAACGCCGGCGACCTGCCCGACGCCAGCGCGACCGTCGAAGTCACCAATCCAGTCTGCGGAGACGTCCTGCGTCTAGCTGTGCGCCTCGAAGCCGGCCGCATCACCGCCGCTCGCTTCAAGACCCAAGGCTGCGTCGCCGCCATCGCCTGCAGCTCAGCCCTCACGGACTTGCTCATCGGCAAATCCCCGATGGAGCTTCGCGTCATCACCCCCGAGCAAATCTCCACCATCCTCGGCAATCTACCCCCCGCAACTTTCCACGCCGCCCAACTCTGCACCGACGCCGTCGCCGCCCTCCTCAAAAAAATCACCTAACCCGGCATTTGATGCGGTCGCTGCATCGTGGCATAGGCGATCTCGCCCGTGCTCTTTGGTTTTCTCCGCGTACTCTCCGAAGCTGTGAAAAAAGATCCTTGTGGCGGCTTCACGAACATCCCGACGCCCACTTTTTTGCGTTCCTTGAATGTTTGCCGATTCGCGTCCTTGCTTTGCCTGCTCGCTTATCCCGCAGGAGCCGG
>Ga0210394_10002337_pt1 | contig 26255 bp, 21 predicted proteins | sample IncBWC12MmetaG_FD_160121 | JGI IMG/M metagenome (GOLD analysis project Ga0210394, IMG submission 160121) | Forest soil microbial communities from Barre Woods Harvard Forest LTER site, Petersham, Massachusetts, United States - Inc-BW-C-12-M | ecosystem: Environmental > Terrestrial > Soil >...
GACGTCTTCGGTCTCTTTGTCCTGGCGCAGCTTGCGGCGGCGCAGCATGTCCCAGCAATGGTTCGCGGCGACCTTGTAGAGCCACGCCGTGAAGGAACGTGTCTGGTCGTACTGCTCAAGTTTGTCGCGCAGCTTCATAAAAACTTCCATGGTGGCGTCTTCCGCGTCTTCCTTCGTAGGCATAGCCCTGCGGCAGAAGCGGAAAATCGCCGGAGCGAATTCCCGATACAAATCGCCCCAGGCTTGGGTATCCCCAGTCCGAGCCCGGACGATCAATTCCAACGGCTCCGTTTTTCCCGGCGCGCTCATTCGCCCTGGTCTCAGCGGTTCCATAGTGGATACGCACGAATGCACCCGAAACTATCACAAGTTGCTATGTCCACGTAGCTTGGAGCGCAGGCGTCCACTTCCCCGCACGGTGCTCTGGGAACCAACGAACATCGACAATCGCGCTGGGGGCTGTGTGATCAAACGCCAAATAACTGAATCTGCGTGGTTTAGCCGGTCTTAGCGCTCCTGGACCGTCAAAACAAAGACGGCCCCGGGGCTGGTTCGGGGCCGTCTTTATTTCCTGCAAGTCGATGAGGCTTGGACTAGAAAGTGAACTTGGCGGCGAGCTGCAAGCTGCGCGGTCCACCGCTGCCTAGGAACGGATAGCCAATGCCAACATCACCCGTTGCCGTAAGGCGCAAAGCCCCTGCGGAGGTGCCGTTGAGATTGATGCCGTTCTGGGCCGCGTCTGCGATGAAGTTTGGTAGATACGGGTTGGCAAAGTTCGGGTGATTGAAGAGGTTATACGCCTCGAAGCGAAGTTCCATGTTCACGTGCTCCCCAAGCGGGGTCTTCTTGAATATGGAGAAATCGAACTGGCGGAAGTGCGGGCCGCGCAGTGAGTTCCTGCCGAGCGATCCGAAGTGCATGGTGTTTCCCGTGACTGGGTCGAATGCGCAGTTCTTGGCGCCCACACCCACATCCGGCAAATATCCGGGCTGCCCGGGCTGGAGCATAGTGCAAGGCACCGCAAATGATGTGAGTTGCAAATAATTGTTGGGATCGCCTTCGTGGTAAACAATTGGCCCGACCACGTCTGGCCGCGCGAAAAATTCTCCCGTTCCGTTGTAGTCGTCTTCAAAGTTGTAGTTCAGATGGAACGGCTGTCCGGATTGCACGGTGACGATGCCGTTCAATCCCCAGCCGTTTCGCAGCAACTTGTAGCGGCTATCCGCGGAGTTGGGAATCTCGTAAACGAAATTCCAGGCAATGCGGTTGCGCACATCGAAGTTGGAATTTCCGCGGTTGAATTTGTTGGCCGCCTGGCTGTTGTCCGGCTGCGCAGCGTTGGGCACATAGTCCTCGCCGTCGCTCGAATCGTCGATGGAATGCGACCAGGTGTAATTGAACGTGGAAGTCAGCCCGTGCCAATTGTCGATGCGCCAGCTGGTTTGCAGCGAATTGTAAATGGAATTTCCAGAAGACTCTTCATAGTTGTAGTAAACGCCACCACCCGCAGGATACGTGCCTGGCGTGCAGCAACCGTTGTCGTGGTAATCGTAGGCCTGAATCATCGCCAAAGTGGGCTGGTTGAGGTCGCGGAATCGCAGCAACTTGTGGCCTTGCGATCCAACGTAACCGATCTGCAGCGTGGTCTTTCGCCCAATCTGCTGCTGCAGGTTCAGGTTGTAGTTCTCCATGTACGGAGTGCGCAAGTGCTGATCCACGCCAAATCGGTCAGACATCGGAGAAGCCGGGTTATAAACGCCCGTTTTCGGGTCAAGAACTGCACCCTTTGGGAAGCTTGCCACAGAAATCGGATTCTCGCCGGCTCCGGAATAAGCCGCGCCGGGGTCGTAGAAACTGTTGAATGGCAGGTGGCCCATGAACATGTCCTGCGAATACGCGTCATAGAAGAATCCAAATCCGGCACGAACCACGGTCTTCTGATGTCCGGTAACGTCCCAGGCAACGCTCACGCGAGGCGCCCAATTGTTGTAATCCGGTTGGTACAAGCGACCGGCGCCTACAACAATGTCCGCCCCGGTGGTCGGATCGAAGTTGGTGAAGTTGTTGTGCTTCTCCTGGATGATCCCGAAGTAGTCGTAACGCAAGCCCAAGTTCACGGTGACGCGGCTGGACGCATGATAGCTGTCCTGCACGTAAAAGGCGTGCGAGTTTTGAAACGTGTTTCGGTTGGAATCCCCGGAATACTGGAATCCGCTACCGGGCGTGCCGGCCAGAAAGTCACCGAGACTGCCGAAGTCCAGCCTGCCACGGAAATAGGCATCAAAGATTTGCGACACGGTAGTGCGGCGGAATTCGTAACCAAACTTGATATCGTGCTTGCCGTGCTTCCAGGAAATGTTGTCGATATAGTGCCAGTTGGAATCCACGCGGTGACGGGTGTCGCTGTAACTTGCACCCAATTGCGGAAATCCACTGACGTCAATACGCGGCAAACCCAAATCTTTGCCGGTACCTCCAGTATTCAACCCAATGCTCGCTGGATCAAAATTTCTGTCAATCGGTTCGAAACCCTCACCGAATCGGTTCCAGCCGAGGCGCACTTCATTGACGATCGAGGGACTCAGCACCGAGACGAAAGATAGGGCTACGAGTTGTACCCGCGTGGGTGTGAACGTGTTGTAGTTCGGAAGCGCCCCGCCACCTACCAGAGCGAGTGGAAAGCTCTGGTCGCTATCACCAATGAAATAGCGGCCGGTCAGCAAATTGTCTTTGTTGAAGTTGTGGTCGATCTTGATAATTCCGCCGTTCACCTTGTTTGAGAACGGCGTGTTGAGCACCGTGTTGCTGCTGACCGCCGGTCCATCCACGGCGTTTCCGATACAGGAGCCTAGGCCATTTGGAGCAGGCCAACCCTTGCCTGCTGCGAGTAGATTGGCAATGACTGTATTAATCCCGCCAACCGGGGCATTAGCAGCAATGTCCGCCGCGGTGGGCACGCAAGAGGGCGTCGCCTGTGCCCCAGATTCGCGCATAGCTTCATAATCAACGAAGAAAAATGTCTTGTCCTTAACAATCGGACCGCCAAGCGAGCCGCCAAACTGGTTATTGTGGAACGGATTCTGCGGCAAGCCCACAGCGTTGAAAAAGTTCCGCGCATCCAGGGCGTTGTTACGGAAAAACTCAAAGCCTGACCCGTGCAGTGTGTTGGAACCGCTCTTGGTCACGACGTTCACAACCCCGCCGGCGCTGCGTCCGTACTCCGCTTCGAAGTTGGAGGCGACGCGAAGTTCCGCGATAGCTTCCACCGGCAAAATCGTCGCCGGAGTGCCGAAAACGCCAGCTTCGTTTATAGCCGGGTCGTTGCGGTAGCCGTCGTTCATATCCGTGCCATCCAGCAGGAAGTTGTTGGCGCGGCCGCGTGCTCCGTTCACCGAAAAGATACCGAAGGAGCCGGGAGAATCGGTGATCTGGTCCGGCGATCCGGTAACGCCGGGAACCAGGAAGATCAGTTTCTGATAGTCGCGGCCGTTCACAGGCAAGCTGGTGAGGACTTTGGATTCGACGATACCTCCCAAGGTATTGGAGGTGGACTCCACCATGGGCAATTCCTCGCCCGTAACTTCGACCGTCTGCGCCAGTTGGCCCGGCTGCAGAATTACGTCGGCTCTCCGCTCAGTCGAAACTTCCACGCGTATACCGGTGACCACGCCGGTCTTGAAACCCGCCTTCTCCACCGAGACGCTGTAATTGCCGATGGGCAGTTCGGGCGCGGAGTACGAACCGTCATCCGAGGTGACGACCGTACGCGTGAGTCCGGTGTCCAGGTTCTTGATGGTCACCGAGGCCCCGGGAACTGCGGCGCCGGAGGAATCCGAGACGCTCCCGAGTATCGTGCCGCGAAAAGTTTGTGCGTGGACGCCAGGACCACTCAGGACGAAGAGCGCCCCTAATAAACACACCAAAGCGCGCAGGCTGCGCAAAGACCTGTTCATCTGCTTCTCCTTAAAATTCCCAAAGAATTCATCCCGGTTACCGAGATTTCAGCCGCTCCCCCGAGAAGCGCCTGAGGACACCTTTATTTCAGCTAAAGGAACACTACTCAGGCTGGAGCCGAGAATCAAGCGATTCCCTCATCCATAGTTTCTATGCGGAAAATGGATGATTTGCGGCCGTGAACGCAGGGCGCGATGCGCGAATTGCGGTTTGCGATGAAACGCGTTAGCGGTCGATTCGGTTCGCTAGATGCCCGCAAATGCGCTACATTTAAGGATTGCTCTTCCTTGCGGATCGGTGCCTGTTCGTATCGAGACTGTAGAGCCCGCTCGCCTGAATCAGCTTGCTGTCGCCGGTTTGTCACGGCCGTATTGCCGTCTCGCCATGAAAACGAAACTTCCATCGCTGGTGATCGTAGGCCGCCCTAATGTCGGCAAGTCCACGCTCTTCAATCGTCTGACCGGCACGCGCCGCGCCATCGTTACCGATGAGCCGGGCATCACCCGCGATCGCATCTACGGAAAGGCCGAGTGGGAAGGCCGCACCATCGAAGTAGTGGACACCGGCGGTATCGTTCCCGACGATAAAGCACTGATCCCCACGGAAATCCTGCGACAGGCACGCGTGGCCTTTGAAAAGGCATCACTGCTGGTGCTGGTAGTGGACAGCACCGACGGCCTGACGCCGCTCGACCAGGAATTGGCGCTCATGCTGCGCAGAACCGGCAAGCCTTTTGTGGTCGCAGTGAACAAGATCGATTCGCAGTTGCAACAAGGGAATGCCACACCGTTTCACAAGCTGGGAGTGCCGATCTTTCCCATCGCGGCGGAACACGGCACCGGCGTAGACGATCTGCTGGACGAGGCGCTCAAGCAGTTCTACGGCGCGACACCGAAAGCCAGCTCACAACCAACTGTGGATTCAGACGAGAGCCTGCCCGCCGAACCAAAAATCATCGAGATCGCCATCATTGGTAGGCCTAATGTGGGCAAATCCACGCTGCTGAATCGCCTGGCAGGCGAAGAACGCTCCATCGTTTCGCCCATCCCTGGAACAACCATGGACAACGTGGACACCGAAGTTGTGCGCAGTGGCCGCACCTATCGCTTCGTGGACACCGCAGGCATTCGCCGCAAAGGCAAAACCAACCTGGTGGCGGAAAAACTTAGCGTGGTGATGGCCAAGCGTGGCCTGGAGCGCGCGGATGTGGCGCTTCTGATTGTGGATGGCGAACTGGGTGTGACCGGAGGCGACGCGACCATCGCCGGCTACGCGGAGCAGTCCGGACGCTCCGTGATCATCGTGGTCAACAAATGGGACCTGGCCGTGGAAGCCGCGCAAAAATCCGCGGATGCTTCCGGAAGAACTACCAGAGGAAAAGCCAAGATAGCGGCGGAAGGCGGCACGCCGCGTCGCGAAATTGACAAAGGCAAATTGCTGTTCGAATACGAAAACATGGTGAAGGAAAAGTTCAAATTTCTGAGCTACGCGCCCATCGTATTTCTTTCCGCCAAGACGGGCGAGCGTGCCGAAAAACTATTTGGCCTGATTAATGAAGTGGCCGTCGCGCGGAACAGAAAAATCCCCACGCACGATTTAAACAGCTGGCTCAAAGAAGACGTCGATCTCCAGCGTGCCAGCAATCCTAAGGCTCGCCCAGTCCGCATTTACTACATTACGCAGGCGAAAGTTGCGCCACCGGTGTTTCTGCTGTTCACCAACCAGAAGAAGCCGTTGCATTTCAACTTTGAGCGCTTCCTGGAAAATCAGCTGCGCGCGAAATGGGATTTCACCGGTACTCCGGTGCGCTTTATCCAGCGATTGAAAAAACGCGGCGAGCGCGAACGCGCCACGTCCAGCGAAGAGTGATTGGGCGGAAGACGAAAGGCGCCCGCCTCCGAAGGCCGCCGCTACACGAAGTAAGTTGAACTACGGTTTAGCGCTGCTTGAGGGCTTCCAACTCTTCGAGCGTACGCGGCCAATCCGCTCCCAGTAGCCTGGACAGTCCGCGGTCCGCAAGAACTTTTCCGCCGGTCTGGCAGCGAGCGCAGTAGTTGGTTTCCTTGTCCGCATAACGAATCCGCTGAATCTTTTCTCCGCACCTTGGGCAAGGCTCGCCGTACTTTCCGTGCGCGGCCATCTCTTTGCGAAAGGCGGTCACCTTTTCCGGAAAGGCGGACTCCGCGTCGGCGCGCAACCGGTCCATCCAGAATTTGAGAGTGCTGCGCGTCGCGGCGAATAGCCGCTCCCACTCGTCTTCCTTCAGTTTCTGCGTGAGCGCGAGCGGAGAAAGTTGCGCCGCGTGCAAAATCTCGTCGGAATACGCATTGCCTATGCCGCTGACCATACGTGGATCGGTGAGCGCTCGTTTGAGCGTGCGGTTTTCCGCGATAAGCGCTTCGCGAAACGCGCTGAGGTCGCTCTCGAAAACTTCAATTCCACCGGCGTCGAATAACCGCAAAGACTCTTCGCCACGCACAACGTGCAACGAAGCACGCTGCTTTGTGGCCGCTTCGGTCAGCACCAGCGAACCGTTCGGAAAATCAAACCCCGCGAGATTCCGCCTTCCACCCAACTTGGCCCCGACCGGCCGCCAATGCAACCGGCCGGCAATCATTAAATGCAATAGCACCCAAAGATCACCGTCCACTCCAATCGCAATTCGTTTGCCGATACGCCGCAATTCGCGAACTACGTGGCCCTCTACGTCCGCAAGCGATGGTTGCACGGTGCGCAGTAGAAATGGACTGGTTAGCCGCACTCGTTCGATCGGCTGCCCCACGATCCGTGCTTCGAGCGCAGTAATATACGCGGCAACGTCCGGCAGTTCCGGCATGCTTATCAGCTTGCAGTCGGCGCCCGCGTTCTGGCAAGTGCTCCTAGATGGCGCAAATCTCTTCTGCTAAACTGCAACAAACGCGGGTACTGTTTCGCTAAAGGCCCACGGTTCGAGAGTTCAATCGCAACTTCCATGAGCAGCCCGGCCTCAGCAACGCTACCGGAAAACGACGGATCCGGCCTCTATCGCATCGGCGAAGTGAGCCGCATCGCTAACGTAAAGGCCTTCGTCCTGCGTTATTGGGAAGGCGAATTCCCCATGCTCCAGCCGGTGAAGGACGACAGCGGGCATCGCCTGTACCGCCAGGAAGATGTCGACCTGGTGCTAAGGATCCGCCGCCTGCTGTACGACGAAGGGTTCACGATCGCCGGAGCGCGCCGCCACTTGCGGGACGCCATGGGCGAAGTCCCCGAAGCCGAGCGCGAAGAACCGCGGCGTTTCAACGACGCCGAACCGTCCATTGAACTGCTCAGTCGCGGCACTTTGCTCGATTTACGCGATGCGCTGCGCAGTTTGTTGACGCTGCTCGAAGGCAAGTGATACCGTTGAATTTGTTGTTTTTCGGCTCTGCATCCCGTGGGGCCGATGCGGTCGGGACGTAGCGCAGCCTGGTAGCGCGCACGCTTGGGGTGCGTGAGGTCGCTGGTTCGAATCCAGTCGTCCCGACCATTTTTCAACATTCCTGCGCTAGCTTCGATTCTGAAATTCAATCTGGCTAAACCTGGGGGCCGAACCAAGTGAGAAAATCCGCTCAAGCTATCGCGCTGTTTATTCTTTTGGGACTATGGCCTGCAACGGCGGGGAGCCAAAACGCTGCTCCGACGTGTCCTACCCCCGAAGAAATCACGGACCCGAAATTTGTCCCCGGACAAGTCTGGAAGTACAAGAACCGCGAGCATGAAGATGCCTCTACCGTAACCATCCTGAAGGTGGAACAAGTGAAGTTGATCGCCACAACAGAAACGGTGATTCACATACGCATCGATCGAGTTCATCTGCATGGCTGCAATAACGCGCAGGAACCAAACAGTTTTGAACACGTGCCCATCTCCAGAGCAGCCCTCGAGCGCAGCGTGACCACCGAAGTAAAGCCGAAGAAAGAAGGCAAAGCTCCCAAAATCCCTGACTTCCACGAAGCCTACGCGGAGTGGCGAAAACAGTGCGGGGACACTTATAAAGTTACCGTGGCCGAAGCGGTCCAGGGCGCGGAGGACGATTTCAGAAAAAGCCTCGGGTGCAAATAAAGTGCCATCTTAACGGCTCCTGGAAACCAACAGGCACGGGGCTGTGCGGTTCAAGAAGCGCAAGCTTGCTTCTCATACTGTAATTTGCTACGATTCGGACTAGTCAGACTAGTCTGGCAGTTATCATGAAGAAGCCACGGCAAACTGAAACCCGGAAGATCGCCACGCCTGTGACTACCGGTGCTCGTTGGCAGTTGCAAACCGCGAAGGCCAGGTTCAGCGAGGTATTCCGGCTAGCCCGCACCGAAGGGCCGCAATGGATTACACGCCAAGGCAAGGAAGCGGTGGTTGTGCTGCCGGCGGAAGAGTTTGAAAACCTTACGGCACGCGCGAACCAGCCGAGTAGCCTGGTACAATTTTTTGCGGAATCACCGCTGGTCAACTCCGGGATCAACTTGGAGCGCGATCCTGACTATGGTCGACCGGTGGACCTGTGAGTGGATTCCTGCTGGATACGACTGTGGTGTCCGAACTGGTCAAATTCAAGCCGGAACCCAAGGTTGCAGCCTGGATGGAAGCGACGGAAGAGAGTTTGTTGCGGCTGAGTGTTCTGACCCTCGGCGAGATCCGCAAGGGAATCGATTCTCTTTCCGATCGCTCCAGGCGCACGGCGCTTGAATCGTGGCTGAATCACGATCTGCTGATACGCTTTGCCAACCGGATTTTAGATGTAGACCAAGCCGTAGCCGACCGCTGGGGACGCCTCTTCGCAAAAGCGATGGCCGCCAAGCAATTACTGCCGATGGTCGATGGCTTACTGGCAGCCACGGCTATCCATCACAACCTGACGCTGGTAACACGCAACACGAAAGATGTGTCGTTGACCGGCGTGCCGATCATCAATCCTTGGGCCACCTGAGCCGCGACGTTTCGTAGGTGCGGTCGCGAGCGGTTACAATTGAACATAAGGAGATTGTGTGCCCACCGCGAAGAAGCCGAGAGTGTTGCTGACCAATGATGACGGCTACAGGGCCGAAGGCTTGCGCGCGCTAGCCGAAGAATTCAGCGAATTTGCGCATGTCGATATCGTCGCGCCAAGCTGGGAGCGCAGCGGTGCCGCGCAATCGCTGACGCTGCGCCAGCCGATCGTCTGTCACCGCATTTCCGAGCACGAGTGGGCCATCGATGGCACGCCGGCCGATTGCGTCATCGTCGGCTTGCACAAATTGCTTTCCGGACCGCCAGACGTGGTCGTTTCCGGTATCAATCACGGCGCCAATCTGGGAGAGAACGTCTATTACTCCGGTACCGTTGGTGCCGCGCGCGAAGCAGTAATTCATCACGTTCCCGCAATTGCGATTTCCTTGTGCTCGAAGCGTGTGAACTCGGACTTCACGGCTTGCGCCCGTTTGGCTCGCCACACTGCGGAACTGCTCCTGAAGGAAGGCATTCCGAAGCAGGTGTTGCTGAATCTGAATGTGCCGGAAAAATGGAACGGCACGGTGCGCTTCACGCGGCAGTCCAAGAAGATCACCCGCACGGTTCTCCGCGAAGGCGAAGATCCCAGGGGACTCGCGTATTTTTGGCTGAGCGAACAGCGCATGGAAAGCGGCCAGGACGTGGATGCGGAATCCGACTACGCGGCAATTTTCGCCGGCGAAGTCTCCGTCACTCCACTGCACCTCGATCCTACGCACTCCGAATCACTAAACCATCTCTCCCACTGGGCGCAGCTCCTCGCCAAAAAATAGTTTCCGAATTCAACTTGTGGTCGTCAACGCGCCGCAATACTCCTTTGCGCCTCGGAAGTGAATTGGTTAGGATGACGCGGGTATGAGCACGAACAAAACATTCGACGTCGTCGTGGTGGGCGCAGGGGTATTCGGCGCATGGACGGCATGGCATTTGCGCAAGCGCGGCCAGCGCGTTCTGCTGCTTGATGCTTACGGCATAGCGCACGCGCGAGCCAGTTCCGGTGGCGAAACGCGCATCATCCGCATGGGTTACGGAAGCGACGAAATTTACACGCGCTGGTCGCACAATTCCCTGGGCCAATGGAAAGCGCTGTTTGCGGCAACCCAGCAGCCTCTTTTCCTAAACACGGGCGTGCTGTGGCTGGCGGACACTGATGCCTCTCGCCTGGACGGTAGCCGCGACATGTTGAAAAAGTGCGGCATCCCATTCGAAGTGCTACAGCCGCGGCAGCTCAAAGAAAGATACCCGCAAGTCAACTTCGCCGACGTAGCCATGGGAATGCTCGAACCCGAAAGCGGCGTGCTTCTCTCGCGTCGTGCCGTAAACGCAGTCGTAAGCGATGCCCTGAAAAACGGCGCAAGCTTTCAGATCGCGAACGTTGCCCAACCACATGGACGAAACGTTTTTGACGCAGTGGAAACATCCGCGGGCGATCGCTTCTCCGCTGGTCAGTTCGTGTTCGCATGCGGCCCATGGCTCGGAAAAGTATTTCCTGAATTCCTGGGCCCAAGAATTTTCCCCACGCGACAGGAAATCTTCTTTTTTGGCGCTCCCGCAGGCGATGCGAGATTTACGCCAGCAGCCCTGCCCACCTGGCTCTTCCAGGGCGAAGAAGTTTACGGCATGCCGGACATCGAATCGCGCGGCTTAAAATTCGCGCGAGACATTCATGGCGAAATCGTGGACCCGGACACGCAATCGCGCATTGCTTCCGCCAACGAAGCAGCCTGGGCGCGCGAGTACGTCGCCTGGCGTTTTCCCGCTCTGAAAGATGCGCCTATCGTGGAGACGCGCGTCTGCCAGTACGAAAACACTTCGAACGGAGATTTCCTGATCGATCGGCACCCTGAACTTTCCAATGTCTGGCTGGCGGGAGGCGGTTCCGGCCACGGATTCAAGCACGGCCCCGCGTTCGGCGAATATCTCGCAAAGCGAATTCTGGGAGAAGGAACCGCGGAGCCGCGCTTCTCACTTTCCACGAAAGAAACTGCTCGAAACCGCGCGGTGTTTTGAGACGGAATTACTTGAGGCTTAACTCTTGTTAGGAGTTTTTCGCCGCGAGGTATCGGCGAACCTGCTGTTGACCTTGCGCTTCGCTTTTTCCTCGTAAAGGTTCTGATCCGCTTCCTTCAGTAACTTTTCCACTCGTTCGCCTTCGCCATGATAAACCGAAGCCCCGATACTCGCCGAAATCGGCGGCTCTTCGGTGTCCGCGGCCAACGTCTCGCGGATGCGAGTGGCAACCCGCTGCGTCTCTTCTTCCCGCGCTTCCGGCAGTACCACGGCGAATTCGTCCCCACCGTAGCGCGCCGCGGTATCAATCGCGCGGCAATGGAATCGCAAAATGTCCGCGAGCCGGCAAAGCGCGCGACTGCCAACTAAATGGCCATGAGTATCGTTAATTTTCTTCAGCCCATCCAGGTCCAACAACAGGACACCAAACGGACGGCCGGTGCGCAGCGTGCGCTCCGTTTCAATATCCAGTACATCCAAGAGCTTGCGATAATTTGCCAGCCCGGTAAGCGGGTCGCTGGCTGCCAGATGTCGCACCTGTTCGAATACACGAGCGCTATCGAGTAACGCCCCGCCCAGCAAAATCGAGTAACTGGCCACGTTCAACGCTTGCGCGAAAATAAACGGCCCGTCGAGCAGCTTCTGCGACTGGCAAGCCGCCAGTTGCGCAGCCAGATTCAGCCAAACCGCCAGGTAAATGGAGCGATCGAACGCCGAATCCATCAAATATCTGCGGTGCCGGTACCCGTATAGCGCCAGCAAAAAAATAACCGCGGGCAGCAAGTGCAGCGGATTGGGAATGAAGGAATCCGGATGACCCGACACCTCTGGCGGCGGTTGGCGTAATATCGAAAAAATAAGGTAAGTCAGCGCCAGAACGCTCAAGAGTGCGCCAGCAATTTCCAGGCGCGGGTGCCTGGATCGCGGTAAGAAATGCTCCACCAGCAGCGCAACGACAAAGAGCAGCGCCAGTAACAGCCGGCTGATCCACCACGCTACCGGTGCCCACAAAACCCACGCGTGCGATTCATGAATAAGTTGAAAAAACAGCACGCTGGAAACGATCATCGTGGCGCCGGAAAGCAGGAATCCGCTGCCAAGGATCAAAGAGATGCGGTCTTGCGTGCCCTGAAAGCGCACCAACGCCACGGCTGCAAATAGAAACGCAAACAATCCCGTGGTAATTTGCAGGTAACCTTGCAGGATGGGGTCCGGCCGGGGCGAAATTTGCCGCAGCCAGGCGGCAGCGCAAAAGATAAAAACGAAGCCAGCTACATGGAGCAGGAAGCGATAGAATTGGCGCCGGTCGCCGGTCGCGGAAATGATAGAGAATTGGCCCATGGCATTTGCGTAATGCAGCCTAGCGGGAGGGCCGCATCCCCTACACTTATTAGAAGCGAGGAAAGGCAATTCCGGTGCGCCCGATAATTTTTGTGTGAGCGAAGAGATACCTGTTTCTGGAAAACAAATTCCTGTACGTGGGAACAGGAAGGAACTGGTCGGTAGGACCCGGACAAAGAAAATTAGCGCTTGCGCCAGCGCCGCAAGTTACGCAAAATAGCCTTTATTGAATCGATTAAATATAAGGAGCATCCTTGGCGAAGTCTCCGCAAAAGAAAGTACGTAAAGCGAAACGCGCGCCTCGAACGTCTGCCGTTCGCCCCGGCGCGCACACTTTGGCGGAGATCCTCTCTCAGCCGGCCATCTGGGCGGAAACGGACTCACGGTTGGCGGCTTCCGGCACGCTACAGACATTGGCGGATACTTTTTCTCCGCGAAGCCCCTGGCTCTTTGTGGGCTGCGGTTCCAGCTACTATCTTTCCAGGCTGATAGCGGCTCTGTGGACCAAGCATTTCTACATTCCCGCAACCGGAGTCCCTGCTTCGGAACTTCTCTTCGCGCCGGAAGAGACCCTTCGCCGCATCGGGGCCGAGCAAGTGGTGCTGATGTCACGGTCCGGTGAGACCACCGAGGTTCTTCGCGTTGCAGAACTCCTGCAATCGCACAAGACTCTCCAGACCCTTGCGGTCACCTGCAACACCCAGAGCAAACTGCAATCCCTCTGCTCTCACACTTTTACGCTTCCCTGGGCCGACGAAAAAAGCACCGTGATGACTCGTTCGTTCACCTCCATCCTACTGGCCTTCCAGCGCCTGGCCCTGCAATTCATCGGAGACAACCTGCTCTCTTCCGCGCTCGACCAATTGCCGCAAAAAGGGCAAGCCTGGCTGGATTCCCACGCTCAAAAAATTCAGGAGTTCGCGGCCAAACGGAAAGTCGCTGACTATGTGTTCCTCGGGCAGGGCGTCCACTATTGGCTGGCGCAGGAAGCGGGCCTTAAGGTCACCGAGATGTCCTCTTCCTATGCCCAGGTCTATCACTCGCTGGAATTTCGTCACGGCCCTCGTTCAATTGCGGGGCCGAGCACGATGATCACGATTTACGCTTCCGACGCGGCGGTGGAGGCGGAAACGGTGCTTGCGGGCGAATTGCGAGCGCTGGGATCGCCTGTCTGCGTGATTGTGAACCGCGCCACTCCTGAGCTTCGCAAGAACAGCGATCTGCTGATCGAACTCGCACTGGACGGTCCAGAGTTTGCGCGATACGCTCTGAGCGCAATACCGGCGCACTTGTTCGGCACGGCCATAGGGTTGCGCAAGGGTTTGAACCCGGACGCGCCCCGAAACCTGACACGAGCGGTAGTTCTCGCTTCGACGGAAGGCACGGCGCCGGCAAAAAGGAGAAGCGCTTGAGCACGGACCCCAGCGTCACAGCTACCGCCACTCCGCGCCTTCGTCGAACGCTCACCCTCTCCGATCTCATTCTTTATGGCGTAATCGTAATCCAACCGGTCGCGCCCATGTCCGTCTTCGGCGTGTTAAGCGAACGCGGGCGCGGCCACGTGGTCACCGCGCTTCTTATCGCCATGGTGGCGATGCTGTTCACGGGAATCAGCTATGGGCGCATGGCGCGCGCCTATCCTAGCGCCGGCTCTGCCTTCACGTATGTCGCGCGGGAAATAAATCCCGCCATGGGCTTCGTCACCGGCTGGAGCATGGTGATGGATTACATGCTCAATCCGTTGATCTGCACGGTATGGTGCGCCGGGCAGGCCGCGCAATTCGCGCCGGGCGTGGCGCCATGGATATGGAAGATATTTTTTGCGCTGGTCTTTACCATGCTGAATATCCGCGGGATCAAAACGTCGGCGCGCATCAATACCGGGATGGCCATTCTGATGGGCATGGTGGTGGTGGCCATATTCATCGCCAGTGCGCGCTACATTTTCGGCGCGCATCACGACGCGGCTTATTTCACGCGGCCGTTTTATGACCCAGCCACCTTCACGTTTGCGGGCCTGTTTGGCTGCACTTCGATCGCGGTGCTGACGTATATAGGTTTCGATGGCATTTCCACGCTTTCGGAGGAAGCCGATAATCCCCGGCGCAATATTCTGCTGGCGACGGTTCTCACTTGCCTGGTGATCGGTGTCCTTTCGGCCTTCGAAGTCTACGCCGCGCAATTGATCTGGCCCGCGTCCGATCCTTTCCCGGACGTGAACACCGCTTACTCTTATGTTGCAGGACGCGCCTGGAAGCCGCTCTTCCCTATCGTCGGATTTACACTTCTTCTTGCGAATTTCGGCTCAGGGATGGCGGCGCAAATCGGCGCGGCTCGTCTTCTTTATGGTATGGGCCGCAGCAACGCGCTGCCCAAATCGTTTTTTGGCGCCGTGGATGAAAAGCACCGCGTTCCCCGAAACAATGTTTTTCTCGTCGGTATCGTCGCGTTGGCGGGCGCATTCGTTCTGGAAATCGTTGCCGGCTACAAAACCTACGACCTCGGCACCAACGGTCTGTCCTGGGCTACCTTCGTCAAAATCCTGAATGGCGGGGAAGCCTACGGCCTCGGCGCGGAAATGCTCAATTTCGGCGCGTTGATCGCCTTCATGGGAGTGAACGCCGCGGCATTGTTGCGTTACTACGTGCGCTCCTCGGAGAAAAAACTCGGCTTTCTGATTCCTCCGGCTCTCGGCTTCATCATCTGCCTCGCGCTTTGGCTGAACCTCAGTAAGCCCGCCATCATCGTTGGCTCGATCTGGATGGCCGGAGGAATCGCCTTCGGAATTTGGAAGACCAACGGCTTCCGCAACCCGCTATCGTTCGAATTGCCTCCGGAAGAGTGATTCCTGGCATGCCAGTTGCCAAACAAACGGCAACCGACGCATAGTAGTCGCGCTAGCGAGCCCGAATGCAAAAGACCCACGGTAAGCCAAAACTGGTCACCATGCGAGACGTCGCGAAAGCCACCGGCTTTTCTCCCGCGACGGTTTCCATCGTTCTGAACAACGCCCCGCTGGCTCGCTACATCGCGCCCACGACAAAGAAACGCATCGAAGACACTGCCAAGCGCTTAGGCTACCGGCCCAATGCCATGGCACGCTTTCTTCGCAGCAAGAAAAGTCTGAGCATCGGCGTGATGCTCTTCGACGTAACCGATCCTTTCTGCACGCCAGTGCTGCGCGGCATCGAAAATGCGCTGTACCCTATCGGCTATTTGCCGATTTTTGCGGATGCGCACAACCAGCCGGACCGTTTTCAGCGCTACCTGGAAATGCTGCTGGAACGGCACGTGGACGGCCTGATCGTCGTGGCCAACTGGCTCTTCGTGGATATTCACGTTCTCGCGGATCTGAACAAGCGCGAGATTCCCGCCGCGACCATCGGTTGGGAAATTCCAGGCCATCGAATGAGCTCCGTGATGGTGGAGAACGAAGCCGGCGGGCGGCTGGCCCTGCAACACCTGCATCAACTCGGCCATCGCAAGATCGCCATCATTCGCGGGCCGAAGCGCCTGATTGACAGCGCGCCACGGTGGAAGGGCATCCAGAAATTCGCGCAGTCCGTGGAGTTGGAAATCGATCCGGAATTGGTGTTGCAGCTTCCGGAAGTATTCGATCCGACCTCCAGCTTTGATCACGGTTTTCGGCTTACCGAAGAATTGCTGCACGCCAAGAAGAAGTTCACGGCCATGCTGGCCTTCGACGACCTGACAGCCCTGGGCGCCATGCGTGCGTTCGCCAAAGCGGGGGTTCGTATTCCAGAGGATTGCTCGGTAACCGGATTCGACGACGTCGCGGTTTCCGCGCTATCCGCGCCCGCGCTTACGACGGTGCGGCAACCGCTGGAAACCATGGGCAGCACCGCCGTCAACATCGTGATGGATGCAATTAAAGCCGGTCAGGAAAATCGCGATTGGGCAGTGGTTTCCCAGAAACTTCATCCCGAACTGGTAATTCGCGATTCCACCGCGCGAATCTGAATCCGTCTTCCAGCGGCGAATCCACATGACTTCTTGCTTTTGTAGGGGCCGCCTTCCGAGGCGGTCCGCCACCGCAGAAAGAAAAAGGGCGCAAAGTCTATTCGCGCCCTCTGAAGTTCAGATTGAGAAAGTGTTACTGACCCGCTGCCGGCAGATACACCGCAGCAGGCGTGAAGAACTCGACGTCCTTCACTTCGGTCTTGACCTTTATACTCTGATATTTTCCCTTCGGCCCGCCGTTGCCCGCAAATGTAAGTAGATACTGATTCGAAAGATGTTGGCCAATCTCGTCAAAGTAAGGCTTCAACGAAACCGGAGACTGGGTGCCGAGGTAATAAGATTCCGCCCCGGTATCTTCCGAAAGTTTGCTCAGGTTAATCTGCGCGGTATTCACAAGCGAGAAGCTGCGCCCGCGGTGACCTGCGCTGGGATAATAAACCGTCCATATATTGGTGTTCTGTCGCTCGGCCCGCTGCGTCAGCGTATCAAGGTCGGGATAAAACGCGCCAAATCCTCCGCCTCGAAAATAATCGACGCCAGAACTCATCAGCATGACGGAACGCCGCGGCCCCGTCTGCGGCCAACGTTTCAGGAGGTCAATCATGCCTAGATACGGACTGGAGCCAATTGCGCTCAGTCCTCTGGTGATGCGAAGCGCCTTGGCCGCCAATTCGTGATTGTCCGTAAAATCCTGGGCCAGCATGGTGGTGTTGTTCGCTATATATCCGACAGCCACTAATGTCGTCGGCGGCTGGGCCATGATGAATTCCTTCAGGTCATTCCAATTGCTGGCTGCGGAAGTATCGATGGAGTCATCGATCAGGATTGCCAGAAACAAGCGATCACCTTGCTTCCAGTCGCCTACCTGCTTACGCTCTTTCCCGAGAAACAACTGCACATCGTCCTTGGAAACAGCGGCAGGGGCATCCTTCTTTGGAACTACTGTCACGGTGAATGTAACCGTGCCTGCAGCGGGGTGTTTCGTTTGAGCGGAAATAACCTCCGGCGTGAGCACTAGCAACGCTGCAAACAACACAAAAAGCCAACTGCGGGGATTTAGAACTCTCATTTAATTCTCCTCCATATTAGATGCGATCAAGAGCGCGGTCGTTTCTTACCTCTTTGCCATATCACGTTCCGGCAAAATTGTCAGCACGTCAACCTCCTGTTCGTGAAACCCCGTCGAAGGCGGACAAGTTGTGTTGTCTTGTAAACAACAAGTAACTATTTCTGCATAACAAAAATTGCTTGTCCGCGACACGAACGCTGCGTGCGCTACCCTGACAGGAGATGCCCACAGTCGAATCCAATCGAAGCGCGGCCAACCTGGGCGCGGAAATACGCCCGCCCACAACCAAGCGGGTGTGGATTTTTTCGGCGTGGCTCGATTTGCTGGTGGGTTGCGGTGCCTGGTCCGCTCCCCTCCTGCTGCTCACCGCGCTAGTCTCTCCTGCCAAAACGGCGGAATGGTCTTTCGCGTTCTATTTTCTCGCGCTGCTCCTCAACTACCCGCATTTCATGGCTACCATTTACCGCGCCTACCATTCCTACGACGAATTTACGAAATACCGCTTCTTTACCGTGCATGTGGCCTTGCTACTCCTCGCCGCAGGAGTAATCGCGCACCTCTGGTATCCCTTGCTGCCCTGGATTTTCACACTCTACATTTGCTGGAGTCCGTGGCATTACACCGGCCAGAATTACGGCTTGCTGATGATGTTCGTCCGCCGCGTGGGGCTTTCCCCCACGGAGGGAGAGCGCAAGGCTCTTCATCTCGCGTTCGTCGCTTCTTATTTGATGCTGCTCTTCAGTTTCCAGACTGGCGCATCCGGCGATGCGCTAGTGCTCTCCATGGGATTGCCCGCGAAATTCACGCTGCCCGCTCGCGCCACCCTGGCGGTATTTTTCCTGATCGCCACTGGATGGGCGATGATCTCGCTGTCCCGCCGCAGTTCCTGGAAATCGCTTCTGCCTGCCGCGGTGCTGGCCAGCACGCAATTTCTTTGGTTCCTGCTTCCCGCGCTGATCGAACTGGGTAGCGGGCAAGAAGTTCCGCAAACACGCTACAGCAGCGGCATCCTGGCAGTACTGCATTCCGCCCAATATCTCTGGATCACCAGCTACTATCAGAAGAAGGAAGCGCTCGCCGCCGGGAAAACAGCATGGAGCTTCTTGCGATATCAACTGACGCTAGTCGCCGGTGGCATCGCTCTCTTCATTCCGGGCCCTTGGGTCGTCAGTCGGCTGTTCCACCTGGATTTCGCCGCCAGTTTCCTTACCTTCACCGCCCTGGTAAATATTCATCACTTTATTTTGGACGGCGCAATCTGGAAATTGCGCGATGCCGGCGTTTCCACCGTTCTTGTTGACGACGGCGGCAAAGAAGCAAACGTGGACGCGGAGCATGTTGGCGGGCTTCGGTCGGCGTGGCAATGGTTGGCTGGAGCTACTCCGGGCGCGCGTGTGCTGCGTGTAGGCGCGGTAACTTTATTGCTGCTCTGGGGTGGTGTCGATCGGCTGCATTTCTACTGGGCGAATGTTTCCGCCAGCTTGTCTTCATTGAAGCGCGCTGTTCATCTCAATCCAGATGACAGTGCCGCTCAGGTCAAGCTCGCGCGTGCCGCGGAAGCCGCGGGCGACAGGGACGCCTCGCTCGAAGCGCTGCGTCGCGCGGCACAGGTAAATCCAGGAAATCTCTCGCTCCAGCAAGCGTATGGGCGCAGCCTGATAGCAGCAGGTAAAGACGCGGATGCTTATGCAATGTACAAATCGCTACTCGCACGCGTTCCAGACAATGTGGACGCGCTGGTTAATTCCGGCCTGCTCGCTCACCGCCTGGGACATGACGCCGAGGCCATCGACACGTGGCAGCGCGCGGTCGACGTGGATCCAGGCCAGCCCAACCCCCAACTCTACCTCGCTCAATCGTTGGAACAAGTCGGCGAAATCCAGGCCGCCGCCCGCCATTACCGCGCCTATCTGCAGATTGTTGCCAAGCATCCGGACGAACATCGCGGCGAAACGCGTACGGTGGTATCCGCGCTAATCAAAGTAGCCGACGCTGATGCCACCGGCAATCACATCACGGAATCGCAAAAGGGTTATCGCGCGGCAATCCAGTTCGCGCAGAAGCTTGGCGATCCAACCCTGCAAAGCCTGGCGCTGGCACACCAGGCGGATCTTCAAGAGCGCTTGGGAACAAACGAAGATGCCGCTCGCTCCTGGCAACAGGCATTGCATCTGGACATTACTTCCGGCGATGCCGGCGCCGCGGCAATCGACTGGCTGAACTACGGCCAATTTCTTCACAGCCAAACGCAAGACGAGAAACTCGTGTTGGCCTGTTTCCTGAAGGCAGAGGAGCTTCTTCGTAACGCCAGCAGCGAAGAACTGGCTGTCGTCGCTAAGTCGCGTCAGGAAAGCGCAGCAAGATTGGGCGGCGAAGCCACCCGAGTTCATGCCAGATTAGAACAGTTCACCGCACAGGCGTTGTCTCTCGCTCCATCCTCGTTTCCCAATAGTTCCCCCAGCCACCCGTAAATAAATCGCGAAGCCCAACACTTCCAATTTGGTCTAGAATGAGGCGCTCACGCTCTCATCCAGTGGGCATACACGCTAAACCCTGCGGAGAATCATGCCGTTGCTGCGCTCCATGCTGCTGGCCGCCTCGCAAAATGTTTGGTTGCGCGAACATGCGGTCAACTATCCCTTTGTGCGTCGCAGCGTCTCCCGTTTCATGCCCGGGGAAACGCTCGACGATGCGTTACGCGCTGCCGAAGCTTTGCGGCAGAAAAAGATTGCCACCGTGTTTACGCATCTCGGCGAAAACGTCGCCGATCGCCAGGAGGCGCAAAAAGTTACCGAGCACTATCTGCAAGCGCTGGAGCGTCTTCACGCCTCCGGGCTGGGCATCGAAATTTCCATTAAACTCACCCAATTGGGACTGGATCTTTCTCCGGAGTTTTGTCTGGACAATGTTCGGCGTATTCTTCAAGCGGAAAAGCCGGATTCCATCGTGTGGATCGACATGGAAGCCAGCAATTATGTCGATCCGACCTTGGACATTTATCGCCGCGCTCTGCAGCAATTCCCGAATACCGGTATCTGCATGCAGGCTTATTTGCGGCGCACGAAAAAGGACCTCGTGGAACTTCTGCCGTTCCATCCCTCAATCCGCCTCGTGAAAGGCGCTTACAGCGAGCCGCCCGAAATTGCATTCCCGTCAAAGTCCGACGTGGACGACAATTATTTTCACCTGGCCGTGGACATGCTTCACAGCCAGCATGCAAAGGAGTGTCGCCGCGCGGCATTCGGCACCCACGACGCAATTCTAATCCGGCGGCTGGCCGACTATTGCAAGTCACAGGGTTTTGCGAATTCCGAACTGGAAGTACAGATGCTCTACGGCATTCAACGCGCCGAGCAGGAGCGCCTTGCCAACGAGGGCTGCCGCTCCGGCGTCCTGGTGGCCTACGGAACCTACTGGTATCCCTGGTTCGTCAGACGCCTCGCCGAGCGTCCGGCTAATTTATGGTTTATGATGCGCAACGTCTTCGCCGGCTGATGCGTATCAATGTGATTTGCGGGGCGGCTTTAGGCCGCTCTCTTGGAGCGAACAGAATGAATAGATCGCGAGCAAGAAAACTACTTTCTGCCCTTCTGCTGTGCGCAGCGGTTCTGCTGATTGCCGCCGCATCGCCCGAAGCGGAATGGAAGCCGCTGTTCAACGGCAAGGACCTGACCGGCTGGAAACACGTCGGTCCCGGCAACATGACCGTGGAAGACGGATTGATCCGCACTCACGGAGGCATGGGCCTGCTTTACTGGACCGGCGGCAAACTCGGGCATTGCCGCATCCGTGTCGTCTACAAGATGCGCGATAACAACGACAATTCCGGCGTATTCATTCGCATCCCCATCGAGCCGCGCGAGCCGTGGATGCCGGTGCACTACGGTTACGAAGTACAGATCGACAATCACCCGGAAACTTCCGGCGAGGACGAGTATCACGTCACCGGCACGCTCTACTCATTGACGAAACCGCTGTCAAAGCCTGGCAAGCCTGGGCCCGAGTGGAATACCATGCTTATCACCATCGATGGTCCGCACACCGTCGTCGAACTCAACGGACAAAAGGTGACCGACTACACGGAAGGTGCGCCTGTGCCCGAGATGAAGTTCGACTTCGAACCACAACGCGGGCGCAGACCCGAGGAAGGCTACATCGGCTTACAAAATCACAGCGACAACGACATCGTGTTTTTCAAAGAGGTCAGTGTTCAGAAGTTGCCATAAAGTACGGGAACGTCCGTTTCTGGAATAGGTTTCTTAATGCACTTTTTGGAGTTGCACTTTTTGGAGTTGCATTTTATTGGAGATAAAAAATGAACAAAAATCAGTTCACGCGCCGCGCATTCCTGAACGCTACCGCGAAAACCACCGGCGCGCTACTCGCCGCGCCGGCAATCGTGCTACACGCCGAATCCATTCCCGCGGCGTGGGAAGCTGTTTCGGCAAGTGACCGCGTGCGCTTCGGCATCATTGGCATCGGCATGCAAGGTTCGGGTTTACTTGGCACCGCCGTCTCGCTTCCGGGCGCCGACTGCGTGGCAGCGTGCGACCTATACGACGGCCGTCACACCTTGGCGAAAGAAATCGCGGGCAGCAAGGTGCGCACCACGCGGAAATACCAGGAACTCCTCGACGACAAGGAAATCGACTGCCTCATCGTTGCTGTTCCGGACCATTGGCACAAACAGATATTCGTCGACGCCATGGCCGCCGGAAAAGACATCTATTGCGAAAAACCCATGTCTCACAGCGCCGCAGATGGCGAGGCCATGCTTGCCGCGGCGCAGAAATACGGGCGCATCGTGCAGATTGGTTCGCAGCGCGTAAGTTCGGTCATTTGCGCCAAGGCCAAAGAACTTATCGCTGGCGGCATCATCGGCAAATTAAACCTTGTCGAAGGCTCGCTCGGACGCAACGATCCCACCGGCGCATGGGAATATCCGCCGCCACCCGATCTTTCCCTGCAAACCGTGGATTGGGATACCTGGCAGGGCACCGTTCCCAAGCGCGATTTTGATCCAAAACTTTTCGCGCGCTGGCGCTGCTGGAAGGAATACGGTACGGGGGTCGCCGGCGATTTGCTGGTGCATCTTGTCAGCGGCATGAACTACATGCTCGGCTGGAATGACCCGCCGGCCCGCGTGATGGCCTCCGGCGGAATTCTGCGCTGGCCCGATGGCCGCAACATGCCTGATGTTCATCTGGCCATTTACGAGTACGGCCCGATTCCCGTTTACCTGCGCCTGAACCTCGGCTGCGAAACGCCGGAAGTGTATCGCTTCCAGGGCTCCAAAGGCATTCTGGAGGTCACCGAGTACACTATTTCGTACTTCCCGCAGTCCGGCGAAGATAGCAGCCCCAGTTACTACACTTCGTCGTATCCCCGAGAACTGCGCGAAGCGTATCTGAAAAAATGGCGCGAGGATCACGAACCGCAACCCGGAAAAGAACCGCTCACCGAGAGCTACGTTTATCGTGGCGATTCCTGGGACGATTTGCGCCCGCACATGTGGAACTATTTCCAGGCGGTGCGCTCGCGCAAACCGGTTACCGAAGACGCTCTGTTCGGCCGAAATGCCGCGTTGGCGTGCCACATGGCCAACGAATCCTATTTCCGCAAAGCGGCGGTCACCTGGGACGCCAAGTCCGCAACCATAAAAAGCTCCTAGCGCGGGAGATGTCTTCGGCGATCGTGGAACCAGGAGCGTGGATCTTTAGCGTTCGTGTGAGAACTGCCACCTTTCGCGAATGCACGCGACGCAACTTGCGGAAAAGGCCCTTTCTCAAGGAGGCTGGGGCTTCAGCCCCAGCGTAAGTTATGCGTTCTCAATCGCGGTTTTAGCCCCTGAAGAAAGCTATTAGTGTTTTGCCACGGCCTGTTCAGTCGCGCAATAAAACGCGTCTGGTTCAAGAGGATTCTCCATTGCTCGCATTTATTTCGCGCGCCAGAACTCCACGTATTCTCGCCCGTGATACAGCCGGTACTTGCCTGCATCCTTCGCCGCCAGCACCTGCAGAGGCATGGGGCGCTTCATCTCCACATCCTTCGTCGAAGTTCCATTCAGAACGTCATTCGCGCCCAAATCCATCACCACGAATTTATTTCCCTCCAGGAATCCGCATCCATACGCGCCTGGTTTCAGCGTCTGGCCGGCGATTTCTAGTGGAACCTCGGTAATCAGATATCCCTGATACTTTTCTCGAATGCCGGATGAATATCCGGAGTTGTCCACCAAGCCGACCAGAAAGAAAAACCCATCGGCGAAGCGCACCCCGCCGGAATTGCGTTGCTGCACCGGCGCCGATTGCCCGCGAAAGAAAACTCTCTCCGGAAGAAGCTTTGGGTTGACCTCCGCCGGCTTCAAAATGGCTTCCGGTTCCGGCGTAGCCGCAGCCGGAGTTTGTGGTCGCGTAAACGAAGCCGCCGTCAAAACAAAAAATGCCGTGGCTAGCATGGAATGCACAGTGCGCCTATTCATGGGACTCTCCAGATCAAAGTTTAAAAAGCAATTCCTGGGAAAACTTGCGTTCGATTGTATATCAGGCGCTCGTGCATTCGTGCCTCGTCCATCGCAACTTATTCAGTTTTTGCTTGGCTACGCGCGTCGAGTCCTTGCTTCGATTCGCTACTTCTCCGCCGGGTGGCTAGTGCCTTTTCAGGCTCCCATCTAAATACACCGCTGTTTTGTTAGTTTCGATCTTGCTGCGTAGAGACCGATTCAGGCACATGTGGGAATTTACTTAAAACGAAACTATCCCGCGTGAGATCAGAAGGAGCGAAAGGACACCAACGACGATCCACAGCAAAACGCCCTGCAGAAGAGGTCGGACTCCGACCTGTTTGATTGTTGCGCGCGAAATCCCAGTGCCGATCAGGAATAGCGTTGCCGTGAGGCCAAGCTTTCCAAGAGTGCTTAGGGAGGTAAACAGATGGGCAGCGGACGAAATATATGTGTTGGCGACAGCGGCTAGACAGAAAAACAGAATGAACCACGGCCACTGAATGCGGCCATTGGTTTTCTTGATCGCGGCAGTGCCTATAGATAAAGGAACAATCCACAATGCGCGCGCGAGCTTGACGGTGGTTCCGACCACCAGTGCAACAGCTCCATAACGCGCGGTGGCGCCGACAACGGAACTGGTATCGTGAATCGCAAGGGCGGACCACAATCCGAATTGCTGCTGAGAAAGGTGCAATGCCCAGCCAATAGCTGGAAACAGCATCAGCGCGATGGAATTCAGAATAAAGACAGTGCCCAGGGAGACCGCCATTTCTTCATCGCTGGCCTGCAAAATGGGCCCGATGGCTGCGATGGCGCTTCCGCCGCAAATCGCTGTGCCGGCGCTGATCAAAAATGACGCGGTACTTGAGACTTTCAGTAATCTGCCAATCAGAAGGCCTAGTGCCAGGGCGAAGGTAATTCCCAAGGCCGTATATAAGAATCCGCTGCGCCCCGCGCTTATCACTTCGCGAAGATTCATCCCAAATCCGAGAGCCACGACCGAAGCTTGCAAGAGAAACTTCGCGAGATTCTTGCTGTCGCCGAGAAACGGGTGGGCAAAAACGAGGCCAAAAACCAAACCTATCCCAAGTGCCAGCGGAGGAGACAAAAATCCGCTTGCCGAACAAATCAACCCGACAAAGAACACTGTCTTGGCGTCGAATTTCTTGACCACTGATTCTCCCTCGCTGGTTGCGCGTGTGTTCCGCTTCCGACGGGATCACCGCAAGTTTCCATTACTAGTCCCCCTAGCTAGATTTCATCCAAGGGATGGGTCAGGACGTTTCGCTGCGGAACCCTAGCCAAACAAAACTTTCTTGAATCGAGGCGAACCCGCGTCAACCCAATGGAGCGTGAACTGGATTGCGTAGTACTCCCACACCCGTTACAGAGATCTCGACCACGTCGCCCGCGAGGAGCGGACCCACGCCCGCAGGTGTTCCCGTGGCGATAACGTCCCCGGGTTGCAGGGTCATCATGCGCGAAATCCACCGAACCAAGAATGCAACTGAATGAATCATCAGTGAAGTGCTCCCGGACTGCCGCGGCGTTCCGTTCACGCGAGTTTCTACAAGCACGTTGGCCGGGTCGAGTTGCGTTTCGATATGCGGGCCAATCGGACAAAACGTGTCGAAGCCCTTCGCTCGAGCGAATTGAACATCGCTTTTCTGAATATCGCGCGCGCTTACATCGTTCACACACGTGTAGCCGAGAACGTAGGAAAGCGGGTCGGCCGCGTCGCTTAATTGCGAACATCTCTTTGCCATCACGACTCCGAGTTCGCCCTCGTGCTCCACTTTTTTGGAATATTTGGTTAGCACGACCGGCGCATTTGGACCGACGATGGATGATGGCGGTTTGAAAAAGATCAGCGGCTCTACAGGTACTTCGTTCCCCATTTCTGCCGCGTGCGCGGCATAATTTCGCCCCACACACACAATTTTGCTGGGATCAACCGGAGCGGCGAGATGACAGTCCTTTATCGCCAAACTATCAGTCCCCGGCTGCCACTCATTCCAGGGAGTCCCTTTTATCTCTTTGACCCGATCCCCTTCCAAAATTCCGTAACGTAAACGCGAGTCGGGTACATTTCCTCCCGTGAAGAACCGGCAAAATTTCATTGTCTAGGACTCTTTTCTGATAAGTAGATGGCCTTCGTTTTATTGGAACGTTGCTTCCGCCTAGACACCCGTTTGGCCCTTTAGGGACTGTTCCGGGCGTAGTGGCAAATCCGTCAGGCGAACTTGAGTGGCATTAAAAAACGCATTCCCTATGGAAGGGGCTATCGCCATGATGGGCGTTTCGCCCGCGCCAGCGGAGGCAATGTCTTTCCGATCGAGGAGGATTGCCTCGATTTCGGGGACGTCGCGAAAGCGCGGCAAACGATAACTCGAA
>Ga0210394_10002338_pt1 | contig 26251 bp, 20 predicted proteins | sample IncBWC12MmetaG_FD_160121 | JGI IMG/M metagenome (GOLD analysis project Ga0210394, IMG submission 160121) | Forest soil microbial communities from Barre Woods Harvard Forest LTER site, Petersham, Massachusetts, United States - Inc-BW-C-12-M | ecosystem: Environmental > Terrestrial > Soil >...
CTACCCGCCGCGCGATTATGCCAAATGGTCAGAGCTCGTTTTTCAATTTGCGTGTCATCTGCGCGAGCGCTACGGCGACGCGGAAGTAAAAACCTGGCTGTGGGAAGTCTGGAACGAGCCGGACATAGACTACTGGAAGGGCACGCCGGAAGAATATTTCAAGCTTTACGATTTCACCGCCGACGCTGTCCTGCGCGCGTTTCCAGAAGCTCGCATCGGAGGCCCGGATAGCACCGGCCCTGGCAATGCGCATGCGGCGGAATTCCTGCGCCGCTTCCTCGAGCACTGCGCCCGCCAGACCAACTACGCGACGGGAAAAATCGGCTCGCCGCTGCTTTTCGTGAGCTTTCATCCCAAGGGCTCGCCGAAATGGCTGGGCGATCACGTGCAGATGGGCGTCGCGCGGCAGCTCACTGCAACCAAGAACGGATTTCAGATCGTCGCGTCTTTTCCAGAATGGCGCCAAACGCCCATCGTCTTGGGTGAATCAGACCCCGAAGGTTGCGCCGCCTGTTCCGCACAGGAAAATCCCCAGAACGCGTATCGCAATGGAGAGCTTTTCGCGTCCTATACGGCTGAGGCGCTCCACCGCATCGATGCGCTCGCGAGCAGCGAGCACGTGAATTTTCTGGGTGCGGTGACCTGGTCGTTTGAATTCGAGGACCAGCCATATTTCGCCGGTTTCCGCGAGCTTGCTTCGAATGGACTCGATAAGCCGGTGTTGAATGCTTTCCGAATGTTTGGGATGTTGGGCGGCGAGCGCGTGCTGGCCACCAGTTCCGCGGCGCTGTCAACCGAAGACGTAGTCCTCAACGGCGTGCGTGGCCGACCGGACATCCAAGCAATCGCGACTCGCACCGATCACGGAATCCAGATCCTGATTTGGAATTATCACGATGATGATCTTCCGGCTGCGGCGGCGCCGATTGACCTGATAATTGATGGCCTGCCGCCGGACAGCAAACGCGCGCTGAGTGAACATTTTCGCATTGACGCGCACCACAGTAACGCGTTTACAGCGTGGCAAGAGATGGGCTCCCCTCCATCGCCCTCGCCCGTCCAATACGAACAGCTGCAGGATGCGGGACAATTGCATCTGCTGAATTCTCCGGCATGGATATCGCTCGACCGAGGCGCCGCGCATCTGCAATTTGCGTTGCCGCGCCAAGGCGTCTCACTTATACGAATCGCATGGTAAACGGCATCAAAGCGAGAAGCATCGCGGAAAAACCGCGGCCCGCAAATCTGGACCAGCGCGCCCAGCGCCGCAAACCGGAAATTCTGCCTTTGTTGCGGAGCGCAGTCGCCCTGGGTCTACTCGCGATAAGCGCCCTGGCAGCCCTGGCCCAAACGGGCGCTGATTCGAGCGATATCAGCGCGATCCAATCGGCCCTGCGCACAGGCGACAACCAACGAGCGCTGACTCTGGTTCACACCCAGCTGCAAACTTGGCCAAAGGACGTCAGACTATGGACGCTCGAAGGCATCGCTCTCGCGCATCTCGGCCGGGATCGCGAAGCGCTAGCCGCCTATAACAAGGCCCTCGCGATGTCGCCCGATTACCTGGCCGCGCTGGAAGGCGCCGCCGAACTCGAATACAAAGCCGGAAGCACTCGAGCGGTTCCGCTGCTCGATCGCATCCTGCAGGCGCGTCCCGACGAGCCTACCACTCACGCGATGCTCGCCGCGCTTGCTTACAAGAAGCATGATTGCGCGACGGCGGTCGAGCATTTCCAGAAAAGCGGGCCGGTGCTTTCTTCCCAGCCGGCCGCGCTGAAAGAGTACGGCGCGTGCCTGATGGATTTGCAAAAGCCCGACGAAGCGCTCCCGGTCTTCGAACAGATCCTCGCGCTGCAGCCAAACGATCCGCACGCGCGCTACAATCTCGCCGTGGTTCAGTTCACCGCGCAGCACGGCGCGGACGCCATCGCCACTCTTCAGCCGTTGCTCGAGGCGACCGAACCAGACCCCGACGTTCTGGACCTCGCCTCCGCCGCATACGAAGAAACCGGTGACACTCCCCGAGCGGTAAATCTGCTGCGGCAGGCGATCCTAGCGAACCCGCGGAAAGTGAAGTACTACGTTGATTTCGCCGCGTTGTCCTACAAGCACGAATCTTTTCAGGTGGGCGTCGAAATGATCGACGCCGGTCTTGCGCAACTGCCCAAAGCCGCGTCTCTCTATATCGCGCGCGGCATTCTGTACATTCAAATAGGTCAACTGGAAAAGGGGCAGTCCGATTTTGCGGCTGCCAACCGCCTCGATCCCAACCAAGCGTCCGCAGCAGTCGCGCAAGGGCTTGCCCAGCTGCAGGCCAGCAATCTCGATCAGGCGCTCAAGACCGTGGAGACAGAACTAAAAACGCATCCCAACGATGCGTTCCTCCATTATTTGAAAGCGGAAATCATTTCACAAGGCGGCCCCGCACTGGGCAGCCCGGAGTTCGACGACGCGGTGCAAGCGGCGTCGCGAGCGGTGCAACTCCAGCCCGACTTCCCCCTCGCGCGCAACGTGCTCGGCAATCTCTATCTGCAGTCCGGCCAAAATGAACGCGCCATCGCACAATGCCGCGCGGTTCTCCGCGAAAATCCCAACGACCAGATCGCCGCATACCATCTGCTGCTGGCCTTGCGAAAAATAAATGATCCCCAGGGCGAAGTCCCGGGTTTGCTGAAACGCCTGGCGGAACTGCGTACGCAGTCGCAACAGGAGGAAGCATCCGCAAACCGGTACAAGCTCTACATCCAGAGCGAGCAGCCGCCCGACCAGGCAGCGCCGCCCCCGCCATAGCCCGAGTATGCAGCGCCGCAGTGAGATTTTTCACCTGCAGGATTGTCGCAGATTGACCGAGGCAGGAAACGCGCCGTTCCTCGCGCGCTTGACAACCTGCTTTCGCGGGCAGTATAAGCGAAGGGTAAACGCTTTCTCGACACTGTTGATCCCAGCCTGCTCGGCACTGCGCATGGGAACAGGCCGCAGGCGAACCGCAGCACTGCATTCTCAGGAGACTACGTCATGAAAAAAACATCGAGACGGCAATTCCTTACCAATGCTGCGGTTACAACGGGCGCTGCGCTGGCCGCGCGCTCCATTCCCGCGTGGGCGAAATCCTCCACTCCCGCCGCGCAGGTGGCCATCACGCCGCAACTCTCAACCTTCGGCTACTCCCAGGTGCAATTGCTCGATAGCCCGTTCCGCCGCCAGTTCGATCAGAATCACGATCTCTACCTGCATCTCGATGAAGACGCGCTGCTGAAACCATTCCGCAAGCGTGAGGGACTGACGGCGATCGGCCCGGACATGGGCGGCTGGTACGACGACGCCGATGATTTCAGCCCGATGGAAAATTTCCATGCATTCATCCCCGGACACAGTTTTGGCCAATATCTTTCTGGCCTCGCGCGCGCCTACGCCGTCACCGGATCGAAGCCCACCCAGGAAAAAGTCCAGCGTCTGGTCCGCGGCTACGGAGCAACGGTCGACCCTGCCGGAAAATTTTATGTGGACTATCGCCTGCCCGCGTACACCTTCGACAAAACCTGCTGCGGCCTGATTGACGCGCACGAATTCGCGGGCGATACCTCCGCGCTCGACGTGCTCTGGAGCAGCACGCAAGCCGTGCTGCCGCATCTGCCGGAAAAGGCGTTGAGCCGCCCGGAACAGCGCGCACGTTTCCACAAGGACATCGCCTACACCTTCGATGAAACCTACACGCTGCCGGAGAATCTGTTCCTCGCGTATCAACGCAGCGGCGATCCGCGTTACAAAGATCTCGCCGTCCGCTTCCTCGAGAAGGAATACTTCGATCCACTGGCGGATGACCAAAACGTCCTCCCCGGCGAGCACGCTTACAGCCACGTGAATGCGCTCAGCTCCGCGATGCAAGCGTATCTGGTGCTGGGCGACGAAAAATATCTGCGCGCGGCGACGAACGGTTTTCGCATGGTTCACGAACAGAGCTACGTTACCGGCGGCTGGGGCCCAGACGAAGCGTTTGTTCCGCCCGGCGGCGACGGCCTCTGGCAGAGCCTGGGACTGACGCACTCCAGCTTCGAAACTCCGTGCGGAGTTTACGGCCATTTCAAAATCGCGCGCTACTTGCTGCGCGTGACCGGTGATTCACGCTACGGCGACAGCATGGAACGCATCCTGTACAACACGATTGCTGGCGCGTGGCCGATTCTGCCGGATGGAACTTCCTTCTACTATTCCGACTACAACAACGCGGGAAAGAAAGTTCATTACAAGGACAAGTGGCCCTGCTGCTCCGGCACGTTCCCGCAGCTCGCAGCGGATTACGGCATCAGTTCCTACTTCCGGAGCAAGGACGGCATCTACGTCAACCTGTTCTTGCCTTCCACGGTGTCCTGGCCGCAAAACGGCACTCCCTGCACGCTCGCGCAAACGACGAAGTTCCCGCAAGCCAATACCACGCAGCTGGAATTCAAGCTGGCGCGGCCGGAGAGTTTCACTGTCAATATCCGCATACCCGGATGGGCGGGCGCGAAGACCACCGTGGCCGTGAACGGCAGCCGCATACAAAGCGACGTCACGCCCGGAAAGTTTCTCGCCGTGCAGCGTAGCTGGAAAGATGGCGACCGCATCGAGATGGAAATGGAAATGCCGCTCAGACTGCAAGCCGTTGATAGCAAAAACTCCGACACCGTGGCTCTGCTGCGCGGCCCCATCGCGCTCTTTGGCGTTGGAAATATCCCCGAGCGCATCACGCGCCAGCAAATGCTCGCGGCCGAAGCTTTCGCGCAATCGTCAGAGGACTGGGTGGTGAAGACGGGCAGCAGCAGCTTGACGCTTCGTCCCTTTGCGACGATTATGAACGAGGACTATCGGCTCTATCAGCAGGTCGAGTCTTAAGAAGTCGATGCCAGATCGCATGATTTACGTCAGGACACGGCTCAAGCGGTGCCCTGACAGCCGCAATAGCAGAGCGGCTTTGCTGGCGGAGGGTTTGAATTTCGAGTTCTCAGGCAAACTCCTAATCCTCGGCCCTCGGCCTCGCCCGGAGACGGATTAAACGTGGAATATCGCACGCTCGGTCGCACCGGTTGGAGGGTTTCGGAGGTCAGCTTCGGCGCGTGGGCTATCGGCGGCGCCTGGGGACATGTGTCCGACGAAGAGGCCATGGCGGCCCTGCGCACGGCCGTCGATTGCGGCGTCAATTTTTTCGATACTGCCGATGTCTACGGTGACGGCCGCAGCGAACGCCTCATCGCCGACCTCAAGAAAAATTACAAAAAGGACATCATCGTCGCCACCAAGGCCGGCCGGCGTCTGCCTAAGCAGTCTGTGGCCGGCTACAGCGCTGCGAACCTCACGGCGTGGGTGGAGGACAGCCTGCGCAATCTCGCGACCGACTCACTTGACCTGCTGCAGCTTCACTGCCCGCCCACGGCGCTTTATTTGCAGCCCGAAGCTTTCGACATTCTCGATCGCATGGTGAAAGCCGGAAAGCTGCGCTACTACGGCGTCAGCGTGGAAAAAGTTGACGAAGCTCTGAAAGCCATCGCGTACCCGAACGTCCAGAGCGTGCAAATTATATTCAACTGTTTCCGCCAGCGTCCTGCGGACGATTTTTTTGTGCAAGCTCAGCGAAAAAAAGTGGGAATCCTGGCGCGCGTGCCGCTCGCCAGCGGACTGCTCACCGGCAAACTTCGCCCGGATTCCACTTTTGCCGCGGACGATCATCGCAACTTCAACCGGCACGGCGAAGCGTTTGACGTGGGCGAGACTTTCTCCGGCGTGGATTACAACGCCGGCCTGGAAGCGGTCGAAGAACTCCGCGCGCTGCTGCCTCCCGGCGTCACCATGAGCCAGTTCGCACTCCGCTGGATTCTGATGTTCGACGCTGTAACTTGTGCCATTCCTGGCGGCAAACGCCCGCAGCAAGTTTCCGAAAATTGCCGCGCTGCAGGCCCGCCGCCGCTCACCCCGGAGGTGATGGCGGCGGTACGCCACACATACGATGCAAGGTTCGGCGCTGCTCTGCGGCATCGCTGGTAAAAATCCGCGACAAAGCTCTGGCGGCCATCTGGCTCTGTTGCCATCCTGCCCGACCGCCTGGTTTGGGTAGCGCCGGCGTCTCGCCGGCTCAGTAGACGCGGCAGAGCTCAGCCCGGCGTGGAAAGGCCGGGAAAATTCGCAAAGGGAATTCGCAGCGCCCTAGGTGTGACACAGCGGTTGCTGCAAACTCCTGTCGGCAATCTCGCTTTCTGCGGTTGGGATGAAGCGAAGCTTCAAATCACCATCGGTCGCGAAGTTCTCTCGGCCGTTTCCGGACCAATCCGAAATTCCCGGCTGATCTCTTCCGCCACTTCCGCCACCACGCGTCCGACTACCATAATGGCCGGCGCGGGCAACGTCGCTTCGTCGGCCAGCTTCGCGAGAACCGTCGAGCGAATCGCCTGATTTTTCCCGGAGGCATTCGACACAATCGCGCAAGGCATATCGTCCGGCCATCCCGCATCGCGCAACTGCTCGATCACGCGAGCGTAATCGGTTCCCGGCATGTAGAGCACCAGCGTCGTGGTGCTGGAAATTCCGCCCCACTGAATCGAACGGTTCTCCGTGTCGCGCTGAATCGTCGTAAACAGCACCTGCGAAGCCACGCGCCGGTCGGTGAGTGAGAATCCCGCTGCAGCCGCGGCGCCGAAGCCCGCGGTGATGCCCGGAACAATTTCGAACTCCACGCCCGCTTGCCGCAACGCCGCGATTTCTTCACCCGCGCGGCCAAAAAGCAAGGGATCGCCTCCTTTCAATCGCACCACCACCTCGTGCGACGCCGCGTAGGAAATCATCAGCGCGTTGATTTCCTCCTGCGTCAGCAATTTCCGGCCGCATCTTTTACCAACGTCAATCAGCTGCGCCCCAGCGGCGGCGAGCGCCAGAACTTCGCGGCTCACCAGCGCGTCATGCAGCACAATATCCGCACGGCCCAGAATTTTGGCCGCCTTCAGCGTGAGCAGCTCGGGATCTCCCGGACCGCCGCCCACCAGATAAACTTTGCCCTTCATGAATGGCTCCCGCCGATCAATTCCCTCTCGCCTTCGCGCAAAAATTTCTCGAACATTTCCTCGCTCGCGAGCTGATGCAAGAGTCGCTTCGTTTCCTCAGGGTTTTTCCCTTCGCTGCGCAGGAATTTGCGCGCCGCGCCCAGCCATTCCACCCACGGCTCGTATTCCGGCCCGAATTGCGCTTCGAGCTCGCTGCGCAACCGCTGCGCCAGCGCCGGGCTCTGCCCTTCGGTGGAAATCGCGATCTGCAAGGCTCCGCGCCGCACGACCGCCGGATAGTAGAAGTGGCAATAATCCGGATCATCCACCACGTTGCACAAAATCCCTTCCGCTTCGCACTGCAGAAAAACCTCGTGGTTCACTTGCGGCGAAGAAGTTCCTGCGACCACTAGAAATGCGCCGCACAGATCCTCGGCGGCAAAAGTTTTTGCCTGCCATTCAATTTGCCCTGCGCGCGCCCACGCCGCAACATCTTCGGTAACTTCCGGTGCGACCACCACGACATGCGCCTCGGCTGCGAGCAAACTCTGTATCTTCGATTCCGCGATTTCGCCGCCGCCCACGACCACACCGAGCCGTCCGCGCAATTTCAGTGAAATGGGAAACAAAGGCATCGCTTATCCTTCAATCCCGTGCGGCACGGGACCCGCCGAAACGTCCCGTGCCACGGCTTCCGCGATTTGCCCCGCCAGGAGCATGCGGATCTCGTCATTCGTATGTCGCGCAAAAAATTGCCGCAAATTCTCGCCGGGGTTGCGTTCTTCGTCAAAACTTCGCAGCAAGCGCTCGATCGCCTCCGGCACTTCGGTCGCGGCGCAGCGATAACCCACGGGCCGAGCGATCGCGGCAAACCTGCCCACCGCGCCGCCCACGCAAAAGTAATAAGCATCCACCATCTCGCCGCCCACTTTGATCTTCTTGCCCTCCAGGCCGATATCCGCGATCCAATGCTGGCCGCAACTATTCGGGCATCCCGCAATGTGCAGTTTCAGCTGCTCATCGAAACCGGGAATGCGATCTTCGAGCTCTTCCACCAGCCAGCGCGCGAAGCTCTTTGTCTCGGTCAATGCCAGCTTGCAGAATTCCGAGCCGGTGCAAGCAATCGTCCCGCGCGCAAAGGGCGAGGCCGCCACGGGGAGGCCTGCCGCTTCCAGTGCGCGCGCCACCGTTGGGGCGTCTTCGCTCGGTACGTTCACCAGCACCAGGTTTTGCATGATCGTGGTGCGGATTTCACCCCCGGCATAGCGTTCAGCGAGTTCCGCGGCGGTCCGCAATTGACCGGCGCTGATCCGCCCGCGCAGTACCGATGCGCCTACATAAGAAAATCCCGGCTGTTTCTGCGCGTGTATCCCTACGTGATCGCGATAGGCGTCTTCCGGCACATGCTCGGGTTCCGCAGGATCGAGCTTGAATCCCAGGCGCTGCTGCAATTCCGCCAGAAATGTCTCCGCCGTCCAACCGTGCCTCAGAAACAGAAACTTCAAGCGCGCCCGCTCGCGGTTCTCGCGCAGCACTTCATTGTCGCGGAAAATCTCGGCGACGCCTCGCACCACCTGCGCCGCCTGATGCTCGGCCACGAACGCGTTCAGTCGCAAAGCCAAATGCGGATCAGTGGAAAGCCCGCCGCCCACGCGCAATGAGAATCCCGCTTCCACCGCGCCACCTTTGCGCCGCGTCGTCGCGGTCAAAGCCACGTCGTTGATTTCCGGATACGAGCACCACAGATGGCACCCGGTGATGGAAACCTTGAACTTTCGCGGCAGATTGTAAAATTCGGAATTCCCCACGAATTGCCGGTTCAGCGCCAGCGCCACGGGCGACGCATCGTAAATCTCGTCCACATCCACGCCTGCCAACGGGCATCCAGTGATGTTGCGTGTCACGTCGCCGCACGCGCCCGTGGTGGTCAGCCCTACGGATTTCAGGCGGTCCAGAATTTCCGGCAGCGCTTCGATCGTCACCCAATGCAACTGCACATTCTGCCGCACCGTAATGTCCGCCGCGCCGCGCGCATATTGCTGCGCGATATCAGCCACCGCGCGCAATTGCGCGCTACGCAAAATTCCGTTGGGAATCCGTATGCGCACCATGAAATAAGGCGTGGCCTTCCCCTCGCCGTTTGCGCCGCCAATCACTCCCTGGCCATCGCCCTGCGTGTAAATGCCCCACGAACGAAAATAAGTTCCCAGCCACTCCGGCGGAATCGAGTCGTGGCCCTGGCGCGCAAATTCGCGAATCTCGCCGATGCACTCCCAGGCATTCTTGGCTCGCTTGAGCCGCTCGATGCGCTGCGCCTTGGTTTCCTTTTTCTCGCTCATAAAAAAATGTCCCTAAAAACAAAAAACCCACCAACCAGTGTTTCTGGCGGGTGGGGCTCGGGAACCTAAAGTTGGATTAAGACTTAAGTCCCAAATCTCCGATCGCCAGACTGGTGCGCCATACAACATGCGCAACAAGCGCATGGACAACACCGCATCTGGCAACAATTCGACATACCAATAGCACCTTACCGGACTTCCCTCCTACCGTCAATCCCAAAAGACGGTGTGCGTGCCTACATCAGATTCAGGTAAGCGGATCACGATTCATCCGAGCTGTAATTCCCTCACCAGGAGATAACGAATTGACGGCAGCTCAGTCCAACACCAGCAGCCAGCCCAGCACGGTTCTCGGAACGTTTGCTCGTGGGATTTTCCGGCAGCAACGGCTCCCCGACGGGCGAATTCGATCCTCCGGGATCGCCGTAAAAGAAAAGTTGTCAGGTAGGGTTCCCGGCGTTATGCTGCGGGCGAAACCCTGGGATACCGCCGGGGCGCGGAACCAACCCAGTCTGGAAAAACCGTTAGCGGCAATCCAAAACCATCGTCCACAACGTAGTAGAAGCAGGTGTGGTTGAAGTCCAAACTCACAGGAGGTAATTCGGGAAAATGACAAAGTCAAAGAAGGCCCTCATCGCTGGCGCAGCGCTTGCTGGTTTGCTCGCCGGTACCACCACAACGATCCAGGCGTCCAACCTTCTCTCCGGCATGCATGCGGCGGCCCAGTCGGATCAGAAGCCGGCAGACTCCAAGGTGAAGGAAAAGCACGCTTGCAAGGGTCAGAACTCCTGCAAGGGCAAGGGCGGATGTAAATCGAGCGACAACGGCTGCAAAGGCAAAAACTCTTGCAAGGGCAAGGGCGGCTGCGCAACCGACGGCTCGAAGATGCCCGACTAACACTCGCCGCATCGGCGATCGTAGCAAGTACCAACGGTCTGGTGTTGAGGGCCGGCAGAAGGCAACCGGTCCTCAACACTTTTCCGCATCATCTTTTCGCATCATCCAGTGGAGTTAGGAAATGCCTGCCAATCGGTTTAATGGCCACACGGATTACGGAATCGGGATCGGTCTGCGTTCACCGCATTACCACCACATTCTTACGCGCAAGCCGGTGGTGGATTGGTTCGAAATCATCTCCGAAAATTTTATGATTGATGGCGGACGTCCGCTCCGCATTCTCGACCAAATTCTGGAACAGTACAAGGTGGTGCAGCACGGCGTCTCGATGTACTTCGGCTCGGCGGAACGCCCCCATCGCGAACATCTGCGGCGCTTGAAAGCTTTGGTCCAGCGCACCAAGACTCCCTGGCTCTCCGACCACCTCTGCTGGGGCAGCGTGGATGGCCGCTACACGCACGACCTGCTGCCCATGCCCTACACTTTTGAAGCGGCGCGCATCACCGCACAGAAAATTCGCGAAGTGCGCGACTTCCTCGAGATTCCCGTGGCTGTCGAAAACGTCAGCAGCTACGCCGAATTCCACGTTTCGGAAATGACCGAGTGGGAATTCCTGAATGAAGTCGCCGAGCGCGCCGACTGCGGCATCCTGCTGGACGTAAACAATATTTACGTTTCGTCGCAGAATCACAGTTTCGATCCGTTCACTTACGTTAACAGCGTCCCCGCAGAGCGCGTCGCGCAAATCCACATCGCCGGACACTCGAAATACCGCAAGTACATTCTCGATACCCACGATCACCCGGTGATTGATCCGGTCTGGAAGCTGTACGCGCGCGCCATCGAACGCGTGGGCCACACCGCCACGCTGCTCGAGTGGGACGACAGCATCCCTTCGTTTGACGAGGTGCACGAAGAAGCCCAGAAGGCCCATCGCTTTCTGGCGAGCGCGTCGCTCGCAGCCGCCGTATGAAACTCCTCAACCTGCAACGCCGCATGGCTCGCGCGGTCATGACTCCGCTGACGCGCTCCGAACGCATGCGTCCGGTCGCGCCCGATGGCCGCTCGATGCGCGCCGTCGCAAACCAAATCATCAAGCCCAACGACCGTTTAACGTCGTTTGAACGTCTGGAAATCTACAACCGGCAATACTGGTTCCGCGTGCTCTCCGCTTTCGCCGAGGATTTTCCCGGCTTGCGCGCCGTGCTGGGTGGCCGCCGCTTCGACGCCATGGCCAAAGCGTATCTGATCGATTGCCCGTCGCAATCTTTTACTCTGCGCAATCTTGGTTCGCGCCTGGTGACCTGGCTGCAAAACCATCCAGCATGGTCCGGCGAACGGCAGAATCTGGCGGTGGATATGGCGCGCCTGGAATGGGCCGATATCGAAGCGTTCGATGGCCTCCGCGAGCCGTCACTCCAGCCCGAAGATCTCGCGGGCGTCGATCCGGCCAAACTGCGTCTGCGCTTGCAACCGTACGTCAGCCTGCTCGCTCTGCGTTTTCCGGTGGATGATTTGCTCCTGGAAGTTCGCAAGGATTCCGACGATCTGGACGTCGCCAGCAACACCTTCAACGAGCGCCACAAACGCAAACGGGTCAGCGCGGTCGCGAAGCTCAAGCCCAGTCCTATTTTTCTGGCCGTGCATCGCTTGGCTGAGGATGTTTATTTCCGCCGCCTCGAACGCGAAGAATTCGCCGTTCTATCCGCGCTGCATGCGGGGAAATCCTTGAACGCTGCGATCGAATCTGCTCTGCGCGGCACGTCCATCGCCTCGGCAGACCGCGCCGCGCACGTTGAAAAATGGTTCCACACCTGGTCGGCGCTCGGCTGGTTCTGCCGCCTGGAAAAATCCCCGAAAAATGACAAGGCCGCGTCGCGGCGGTAAGCGTCGGCCGGAAGAGAGCGCCTCACTCCATGAGCAAAGCGGGAAATCAGATTCTGCGCATGTACGACGGATTCGTGAAGGGCGTCTCGAGCCTGCAGTCTCCCTTCCTGCTGCTCGTCCGCGTGTACTGGGGCTGGCAGCTCTCGCAGAACGGCTGGGCAAAATTGCACAACCTGCCGCACGTCACCGAATTTTTCGCCAGCCTCGGATTGCCTGCGCCCGGATTCACCGCTACCTTCGTCTCATCATTCGAATTCGTCTGCGGAATTCTGCTGGCGCTCGGCTTGCTGTCGCGAATCGCCTCCCTCGGCCTGGTGATAGACATGTTCACGGCCTATGGGACTGCGGATCACGAGGCGCTGCTCGCTTTCATCTCCAATCCCGACAAGTTCCAAAACGCCGCTTCCTTCATTTACCTGTTCGTCGCACTGCTGATATTGATTTTCGGTGCCGGCAAGATTTCGTTGGATCACCTGCTGGATCGCGCTGTGCGCAAAGCGCTGCGCGGCAGCACCGGTTCGTCCTTGGCGTAGGCCTCGTCCGGCCGCACAATGGGATATGGACGGAGGCTCGATGCGATCGGTTCGGCGCAGCTTGCGACTCGCCAGGATTTTCTGTCCGGCGCTCGCCGCCATATTAATCATCTGGCTTGCCGCCAGCACTGCCTTTCCTGCTGACGAAATGACCTCCACAATAGTCATCGGCAACTCACGCATTGACGTCAACATCGAGTCCGGTTCGATGCAGGCGAGCAAAGAGGATTTGCTGAAGTGGGTCCACTGGGCCGCGGAATCCGTCAGCGCATATTACGGCCGCTTCCCTGTTCCGCGACTTTTGCTCCGCATTGTCCCCTCCGACGGAAAAGGTGTGCGCGGAGGCCGCACTTTTGGCCGCGACAATGGCGGCTTCATCACCATTCACGTGGGCAAGGAAGCCCAATTCTCCGATCTTGCGCGCGATTGGATGCTGACGCACGAGATGGTCCATTTGTCCTTCCCTTCCGTGGCCGAAAAACATCACTGGATCGAAGAAGGCATCGCCACGTACGTGGAACCCATCGCACGCGTCCGCGCCGGCCATTTCGAAGCCAATCAAATGTGGTTTGAAGTGATGCGCGACCTCCATCAAGGCCTCCCGGCCGAGGGAGACGAAGGCCTGGACCACACGCACACCTGGGGACGAACGTATTGGGGCGGCGCGCTCTTCTGTTTCCTTGCGGACATCGAGATTCATCGCGAAACTGGAAATAAAAAGGGGCTGGAAGATGCCCTGCGCGGAATTTTGAACGCGGGCGGCGACATCCGCTACGACTGGGAACTGGAAAAAGCACTCACAGTAGGCGATCAAGCCACGGGCGTGCCGGTGCTGCAAAATCTTTACGCCAAAATGAAGGACCAGCCTTACAACGTGGATCTCACGGCACTGTGGATGGAACTGGGAATCGAACGCGATGGCAGTGCGGTGAAATTCCTCGATAGCGCGCCGCTGGCCAAGACCCGCGAGGCCATCACTTACGGTTCGGCCGGCCCTTCGCTGAAGCCCGCGGCTTCCACGCCGCGCAATTCCGCGATTTTCGCAGGACGTGCGGCCAGGCACTTTCCGCCAGACAGCTCAAACGACTAAGTCGCTTGGCTCAATCATCGCTTCCATCGAGCGATGGTCCCGCGACAACTCGCGCTCCGTTGCGAAATCGTTCGAGCGCCTGCAGAATTGCCGGGCCGTACATTTCCGTCTTGCGCTCGCCAAATCCGGAAACTTTGCGGATTTCCGCCAGGGAACGCGGCTGCACTTGGCACAAATGATCCAGCGAAGTATCGTGCATGATAATAAAAGCCGCGATGCGCAATTTCTTGGACGTGACCCGTCGCCATTCGCGCATATATTCGCGAAGTTCGGGGTCCACAGCAGGCGCAGCGATTCCGGCTGCGGCCGAAGATGCGCGTTTGCCCGCCGCGCCCCACCAGCCCCGGCCCGGAGTGCTGTCGTCCGCCGGCGTGCCCACGAGCAACTCACTTTCCGCTCCGGGGCGCGGACCGCGCGTGAACCTGATGGCAGCCGCCCCAGCAGTTGCAGCAGCAACTGCCGTCGCGGAACGCCTCGCGCGGCGCTTCGCCCGCGGCACTGCCAAAGGCTCGCGCAGCCATCCAATTTCGCACCCGCACACGTCGCAAGCTCCGCACGAGGTCCACTTCGGGTTTTCCCCAAAATGCAGACAGATTTGCCGATGCCGGCAACCCTGCGATTCCACAAAACTGCGAATAATGTGATAGCGCTGCCAGCCGCGTTCCCGTTCCTGTGAATCACTGAGCTGCTCAATAAAATGCGCCAGCAAGCCCGCATCTTTTTTCTGCCACAACAGCACGCAGTCCGCGGGCAAACCGTCGCGCCCCGCGCGCCCAGCCTCCTGATAATACTGTTCGATGGATTTCGGCAAGGACAGGTGAATCACGGCGCGCACCGCGGCCTTATTGATACCCAATCCAAACGCCACGGTCCCGACCAGCACCGGAACTTCGTCGGACATCCACTTTTCCTGGTTGCGCCGTCGCATGGCGTTGTCCATTTTGCCGTGATAGCCGATTGCTGCGATTCCCTCCGCCGCGAGAAACGCGACGGTCTCCTCCACTCGCTTAATGGTCGGCGCATAGACGATCACGTTGCTGCCGGAGTAAGCTCGCAGTGCGCGGACCAGCAAATAGGATTGCAGTTGCGCGCCGCATTCCTTCACCACGTAGCGCAGATTCGCGCGGTGAAAGCTCGCGATGTATTTATGCGGCTCGCGCAGGGCCAACTGCTCGATAATGTCGTGCCGCACTTGCCGCGTGGCGCTCGCCGTAAACGCCGCGATCGGACGGTCCGGAAAATGCCGCCGCAGCGAACTCAGCTGCCGGTATTCAGGACGGAACTCGTGCCCCCATTCCGAAATGCAGTGCGCTTCGTCAATCGCAAAAAGAGAAACCGGCACACGCTGCAGCCACTCGATGGTATCCGCCCGCGCCAATCGCTCCGGCGAAAGATACAGCAGGCGATAACGCCCGGCGATCGCCTCGCGCAAAATCTCAGACTGCTCGCTGGCGCCGAGCGTGCTGTTCAAAAGCGCGGCCGAAATTCCCATTTGGCGCAGCTGCGCCACCTGGTCCTGCATCAGCGCGATCAATGGCGATACCACCACCACGGTGCGATCCGCCAGCAGCGCAGCCGGCAATTGGTAGCATAAAGATTTTCCGCCGCCCGTCGGCATCACCACGCAGGCGTCCTGCCCGCCGAGCAGGCTGCGCACAATGCGCTCCTGCATAGGACGAAACGAGTCGTAGCCCCAATAACGCCGCAACGCCCCGAGTAGTTCCGTGGCGGGAAGTTCCGTGGCAGGACGTGCGGAGGCCGATTGCATCGAATCAGTATAGATACCTAGGCACGCAACGGTCTACGCGTATCCTTGACACCGCCATCGCCGGCATGCGCCACAAAGCGACAAATTGTTTTATAATCAGGCCACTATGGACCCTACACCCGAACGCCCAACCCCGGGTTCCAGCCGTCAACTTTTACGCCACACTCTCGCGACGCTAGCCTATCGCGGCGGAAAGGTTATCAGAGGCGCTCCGCCAGGTTTCGCTGAATATCGCGCCGGCGATACCACGCGCGCCTGCGGCCAGATCCTCGCGCATCTAGGGGATCTGCTCGACTGGGCGCTTACGCAGGCCAACGGCAAGCAGGACTGGCACGATTCCGCGCCGCTTTCCTGGGACGAGGGCAGCAAGCGCTTCTTCGCGTCATTAAAAGCTCTCGATGATTATCTCGCCTCGGATGCCCAGCTCTCCTGCCCGCCGGAGAGACTCTTCCAGGGCGCGATCGCGGATTCCCTGACGCACGTAGGCCAGCTCGCGATGCTGCGTCGGCTGGCCGGCGCGCCGATTCGCGCCGAAAATTATGCGCAGGCCGAAATCGTCGTCGGCCGCGTCACCGCGCAACAGGCCCAGCCACGCCGCGAATTCGATTAAGCGAGAGCTCGCCGGACGGATTCCTTGCGGTGGATTTCAGCAGAGGGATTTGCGAATGGCGTGATGACGAAACGCAGGCGTGAACTTGCAACCGCTCCCAGGGGCTCGGTCAGTGAATAAACAAGGAACCGGGAGGCTAGGCTGAGGGACCCGAGCCTCCCGGCATTCTCACCCATCTCCGCAGGGTCTGGGTAAGAAACTGGTTATGCGGCTGATTCGCTGCTGCGCATGAACTCGTAACGTTCGATTGCTGCTGCCACTCCCACTTCGCCCGAATTTTCGGGACTGGTCCGCAATACACGGCCGAGACACCGGACGCGCACCGGACCCGCTTGAGTGAGCTCGTGCGGCAAGGTCATAACGATCTCGACCGGCGCGCCACTCCTCAACCCTTTGGGCAAGTGAAAATACAGACCGCGGGAACTTACCTCCCGCGACTCTGTTGCAGCTTCGCCAACGACGCTTTCGTCAGTCCAGCGAACGGTCAGCGGAAGTCGCATGAGGAATCGCCGCGTTGCACGTCGCTCTTTTAAAGCCACAGGACACTACCTCCCTAACTACACATGTAGAGTAGGGCCGGCACGCCTGAGAACCAATAGAGCGAAAGCGTCAATTCTGGCAGCCAAAATTGGTACACAAGTACTAGTCCTGTCGTTTCTAAGTCACAGAAAAATAAGGGATTGCTCGGCGAGTCCTATTATCAGTCTTCTTTCGGAGTCTTGCGGAATGCGTGCAGCGTAGCGGCGAGTGTAAGTATGCCTTCCAGCTTCCCAAGGTCGGCGCGGCTGGCGACCGGCAACACCGGCCAATCGCCCATCACCTGCAGCGCTTCGGCGAGGCTCTGATCGCGGAACAGGTACGGGAGCGGTCCCTTCGATTTGGTGTGGATAGGAGTTGTCGTGCGAGCCGCGTCCTGCGCCAGCCGCAGCACGTCATCGCGATCCAGCAGCCACCATTCTCCCGGACGCATGCGCAGCAGCAATGCCGTTTCAGGGTTCGCCTCCGCGCGCTTTGCAACCTCCACAATCGGATCGCCCGGCTCGCACACCAGCACGCCGTCCGTCCGCATCGCATCCTCCACGACGAACGACGTCATCTCGCGCCGCTCCTCAATCGAGGGCAGCACCAATCCATCCTGGCGGGCCAGCACATCGAACAACGGCACCTTCTGGTAGGCGCGCGAAATCCCATACGCCATCATGGTGGAAATGATCACCGGCAGAATCGCCGTGTAGTTTCCAGAGAGTTCGATGACCAGGAACACGGACGTAATCGGCGTCCGCAGAAATCCCGCGAACAACGTCCCGATCCCCACCAATGCGAAGGTGCCGATCGTCGCCGTAAGGCTGGGGAAAAAATGATGCTCAATCGAACCCACCGCGCCGCCCAGCATCGCCCCGATAAAAAGTGTCGGCGCAAACATGCCGCCCGGCGTCCCGCTCAGAAATGAAAATCCCGTAGCGAGCAGCTTTAGTCCAGCCAGCAGCAGAAGAAAATGCCACACGAATTGCCCGTGCATGGCCTGATCCACGATGGCATAACCCGCGCCCATCACTTGCGGAAAGCGTATGCCGATCAATCCGATCAGCAATCCCGCTGCAGCCGGCTGAAAATATTCCGTCCACCGCGGCAGCGCCTGCATCTTGGGGCGCGCATAGACGATCCATTTCAGCAGAACCAGCGAAGCGGCGCCGCCGGCCACGCCCAGTGCGGCGTACGCGAAAACCTCACCTGGCGCCGCCAAAAGAAAAGGCGGAACGCGGAACAGCGAATCCGCCCCCAGGAACGCGCGCATCGTGACCACGCTGGAGACGGCGGCTAGCACGATTGCTCCCAGCACCCCGGCGCTCCAGGTTCCGATCACTTCTTCAATCACGAACAGTACAGCCGAAATCGGCGCGTTGAACGCAGCCGCCAGCCCCGCCGCGGCGCCCACCGGCGCGATCAGGCGCAGTTTTTCCTGCGACAGCCGCAGACTCCGTCCAATCAGAGAAGCGATCCCTGCGCCCATCTGCAGCGCAGGATCCTCCGGTCCCAGCGATTGGCCGCTGCCGATAGCCAGCGCGCACGCAATAAATTTTCCGATCACCGTGCTGAACGGTACATATCCGTTCGAAATGTACATCGCCGACTTGACCTGATTCACTCCGCTGCCACGTACGCGCGGAAACACATGTATTGCCAGCAGCGCCACTGCAATCCCTGCGATGGTCGGAGCGAGCACGACGCGCGGAAACGAAGGAGACAAGGACGGGCCCAGCAGCGTGATCTGCGTCCATTCGATGGCCAGCCTGAAACACACCACGGCCAGGCCGGAAAAAACGCCGATGAGCACGGCGAGCAGCAGGAAGAATCTGTCCTCGCGCAGCGTGAACACCGCGTGCATCCACGATTCCCAACGCGCGCGAAAATGTCTGGGCTCTCCCGCCAACTCGACGGCAGAAGGTGCGTCGACTGCGGGAGGGACTGTCACCGGAACAACCGGAGCCTCGCTCACCGGTTCACCACCGACCGGCTGTGGCCCAGCAACCACAGTGCTCGATCGCCGCCCTGCGGTTCTCCGCAAGCAGCCGTTGCTGCGTTTTCGACCGCGAATACGTACGTCATCGCGGCGTCCAACCGGTCCGGGAACCGCTGCAAGTATCGCGCAGTCCAGTCCTGCTGCATATTTTTACCCTGTTGGTAGAGGCGCTGCAGCTCGGTCCGCGGCGAAGCTTGTTCCAACGATTGGCCGGTTTGGCGCGCACAATTTTCCGCTCTTGTTTGTGCCAGCGCCAGCGCATTTGCCGCTCGCTCCGCCCGCACCTCGGCCGAAAGGCCGTACAAGAATGGATCCGCCGCCAGTATCTGCCGTGTCATGTCCAATCGGTTCACAAGATCCGGTTGTTCGCGCCTCTCGCGCGGCAACTGGTCGAAATATTCCATCGCCATTACGTATTGGCCCAGCTCGAAAGCGGCCTGGGCCGCGCCCGCCAGGGATTCCTCATCGTTCGCTGAGGCGGCCAGCAGCGCGTGATACACATCCAGCGCGCGGGGCCATTGCTGTGTGCGCAGCAGCAGCTGGGCCACGATTTTCAGCCGCGCCCCATCGCCCGCGGGCGTGTTCTCCTCCAGCGCGATCACCTCCGGCGCGGCCTGCTTTACTGCGCCGCGACTGAGCAGGAAATCGCAAAGCTCCCGGCGCACTTGCCAGCGCGTCCCCATCGGATCGCTGGCCCATTCGCCGTAAATCGCGCCCTGGTAGTAGCGCATGGCGTCCGCCATCGAATTGTTGTGCGCCGCGATGCGCGCCAATTCCAGGTTTACTTCGCCGCTGCCGGGAGATTCAGACAAGAGATTCAGCAGGTACGAACGCGCTTCCTCCCCGCGCCCCGCCGCGGCCAGGGCTTTCGCCAGATGGAATTGAAAAAGCGGATTGCCTGGATTGTACGCCAGCGCGTTGCGGTAATCGGTCAGCGCCAGCTTCAACTGCGCAGCCTGCTCGTCCGCTTCGCCTTGCGCGAACATGGCGTCCGCCAGCGTATGTACTTTCTTGTGGTACAGCCGGGAAAGCAGCGCGGTCAGCGCCAAAAGCAGCACCAGCGCCAGCACGCAGAGAAACAGCACCAACTCACGCGAAAGAGATCGCGGAGACTCTGCGTGCACTATGTTTGGACTCGTCGCATTCATCTTGAATAATTCAACCGAAGAATATTCTAAACGGTTTTCGCGCGGAAAGGGCCATAAGCCGAAAAATCAGCGAAGGGTTCGAAGCAGTGGTCGCCGCAGGAGGAGCAGGAACAAGATCAGAAGGCGCAGCCACGCCGCCGCTGTGCGGGTTAGGTCTGGTCAATCAGCCGGTGATGGATGGCGTACAACGCAAGTTCCAGGCGATCGGAAACTCCCAATTTGTCAAAAATATTATGCAGATGATTTTTCACCGTTTGTTCGCTGATGAAGAGTTTTTCGCCGATCTCACGGTTTCGAAATCCCTGCGCTACCAGCTGTACGATTTCCTTCTCGCGGTCGCTCAACAGCGGTTTTTCCCGCCGCTGCCCCGATTCCGCCGATTTCTTGAAGGCGTCAATCACCTCCGCAGTCATGCGGTTGTCCAGCCAGATTTCGCCGTCGGATACCTTGCGGATGCTTTTCACCAACAGATCGCTCGCCGATTGCTTCAACACCACGCCGCGCGCGCCCAGACGCATTGCGCGAACCACGTCGCGGTCATCCTCTGCGGCCGTCAGCACAATCACCCGCGTAGGCAGCGAATCGAAATTCACCTCTTCCAGCACTCCTAGCCCGTCTTTCTCCGGCATGCGCAGATCCAGCAGCAGGATATCCGGCTTCAATTTGGTGAGCATCTTCACGCATTCCACGCCGTTCGAGGCCTCTCCCACGATCTGAATCTCGTCGGCTGCCTCCAATAGCTTGCGCAGGCCATCACGGAAAATGGCATGGTCGTCCGCGACCAGGATGCGAATCACCTGTTTTGCTTTCGTCATCTTAATTTAATTCAGTGGGATTTCTACCGTCAGACGCGCCCCGTGCCCGGGATTCGATTCCACCGTTAGCGTCCCCCCCACGCCCCGTGTTCTTTCCTTAATCGAAATTGGCCCGAGTCGCAACCGGTCCAGCTCTTCGCTGCTGTATCTGCCGGAGAAGCTGAATCCGCGCCCATTATCGTCCACAACGAGAGATACTTTCGCCTCATCTTGTCCTAGTTTTACCACGACGTGACTCGCCTTCGCATGCTTTTTTATGTTGTTCAGTGACTCACGATATATCTGGAAAAGCTCCCGACAAATTCGGTCCGGTAATCGCAAATTCCGGTCCTCGATGAAAAGGTCCACCGCCATCGCCGCTTCATTGCGGAAGCGCTCCGCAAAACCCAGCATCAGCTCCCGCATATCCGCGCTTTCCACGCGTAGCGGCCGCAGGTCTGTAACCATCCTACGCAATTCTTCGCTTTCCTGTTGCACGGTTTTTTGCAATGTTTCCAATTCTTTGCCCGCCTGCTCCGGCGTCCACGGGAACTTGTGGCGCAATACGTCCAGCTGAATATTCAGGCTCAGCAGCGTCTGCAGGATCCCGTCGTGCAAATCGCGCGAGATGCGGCTGCGTTCAGACTCCACCGCGCGCGCCCGTAAGTGCCTCATTAGGAAGACATTCTCCAGCGGCGGCCCCACGTGCCTCACAATCTGCTCGAGCCACCGCAGCTCGCCCTTGGTGAATCGGCGGTGTGACCCGCGCGATCCATTGAGCCCGGCAGTCCCAATTCCTGCAGTATCTCCATCGGGATTGATCAATAGCACGCGCCCCGTGGGCCTTCCCCCCGCTTCAATCGTCACCGCCAGCAAGGTGCGCGCGCCAAATTCCTCGCGCGTCGAGTTCGGTGGCGCAGCAAGGTTGCGAAATACTTGCCCGCTACGCCGGTCCCAGCCAAATCCGATTCCCGGTCCGTCGTTGAATTCCCAACAGAATGAAGTTTCGAAGGAATCTGTCAGAAATGTGTCCGAGCGCGAAAGCGGCAGCGTTTCCGGCCCGCCGATCTCCCGGTCGTTCGGATGAATCTTCCAGACAAAGAGCCGCTCCAGTTCTTCATCGCGAATCGCCAGGCAAGCCTGCTCGCATTCAAATGCCAGCGCGATCTCTCCCAGCGCCTGGCGCACGGACTCCGTCAACCCCCTGTCGAACTGCAGCAGCCGCGAAACTTTTTCCAGAAATTGCTGGCGCTCCAGGTGTTCGCGTTCTCGCGCGCCCAGAAATCCCATTCCCAGCCCGGAAATCACCGTGCCCAGCCCGATCGTCAGCCAATGCCAGGCCCCGCGCCAGCCGGACAATTCCATCATCGCCACGCGAAAAATGATTCCGGCGGTAGCGACGCTCACCAGTGCCAACATCAGGCGCGCATTGCCCTGCGTAGCCAGCGCGAAAACCACAAACAGGAACAGGAACCACCAGGCGGATAGCGAGGGCGTCAGAAAAAGAAACACCGCCAATGCCACGCAATCAGCCACCAGCGGAATGGTGACGTTGGTCTCGCTCGACAGCCGCTCATACCCCAGCACCGCCAACGCCAGCAGCAAGTACACCGCAAGAAAAATCTCGGCGGCCGTTCGCGACCCCGCCAGCGATATTTCGATCAGGTCCACCAGCGCCAGGGCCACAAAAATAGATCGAGCCAGGGTGACCTGGCGGTCCAGATACAATCGCTCGGCGGTATCAAGAGGCATGGTGGCGGGCAACTGCCTATCAAAGTCTAACAAGACCCAAGCGACGCGCAACCGCCTGTCCTCTTCTGGTTATCGCCTCGCGCGTGCGCCGCCGCGCCAGCCAGCGCCGCGCGCTAGGCCCGTCACAAACTCCCAGTCAAAATCACCCCACAGGAACACTGAAAAAACCCAAATGGGGAAATTCGTTTCGCGCGTCGTGCCTCCGTGCTTCCCTGCTTCCTTCTCTCCCCGTTTTCGCCTTTGACTTTATCGGTGTTCATCTGCGTTCAACCGTCGTGCCTTGGACTTTCGTCTTTGCCTTCCCGCGCGAAGTTATCCACAGCTGAGTACCATAGGCAAGAGTTGACACCAGGTGCATAATCATTCGCAGCAGCACAGGGCGAGCGGGGGACGGGCGGATTGGCGCAGCGATATACGCGAAATGAAGTTGGGCGCATTCTGGGTCTTGAGCCGAACCGTCTTCGTTATTGGGAACGCCTGCGCCTGGTGCGTCCCGAAGCCCGCTGGGGCGAACGATTCTACAGCTTCGGCGACCTGGTGGCTCTGCGCTCCATCCAACGCATCACCCAAAATCACGTTCCCGCCAATCGCGTTCGCCGCGCCGTCGCGCTCATGGAAAAACAATTTGGCGCCGCGCCCGTGCCCATCCAGGAACTCCGCCTGGTCGACTTCGGCCGCGAAGTCCACGTGGTTCCCCCCGGCTCGGAACGCCCCTTCAATCCTTTTCTGCGCCAGTGGGCTTTCCCGTTTGACCTCGCCCCGCAGCCCGCGAAATTGCGGGCCATGGTCGGCCCCACTCCCGAGGATTTCTTTCAGTCCGCGCTCGATTGCGAAACTCGTGCGGAAACCCTGCCTCAGGCGATCGAAAATTATCAGCGCGTCGTGGATCTGGCGCCGAATTGGATCGAGGCGCACATCAACCTCGGCGTCGCTTACTACCAGCTGGGCCAGCTGAGCGACGCGCGCAACTGCTTTCTCGCCGCGGTACATATTGATCCGCTCAACGGCATCTCGCGCTACAACCTGGGCTGCACGCTGGAAGAACTCGGCGAACTCGACGAAGCCGTGGACCATCTGCGTCGCGCCGCACGCGCCATGCCCGCCCACGCCGACGTCCATTTCAATCTCGCGCTCGCCTACGAAAAGCGCGGTGAACGCCGCGCCGCCCACGAACAATGGACGCTCTATCTGCGTTACGCTCCCAACGGCCCCTGGGCCGATCAAGCCCGCGAGCGTCTACACCAATCCTCCGGCAAGCGCAAACGCAACGCCCCGATTCCCTTCCGCCGGCCCAGCTGAATGCGCCCGCGCGACGGAAAGGCCCCCCCGATGCCAAGAGGATGCATCGTATTTGCCTGCGCAATTCTCGGGACGCTTATGATCTCGCAACCTTCGAACTCGCAACAATCCGGCCAGCCGTCCGATAACCATCCTGCGGCATCTCAGAAATTCGCCGCGCTCAGCGACCAATTCATGAAGGCTTCGCTCGCGCTTTCTCCGACGAGCGCTTCCGCCGCGGGTTATCACACGCATCTGGATCCCAAAACAGGCAGGACCATAGCTCTCGACGCTGCACTCGACGACCTCAGCCTGGAATCCATCGCGCAGCAGCGCGCTTTCTACGCCAACTGGCGCGAACGATTCCGCACCGAGACGCCTCCCGCAGCGTTGGACCCGCAAGACGCCGCCGATTGGCAGCTCGTGGACGATCAGATCGGCCTCAACCTCCTCGAGTTCGATCACATTCAAAGTTACAAGCACAATCCCACCGTGGTCGTGGAACTGATCGGCAACGCGCTGTTCCTTCCGTTGACGCAGAATTATGCATCGCACGACGTACGCGTCGGCCACGTCCTCGCCCGCGTCAGCCAGATTCCGCGCCTCCTCGCGCAAGTGCAGCCGTACCTATCCGACTCCGACCCTGTGTGGATTGCGACCGCAGTTGAAGAAAATGCCGGCAACCTGGACCTCATCGAAAACACGCTCGCCGCGGAAATCCCGGGCGGTTCGCCGCGCAAGGCCGAATACGACGCCGTCGTCCCGCCCGCCATCAAAGCCTTGCATGATTTCTCCCAGTGGTTGCAGAACTCGCTCGCAAAGCAGCCGTCGAATCTCACCTGGCGCCTGGGCAAAGAACTCTACGACCAGAAATTCGCGCTGGTGATGGAAACGCCGGTCACGCCCGCGGAAGTGCTGGCCAGCGCCGCGCAGGACATGCAATCCGTGCGCGCCGAAATGCTGCAAATCGCGCTCCCGCTGCACGCGCAGATGTATCCGGATCACAACGATTACGCGAATCTCAGCGAACACGAGCGGCAAAACCTGATCATCCAGGAAGTGCTGCAGAAAATATCAGACCACCACCCCAAAGGCGATCAACTGCAATCAACCATCGAAGCCGACCTCGTCGGCATCACCAGGTTCATTCGCGAGAGGCAAATCGTCTCGCTCAGTTCGCGGGATAATCTGAAGGTAATACCCACGCCTCCTTTCGAGCGCGGCATCTACTCGGTAGCGGGCTTCCACAGCGCGCCTCCGCTCGAACCGCAAGCCGAAGCGCAATACTGGGTCACGCCCATAGATCCTCAGATGCCCGCAGCCAAGGTCGAATCCAAGCTGCGCGAGTACAACGATTTCACTTTGCAGTGGCTCAGCATTCACGAGGCCTTGCCCGGCCATTACATCCAGTTCGAACACCTCAATACGATCCAGCCGGAGCGCCGGCGCCTGCTGCGCTCGCTCTATGCCAACGGCGCCTACGTCGAAGGCTGGGCGGAATACATCGCGCAGGTAATGATGGACGAGGGTTTTCTCGACAACGATCCGCGCTTCCGCATGGTCATGCGCAAAATTCGCCTGCGCGTGATTTCCAACGCGATTCTGGACATCAAGATGCACACCATGAACCTGAGCGACCAGGATGCCATGGACCTGATGACCAAGGAGTCGTTTCAAACGCAGGCCGAAGCGGAAGGAAAATTGCAGCGCGCCAAACTGAGCTCGACACAGCTGCCCACCTACTACGTTGGCATTCGCGAATGGTTCGCGCTGCGCAAAAAGTATCAGGCCGCCGCGGGCAAAAACTTCGACCTGCTCAGGTTCCACGACCTGGTTCTAGATGAGGGCCCGCTTCCAGTGCCGGTAGTAGAAAAACTAGTGATGCCTCCAGCGAAATAATAATCGCCTGCAAGCGTTCGGGTAAATGCCTGGCACGGACGGGCGGGTCTTTGGCCCCGCCGCAGAATCGAGCAAGCGAGGTGGGCTTCGGCCCCGGAAGTGAGGCTTTGCGGTCGCGACTCCGCAGCTCGCCGGAAGCGAAAACCGCCTGTCATCCCAAACGGAGTCCCGCGCTTTTTCTTTCCCCCCGCCCTTTGGCGGGCGCGGGACGCAGCAAGGGACCTGCTTTTTGCGGAACAGCCTGGTGTCTTAGGGACTCGCAGCTCTCAACTCGATCGGAAACCGCAAGAATCTTTGGCAACCCCGCCGCGTCGACAGTTCTTAGAACGAAAATCCCGCCTGCAAGTAAACCTGGCGGTTCGCGGAGTTTGTAGAAAACGGGCCGAGAGCCAACTGGTTGGGAACCCCGAAAAACCTGGCGTTGAACGACGCATTCCCGCCCGCAACCGGCGGCGGATTCAAAACCGCGCTCGGGTTCGCCAGATTCACATAATTAAACAGGTTTCGCGCATTGACGCTCAAGGTGATGCTGTAACGCCGAGTCGCAGGTGCGCCACCCAAACCTTGCGGCCCGCCGCCACCGAACGGATTTGCGCCGCCACCACCTCCGCGCCCTCCGCCGCCACCGCCGCGCCCTCCGCCACCCCCGCCCCCACCGCCACCGCTTCCTCCGCGCTTATTTTCCGGGCCAAAGTTAAACGGCTTGGCCCAACGCAGGTTCCGCGTTC
>Ga0210394_10002340_pt1 | contig 26234 bp, 20 predicted proteins | sample IncBWC12MmetaG_FD_160121 | JGI IMG/M metagenome (GOLD analysis project Ga0210394, IMG submission 160121) | Forest soil microbial communities from Barre Woods Harvard Forest LTER site, Petersham, Massachusetts, United States - Inc-BW-C-12-M | ecosystem: Environmental > Terrestrial > Soil >...
AAAAATGGCACCGTAGTCATTCCATCGACGTGAACCTCTTCGAAAAGCGCCTGCGGCTCTTGCACGCGGATGACGACAGGCGGGAACAGTCCTGGCACGCTGGCTGAGGCCACCAAGACATCGCGAAACAGCGCTCTTGCACCAGGGCCGCCGTTCATCGCGATTGACCCTAAATCCCATACGACCGGCTCTCCGGTGCTGACATCCGTCGTGGCCACGAGCAGCAATCGTCCGGTCGCCGCCTCGTGCGCTACCGCTTGAATCAAGGCATCGGTGGCGTACCGGTCAACCAGCTGCTTGAGCGGCGTTCCCCGATACATACTGGAGCCGAAGAGTGCCCCTAACCCGCGCGACTGCAGCAAGTGTTCGGCGCGACCGGATGTGTAGACCTCGACGAGCTGATCGTCCCAGGCGGAACCTAAGAAAGCGTAGGGAGCGATCAGCGCACCCGCGCTGACACCGGTGACGACAGAAAACTCCGGCCGCGATGCGGAGCGCGTAAGTCCGACCAGTGCACCGGCGCCAAAAGCGCCGTCGGCGCCGCCCCCCGAGAGTGCAAGGATGTTGACAGGTTGTCCCGCGCGCTGTGCACGAACGCGCCGCGCGACGCTTTCTGCGGATAGTGTCGAGAAGCGCTGATCGGGCCCAAGCGTGCGGATTGCGTTTGGCGTTTCCCCTTGGGCTGATCTTGGTTCCCGTATGGCCATCCGCGCGCATCCTTGTAAGGTGAGCAGGCTCACGCAGGTAAGCAGGATGGCGATGCGCGTGTATTTTGTGAGCACATTGAAAGCGTAGGCAAACCGCCAATCGGCACGAAACAACTTATCGAACGCCGCCGCACTTGCCACGTGCTTCTCCTGACTGCCCGGCATCAAGCGAGCGCCGCGCAAAACATCGCGCGAATAAATGCCGGGCTTTGTGTAAGGCTAGAGCACGAGTATCTAACTTGGTAGCCTCTATCTTTCGATACGATGTATCGAGGGAGCAGATGATGACGGAGGCGCTATGAATTGCGTTTCTTGCGGCTGGCAGAGGCAGCGATCAATCGCTGAAAAAGCGCCTTGAGATCGCCTAATAGGCTCGCGGCGTTTGCGTCGGTCAGCGCTTTGCTGCCAATGACATTGCGAAAGAGCGATAGACCCATGCAGACGGCAAGAATCATCGCGGCTCGCTCCCCCGTTTTTGGACCCCGCAGCGAGGCTTGCAACGGTCGCTCGAAATGACGAGCAATACTATCCCGCAATATTTCTGCGGCTCGAGGATTCGGCGCGGATCGCAGCAGCAGCAAGAATGCATCGCTTGGCTCCACGTCCTTCTCGGTCTTGCTTATGACTTTGGCGGCCAGGCGCTGCGCGAGCATTGATGATTCGCCTTCGAACAAGCTGCCATCGGCAAATCCGAGCTCGACTGCAGCGGCGAACAGTTCTTCTTTGGAGCCAAAATACCGATTCACAAGAACGCCGGTCACGCCGGCCGCCTGCGCGATCTCTCGAACGCCGATGCCGTCATAGCCGTGGCGCGAGAACGCGGCCAGGGCCGAATGCAGAATCGCCTCGCGGGTGGCCGCCGCGTTTTTCGCCCGTTTGGGCCGGTCGGATGCCAAGGCCTTGCTCCCAGCGAATATCGATGTATACGCCTGTTGACTTACTACTTAAATGAAGTATACAGTTGAGTACATGAGCAGTTCAACTCCTCTCGACCTGCGCTGATTGGCCTGTCTCTTTTTGATGCGAGCGGTTGGAGGTCACTTATGCTGGATGGTGTTTCACTGGATCAACTTCGCACCTTCATCGCGGCGGCGGATGAAAGAAGTTTCTCGGCGGCTGGACGTCGCCTGAGGCGTGCGCAGTCCGTGGTGAGCCAAACCCTGGCGAATCTGGAAGGGCAACTCGGAGTGAAGCTGTTCGATCGCAGCGCCCGTTTGCCGGTCCTGACGGACCAGGGTCGCGCACTGCTTGCCGATGCACGCGCGGTGGCGGGCGATGTAGACGTCCTCAAGGCTCGCGCAAAGAACTTGGCTGGTGGGCTTGAACCGGAATTGAGCGTGGCCGTCGACGTGATGTTTCCGCCGGCGCCGCTTACAGCTGCTGTCGCGGCTTTCCAACGGGAATTCCCCTCGACGCTGCTGAACTTCGAGGTCGAATCGAGCGCCGTGGTCGAGCGCGTGCTCGACGGGCGCTGCGTTGTAGGCGTGGTAGGCTCCTGGTCTCGCATGCCGCCGAGCATTGCCTGCGAACCGCTGCTGACGGTCAGCGTTCCTACGGTCGTCTCGTCGCAGCACCCCCTCGCGACACACCGCGCGCCGATTCCTGCATCCGTACTCGCGGAGCACATCCAGCTTGTACATACCGATCCTGCGGATCTTTCGCCCAGCCGAGGATTCGCGGTACGGTCCGTGAGATTTTGGCGCCTATCACACCTTGGGTCCAAGCTTGCGTTTCTGCGCGCAGGGTTGGGGTATGGCGCCTTGCCTCTGCACGTGATCGAGGCCGACCTAGCAAGCGGCGCGCTTGTCCGGATCAGGCTTGAAGACGCGCCGTCCGAGGGTTTCGTGATAGCGATGTCGGCCATCTATCGGACCGACCGCCCACCAGGCCCAGCGGGACATTGGTTCATTGAGCGCCTCAAAGCGATTCCCGATCACCTTCCGGAGCATCGATCGCTAGCCGCTAGCGACTGTTCAATCGTCATTCGCTCATGAGGAAAGCGAGACGGGAAACCGCTCGCCTTATGCTGTGGATCTGCGAACGTATATCGCCGCCGACGATAGATGATATCGAAAGATATGGGCTTCCGAATTACATGCTACGACTCTAGTTTATTCTCGCGGCGAACCGGCGTTTGCCTTGGGGTGAATTCGTCCATATTCCAGACTCGTCAAGAGATTCTCATTATGAACACCAGCAGCTTTTTGCTTCACCACAAGGCGCTCATCTGCTGTCTCCTCTACACCGCGGCACTGGCCGCGTGTTCGTCCGGTAAGGCCGCGCCACCCAACCCACCACCGGAAGTCGGCGTGATGACGCTGCATTCACAGCCGGTTACCATCACGACGATTTTGCCAGGCCGCACCGCGGCCTATCGCATCGCAGAGGTGCGTCCGCAGGTGAGCGGCGTAGTCTTGAAGCGCCTATTCATCGAAGGCGGAGAAGTGAAGTCCGGGCAGCAGCTGTATCAGATCGACCCGGCGCCGTATCAGGCCAATCTCGAAAGCGCACAGGCTGCACTGGCCCGTGCCCAGGCGACACTGACCTCGGCCAGCCTCTTGGAGCAACGCTATCAGCCGCTGGCGGAGGCGCATGCGGTGAGTCAGCAGGCTTACGACAATGCGGCCGCCGCCCAGGACCAGGCTGCTGCGGATGTCGCCGCGGCCACGGCAGCGATCAATAGTGCACGTATCAACCTCGCCTACACTCGGGTGCTGTCACCCATATCCGGGCGCACCGGCCGGTCGTCGGTGACCGAAGGCGCGCTGGTGGATGCCAAGCAAAGTACTTCGTTGGTTGTTGTGCAACAGCTCGATCCGATCTATGTCGATGTTACCCAACCGAGCACAACGCTACTACGCTTGCAGCGTGAGTTTGCCAGCGGGCGGTTGAAGAAGGTCGGCGACAGCCAGACACAGGCCAAGCTGATACTGGAAGACAACACGCCCTACGAGCAGACGGGTACGCTGCAATTCGCCGAAGTCGCGGTCGCCTCCGGCACCGGTTCGGTAACGCTGCGCGCCGTGTTTCCCAATCCGCAGCATATTCTTCTGCCCGGTATGTTCGTGCATGAGCAGCTCGACGAGGGTATCAACGAGAAGGGTCTGCTGATACCGCAACGGGCAGTCACGCACAACCAGAGCGGCGAAGCCTCCACGATGGTGGTGGGGGCCAACGGTCAAGTGAACATCCGTGTGATCAAGACCGAGCGCGCAATTGGTGACCAATGGCTGGTCAGCGAAGGGGTCGCCGACGGCGAGCGGGTGATCGTCGCTGGCCTGCAGCGGATCTTGCCAGGCGTTGTCAAAGTGAAAGCCAGGGAGGTATCGCCGGAACAACTGAAGAACGAGCAGGTCGCTTCCGCGCGTTCCGCGCTAGCGGACGCCAAGTTAGCGCAGAGCCCGTAGGCGGGAACCATCGTGTCGAAGTTCTTCATCGACCGCCCGATCTTCGCGTGGGTCATCGCAATCGTCCTGATGATTGTCGGAGTGCTCGCCATCGTTACCTTGCCGGTGGCGCAGTACCCGAATATTGCGCCGCCGGCTGTTGCGATCACCGCGACCTACCCGGGGGCGTCAGCCGATACTGTGCAGAGCACCGTGGTGCAAGTAATTGAACAGCAGCTGTCCGGGATCGATCGCCTTCTGTATTTCTCGTCCGAAAGCGACAAGGACGGGAGTGCGACCATCACGCTCAACTTCGAGCAGGGCACCAATCCCGACATAGCCCAAGTGCAGGTGCAGAACAAGCTGCAGTTGGCGACACCTCTGTTGCCGCCTGAAGTGCTGCAACAAGGGATTCGCGTTGCCAAGTCGACCAAGAACTTCTTGATGGCGGTCGGTTTCGTGTCGGACGACGGCAGTATGGGCAGCGGCGACATCGCCGACTTCATCGCGAGCAACGTACAAGACCCCTTGAGCCGCACTCCGGGCGTCGGCGACTATCAGTTGTTCGGCTCGCAATACGCGATGCGCATCTGGCTCGATCCGGCCAAGCTGAATAACTACGGGCTGACGCCGGTCGACGTCAGCAATTCGATCGCGGCGCAGAACGTGCAAATCGCCTCCGGCGAACTCGGTGGCCTGCCGTCGGCAAAAGGCCAGCAGCTGAATGCCACCATCATCGGTCCGACTCGTCTGCATACAGCCGAACAGTTCGGCGCCATCCTGCTGAAGGTGAATACCGACGGCTCGCAGGTTCGTCTGCACGATGTGGCTCGGATCGCCCTCGGCAGCGAGACCTACACCTACGACGACGTGCGCTATAACGGCAATCCCGCCGCCGCGATTGCCATAAAGCTGGCCACCGGCGCCAACGCGCTCGATACCGCAAGGGCGGTGCACGCCACCATGGAGCAGCTGAAGCCGGTATACCCGGCGGGTCTGCGGGCGATCTACCCCTATGACACTACGCCATTCGTGCGCATCTCGATCAAAGAGGTGGTCAAGACATTGTTCGAAGCGATCGGTTTGGTGTTCCTCGTGATGCTGCTGTTCCTGCAGAACATCCGCGCAACCTTCATCCCGACCATCGCGGTACCGGTGGTGCTGCTCGGAACATTTGGGGTGCTGCAGGCCTTTGGGTATTCGATCAATGTGCTCACCATGTTCGCCATGGTGCTCGCGATTGGCCTGCTGGTCGACGATGCCATTGTCGTGGTCGAGAATGTCGAGCGAGTGATGCACGAGGATGGTCTGTCGGCGCGCGACGCGACGCGCAAGTCGATGGACCAAATCACCGGCGCGCTGGTCGGAATCGCGCTCGTACTATCGGCCGTGTTCCTGCCGATGGCGTTCTTCAGCGGGTCCACCGGCGTGATCTATCGACAGTTCTCCATCACCATGGTGTCGGCTATGACGCTGTCGGTGCTGGTGGCATTGATCTTGAGCCCGGCCCTGTGCGCCACTCTGCTCAAGCCGCCTGAGAAGGGACTTCGCAAGCAGCGAGGTTTATTCGGCTGGTTCAATCGCAACTTCGAGCGCGGCAGCCAGAAGTACGAACGCGCGGTGGTAGGCGTGGTCGGCCGCACCGGCCGCTACCTGATTGTGTTTGTCGTCATCGTCGGATTAATGGCCCTGCTATTCACTCGCATCCCGAGGTCGTTTCTGCCCGACGAGGACCAGGGCGTTCTATTTGCGCAGGTCACTACGCCGCCGGGAGCGACCAGCGAGCGCACCGGGTTAGCGCTGGCCGAAGTCCGCGACTACTTCCTCAATGACGAGAAGCAGGCAGTCGAGGGTGTATTCACCGTCTCCGGCTTCAACTTCGCCGGTCACGGCCAAACCTCAGGCCTTGTGTTCGTACGCATGAAACCCTGGGACGATCGGCCCGGCGCGCACAATCGCGTGCAAGCGGTCGCGGCTCGTGCAAACCAACGGCTGCAGAAAATTGCCGATGCTCAGGCGTTTGCGTTCGCACCCCCTGCCGCGCTGGAACTTGGGAACGCCACCGGCTTCGACCTTGAACTGCTCGATCGCGCCAATCAAGGGCACGACAGGCTGATGCAAGTGCGTAACGACCTGCTCGGCGTGGCGCGCAAGGATCCGCAGCTCCAGCAGGTACGCGCCAACGGGCTCGATGACGAGCCTCAGTACAAATTCGACGTCGACTGGGAAAAAGCCAGCGCGCTGGGGCTCACAATCAGCGATATCAATAACACGCTGTCGGCCGCTTGGGGTTCGCAATATGTCGACGACTTCATCGACCGCGGCCGCGTCAAACGCGTGTTCATCCAGGGCGACGTGCCCTCGCGCATGCTGCCGCAGGATCTGACCGATTGGTACGTGCGTAACTCGGCCTCGCAGATGGTGCCGTTCTCGGCTTTTGGCGCTGCTGCATGGGCTTATGGATCTCCCAAGTTGGAACGCTACAACGGCGTGCCGGCGGTGGAAATTCTCGGCTCGCCGATCGCCCACGTCAGTACCGGCACCGCCCTCGATGCCATGGCGACGTACGCAAAGAAGCTGCCGCCGGGCTTCGATTTGGAGTGGACCGGGCTGTCGTATGAAGAACGCCTGTCGGGGTCGCAAGCCCCTGCGTTGTATGCCATTTCGCTGATCGTGGTGTTCCTGTGTCTAGCCGCGCTCTACGAGAGCTGGTCGATCCCTGTGGCGGTGATGCTCGTTGTGCCGCTTGGCGTGATCGGCGCCATCCTTGCAACGCTGCTGCGCGGACTGGCGAACGACGTGTTCTTCCAAGTCGGTCTGCTGACGACTGTGGGTCTGTCGGCGAAGAATGCGATTCTAATCGTCGAGTTCGCCAAAGAAAATCACGATCACGGCATGGAGCTGATCGAGGCGACCGTGCAAGCCGCGCGGCAGCGTCTGCGCCCGATTCTGATGACCTCACTCGCCTTCATACTCGGTGTGCTGCCGCTCGCGATTTCCAGAGGTGCCGGATCCGGAGGCCAGAACGCGATCGGCACCGGCGTCATTGGCGGCATGCTGTCCGCGACGGTTTTGGCCATTTTCCTTGTGCCGGTATTTTTTGTCGCCACGCGCAAGCTGTCCGTCGGCAACCCCACGCAGCACGAGTCGCCGGTGCCGTTGCACCCCGGTGAGGAAGCGGAGCAGCCGACGTGAGCGGCGCTCCGTCCCTGTTAAGCAGGCGGCGCGCACCGCCGGCGGCCGCCGTCGGCACCGGCGTCAGCCTGCTGATGGGAATCGCCGGTTGCACGCTCGAGCCGACATATCATCGTCCTGAGGCGCGGGTGAGCCAGCAATGGCCTGGCAGCCCGGCAGTCGCCGTGACACCGAGCGCGGCGGCCGGAAAGAGTACCGCGACGCCGGCAGCGACGGCCGACATCGGCTGGCGTGAGTTCTTCGTCGACGCGCGGCTCCAGAGGCTGATTGAACTGGCATTGCAGCACAACCCGGATGCGCAGATCGCTGCGCTCAATATCGCGGCGGCGCGCGCTCAATATCAAATTCAGCGCGCTGATTTGTTTCCATCAGTAGCGGCAAGCGCTACAGAGCAAGTCGATAAATATCCGCCGGCTGTGGCCGGTATCGCTGCCGCCGGCGGCAGCTCCACTGGTGCGCTCAGAGGCAGCGGCTCCGGCACTTTTCGCTACTTCGAGGTCGGCGTTGGCTTCACCTCCTACGAGCTCGATCTATTTGGGCGAATCCGCAGCCTCAATCATCAGCGACTGCAGCAGTATTTCGGCTATGTTGAAACCCGCCGCAGTGTGCGGATCAGCCTGGTGGCGGAGGTGGCAAACGCCTATCTGACGCTGCTCGCGGATCAGGAGCTGCTGCGCATCACGGTGGACACGCTGAGCAGCCAGGAAGGATCCTACAAACTCACCAAGATGAGTTACGACGGCGGTATCGCAACTGCGCTTGATCTGCGTCAGGCGGAGACGTCCGTCGACACCGCGCGAGCCAATCTCGCGCAATACACGCGCCAAGTCGCGCAGGATCAAAACGCGCTAGTGCAGCTGGTTGGTACGGCGCTGCCGGCGGACCTGCCGCCGGGCACCGGACTCGACGAACAGCAGCTGCTGGCGGATCTGCCGGCGGGCCTACCCTCCGATCTGCTGGTGCGCCGGCCCGACATACTCGCCGCCGAGCACAATCTGATCGCGGCGAATGCCAGCATCGGTGCGGCACGTGCGGCATTCTTCCCCAGCCTCACGCTCACCGGCAATTACGGCACCGCCAGCACCCAGCTGTCGGGGCTCTTTGATCATGGCTCCACTGCCTGGACGTTTTCACCGCAGATCAGCCTGCCGATCTTCGCCGCCGGCGCCAACGTGGCTTCACTCAATCTGGCGAAAGTCGAAAAAGACATCAACATTGTGCAGTATGAGCAGGCGATTCAAACGGCATTTCGCGAAGTCGCCGATGCCCTTGCCGGTCGAGGTACGCTCGATAGTCAGATCGCGGCGGACCAGGCGCTGGTCGAGGCAACCAGTGACAGCTTCAAGCTGTCAGACAAGCGATTCCGCGACGGCGTTGACGACTATCTGAGCGTGCTTGACTCACAGCGGTCGCTGTACACCGCCGAGCAGACCCTGATTGGAGTGAAGTTGGCACGACTGCAGAATCTCGTGACTCTGTATAAGGCGCTGGGCGGGGGCTGGAGTGAGCGCGGCGCGCAGAATGACAAAGTGACGGACAGTACTCACGCTGTCTCCGGCAACAACACAACCAATGTCACCCCCGTGATTAGCGGACTTCCAACTAACCCTGAGATATTCCAATGACTACTGATTTGATCGCTGCCCTGAACGGTGCAAGCCGGAATGAGATGACGCGCACGAACGAGAGTAAGGAGCTGCTCACTACGACACAGAAAGCACGCACGATAAACTTCGATGCACCGATGTACGGTACGTTTGCGGAGATCGGGGCGGGCCAGGAGGTCGCGCGTGAGTTTTTTCACGCCGGCGGGGCGTCGGGGACGATTGCAAAGTCCATCTCAGCCTACGACATGGTGTTCAGCGATGCCATCTATGGGAAAGCGCCGCGGTATGTGTCGCGCGAGCGCTTGAACCTGATGCTGGATCACGAATACGGGCTTCTCGTCGAGCGCCTGTCGGCAATGCGCGGCGATCGAACGAATTTCTTCGTCTTCGCGGACACGGTTGCGACCAGCAACCGCCCGGGCGCAAACGAAGCACATGGCTGGCTGGGTATACGGTTCCAAACTCAGCCCAGCGGCGAGCCGAGCGAGATCGTGCTGCATGTCCGCATGTTGGACAAGGACCCCATTCTGCAGCAACAAGCTCTCGGCATTGTTGGGGTCAATCTCATCTTCGGCGCCCTCTACTACCGGGCGGATCCGAGGAGACTAATTGAATCGCTGCAGGATAACCTCGGTACCGACAGGGTAGAGGTCGACATGCTGCGCTTTTCGGGACATTGCTTCGAGAAGATCGATAACCGCTTAATGTCGCTTCACCTGGTGGAGTTCAAACTCACGAACGCGGTCATGTTTGGTCAGCACGGTGAGGTGCTGCAGCCATCCGAGGTCCTCCATAAGAAGGCGATTGTTGTGGAAAGGGGCAGCTTCCGGCCCGTGACGCATGTCAACGTCGACATGATCAACTGCGCAACGGCGCAGTTCGTGCAGGAGCCAAGGGTGAAAGGCAAGGAGGTCATCGTCCTGATGGAAATTACGATGAACAATCTGCTTTCCGATGGCGCGCTCGACGCCAAGGATTTTCTCTCGCGGGTCGACCTGCTGGCCGACATCGGCTTTACGGTTCTCATTTCCAACTACTCAGAGTACTACCGGCTCACCTCATATTTACGGCGTTACACCAAGGAAATGATCGGCGTTGCGATGGGGATCAATAATCTGCTGGAGGTGTTCAACGAGAAGTACTACGAGAACCTCGAGGGAGGCATCCTCGAGTCCTTCGGGCGTCTGTTCAGAAACGCGGTCAAGTTATACATTTACCCGATGCGCAAGGAGGCGTACGAGAGGTATATCGTAGAAGCAAGGGGGAGCGGTACGCCGGCGGAATCCTTCGCGCCGAATATACTGATCAATGCGAAGAACGTGAAAATTGCCGACCACCTTTCAAGCCTCTACGCCTACCTTCTCGAGAATCACTGCATCGACTCCATTGTCGGATTCGACACAAATATCCTCGACATTTTCTCGCGAGACGCGCTGAAGAACATTAAAGACAACAATCGCCTCTGGGAGAAAATGGTGCCCATCCCAGTTGCGGATGCGATCAAGCGCCGAGGACTGTTCGGACTTGCAAACAGCCCATCACGCTGACCGATCTCGATAAAACGAGGCCGCCGGCTTCAAAGGGTCACGTTGAGAGGTTCGGCAAAATCCGTGAGTGGCGGCTCCGGTTGCGACATCGCGATTCCTTCAATCGCCTCGGCCGAGCTGAGGCTGCTCCATCCGCAGTTCGCCACGCGCAGAGCGCGCAAGCTCAACCAAGGTGGGCGGTCCCAGAACGGCCGTGAAGCCGCGCGCAACGCCTCTTGAGCGAGGGCCGGCGCGATTCGGTTTTCCTCACCGGAGACATGCGACTGTTTAAGGTGTCGCAAAATCTTCTGGGTCAATGTGGGCCAGTATCTGTAAAGCAGCGTGGCCAGCGCGCTCGCGGAGGCGATATAGATGCCGGTGGCAACGACTGCTCCTCGTCGTACAAAATCCCGGGCCACCCAATCCATGGGTCTTTGCGCGGTATAGGCAACGGTAACGGTTGGCCGATCATCCGGCGCCTTCAGCACCAAATAGTCCTCATCGATTCCGAGGCCGATGATTCCGAGCGTGAGGATGCCCTCAGAGAGCAGGCGCCGTTCTGAGAGCGCTCTATGAAGTGCGAGCGTCAGGGTCCACTCATCCGCAACGTAGCAGCGAGCCGGCAGTAGGGTTATCAAAGCGGTTGGCGTCCGCGCTGCTATCGAAAGCACCGCGGCGGCTGTGGTCAGCAAAGACCACCCTGGGGACTCGCTTACGAAGCGATGCTCAGGGCGCATGAACCAGAGCGCCCGCTGCCAATGAGAGCGATGCGCTTCGGCCGCTGTCACCATGACGCGCGCCGCGTCCGAAATTCGAACCGCGCGGTGTAGTGCCTTCTGCAACATCGTCGTAGGCTCTCCGAAGCTGCAATATTGAACCGGCGCCGATTGCACGCTGGTGCCTTGCAAGTTCGGCCACTCCGGCCCCGCGGCGTCCGCAACCACGATGCACCAACGCGAGCGCGCTTCAGGGCGAGAGCGGGTCATGAGTTGGCGGCCTGCAGGTCACAAACGAAATTCGGCATGCTCCTCATCGGCCATGGCCCTATCCACCGCCTCAATTTCGTTTTGCACCCGCGCCAGGTCATCGTTTCTTAGTTGATCGACGGAAGCGTTCTGCAGGCGCTCGACGATGGCACGACGCTGGCGAATAAGCTTGTCGCGCAGGATTGATAGTTTCTTGCTCTCGGTCATTTGTTCTCTCCGACTAACGATGCAGACGCAGCATGGTTTTCACGCTAACAGGTTAATACCAAGAAATATGGTCGTGAAGCTGATATCTCTCGATACCTTCTATCGTCAATGGCGATACCAAATCGCGCAGAGACTATCTTGGGATTCGATACTGACTATCGAAATATATGGGCTTCCGCCGTAGGTCGCGGCCCCTTAGCCTAGGCCGATGGTCATACAGTCAATTCGAGTGGTTATGCCGCGGATCAATCGCGTAATCAATCGTTGCTCAAAGCCGTCGTTGGGAAAAATTTCTTTAAAGTCTGCCGCAGCGCGCTTTGGGCTGGCGGCAATGGTCGCGCTATCGGTGCGCGGCGCGGCCGAGGCTCAGGAGCAAGCGCGCACGCATTCCGTGGAGGTTTATGCCGGCGAATTGTTCGGCGATAACCTGACTGACACACCAATATCGGGCCGAACTCCGCGTCTGAACGACGATGTCACATTTGGCGCCCGTTATAACTTCAACATTACGGACACGTGGGGCATCCAGCTTTCCACTGGCTACACACCGACTCGCGCTGCGCGCGTTACCGGCGGGAGCAACAATCTAGACCTGACCACTGTTGATCTCGATGCTGTGTGGAACATCACGCCTCAGTACCCGATGGTTCTCTACGCGCTCGCGGGTGCGGGCTATGCGTGGGCAAACTTGGATCGACCTATCTCGGGAGTGATCGACGGCCAGCCCGTGACTCTCAGGGACAGCAACGGCTTCACGGCCAATGTCGGGCTCGGCGCGAAATACTACATGACACGAAGTTTGTTTCTGGACCTCGGCGCACGCTACCGATACCTCGACCGGCTCGTCAGCGGCTCGAACCAAAACCTAAGTACCACTGAGACCACGCTGGGCATTGGCTGGCGGTTTTAGACAATTCGAGGAGCTATAAGAGGATGAGCACAATTTATTCGACCAGTGTTTCTTCCACGGGCGGTCGCGACGGTACGATACGCAGCGATGATGGGATGCTGGATCTCAAGGTCGCGCTGCCGCAGAGCTTGGGTGGGACGGGCGGCGCCACCAATCCGGAACAGTTGTTTGCCGGCAGTTACGCGGCCTGTTTCGCGAACGCGGTCATCAACGCGACTCGCGGCAGAACTCACAAGGTTATGGATCAAGACGTCGAAGTCATTGCGGAAGTCGACATGGAGGCCAATCCGGACGGCAGCTTTGGACTGTCGCTGTCGCTCATCGTCATGATCACGGGCATCGGTCAAAAGATGGCCGAGGACATCGTCCGCTCCGCTCGCGCGATCTGCCCGTATTCGAAAGCGATGCGTGGAAATGTCAACGTCGGGATATCGGTTCTAAGTCGGTGACAAGGACGCCTCAAGCCACGACGCAACACGCGAGCGCTCACTATCGTCGCGGACGATAGTTCTCATCGAAAGATATAGGCTACCCGGCTGGTGAAGGCGGTATTAACCTTCTCGCCATGGGCAAATTACTCGAATCTACTGCTTCGCGAATAATTGCCGAAGCCCAGCGCATTGGCGCCAATGTCGACCCCGAAGTTCTGTCATGGCCCGGTGGATACTTCATCGCCGTATCGGTCTGCCTTTACGCGCAAGCCGCGGTTTTCACACGAGAGTTCCTCGAGCGACGCAGTCGACCGGCTTCGCGAGCGTGTGAGGACTATCGAATGGCTCCCCCGCACAAGGGTCCTGCGTGACGCGTCTTTTGGGTGTCGGCGCATTTATCCTTGGTCTGGGAGCTCTATTGCTTTTCGGGCTCCTGGCGATGCTCGGAGAATTGCTTTGCGAGTGCGGGCTTGCGGCTCCCTCGGTGACTGACGGAGAGGCCACGGGAGAAGACGCGGGCCAATCAGCATCCGGGTCGTTCTCCGCAATATTGATGGATAGATAGCGAACCGACAAGCCGGTGCTCGTTCCGCTTTATTGTGACGAGCCATCACTGAATTTTTAGCCTATCCATGTCAATTGGGGAGACTCTATGGTCAATGGCAGTAGGCCGCTCGCCGCGGCAGCAGCGGCGCAAAAGACACGACTGCAACGACTCCGTTGGCCTCTGATGTCGCTCGCGGCCGTTGCGGTAGTCGGCGGCGGAGCGTATCTCTATATCAAGGGCAGCCGGTATCAGCGCACTGATGATGCGTACGCACAGGCAGCCACCGTGTCGATCAGCGCCAACGTGGCGGGGCGCGTCAGCGAGATCGAGGTGCGCGACAATGAGCTCGTGCACCGCGGCGCGACGCTATTTAAATTGGACGACGCGCCGTTTCGCATTGCCGTCAGCGACGCCGCGGCGCACTTGGCCGACACGCGGCTGCAAATCGAGTCGCTCAAGTCGACCTATCGGCAGCGGCAAGTCGAGCTGCATGCCGCAAAAGACACGCAAGCCTATGCGCAGCAGCAATACGATCGCCAGCGGCGGCTCATCGCCTCAGGCATCGCGTCGCAGGCGCAGTTCGATCAGGCCGCTCATGCACTCGATGCGGCTCGGCAACAAGTCGCCAACGTTGAGCAGCAGATCGGTGTGGCGCTCGCCAACTTAGCAGGTGATGCCAACATTGCACCCGAACGGCATCCTTTGGTCGCCCAGGCGCAGGCCGCACTTGATCGCGCGCAGCTGAACTTATCCTATACCGTGATCAGCGCCCCGACGGATGGCGTCGTGGCTAAAGTAGAACAACTGCAAGTCGGCGACGCCATTGCCGCGTCCGCGCCGGTGTTCGCCTTGGTGGCAACTCGCGATGTCTGGATCGAGGCGAACTTCAAGGAGGTTCAGCTCGCTCGCATGCGCCCAGGCCAGTCAGCCACCGTCGAGATCGATCGATACCCCGGCCGGCGATTCGCGGCAGAGGTCGCGAGCGTGAGCCCGAGCACCGGTTCGCAGTTTTCCCTGCTGCCGCCGGAAAACGCGACGGGCAATTGGGTGAAGGTCGTCCAGCGGGTGCCCGTTCGTCTGCAGCTGACGCGTGCGGATCCTGAGTTTCCATTGCAGGCGGGCTTAAGTGCCAATGTGACCGTCGACACAGGCTCGGGTGACCGCAAGCTTGTGGCCGCGACCGAATCCACCTCTGCAGGCACAGTGTCGCCTTGAGCAGTACGGCTGCGCAGATTGCCGAGATCGATGCACCGCGCCGGGCGCTCATCACGGTCTCTGTCATGCTGGCGTCGATCATGTCCGCACTTGACACCACGATCGCCAACGTCGCTCTACCGCGCATGCAAGGCTCGGTCTCTGCGACCCAGGATCAGATGGCGTGGGTCCTGACCTCGTACATCGTCGCCGCGGCGATCATGACTCCGTTGAGCGGCTGGCTCGCCGGCCAAATCGGCCGCAATCGGGTGTTCCTGTATTCGGTCGCGGGCTTCACAGTGGCGTCCATGCTCTGCGGCCTCGCGCAATCCCTACCGCAGATCATATTGGCGCGACTGGTGCAGGGGCTGTGCGGAGCGGCGCTGGTCCCGCTGTCGCAGGCGGTGCTGCTCGACATCAACCCGCTCGAGCGTCATGCGCGCGCCATGGCCGTTTGGGTGATGGGCGTGACCTTGGGTCCCATCATCGGTCCCGCGCTCGGCGGCTGGTTGACCGAGAATTACAATTGGCGCTGGGTGTTTTATATCAACGTGCCGTTCGGGATTCTGGCATTCCTCGGGATTTTAAGGTTTCTTCCCGAAGCTCCGATCAGCAAGTCACGTTTCGATTTCTTCGGCTTCAGTGCGTTGAGTGTGGGCATAGCCGCCTTTCAAATTATGCTCGATCGCGGCCAATTGAGGGACTGGTTCAGCTCGACGGAAATCTGGATCGAAGCGACCGTCGCGGTGGTGGCCGCCTATCTGTTCGTCATTCACATGCTGACGACGACCGAGCAGCGCTTCGTCAGTCCCGCGCTCTTCAAGGACCGGAACTTCCTCACCGGCAATGTGTTCATTTTCATCGTTGGTGCGGTTCTATATGCCACGCTGGCGCTGTTGCCGCCCCTGCTGCAGGATCTGCTCAATTACCCCGTCGTGACCACGGGTCTCGTAACGGCACCCCGAGGAGCCGGTACCCTGGCCGCGATGTTCATTGTCGGACGCCTGATGGGCAAGGTCGACATCCGCCTAATCATTGGCACCGGCTTTGCGCTGGCTGCGGTTTCTTCGTGGCAGATGACCGGCTTCGATCTGCAGATGGACTCCGCGATGGTCGTGTGGTCGGGTCTCTTACAGGGACTGGGTACCGGCTTCGTCTACGTGCCGCTCGCGGCCGCGACTTTCGCGACGCTCACGCCGGCTCTGCGTAACGAGGGCACGGCGATCTTCAGCCTCACCCGTAACCTCGGCAGCAGCATCGGCATTTCGGTGGTGAACACCCTGTTGACGCGCAACACGCAGATCATGCACGCGACGCTCGGCGAGCATGTGACCCGCTACAGCCCGGTGCTCCGTGCGCGACTGTCAGGCGGTTCGCCGAGCTTGCACACCTTGGCGGGATTGAACGCAACCGTGACGGAGCAGGCCGCCATGATCGCCTACAACAACGATTTCCAATTGATGATGGTGTTGAGTCTGGCGGCAATCCCACTGGTCTTCCTGTTGCGCAAGGGCAGGGGCAGTGCTGAGCCGGTCCATATCGAGTAATGATGATGCAGGGCCTCGCCGTGGATTTGGCGGGTTGCCGCAAGGCTCGTGCACCGATGGCGCGCGCGATCGTGCTCGCGTGCGTCTCAGGTTTCGGCGGGTGCACCGTGGGCCCCGACTTCACACGTCCCACGCCTCCGTCGGCGGCGCGTTATACAGCTGACAGCTTGCGCGGCGAAAAGGCTCGCACCGATGACAAGATACAACACATCGCCCTTGGCCAGAAAATCGCCGGCGAGTGGTGGTCTCTGTTCCGCTCCGATGCCATCGATGAACTCGTGAAGCTGGCAGTGGCACACAATCGCAATCTCACCGCGGCGGCGGCGACACTTAAACAGGCCCAGGAACTCGCGCTCGCGCAGGCAGGCTCGCAGTATCCACAAGTGGGCCTCACTGCCGGTGCCGGCCGTCAGCAATACGGGTATGAGTTTCTCGGCGGATTGGCAAAGATACCCCCCTTTACGTATTTCGCCGTCGGGCCAACCGTGAGCTACGCGCTCGACTACACCGGAGGTGTCGCGCGTGGCGTGGAGCAGCAGTACGCGCTGGCTGAGGTGGAGCAGCACCGGCTCGACGCGGCGTATCTGGCGGTAACCGGGCAGGCGGTCATGCAAACGCTCGCCATTGCCTCGGCGCGCTCGCAGATCGCGACGATTGAAACCATCCTGGCGCAAGATCACGACAACCTCAAGCTGGTGCAGACGGCATACGAGAATGGATCGGTGGCACGTGTAGATGTCGTGAGTGCGCAAAGCCAGATCGCCAACGACATGACCTTGCTGCCGCCACTGCGCCAAGACCTAGCAAAGGCGCGCCACGCGCTCTCGGTGGTGCTCGGCCGGGCTCCGGCGAGCGAGCTGCCGAAGGAAGTCGATCTTTCGCAGATCACGCTGCCGCTCGAAGTCCCGGTGAACTTGCCCTCAGAACTTGCTCATCGCCGGCCCGATATTTTGGCCGCGGAGGCGCGCCTGCACGCGGCGACCAGCGCAGTGGGGGTCGCGCAATCGAACCTATATCCCAAGATCCAATTGAGCGCGACGGTGGGACAGCAGTCACTCAAGACCGATCAGTTGTTCGACGGGACAAGCACTGCGTGGAGTCTAATTTCAGGACTTACAGCACCGTTGTTCGACGGTGGAACGCTGCGTGCCGAGAAGCGTGCGGCTATAGATGCGATGCACGCCAGCGCCGCCGCCTATGAGCAGACGGTTCTCGAGGCATTCGCTCAGGTGGCCGACCTGCTCGAGGGCTTGGACCACGACGCTGAGCAGCTCGAGGCGCAGGATCAGGCGCAACAAGCCGCGCAGAGCAGTCTTGATCTGGCGCGCGCCAGCTACAAGGAAGGTAACGTCGGCGTCCTGCAAGTATTGGACGCCGAGCGTTCGTACCAACAGGCGCGGCTCGGGTCTGTCAGGGCGGTAGCGCAGCGCTACCTCGATACCGTGCAGCTTTTCTTGGCACTGGGTGGCACCAGTCCGAGCGCGCCGCTCGCGGCCACCGCCCCGGTACCCATCAGCCGCGATGCTGCGCGACCACTAAAGGATGGCCAGAATGTTTTTTAGATCATCTCGCGGACACTGGGGTCGTATGACCGTAAGGAGCAGCCATGTCTTGGATCTCGAGGAGCGGTTCGAAGTCGCGCTGCGCGGCACCGCGAAGCGCTGGACACAGGCAGTGCACCGCCGCCTTAATCGATTGGGCGTCAGTCAGGCCAGTTTTATGACGATTGCAGCAGCGGCGCAGGCGCGCTTGCCTTTGTCGCAGTCCGAACTGGCCGACACACTCGCGATTTCGCGTGCATCCATGGTGCAGACAATCGATCGCTTGGCGCAGGGCGGCCTGGTGAAGCGCGAATCGGCGACTTCCGACAGAAGAGTCAAGCGTGTGGTGATCACCGATGCGGGCGCGCATCTCTACACCGTCATCAAAGAGGAAGTCGCGTCCATTCGACGACAATTGTTGGCAAACATCGAGCGAGAGAAGCTTGTTCATTTGACGGAGCTGCTCGAGAAACTGCAAGGAGAGATCCCGCCATCTCCCGAGCATTCGATGTTTGCCTCGCCAAAAGGCTCTGCGGTAAACCATCGCAAACAGAAACAGCGTTCTCATTGCGTTTGACGTGCGAAGACGCGGAATGCTCGGCTGCATATCGACGCCGTCGATAGGTGCTATCGAAAGATATGACTACCCAGTTAGGGAGGCGCGTATTAGGCTTCCAGCACGCTGCAGCTACGTGCGCCAAATCGGGAGACTCTGATCGGCTTCGACATTCCATTCGTCTCGCGCGTTGTCGCTTGCGCCGCGGCCAAGACAAATCGACATGGCGCACGACGAAGTCGTCATATACCATGAGCCATTGTGAGCGCACCTGGGTGATGGTGCTCGCCGGCGGCAGGTCCGTTTCGCTGGACGCGCAGAACGGCTATATAGACAGCGGCGTGGACCGGCACCACGGCGGCGCACTGCTGGGACAGCAGTCGCTGTTGAAGATGACGCTGGCGCGCGCAGGCTTGATTGTGCCGAGCGAGCGAATTTGCGTACTGATCAACCGCCCGGAGAGGCGCTACTGGGACGATTTACTCGCAGGATTGACTCGCGGAAATATCATTTTGCAACCGTCTCACCGTGGATCAGCCGTCGAAATACTGCTCGGAGTCCTCAATATACTTGCACGCGATCCGTCCGCGCGGATCCTCGTGCTGCCTTACCATCACTATGTAGCGGACGAACGGGCAATGGCAAGCACTCTGCTCGACGCTGCGACGCCCACCGCGCAGACCCGCAATAAATTGACTCTCGTCGGGATCAAGCCGGGGAAGGCGGATCCCGAGTTGGGATATATCGTACCCGGCCGCTGGTTCGAGGATGGCACGCGCAGCGTGCATCGCGTCGTCAACTGCTTTGGGGAAGCGCGGGCGCGCGAATTGGTGGCGCGTGGCGCATTGTGGAACAGTTCTATTGTTGCCGCGCGAGGCACGGTGTTGCTGAGCATACTGCGCGCGCATCTGCCGGATCTTGTGGATCAAATGGAGACGGCCCTCGCACGAGGCGACGGCCCTGGCGGGCGAGCCAACGAGTTGACGCAGCTCTATGCTCGTCTGCCATCAGTCGATTTCTCGCACGCGATTGCGCTGGGTGCTGAGACGGAATGCCGTGTTATCACGTCGCGCCCATGTGGTTGGTCGAATTTAGGTACGCCGCGACGGGTCGCAGCTGTAGCACGACGGATGCAATTGGCGGTGCGACGCACGACTGAGCCCGGGCCCTTACAGCGAGTGATCGCGCCGCGGGCGATGCATACACTGACGAAGGTAGAGCCTTGATGCCCACTGCGACTCTGGTCGATTTGCTCGAGAATAACCGCAGCATCGATCGAGAAGTATGTTATGTCGAGGGGGGGGATTTCGAGCGCCGACTTCCGTATGGAGAGATACACGCAAGGGCGCTGGGTATCCTGCATCATTTGCAAGCGATGGGCGCCCGGCGCGGCGATAAGCTCATTATTTGGTTGAGTAATAATGAACAATTCTTGGACGCCTTTTGGGCGGCGGTCTGCGGGGGAATTGTTCCGGTTCCGTTGGCCGTAGGGATCAACGATGAGCATCGTCACAAATTGCTGCGCGTGGCGCGCAGACTCGGTGCTCCATTGTTGTATACCGACGCCAAGAACTTGCAGCGTCTGGAAGGCTTATCGGCGCGCGTCGGCGAGACCGCTTTATTCACCTCGCTCAAGGCACGCAGCTTTCTGGTTGAATCAATCACGGACGTCTCTCGCGCAGGGAAACTGTATCGGCCGAGTGCCGGCGATTTGGCGATGATCCAATTTTCGTCGGGTTCGACGAGCGAGCCCAAAGGCGTAATGCTGACACATGGTAATTTGATCGCCAATTGCGAGGCTGTAACTGCGGTCAGCAAATTGTGCGAAACGGATGTTAGCTTGAGTTGGATGCCATTGACGCACGATATGGGACTCATCGGCTTTTATTTGATGCAGTTTGCGAATCGCGTGCAAATCAATTTGATGGCGACAGATCTATTCGTGCGGCGACCCTTGCTGTGGCTGCAAATTGCGTCGCGAAAACGCGTCACAATCACGTGTTCTCCTAATTTCGGCTACCGGCACTTCCTCAAGGTTCTTGGGGGAAGGCGGCTTGAGGACGCGGACTTGTCTACTATCCGGCTTATCTATAATGGCGCCGAGCCGGTTTCGGTACAGCTGTGCCAGGAATTCATGAACGCACTGGAACATACGGGATTGAGTCCGCTAGCGATGTACCCGGTGTACGGATTGGCGGAAGCCTCGCTGGCGGTGACACTTCCGGAGATTAATTCAGGCTGCCGCTGGATTCGGGCAAATCGGCATCAGCTCAATGTAGGTGCGAAAATTGAATTGAATCCCGCAGATGCGGGGGATTCGCTGGATCTCGTCTGCGTGGGGAGCGCGGTACCCACCACCGAGGTGCGTGTCGTCGATGCTGCGCGAGCCGGACTCCCCGATGGATGTGTGGGCCGCATTCTAATACGAGGCAAGAGCGTGACGCGCGGGTACTTCGGCGATCTGTCCGCCACTACAGACGCGCTCGACGCGGAAGGTTGGCTTGATACGGGCGATCTGGGCGTCCTGCATGAAGGAGAGCTTTATATCACCGGCAGAGCCAAGGAAATCATTGTCCTCAACGGACAAAATTATTATCCGTATGACTTGGAGAACATTGCGCAGCGGGCAGCCGGCCTCGAATTGGGCAAAGTGATTGTTGCCGGGGTACGCAGGCCCGGCGTCCAGAGCGAGGAACTCGTCGTATTTGTCTTGCATCGCGGCGGAATGGCCGAGTTTGTATCGACCGCTCAGACGGTCCGCCGCCTCATCAACGAGCACACAGGCCTCGATGCGGCAAGGGTAATTCCGGTAAAGCGAATTCCGAAGACCACCAGCGGCAAAGTGCAGCGTCACGTGTTGGAGCAGGCTCATATCAACGGCGAGTTCAATGCAGAGCTCTCTGAGCTGGAAATCTTGATCGCGGCCAGTTATCGGGCGTCAGATCTGGCTGGCTCCGAACTCGAAACCCGCTTGCAACTCTTATGCGAGGCAGCTTTGCCAGGCCGACGCATCGACGTCAACGATAACCTGTTCGAGATCGGCGCCAGTTCGCTTAAATTGATCGAGATCCACCAGAACATCGGCCGGGACTTTCCGGGACTCATCGACTTGACAGAAATGTTTGATCATCCAACGATTTCGAAACTAGCGGAACACATCGAGGGCAAACTCATGACACATGTTCAGAGACCTGAGGCGCACGCAACAACCCAGATGTGAGATGTTCAGGAGTACCCAACATGACGAGCATACGAAACCACAGGCTCAAATCGTTGCCGATAGCGAACTATAGTTCGGCCATCGCCACAGCGCTCGAGTGGTTAGGGGACCGCTATTTGTTGGCGAAACCAATCAAAGCTGTACGAAGTCGTGCAAACACCGGCGATGTTACCCATGACAGGCCCGATGGTGAGTTTGGTGCGAACCCTCGCATGCTGATGGGATATGGCGAGCATTAAGGCGCGGCATTCGATGATCGATCTTTATTACTGGCCGACGCCCAACGGCCACAAGATTACGATGTTCCTGGAGGAAGCTGGACTCGAGTACCAAATCGTGCCGGTTGATATCGCCCGCGGCGAGCAGTTCAAGCCTGACTTCCTCGCTATTAGCCCGAACAACCGCATGCCCGCAATCGTCGATCAGGCACCGCTTGGTGGTGGTGAGCCAATCTCCGTGTTTGAGTCGGGCGCGATTCTGCTTTACCTCGCCGAGAAGACAGGTCGCCTGCTGCCCAGAGACGTACGTGGTCGCACGGCCGCCCTCGAATGGTTGTTCTGGCAGGTGGGGGGCTTAGGTCCCATGGCGGGTCAGAATCATCATTTCAGCCGCTACGCTGCCGAGAAAATCACCTACGCGATCGAGCGCTACGTCAAGGAAACCAACCGTCTGTATGGTGTACTCGATCGGCGCCTCACCGCTCAGCCTTATCTGGCGGGCCCTGAGTACTCGATTGCCGATGTGGCGGCCTATCCATGGATCGTACCCTGGCAGCTGCAGTCCCAAGATCTCTCACTGTTTCCCGCGCTATCTCGGTGGTTCGCGGAAATTGCTGCTCGCCCTGGGACTGTGCGCGCCTACGCCCGCGCTGAGGGATTCCGCTCTGGACCAGTTGTGACGGAGGAGAGCCGCAAGATTCTATTCGGTCAATCCGCCAACATCGCTCGCTAAGTCTCCGCTGGCGCGCAAGATTTCGTAGGGCATCGTCTCGACTCGACTCGCGCCTTCATGTTGTTGATAATCTTCTAGTTCTATGTTCACGGGCACTGACGGCGTGAGATCATAGGCGGGCGAGAAGCTCCAGTTCTCTTCCTTCGCAGGGATTTTTACATGAGGTCTGCCGCCATGATCGAGCCCGCTGACTCTCCGGCCTCGGCGGTGCGGCGTGAGGTTTTGCGTGGCTCCGCCGCAGCCCTGATCGCCATTGGAGCCGCGAGCGTCTGCCTCGGAGCGAGTGGCGCGGAGCAAGCGGCCGCGACGGTCCGCAAGAGTTTCCCGAAGGGCTTCATCTGGGGCGCGGCCACAGCCGGTCACCAGGTGGAGGGCAATGACACTAATAGCGACAGCTGGTTCCTGGAGCAACTTCGGCCCACGCTGTTCGCCGAAAGGGTCGGCGATGCCGACAATAGCCTGGAGCTCTGGCAGGTCGATCTCGACCTCGTACGTTCGCTCAACCTCAATGCCTACCGCTTCTCGATCGAGTGGTCGCGAATTGAGCCGGAGCCGGGCCAGTTCTCGGTCGCGATGCTCGATCACTACCTGCGCATCATCGATGGCTGTCGAGCACGAGGGTTGCAGCCGCTCGTCACCTTCAACCACTTCACCGCGCCGCGTTGGTTTGCGGGCCGCGGCGGTTGGACGAACCCGGAGGCGCCGGCGCTGTTTGAGCGATTCTGCGAGCGCGCCGCGCGGCACCTTGCCCGGCCAATCGGCCGCGCCACTACGCTCAACGAGCCAAACCTTTTACGGTTGCTCGGTTGGCTGGATCTCCCGCCCGCAATGATGGAGCTGCAGCGCGGCATGCTCGACGCGGCAGCGCGCACCCTCGGTGTCGCGAAGTTCACGGCTGCGAATGCCGCCAATCGCGATGACCTGGACGTTATCGAGAAGAACTTGCTTGAAGGACATCGTCGCGGCCGGCAGGCCATCAAATCGACACGGCCCGACCTGCCCGTGGGCGTTAGCCTCGCCGTGGTTGATGATCAGGCCGTGGGCGAGCGCAGCAGGCGCGATGAGAAGCGGGCGCAGGTCTATGGCGCCTGGTTGGAGGCCGTGAAGAACGATGACTTCGTCGGCGTGCAGAATTACGAGCGCTCGCGCATTGACGAGCATGGCGCCCTGCCGCCACCGGAGGGCGTGCCCCGCGACGGCATGGGCCGCGAGATCTATCCCTCTTCCCTGGCCAATGCGGTGGGCTACGTGCACGAGCAGACCGGTCGCCCGATCCTCATTACCGAGCACGGGCTCTGCACCGACAATGACCTGCAGCGCGCCGCCTTCATCCCGGCGGCGCTGGCGCATCTCGCCGACGCGATCGCCGGCGGCCTGCCCGTGCTTGGCTACGTGCACTGGACGCTGCTGGACAACTTCGAGTGGATCTTCGGCTACAAGCCGCACTTCGGCTTGTGCGCCGTCGATCGGCAGACCTTCAAGCGCACGCCCAAGCCCAGCGCGGCCGTGCTCGCAACCATCGCTCGCGCAAACGCAGTGGGTTAGCGGAGCGCCTGGCTGGGCGGCTTGTGCGCCTGTGGGTTATTCTGTTCACCATGGGACCGCACTCACGCATAAAGGGTTTCAGCCCACCATGAGTCGAGCGACGGATTCTTACTGGCCGGCGGACACGACTAGTCCTGTGCTCGAGACGACCGTCGGTTCGGTGTTGCGCTCCTCCCGAGAATCGACGATCTACGCGCACACGTCCGAGCCCGCCTCGCCGGACCGAAGGCTCCGCGCTACTGGGTGTTCCTCGATGAGTTCCCGGTGACGGGTTCCGGCAAGGTCCAGAAGTTTGTATTACGCGAGCGTTGGGGACGCGGTGAGTTCCAGTTCATTGACGCCCATCTACTCGTGGCGCCGGCTGACGCATTACGACGCTGCTAAGAGCCGCGGCCGGGGAGTGGCGTGCAGGATTCTCGCGGCTCGACCCCCGGCGTCTGGCTAGTGAGCGGCGTCCATATTTTTTCGCTCCACCTGCCACTGAGGATCAGTGCAAAGGCCGCAGTGCGGGCCCGTAAAGTGTTTGGCCGCCTGCGAATCGCCATTCAGCTGCCAGTCCAGCCAGCTGACCGCCACTGACGTGGCGCGTCCACCATTGGGCTGAATGAACGTTCCCCCGTGTCCGACGTCGAGATTCGCCACCATGACAGGTACGGCGTTGATCTGCTTGAAGTCATCCATACCGTTTGTATAGGCAATGTCCGTCGGACCACCCAGAATGTAGAGGATGGGTGTGTGCAATTTCTGCAGCAGGTCTTTGCCCAAGTCCATGCCTGGTATCGGATTGGCGCCGGGACTGAAGATTCCGCTGTTGTGAATGATCACTGTGCGCACGCGCGGATCAGAGGCGATTTCGAGCGCCTGCAGACCGCCGCAACTCCAGCCGGACACCGCAATCCATTTCGGATCGATTCGGCCGAAGTAGGGACTGCCCGCGCGAACATTTTCGGCCAGCGCCCAATCGATGGCTTGGCGAAGACTGCTCGCTTTTGTAGCGGGAGGAGGAATGGAGGGTGGCGCGCCCGCAGCGCCTGGCGCCGGGGGTAAGCCCGGCGGCATCGATCCCGGGGCACGCGGCGGCGCACCGGGACCGCTTAGAATCGTGCCGGGGGCGATCGCGAGGTAGCCGTGCGAGGCAATCTCGGCGAGGTGCAGCCGCGCGCCCGCCCCGTCAGCCGAGCAGCCGCCATTACCCCAGGCGAGTACGCCGAGTTTCTGCTTGCCGAGCTTGGAAAGATCCGCCGGACGGTATATCACATGGTCGGGGAGCGACGGATCCATTTCCTTCAGCGCAGGATAGCTGCCCGTGCCAACGGTGTCGGGCATCTTGCTGTACGCCTCCAGGTCAGCGCGCATCTTTGCGACGTCGAATGGCGGGGGTGCAGGCGGCGCTTGCGCCGTTACGACTCCCGAAGTGATCATCAAGATCGCGGCCGCCTGCATCGCCAAAAGTGTTCGCATGTTTGCGAGCGTGAGGATATCGATGTGCTGCGAAACAGGGAATCCCGTTTGACGGATACATGCTTTCGGCCTGACCGCATGATGCACGACGTGCGAGCATACGACTGGCAGTTGCTTTATCAGGTTGTCGATCGTCTCCGCGTATTCCACGCCAACAACAAGGCGCAGATGCTGCCCAGAATCACAACGGGCAGGAGATCGAGCAACAATTGCGATGGGCCATGGCCCGCGGATTTCAATATCCCGCCCAACTTGGGTCCCACTATGGATCCGATGCGCCCGACCGCGACGGCCGCGCCCACACCGACGCCGCGAATGCTGGTCGGATACGAAACAGGCGCCATTGCGTAGAGGAATGCTTGGGCGGCGATTACCGCGCAGCCGAGGAAGAACACTGTCAGTGAAACTATTCCAACTTCGGCAGGCGCCTTGGCCAAAATCACCACCAGAATTGGCAACGCTACGAATGTCACGATGATGCCGGCATTTCGCAGGCGGCCTACCAGCAAATAGCCGATGAGAATCGCAGCGAGCCCGCCGCCGATATTGAAGCCGATTTGCGCAGCCGCGGCCTGCAATCGAGTCAGGCCGTCGGTTACCAACAATGTCGGCAACCAATTCAACAACAAATAGAGCAGCAGCAATCCCAGGAAAAAACTGACCCACAGCAATCCGGTGCGTAGCGCGCGGCCTTGCGCGAATATTGCCGCGAAACTT
>Ga0210394_10002341_pt1 | contig 26229 bp, 24 predicted proteins | sample IncBWC12MmetaG_FD_160121 | JGI IMG/M metagenome (GOLD analysis project Ga0210394, IMG submission 160121) | Forest soil microbial communities from Barre Woods Harvard Forest LTER site, Petersham, Massachusetts, United States - Inc-BW-C-12-M | ecosystem: Environmental > Terrestrial > Soil >...
TCGCCTCCCAATCAAAGGGCGAGAGCGAGCGGAGATCGATGATTTCCACGGAAGCGCCTTCGCGTTCCAGCTGCGCCGCCGCTACTTCCGCACGATGAACCACCGCGCCGTACGTGATGATGCTCAGTTCGGTTCCCTCGCGCACTACGCGGGCGCGCCCGAACGGCACGGTGTAATCCGGGCCAGGATAAGGCGCGCGATTGTAAGGTTGGCGATAAAGATGTTTGTGCTCGAGGAACAGCACGGGATCGTCGCTGCGAATCGCCGTGCGCAACAAGCCGCACAAGTCCAGCGCGTTCGACGGCATCACCACGCGCAGCCCCGGCGTGTGCGTGAAGAGCACTTCCCCACTCTGGCTGTGATAAATCGCTCCGCCGGTCAGGTAGCCGCCGGTCGCGACGCGAATCACCGCGGGCGCCTTGAACGCCCCGTTCGACCGCCACCGGAAGAGCGCGAGCTCATTGCGAATCTGCATCATCGCCGGCCAGATGTAATCGAAGAACTGAATCTCCGCGACAGGCTTCAAGCCGCGCGCGGCCATGCCCAGCGCACTGCCGACTATGCAAGCCTCGGCGATCGGCGTATTAAAGACACGCTCCGATCCAAAACGCCGCTGCAAACCGACGGTGGCCTTAAAAACTCCGCCCTTCCCTTTCACGTGTTTCAAATCTTCTTCGATGCTGCAATCGGCCACGTCCTCACCCAGCACGACGATTCGCTCATCGCGAGCCATTTCATCGGCCAGCGTCGCGGACACCATTTCCACCATCGTGCGGGGCTCGCCGGAAAATTGCGGGACAGAATCAAACCGCGAAGAGGCGGGATCGACTTCGGGAGAGTATTGGTTGACGAGAATGGATTCCTTGGCGGGCGGCGCCGCCAAGAGAGCCTTGTCGGACGCCTCGCGAATTTCGGCATCGACTTCCGCTTCGATCGCCTCCAGCTCCTTTTCATCGATGATCCCTTCACGCACCAGAAACAGCCCGAACTTCGGAATGGGGTCGCGATGCGCCTCTTTTTCGCGCAGGGCGGGAGGCTTGTAAAGTTTTTCGTCGTCGGAAAGCGAATGGGAATACGGCCGCGTGACTTGCGCGTGGACGAGGGCCGGCCCCTTCCGCGCCCGGCAATATTCCGCGGCGCGATGAAGGACCGCGTAGCTTGCCAGCGGATCGCTGCCGTCACATTCTTCGACAAGCAGTCCCGGAAAATTCGCGACCAGCTTCGCGATGCTTCCGCCTGCGGTCTGGAATTGCACCGGAACCGAAATCGCCCAGCCGTTGTCTTCAATCAAAAAGAGAATCGGAAGCTCGCGCAGGCACGCGGAATTCAATCCCTCAAAAAATTCGCCTTCGCTCGTGGACCCATCGCCGCCGGAAACGTACACGATCTCGTCGGACTGATGGCGCACATCTCCGCCGAGCGGCGCTTCCTGGGCTTGCTTGAGCGCGCGTGGGAACTTCTCGAAGTAAATCGCGGCCTCCGCCAAGCCAACGGCATGCGTGTATTGCATCCCTGTGGAAGAAGACCGAGGAAGAATATTCAGCCGGGGAATACCCCAATGCGAGGGCATCTGCCGCCCGCCGGAGTGCGGATCATCCTGAGCGCCCACGGCCTGCAAGAACATTTCGAGCGGCGTCACGCCCAGCATCAGCGCCAGCGCGCGATCGCGATAGTAGGGATACACCCAATCGCGGCCCGGACGGAGTACCAGGCCCGCGGCTGCGAGCACGCCTTCATGCCCGGCGCCGCTAATCTGGAAAAAAGTCTTGTTCTGACGCTTCAGCTGAATTTCGCTGTCGTCGATTCGCCGCGATAGGTACATCGTGCGGTAAATACGAAGAAGGTCCTCCCGGGACAGCCCATGATACCGGCCGGAATCCACCTTCGCCGTCTTCGCCCCTGCCTGCACAGGCATGCTCTTCCCCTGGGACTTGAGCTAGGTCTCAAGCCTCGGCTCTAACCGCATTATACTATGGGAGGCAAGCCGTCGAATCCACAGATGAACACAGATAAACACGGATTGAAAACCGGATGGCCGAACAAGGCCAGCGGTCCGACCGTAGCAACCAACCAGCCGCTTCCTTCTGGGTTTTTATGTTTAATCAGTGTTGATCTGTGGATTCGTTGTTCTCTGGGTTCCCGAAGCAAAAAAATCGCGGCGAGCGCGCCATCCCAGGGTGTGGTGGCCGGGATGGCGGCGCTCAGCCGCGTTGCATGACGGCGCAACCGGGGGGGATGAGCGCCGACATATTGCTAGCGCACTGCATCGCGGCAGCGAAGGTGCGCCGGCAATCTTTGTGTCCCGCAGCGCAGCCCTCGTATGGCCAGGCGCGGCGTCCGATCAATTCTTTCGGTACAGCTCTTGCTTCATCACCCGCGCGACTTCGGCAATTCGAGCCCTGGGTGCCGCTCTACCCCACGATCCAGGACGCCACAGTCAGGGGTATCCGCAGATGGCCAGTCCGCCCACACATCAAGTTAGCGTCAGGAGAGCGAATCGGACGCTGGTCAAGCGGACAGAATTAGGACGGGGTGTTTAGCCGTCCGAACGGACAGCGGGGAGTCGAGCGTCATCGGGGCCTAAAGGACCGATGTTAGCAACTGCGCCTGTTGCATCTGGGGACTCAGTAGGTTATAGTATGGATATTAGTACACAAGGGCGCTTCGGCGCAGGGTTGTGCGAATCGGCTGAATCGGGGGCTGAGATGGCCATCCTTTTACTGAAAATCCTGGCGGTTTGGTCGTCGCTGGCCACGGTCGCAGCATTCGCCTTGGGCGCGGCGATTCAGAGAGGCGAACGCGCCCGTTGGGATGTGTACCTCACGTGCGTCTATGCAGCTATTGAGGTCTTGCAGGCATCGCAGCACTGAGTTTCCCGCCTTACCCGTACAATCCCACCTCAGCGGTTTTTCAATCCAGCGAATCGAATAGATCCGACACAGCCTTAAAATCCGGCTCACCTGCGCGGATCACCTTCGGAGTTGCACTCTTGAAAGGTTCTTCGACGGGAATGCGTTCGATCCAGCGTTGGTGGGACAGCTTTTCGTGGTCCGAAAAATCGAGCCTCACAACGAGCCGAATCTGAGAACCGTTGCTTGTGGCAGGATTCTCCGTGGAAGCGGACTCCCCGCTGGACTTTGATTTGGCGCCCTGCTTGGCCTTTCCCTTGGCGGCGGGCTTTGCGGATTTTGCCGGCTTTGGCGGGGCTGCCGACGTCTCAACGGCCTTGGATTCGTCTTCCTTCCGTTCGAACTTGACCTGAAGTTTCTTGTCGAGGCGGAAGCCCTGCTTCCAGCCGTCAATGCGATGCCGGGCCTGTTGCGCCGCCTCTTCGTTGGCGCCAAAATCAAAAATCAAAAAGGAATGTGCCATGCCCTGAATATTGGCGGGCGATGCGCCCTGTGTCAAGGCCGGTGAGCCACCGGCAGTGGGCCAAACGCTTTCAACCATTTCGGATTCTGGATAGTCTTGGCCACCTACACGTTGAACTGGTGCTGGGCAATTGAGAGCGACAACTTTCCCGTCGCCGTCTTTCGTCTTCGCTGCTTAACCATATTAGTTTAGTATGGAAGCCGATTGTCCTTGACACTGCAACACAATTAACTTATTGTGGTTAAGCAGCTAAGAAAACCTTTAGAGTAAACCATCCCAAGTTGGGTTATCTGAAATCGACCTGCGCTAAGACAACCAAGGAGGTTGCTGAACACCACCACACGTTGGGACCAGTCTCGTGGTTTGACATCTTTACAGGACCAGGTCATCCGTCTACAACTACCTGCGCGGGTTGAACGCGCCTCAGGTCCATTCATGCGGAGCTTCTTGCTGCCGAACACGGTCAACTCCGAGGGCATCCGCGCCGAGTATCGCAATCGGGGGTCTTGACCCTGCATATGGCGAAGCGAAGCAGATAAGGATCAGCGTCTCAGCAAAGAAGAACTAGTCCACATCGCATATACGGGGGCCGCTTCGAGTGCGCCGTCGAGTTGGAGAATCAAAACGCTTATTATCTTTCCTTTCTCGGACTGTCCGAAGCTAGAGGCAAGGAAAAATGGGCCGCGGCATCAGATCATGCTGATTCGGTATCGGCTGCCTTCCTGTGTTCCCCAATTTGCCTGAAGCTGATGGCAGCTCCTAAGCTGTCTCACTTCCAATTAAGTCCTGCGGGCGCCCATGAATCACCCTTTCGGAGCGAGATTCGACTCGGCGGTCGTCGGGAATTTTACCCGCCTCCGGAGTTTGCCGCCCTCTCTTATAGCTCCACGATGAGCTAACCGTTTGGAGTGAGAGAGGACGGGACCCATCAGTGAGCACTTAATATTACTAAATATATATTAGAGTATTGTATCGGGCTTAATATACCGATCAAAGTAAGCGGGACCATGCTTAGAGTTGGGGGCCATTCGGACAAGTAGTCAAATTTAAAACTGAGGTGAACAATGAAAAGGTTACTCGCACTTGCGGCCCTTGCAGTCTTGCTTTCAATTCCATTGCACGCTCAAACAACTCAGACCAACGTCGACGTTCCTTTTGTAAACGCTGGAGATCACAGTTGGGTTACGTTCTATTTTGGGCATTTAGCCAACGGGGAACCCGGCGCAACCGCGTTAATTGTTCAGTGTGCGTTCCATCGCGCCGAGTTAATCACCAACTTCGACGTGTACGGGCAGCAGATGGGTTCTCAGTTTTTTGCTGTTACCTGTTCCCAAGTAGGGCCGACCTTCGTGAACGGGAAGCCAACGACAACGTACACACTCAACGGAACGCCCTTGAACGAGTCGCTTGTCATGTACGGGGTAAACGCGGCTGGCAATTACGTGACCGAGAATCTTAACCTTATCATTAACAATGCCTCTTGGACCGCTTCTGGCTATGGACGAAGCACAAGCACAAGTGGCGGAGCTGAGCTAGCTTACTAAGGGGGTACCGCTGCCGATAACAGCGCCTCAAGGGGGAAGAGGCATGACACGGATCATCCCACTTGCAGCGTTGTTTGCGTCCGCTCCTGAAAGGGATCCCAAAAGATCACAATTGCGCCCTTGAGATCAGGAAGAAACACTGGCTGGTACCCCAATTCGGGGAGACTCTCCGAGAAAACGGTGTCGCGCTCGCCTTGATCGACCAGACTTGCCTGCGGTTACGCTCAACCATTCGAGTCGTTCCGACCAGCTCGGGGGGCCGCTCCACGAATACGAAAAGTTCTTGAAATCAGGTCCGACATCCTGACTGGCGGTAGCATTGCTGAGGGCAAGAATGCAGACTGCTAATACGATTCATAGACGTATATCGAAGGAAAGTTTTATCACAGGTTGGGCCAAGTCCCGGGAAGTCCGCTTCTCGGGACTGGCCCACTAACCAGCCACCTGGAAGATGATCGCGATTGGCTGCCTGGCCGAGCTCTCGTCCGTTGACTAATTTGTGCCTCTTTGCGGCGGGCTGTTGTGGCTTTTTGATTTTTGTGCTTATACTTTGGGCGGCAGGTGCTCTCAAAGTGCGTGGGATTAAGCGGAAATTCGCAGCCGTCGCAGCCCTTCTGGCGCTGCTCCTCCCGGGGTTTTCCGTCCTGGCGGAGACGCTTTCCGCCGCTCAGTTGCCCGCGTGCTGCAACACGACCTATTGTCCCGTTCATCATCGCCAGTCTCGCGATCTCCAAAAAGATAAGAGCAATTGCGGCTCGATGGGAATTCCTGGCCAGCAGGATTGCTCGATGCGCGCCTGTGACGCAGCGTCGAGTCCGCTCGTTGGAACTGGGGTGTTCGTCCTGGTTGAACCGGTTGCCCTTAGCGGCCCGGCAGTTGCCGAAGCCACCCCGACATTAGCGTCTCTCTTCACCCCGTACGTTGGCACGGCACCTTTGAGCCCCCCTCCTCGCGCCCTCCCTGGCTAACCAAGTTCACCACAATAAAAGGCTAGCTTCCACCGCACTCAACTTCGGTGGGCGCGGTGTCGTCTTCATGTGATTCAAGCGAGGATGAAAATGAGATTCGGAAAATTTTTGGCAGGCTTGACCGCCATTTTAGCGGTTGCCATCTGCGTAGTTGCGCTATTCCCGGTGTCGGCCCGCGCGGAGATTTTCGGCAACGTGCACGGCATCGTCCACGATCCCCAGCACCGGCCCGTGCCGGGCGCCGACGTGGATCTGAAGGCCCAGCACTCCGAATGGGCGCAGCACCAGAAAACAAATGAAAGCGGCGAATTCGATTTCAACGCCGTACCGCTCGGCGAATACACCGTCACGGTATCGCTTGCGAATTTTCAGACCGCCGGGCAGGCAGTGGTTGTCGTCTCAGGATCGAGCCCCGTTCTACATTTCCAACTGGAGATCGCTTCGGTTTCGGAAAAAACGGTGGTGATCGGCGAACCTGTCAGCGCGGCCACGGATTCGGTAACGCCTACGACGCTTCTGAACCGTCTGGACGTTCAGGAGACGCCCGGGGCCGATCGCTCAAACAGTCTGGCGATTATCACGGAGTATGTCCCAGGAGCGTACATCACCCACGACCAACTCCACATTCGTGGTGGACACCAGACGAGCTGGCTAGTGGACGGCGTCCCTGTGCCGAACACCAACATTGCATCGAATCTGGGCCCGCAGCTTGACCCCAAAGATTTCGACTACATGGAAGTAAATCGTGGGAGTTACGGGGCAGAGTTTGGCGACAGGACCTACGGTGTGTTCAACCTCGTCCCGCGCACCGGTTTCGAACGCAACAACGAGGCGGAACTGGTTCTGAGCGGAGGAAGCCTCTACCAGACGAACGCGCAGCTAAGCTTTGGCAGTCACACGGAGCGTTTTGCGTACTACGCCAGTGTGAACGGGAATCGAAGCGATCTGGGCTTGCAGCCGCCTGTTCCACAGGTAGTTCACGATGCCGCGAACGGCTACGGCGGGTTTGCATCCCTGATCTACAACGTCAATCCTTCTAACCAGCTTCGATTTGTGACCTCATTGCGCAGGGATTACTATCAGATCCCTTATGATCCCAACCCGAATGACATCGAAAATCAGCAAACCGGTCCGAATACGTTTGCGGGGCAATACCCAACCCTCGATCTCCGTGACGATCAGCACGAAGGCGACGCGTTTGTAAACTTCTCCTGGGTGCACACATTCAACTCCAAAACGCTGCTGACGATTTCGCCTTTCTACCACTACAACAGTGCCAATTTCGATAGCTCGCCAAACGATGTGCCCATTGCCTCAACCGACCATCGCACTTCGACTTATGCTGGAGGTCAAGTCTCCTTTAGTACCAGCTTCGCAAGAAACGATCTTCAGACGGGCTTATACACCTTCTACCAGCATGACAACGAGTTCTTCGGGTTGATTTTCAATGGCATGCCTCCGCCGCCAAACCCGCCGCCAGTCGCCGACCCTGAGCATCCTTCTGGTAGCGTGGTAGCTTACTTCCTAGATGACAAATTCAAACCCACTTCCTGGCTGATGCTTTCCGTAGGCATGCGGCCAACCCACTTTTCTGGAGGATTTGCTGAGACCGCGATCAGCCCGCGCTTCGGCGTCGCTCTGAACATTCCGCACCTCAACTGGACCTTCCACGCCTTTTATGGCCATTATTATCAAGCGCCACCTCTGGTTACCATTTCCGGTCCGTTGCTTGATTTCTGCACTGCCAACAATTGCGGGTTCATCCCGCTTCAGGGTGAGCGTGACGAGGAGCACCAGTTTGGGGTAACCATTCCTTATCGCGGATGGACGCTTGACGCCGACAACTTCAAGACCAATGCTCGTAATTTCTTCGACCACAGCTGTATCGGATCTGGGGCTTGCATTCCCATCACGATCTCCCAAGCTGTAATTCGCGGCTGGGAACTTACTCTCCGCTCGCCCCGGATTGCGCGTCGCGGACAAATCCATCTTGCCTACTCGAATCAAATTGCGGAAGGTGCTCTGCCCATCACCGGAGGCTTGACGAACTTCGCGCCACCGACTGATTTGTTTCCCCTGGATCACGACCAGCGCAACACCCTCAACTTCGGAGGCGAACTCACTCTTCCGTGGAGATCGTTCGCTTCCACGAACGTTTACTATGGCTCCGGCTTCAGCAACGCCTTCCCTGATGCGCCATATCCTGGGGACCACTTGCCGCAACACACGAGTTTTGACCTTTCGCTCGGCAAGGATTTCGGCGAGCGCTTCTCCACAACGTTGACCGCTTTGAATGTGACGGGTCGCCGAGTGGATCTGGACAATAGCCAGACGTTCGGCGGCTTCCACTGGAACAATCCGAGGGAAATTTTCCTCGAGGTTCGTTACCGCTTCCATTACTAAAGGGGGCATGCCTCCGGGAACTCTCTCACCACAATTGGGCGGAGTTCCCGAAGATCATTTCCTCGGGCAGATCGCCCAAAAGGTTCAGGGCAGAATGAGAAAGACGAAATCAATCAAATCACGCTTCGCCGGATTCATCCTCACGATCTGTGTCTCCTTGCTCCTTTCAAGCTGCAAGCATTCGCCGAAAGCCTATACTTTGACGGGGCGCGTCATCAGCAAACAACCCGACACGCAGCAACTCATCATCGATAATGATGACATTCCCGGGTTCATGGCGGCGATGACCATGCCCTATCTGGTGAAGGATTCGGATGGATTTCAACGGGTCCAGCCGAAGGATGTCATTCGCGCGGATGTAGTTGTGGAGAAGCCGGGCAAGTTTTGGCTGGAACACTTGACCGTCACCGGCAAATCGGCCGCTCAATCTGCTGCCGAAGGCCCAACCCCTGAGGTCCTCAGAGTTGGTGACGCGGTTCCAGATGTCCCAATGGTCAACCAGGACGGCAAAACTCTGCATTTCGCACGATTCAAAGAAAAGGTCGTCCTTACTACGTTCATTTACACGCGCTGCCCTTTTCCGGACTATTGTCCGTTGTTGAGCAGACAATTCGCCGCCATCCAAAAAGAACTGGCGAAAAATCCAGACGACTATAAGAAAACGCACTTGATCAGCATTACGTTGGATCCGAATTACGACAAGCCTCCGGTGCTGCGCGAGTATGGACTGTCCTACCTGGAGCATGATCCTAAAGGTTTCGAGCATTGGGATTTTGTTGCCACGACTCCGGCAGACCTGCAAAAGCTGACCGCCAGTTTTGGCCTCACCTATTACGAACAAAGCGGCCTTATCTCGCATGCCATGAATACGATCTTGCTTGCTGCCGACGGAACCGTCGCCTACATGTGGCCCGATAATGAATGGCGAGCCTCCGAGGTTTTCGACGCCATGCGCCACGCCTCGACTTTGAGCAAGTAACACCCGCTGAGGATTGAATCCACAGATAAAAACGGATGAAAACGTAAGTACATTTCAGAAAGAAAGTGTCATTGCTCCGCTCTCTCTAAGACGTTCGTTTTGGCTTTATCTGCGTTTATCTGTGTTCATCTGAGGATTCAAAAGCAAAGGAGCCGCGGTGCGGTCCGCGGCTCCTTTGATGTGCCCTGCCCTGAGAATTCACGAACAATCTAGATTCAACTTCTCATTCAACCCCTGATGTCTCCCATTCTAGATCGCGCCGTGTTGGATTCTCGACTGGCCATTGGGATGAAAGAAGGCCAGTCGGTAGGCGCGTCCAACGGTACACATTGGCCACGTAAGACCAGGTGGGAAATGAAATTCCCCCGTGCAAGAGACGGTTTTGGAAAGCAGGCAGTAGAAAGGCCGTTGCGCGTGCCACGACGCCGTGATAGCGTAGCAGCGAATAAAAGGCGAAGCGTTAAGGAGTCCGGCGTTGGCTCAATCTCTGGCGGTGCGCGCATCGAAAGACTCGGCCACGCTGGCGCGCGTGCGAGAGATCGTCGAACAGTTCGTCGAGCGCGATCAGCGCGGCGAAATCATTACGGCCATGCGCCACATCCCCGAGCGAGAAGCGAAGTTTGCCCCCATGCCGGAGTGGGTGAGCGCGGAACTCGTCCAGGCCTACGCGGAAAAAGGCGTCGCGCAGTTGTACAGCCACCAGGCGCTTGCCGCGGCGAGCGTCCACGACGGGCGAAACGTGGTGGTGGTAACGCCGACGGCGTCTGGCAAAACACTGTGCTACAACCTGCCGGTTCTAAATTCAGTCCTCGAAAATCCGGACGCGCGCGCTCTCTACCTCTTCCCCACCAAGGCGCTTGCGCAGGACCAGCTCTCCGAGCTGCACGATTTATGTGCGCGACTCGATCACCGCTTCGGCGTCTTCACCTATGACGGCGATACGCCAGCCGACGCGCGCAAGGCCATTCGCGAGCGCGGGCACATCGTGCTGTCCAATCCGGACATGCTCCACACGGGCATCTTGCCGCACCACACACGCTGGCAGCGCCTGTTTGAAAACCTGGGCTACGTGGTTCTCGATGAGCTGCACACGTATCGCGGCGTGTTCGGCAGCCATCTCGCCAACGTCCTGCGCCGGCTACGGCGCATCGCGCGCTTCTATGGCTCAGATCCGCAATTCATCTGCTCTTCAGCCACCATCGCGAATCCCGGCGAACTCGCGTCTCGCCTGATGGAAACCGATTTTGAGGTAATCGACGAAACCGGCGCTCCGGCGGGCGAGAAATTCTTCATTTTCTACAATCCGCCGGTCGTGAACCGCTTCCTGGGAATCCGCCGCAGCTACATCAATGAATCCTCGCGCGTCGCCCAGGAATTTCTGAAGCGCAATTTGCAGACGATCGTGTTCGCCAACTCGCGCCTGAACACGGAGATTCTCCTCACTTATTTGCAGCAATCGAATCCCTCGCGGCCGGGGCACGCACCAGCGATTCGCGGCTATCGCGGAGGCTATCTCCCCGGCGAGCGCCGCGAAATCGAGCACGGCTTGCGCGAAGGCCGCATTCGCGGCGTGGTTTCGACCAATGCGCTCGAGCTGGGAATCGACGTCGGCTCGCTGGACGCGACCGTCATGGCCGGTTACGCCGGAACGATCGCGTCCACCTGGCAGCGCGCGGGCCGAGCCGGGCGACGCACTGGAACCTCCTGCGCGGTACTGGTCGCCTCCTCCGCGCCGCTCGATCAATTCATCGTGCGGCATCCCGACTATTTTTTCGGCCGCTCGCCCGAGCACGCGTTCGTCCAGCCGGACAATCTCGAAATCCTGTTGAATCACCTGAAGTGCGCCGCGTTTGAGTTGCCGATTGCCGCGGGCGAGTCTTTCGGAAGCGTCGATCTCCCCGACCTGTGCGACCGGCTTGCGGAGGCGGGCTTTCTCCATCGCACGGGCGAGCATTGGCACTGGACGCAGGAAGCCTATCCCGCCGACACCGTGAGCCTGCGTTCGGTGACTTCGGATAATTTCGTGATCGTGGACACGACCGACGGGGCCGAGGTGATCGGCGAAGTGGATTTTTCGAGTGCGCTCACCACGGTTCATCCCAAGGCGATTTACCTGCACCAGGGCCGGCAATTTCACGTTGAGGCTCTTAATTTCGAGGAGCGAAAAGCGTATGTGAAGCGAGTGGACGTGGACTATTACACAGACGCTGTCCGCTACACGCAGGTCCGCGTGCTCGAAACCGCGGCAACCGAGCGCATGGAAGCGAGAGGCACCGACGCGCATGCCGCGCGCTCCCACGGCGACGTCCTGATTCGTTCGCAGGTGATCGGCTTCAAGAAGATCAAATTTTTCACGAACGAAAACGTCGGCGACGGAAAGCTGGAACTGCCGGAAAATGAAATGCACACGACCGCGTTCTGGCTGACGCTCGAACGCTCCCTCGTCGAATCCATTCCCTTCTCGGTCAGCGATCGCCAGAGCGGAATGTTCGGCCTCCTCCACGCGCTCGAATCGATTGCCACGCTGCTGCTGATGTGTGATGCGCGCGATCTGGGCACAGCCATCGGCGAGCGTCCGCCGTCTCCCGGCTCGGGCATCGAATGGGACCAAACGGCCAGCGCGGAAGAAATCGCCGCCCTCGCCGAAAAAGAATTCTTCGAGCCGAATCTGTATCTCTACGACGCGTATCCCGGCGGCATCGGATTTTCCGAGCCGCTCTACCGCGCGCATGCCCTGTTGCTGGCAAAAACGCGCGAGCTGATCGCCGCCTGCCCCTGCGAAAACGGATGCCCCTCGTGCGTTGGCCCCACCGGCGAACGAGGCGAGCGCGCTAAGGACGCAGCCCTGGCCATCCTCGCGCGCCTCGGCGCACAGAGCGAATAGATGAAACCACGGATTCACACGGATGAACACGGATTCCAAAGGCTGGAGATTGGCAACTATAAGATAGGGAATTCGCACTTAGCGTTGAATGAAATACACTTTTGCCAAGAATGGAAATTTGATCTGGTTTTGATCCGTGTGAATCCGTGTGCATCCGTGGTTTCGTCTTTGACTTGAATTTTTCAACGTTGAGTAAAGTCGACAAATTTGCGAGTATCGCTGCATTGCGCCCGGCGCGTGGGAGGGAAGCTGCTGAGCGCGTTGCAGAGCCTGCCGCAGCCGGCGACCGGCTTGCCGCGCTTCTAGGCGCTGGAATCAACCGGAATCATTATGGCGAACACTTGTCTTTGCGGCGGTGGTATGCCACGCCGGAAATGTGCTCGCCGGATGCGCGCTCGCTGGCTTTGCTGCTTCCGCATTCCGCGAACGGCGAAGATTTCGCGACGGCCGCAAGCGATCCCACGCAATGGCTGTTCCTGGATACGGAAACCACCGGCCTCGCCGGCGGCACCGGCACGTACCCGTTCATGGTGGGCATCGCGTGGTGGGATGCGGGCGGGCTACAGGTCGAGCAGTTCTTCATGCGCGATTTGAATGAAGAGCACTCCCTTCTGCTAGAGCTTTCCGAACGCATGGCGGAGCGGCCGGTTCTCGTGACATTCAACGGAAAAAGTTTTGACTGGCCGCTGCTCGAGACGCGCTATCGCATGACGCGATCCTTCCCTGCGTTTTCGCCAAAATTGCACTTGGATTTGCTGCATCCGGCGCGGCAGCTCTGGCGGTTGCGGCTCGGCTCCGTGCGCCTCAAGGACCTCGAACGCCACGTGCTCGGCCGAAATGGCTGCGCCCTCGATTGGTCGCGTCACGACGACATCGATTCCTCGCTGATTCCGCAGATGTATTTCGATTATTTGCGCGGCGGCCCGGCCGAGCCGATCACGGGAATTTTCCGCCACAATCAGATGGATTTGAGAGGCTTGGCAGCGCTTGCGGGAAGAATCCTCGCGCTGCTCGATTGTGGAAATGCCGGCGCGAGCGCCGCGTCCTCCAAAATCGGCGACCCCATCGAAGTGCTGGGTCTCTCTCGCATGTTGCGCAAGCGGGGTGAGTCCACGCGCGCAAGAGAACTCTACGAAACAGCCCTCAGCGCCGGCCTGCCGGGATCCGTGGAGCGGCTCGCGCAACGCGAACTCGCTCAACTCGCGAAGCGGCAATTCGACTACCCGCGCGCCGTTTCCTTGTGGAGCGCACTGCGCCAGCCATCGGCCACAGATAAACGTGACGAATCTCCCTTCGTCGCCGAAGATGAGCCCAAGGCGCTCGAATCCGCGATGGAAGCCGCCGAGCAACTGGCGATCCACTACGAGCACCGCGCGAAGGAGCCGCGCCTCGCGCTCAATCTGATCCGCAACGCTATGGCGGAATTGCAAGCTGCGCGGCGCGCGGGTACGATCACCAAGCAATACGAAGCGAGAATGCGCGCGCGCCTCTCCCATCGATTCGATCGACTCGAGCACCGCTGCGCCGCGGGGCCATTGTTCAAACGCGCGCAGGCCGGGCGCCGGCTCATGGACACAACCGCTTAGCTGCAAGTTCGCTGCACGGAAGGAGCAAAATGTTCCTCGGCCATTTCGGAATCGCCTTCGCAGCGAAAAAGGCCGGCCCGAAGGTTTCGTTGGGAACCCTCGTGTTCGCCGCTCAATTCGCCGATTTTCTGTGGCCGATTCTGCTGCTCCTCGGCATCGAGCACGTTCGCATCGTTCCCGGCCTTATGGCGGCTTCGCCTTTTGACTTCACGTCGTATCCCATTTCGCACGGCCTGGTGGCGCAGCTGGGATGGGGCGCGCTGATCGGCCTCATCTATTTCGGGTTGAAACGAGATCGCGGGAGCGCACTCCTGGTCGCGGCGCTCGTGCCGACGCACTGGATTCTCGACTTCATCGCCCATAGGCCGGACATGCCTATCTATCCGGGCGGCGCCAAATACGGCCTCGGGATGTGGAATTCTGTTCCGTTGACGTTTGCCGTGGAGTACGCGCTGTTCGTGGCGGGAATCGCGCTCTACCTCAGCGCGACACGCGCGAAAGACAAAATCGGAAATCTTGCCTTCTGGTCGCTCGTCGTGTTGCTTGGGGCGCTTTACCCGGCTTCCATGTTCGGACCACCGCCGCCCAACATGCAAACTCTTGCGCCGGCCGCGCTCGCCATGTGGCTCACCGTGCCATGGGCCGCATGGGCCGACCGGCATCGGCAATGAGTCCGGGATAAATCGGAAGCGCCGTCTCATGGACGTGCGAATCGCCCGGCTTCGTCGGCACAACGGGCCCCGCCGGCCATCCCATTTCCATCGTCAGCCGGTCGAACATCTCGCGCGTGCCGCCCTCAAGAACGAAGCAATCCGAGTCATTGCAGCGCACGAAGACGCTGTCCTCCGGCGTATCGAACGAAAAGAAATTCGGCCGGCGCATCAAATTCGTCCGCTGGTCGTATTTTGTTTCCAGGATTTCGCTATAGGCGCCGAAAAAGCGCGCCGCCGCGGCATCGTTCGAGAAGCGCAAGCGGAACTCCAGCATCGTGCGCTTATTTTTCTGATTCTCGAAAATCGCGTAACGATCGCCCGACCAGCCGGCGGCCAGCGCCGTCGCCCGGTCCTTGGCCATGAACTGCTTCAGAATTTCCTGAACCCCGAATTCCCCCATGTCGTTTTCGTCGAGCTTTTTCCACTCGGACGAAACGACGCCGCGGATTGCCGGCAACTCCACCTTCGCCGGAATGACGCCCTGCAAGTACAAATCGGGATGCATGATCTGCTGCGTCGAGGCCGGCGGTTTGTCGAACACTTTGTAAAAATCCGGCCAGCCGCTCCCAGCTTTCAGCAAGTGCTGCGTAAATTTGATCCCCGCAATGTACGGGAAAAGCAACTCGTCCTGCAGAACCTTCGGCGCTTTCGCAAGCTCCGGACTGCTGTCCAAATCTCCCATGAACAGCGTAGGGTCAAAATCGGGAAGGTCCCGGATGCTTCCCTTTCCGTCGAATTCGTAATCGACCATAGCCGCCATGGCGGAACCTTCGATCACCGCATCGCGCGCCAGCTCGGCGTCGTCGTTCGGCTTTGCAGCGTCGGTCCATTTGTCGATATGAAAATGCTGGTCCTGTAAGGCGTGGGTCAGCTCATGAGACATAACGGGGCGCTCATCGGCCGGCGAGGTCCAGTCGGCAATGAAAAATTCCTGACTGTCGGGATCGTACAGGCCGGCGATCTGCTCGGTCAGCACTGTCACGAGCGTCTGGTCGAGCGGATAATTCTTCGGGATCAGGCCGAACTTCTCCATGGTCTTTTGATCTGCGTAGCGTTTGTCCGCGTCCTTGTCTTCCTTCATTTTCTGCAAGAGGTAGGCGCGAATCTCTTCCCTCGAGCGAAGACTTTTTTTCAGCGGCGAAAGAATGGGCAAGGAAATGAGCTTGCTCATTTCCGCCAGCACTTCATCGGCGGCCTGCAGGAATTCCTGTGTCTGCGCTGACGCAGGAGGCGGCAGGGACGGGGCAGGCGCGGCATTTTGAGCCGCGACTCCCGTCGCCAGGAGAAGCAGCGACCCGAAGATAACCGCCAAAAATCGTTTCACGCCGTTCCACCCTTCCCTTGCAGACGACAATTCAGATTAACATTTTGATGGGAATTTCGACGGAATGGATGTCGTGTGGGCGAAGACTTGATAACCCGGATGGCTGGCCAAGAAAAACGCGGCTACGGCGTCTGCTTTGGAACGGGCGACTCGACCGTTTCGACTCTCTTCCACTCGCGGCCTTCGTATCGGTAGAGGTCGCGCGCCATCTTGACGCAATTCGAGGGATGATCTTCGTCGACCTGCGAGCAGTACGCCAGGTGAAAACCCGATGCGTCAGCCTCATACGTAGATTGCTGTAGCAAATCCGAAATCCAGAGCGCGGTCACATGATTCCCTTCCAGACGCCATACCGTAAATTGCCCCGTGGACAAATCATCGGTCCTCCCGGAAATCGTGACAAACACCGGCTCGGAGTCCGAAACGGAAGCGAGCTCGATGTCGCTGTCGAAAAAATCCTTTTGCACAAAATGATCGATTTTCGCCGACAGGGAATAGCGGCCGTCCGCGCTGGCATAAATTCTTACGGCGGCCGGCCCGCCCAGGCCGAAATTGACGACCATGGCATACGCCGCGGGTGCGCCGCCGAGTTTTACGAGACGATAGTTCTCTCCGACAGGAGGCGTGTGCGAGGCCAGAGCGGCGAGCCGCTGATTGGCTTCTTCCAGATGCGGAATCGGGGGAACGTTCAAGACCGGAATCGCGAGGGAGTCCAGGAACGCCAGCGCCTTCTCCGTTCGCTCCTGATTTTCTTCTCCGCCGCCTTGCCGGGCGGCGGAAAGGTCATCGGCAATTTGCCTGAATTGCGCGACCGGGTCGCGTTCGCTCTGCGCCATCAGCCGCGCAGCAGGCTGGGCAGCCGCAAACAAAAATAGCCCGGCGGAAACCGCGCGCAAAACAATTCCCGCGCCGGCTCGCCAAGTTTTCCTCTGTTTTCCAAAAAAAATAGAGTTCATTCGGGCCTTGACTCTAATACACTCTTCACTCGGGGCGCAAGAATCGGGGGATTTCGGCGGCGCGGCTCTCCAATCATGCACATTATTTTTCCCGAAGCTTTCGCACGTTTGCATGCTATTCTTAGTTTCCGCGTCTTCCACGGCCATCCTGAGTTTTCAGCTCCCGGAATCCCGGCGATAAACTTCCATGCCGTGCTCCCGCCGCCGGCAGCCTTCGAGGGCCAGCGATGCCGGGGTCGAAGAGATCGCCCGCTTCGTCCGCCAAACTCGCTTTCCGAGTGTGGGACAGCTCGCTGTTCTGAAAACATAACAGAAAGGCAGGTTTTTTCATGGCTGTTCATAGCTTGAATTATCCGGGAGAACCTCCCGCGCCAGACATCCAGCCGGGGACACGTCTGCGCAGAGCCCGCGAGCGTCTCGGCTTGACGTTTCGAGACGTGGAACGAGCCAGCTATGAACTGGCGTGCCAGCGAGGCCGCCCCGATTTCATCGTTCATCTCAGCCGGCTGGCCGACATCGAAAATCGAGATGTGACGCCCAGCATCTACAAGCTTTACGCGCTCGCCGTCATCTATCACCTGGACCCGAAGGACGTTTGTGAATGGTACGAAGTCCCCTTTCAAGGCCATTTTTCCGACGGCATTCACATGTCAGCTCCCAACACGCACCTGGCGGCGCCTCCCGCCAAGATGCGGCTCCCGATCCGCTTCGATCCAGCCTTCAACCCGCAGCGCACGGAATTCCTAACCCGAATGGTCGAGCGATGGGGCGATCTGGAGGGCACTTTCTTCAACCATCCCTCGAAGTATCTGTACGGATATGTTGGCCTGGACGACCGAAGGATGCACCCGCTGATTCGAGCGGGAAGCCTGGTCTTGGTCGATCCGAAACTCCGGCAGGTCAGAAACGTCGGATGGAAGAACGAGTATGAGCGGCCGGTTTATTTTCTAGAATTGCACGGCGAGTTCCGATGTTGCTGGTGCCAGTCTGAAGAAGGGAAGCTGATTCTGGTTCCCCACCCGCTATCTTCCTGTGCGCCAGAGGTTTACCGCCGGCCCGAAGACGTGGAAGTGGTGGGTCAGGTGGTGGGGACGGCGATGCGGCTGGGCCCTAGTTAGACAGATTCGTCGCAAAAGTCGCCAAAAGGGCATTCATATTCGAGCAGAACAGGTCATGTAGGTAGTCAGGCAAATCATCCGGGCACAGATTCCGGAAATAACGATTTTCTCGCCAGGTTTCCACAACCTCCCTATATTCGTCCCCCGCCGCCCGCAGACATTTGTTTAAGTCCGACGCCTGTTCTTTCAGCGGCGTTTCCAGGATCTTGGAGAACAACTCCTCATGGCAGTGGGTCAGCCCTTCCTGCACGGCGCCTTCGGGATAAAGGCTGGCGAGGCCGTCGTGCATGTAACGACCGGAAGTTGAGTCCTTCAAAGAACTGATGTAGTAGAGCCGCCCAAACATGCTGGAGATCGCCGCAAGCGTGTGAGAGGAAAAATCCTCGACGACCGTGCGGCTATGATGAAAGCGCTCCAACGATTCCACAGTCCCGCCGTTCTGTTTTCTGAACTCTTTCGCCTAGTCCAGCTGCCGCAAGCGGTGATTGGTTTATCAAGGTGTGACTCTGGAGGGGTCAGTCACCATGAAAAAGATTCTCACCGCGTCGGTTCTTGCAGTTCTCGCGCTAACCATGCTACTCCCCGTTGCGGGGCAGGTCAACGCTGCATCCGCTCATCATTTGGTCCTGCGGCAAGGTATGCCAATACCTCCTGGTGGGGGCAGCGGCGGCGGCCATGTGATCTTTCGGCAGGGGATGCCGATACCTCCGGGTGGCGGCAGCGGCGGCGGCCACTGAGTGACTTGAGTCCGGACCGGGCAGGCTTGCGGGAGGATGTTGGCTCGTAAGTGAAGTCATCCTCGTGGTATAATGCGGCTTACTTGGTCCGGGCTCATGAATCACCTGGAAATCTTCCTATCTTTGGCCTCTTTGTCGTTTCAAATTATGCTTTGTGGGTTTGTCGTCGCCCGTAAGGTGCGCCAGAGTTTTCCGCTCTTCGCAGCTTTCGTGTACTTGGTCTTGGCCTCTTCGGTCTGCTTCGCACTCACGTGTTTGTTCTTTGGATTTCATTCCACCCCTACGTATGATGGAAGTTGGGCGGGTGTTTTCGTATTTGTGACTACACGCGGTCTGGCTATTGGGGAATTGTCTCGACAGGGGCTTCGTAAGTATCGAGGGATTTGGGCCCTGGTTTGGCGCGCCTTGACCGTCCTCTCGGTATTTCTCGTTGCCCATGCGGCGATCAACGCCTGGGGCCAGCCCAATGGGATTGCCATTTATTGGACCAGTTTTTCTCGCGATTTTGCCCTGGCTAGTTTAATTATTCTTGCCGTTCTGTTCCTCTTCCTAAATTATTATGGGCTCGCCCTCGGACCTTTACCGAAGTTAATCGCCATCGGGATTTTCTTCACGTGCGCGGTCGACGCGATCGGGAATACGATCCTCCTGAATTCGTTTAAGGGCTATTTGTTCCCCTGGTTCTTAGAGAGCCAAAGAGCTCTTTGGCCTTCGATGGAATCCCTGGTCCGGCGTGTTTATGATGTCTGGAACACCGTCCACCTGGTTTCTTTCATGATTTCGATGGGAATTTGGTGTTATGCCTTCCGGAAGCCATTGCCTCAACCAGCCGAGAGCCCAGCACTCTTGCCGGCCAGCATCTATGGGGAAATGGCACCGGCGATCAACGCGCACCTTGCCACGTTCAATGAGCGGCTGGCGGAGTTGCTCAAGCCATGAATGATACGTATGCCGTCATTCTATTCGCGGTCGTGCTTTGCGGGATTCTCCTGCGGCTGCTGATTAAGGCACCGAGGTCGTCAGGAAAAGCGGTCTCCTCCTCGCATCCGAGTTTGGCCGACGCGCTCCCTTCCGCGAAACACTACACGTATTTCCCGCAAATCCGCCAGGCTCTTTCCCGGGCGGACTACGACTACCTTCTAAAAAACGCGGCCCCGGACGTGGCCAAGCAGGCGCTTCGCGAACGGCGGGACATTGCGCGGCGCTTCCTCCAGGGGCTGCGCGAGGACTTCTCAAACCTCGCGAGACTCGGGAGTATCGTCGCGGCGCTCTCTCCGGAAATCAATCACAAGCAGGAAGCCAAACGATTCATGCTGCGCGTAGAATTTCGATTTTTGTATGCGCTGGTATGGTTGCGCCTTTTCACCGGAACTTTGCCGCTCCATCAGCTTGAGATTCTCACGGGGTTGGTCGGGCGGCTTGCCGCACGCATGGGCGAAGCCATGACGGAAATCAACGCGCTCTCGGCGGGCCAGCTTACTGGAAAACTCGGAGCGTAACCGGGACAATTTTCGATCTCGCTGCGGTCAATTTTGAGCCCTTCGTCAGCCTCCATTCGAGTGGCCAAAGTGGTCATCCCGATCGAGTCGTCGGCGCGATTTCGGACTCCGAGGGACTCGGACTCACCCGTTAACGAATGTAGCACTCCATTTCTCGATTCGGCACTTCACGCATCCGTGGAATCCCCACTGATCTATAATTGCCCATCGAGGCTCTAAGTGGCCAAAACCAAAATACTGATCGTGGACGACGAGGAAGCGATCCGGGAAGTGGTTTCCACACTACTCGAGGCGCTGGGCTACGAGTGCGCCTCCCTCAGCAACGGCCGCCTCGCCAAGGAATTTCTTCTCTCTCGCTCGGTCGACCTGGTCCTCAGCGACATGGTGATGCCGGAAATGGACGGCCTGAGCCTGGTGGAATGGCTGCGCAACGCCGAACCCGACATTCCCGTGATCATGGTGACCGCGATGCACGATATCTCCACCGCGCTCGAAGCCATTCGCAGGGGCGCCTACGATTACATCCTGAAACCCTTTGAAAAAGATCAGCTCTATATGAGCGTGCGCCGCGCGCTCGATCACCGGCGGCTGGTGGTCGAAAATCGCAATTATCAGCGCAATCTGGAAAAGCTGGTGGAAGAGCGAACGGGTCAATTGCAGGGAGCTCTCGCGCAACTCGAGCAATCTTATGACGACACACTCGAAGCGCTCGGCGGCGCGCTGGACTTGAAGGACGCCGAAACCGAAGGGCATTGCAAGCGCGTCACGGCCTTTACGATCGCGATCGCGAAAGCCATGCGCGTGGAACCCGCGCTGCTCCCACAAATTGCTCGCGCCGCTTTCCTCCACGACATCGGAAAAATGGCCATCCCCGACAACATTTTGCGCAAGCCCGGCCCGCTCACTCCAGAAGAGCGCAACATCATGCGCACGCACTGCGAAATCGGCTACAACATGGTCACGCGAATTCCCTTCCTGCGCGAGGCCGCAGAGATCGTTCTTTCGCACCAGGAATATTATGACGGCACCGGCTACCCGCGCGGGCTGCGTGGCGAGCAAATTCCGCTGGGCGCGCGAATATTCGCGGTCGCCGACGCGCTCGACGCCATGATTTCCGACCGGCCGTACCGCAAGGCGCTCTCAATCCAGCACGCGCAAGACGAAATCCAGCGATGCTCGGGAACGCAGTTCGATCCGAAGGTAGTGGAAGTATTTACTTGTATGCAGTCTTCGCTATGGACGGAGTTGCGGGAAAACATCGGCACGCCGTACCGCTTGTCTCAGTTGAAACCAGTTTGACCGACGATGGGTGCGCGTTTGGAGTTTTGGCCTTAGCCTCTTGCGCAATTTCAGCGGCGCCTGTAGTATCCTGCGGAAAACAACAGACAGAGGAAAAACACAATGGCCCTGGTGCCGATCAAAACAGCTTCGACGACGGGATATTGCGACTGCATTCACGGCTGCTACGAACTCGCCAGCCTGCGCGACGAGGACACCGGAAAATCCTACTGCCCGCGCTGCGCCAAGGAACATCTGGAAATGAACGCCGGAATCGGCCTGCCGCAGCCCGCGCCCTCGAAAGTTTCCGCGAACTCCGGCTCTCCCTCCGCGAGCCCCGCGATCCCCCGCTCGGCCGACCCTCCGGGCCGCCTGCGGTAGCTGTGGGACAGCCACTCCTGGCTGTTCCCCCTCAAGCCCAAGCAGCGTTGGCGCGGACAGCCAGGAGTGGCTGTCCTACTGAATTCCGGACGACCGGCTCGCGCTGAAAACGCTTCTTGGCTCCGGAATTCCATCGAGCGTAGAGTTCGAAATTTTCGGCAATTAGGCGCTCGCCTGCGCGCTGATGTCATAATAGAAGCCGTGCCAAGCCATCCAACGCCTCCGACGACCGGGACGTACGACATTTTCATGGATGGCTCCTGCTCGTTTTGCCGCTGGTCGCAAGCGAATATCGAGCCGTACGACTCCGGCTCACGGCTTCGTTTCCTCGACTACAACGATCCTGCGGTCGCAGCCCAAGCCCCGTTCTCACGCGACGCGCTCGACGCCGAAATGCACGTTCGAACGCCCGAGGGCGCATGGCTGAAGGGATTCGAAGCGTGGGTCGCGTTGCTTCGCGTGCTTCCCAGGCTTTCGTGGCTCGGACGCCTCGCCAGTATGCCGCCGGTGCGCTGGATTGGCCCGTACGCGTACGCTTTCATCGCCCGCCATCGCTACAGCCTTCCCGGGGCGCCCCCGCGCTGTGAGACCGACACGTGCGCGATTCCGGGCCGCCCGCACAAGTGATCCCACCGTTCGGGACGCGTGATACCATACTTGCGCCGTGAAAACTTCTTTGATCCCTCCGGCCAAATTTCCCTGTCGTTCGAACGCACGATGACCTCCCCTTCGCATCTCTCCGTGGACACGGTTCCGATGCTCGACCTGCGCGCGCAATTTGACGCCATCGCGCCGGAGATCCGCGCCGCCATCGAGGACGTGCTGGCGCGCCAGCAGTTCGTCCTCGGCCCGCAAGGCTCGGCTCTCGAAGAGGAAATTGCGGCAGCGTGCGGGACGCGCTTCGGTGTCGGCGTCGCGTCGGGAACGGAGGCCCTCGAACTCGGGCTTCACGCTTGCGGCGTGAAGGCCGGTGACGAAGTGATTGTTCCGGCGTTTACGTTTATCGCCACGGGCAGCGCGGTCAGCGCTCTTGGCGCGCGTCCGGTGTTTGCCGACATCGAACGGGCGACGTTCAACCTCGACCCCGATCAAATTGAGGCGCGGATTACACCGCGCACGCGCGCGATCGTGGTGGTGCATCTCTTCGGCCTCGCGGCGGATATGGACCCGATCCTCGAGATCGCCGCAAAGCACGGCATCCCAGTGATCGAAGACAACGCGCAATCTTTTGGCGCGACGTACGGCGGGCGCAAGACCGGGTCGATGGGGCGCGTCGGATGTCTCAGTTTTTATCCCAGCAAGAATCTGGGCGCGTACGGCGATGCGGGCATGATTGTCACCAATGATGATGCTCTGACTGGGCGGTTGCGCACGCTGCGCAATCACGGCCAGACGGGACAATACCTCAGCACGGAGCGCGGCTGGAACAGCCGCCTCGATGAACTACAGGCCGCGATTCTGCGGGTGAAGCTGCGCCACATGACAGAGTGGACGGCGAAGCGGCAGGCGCACGCCCGTCTTTACAATTCTCTGCTGGAGGATGTTCCAGGGGTGGTGACCCCGCGCGTGCCTGCGGGACGCGAGCACGTCTACTATCTCTATACGATTCGGCTGGATGAGCGCGTGATCGGGCGCGCCGCAGCCAAGGGCCACGAAACTGAGGCGCCCAGCGACCGAGTCCAGAAGCGCTTGCGCGAGTGCGGCATCGCGAGCATGGTCTACTACCCCCTCCCGCTTCACCTGCAGCCGCTCTACGCGCTGCTCGGCGGCAAGCCGGGAGATTTCCGCGTGAGCGAGCGCGCCTCGCGCGAAGTGCTCTCCATTCCGTTATATCCGGAAATGACAACCGAACAGGTCAAGCGTGTCGCGGAAGCAATTCGGGAGGCCACAAAAGCTTAAGTCGGTCCCGGTCGTTGTAGCCCGTGTCTTTAGACACGGGGAACCAAGCCCTGAATTTGGGAAAAACCTCGCCTCTGAAGAGACGCGCTACAATTCGATCGTCGGACCGGTTCTACCCGCTGCGGAAACAGCGCGGCGATAGAGCAGGAAGATCACCGCTAGAAACAAAACCAGAGCGGGTGTGAGCAGGGTGAGGATGCCGATGTCCAGCGAGCGCTGCGCGCCCGAACCCAACGCAGAGGCGGATGTGTAACAAAGGGCGCAGTTCTGGGCGAAGACGCCGCGAGCTGAAACGAGAACGGCGACCAGGGCCGCCATCGCAAATTTTAGACGCATTTCGCTTCCCTCCAAAACCAGCCCGCGCGAGCGTTTCATCCCGCTTATTCTACCTCAATGCGGGCGCATTTGAACCAGACGGAATGCCTCCGGGAAAAAGAAAATAAACATCATGCAGATGCAGAAAATCATCGCCGGCATCAGCCAGAGCACCAGGCTAAATTTTTCAAACTTCAGGTGCATGAAGTAGGACATGATCATCGCCGCCTTGACCACGGACAAAATAGCCAGCAGCGACAGCATTAGCGACGGCTGCAAGTCCTTATACGCCAGAAACACTTCCAGAAACGTAATCGCGACCAAACCGATCCAGACGGAAATGTTCGTGCCTACGCTCGCCCCGTGTGCCTCCGCCGCGTGCGCGTCTGTGCTCATAGAATGGCTTTCTCCCCGATCGCTAAAATTGAACCGCAAAGATTAGTACTTCACCGACATGAGATAGATCATCGGGAAAACGAACATCCAGACCAGATCCACGAAGTGCCAGTACAAGCCGTTCACTTCCACGTCCTCAGCCGAGAATTTGCCGCGCCCGAATCCGACCGCGACGATCCCCAAGTAAATCACGCCGATCATCACGTGCGTCATGTGCAGGCCGGTGATGCCGAAAAACACGGCGCCGAAGAGCGGCGAGCCTTCGGGGTTGCTGGTGATCGTGAAGTGCTCCTTGAAGATCATGTTCATCCACTCGGTCAAGTGCAGCCCGGTGAAGAGCAGCCCGCCCAACATGGTCAGGACCATCCAGATGACCGTCTTCTTGCGGTCGTTGCGCTGCGCCGCCATCACGGCCATCACCATCGTGAGCGAACTGAACAGGAGCACCACCGTCATCGTGGTGGAAAAAATAATGGCGGGGCTGATCGGAAACGGCCGCGGCCAATCGGGATTCGTGAGCCGTGAATAACTGTAGGTGATGAGCAAAACCGAAAACGTGAGCGTGTCGGAGACGATGAACAGCCACATCCCCAATTTTTTCGAGCCCATTGCAAAGGGAGACTTCCCCCCGGACCATGCCGAATCGAGTGCCACTTCGGTTTTTACATCATGCACGATTCACCGTCCCAGAGTTAGAAGTGCGAATAGGAAAATCCAAAGCCCATCCATGAAGTGCCAGTAAATGGAAGTCAGCTCCGCCGCCGTCTCCTGCGAGATTCGCGAGCGGCTCCAAGGGCGAAACGCGACATAGAGCAGCGCCAGGATCCCGCCGGCCAAATGCGCGCCGTGCGCCGCGGTCAGGAGGTAAAAAAAACTGCTGCTGGGATTGGTCGCGAGCAGCATCCCCGCGGCGGCGAGTTGGCGCCAGGCAATGATCTGCCCTGCCAGGAAAAGCAGCCCGAGACCGGTAGTCACCCACCACCAGGACTGGAACGCCTCTCGCTCGCCGCCCTCCAGCTTCTTGCGCGCCACCACGATGGTGACGCTACTTGCGAGCAGAATCGCAGTGTTGAACCAGAGCACAGGCGGCAGCGGTGCGCGTTGCCAGTCCGTGCCAAGGCCTTTCCGAACGATGTAAGAACTCGCGAGCGCCATGAAGAACATCACGATGGCGGCGAGGCCCAATTGCAGGGCCGTGAAATAGGCGCGGCGCGGAACGGGGCGGCGCGACTCCGGAGAACCACCGTCATCGTCGTCGCCGCCGGCGGGCGGAGGTGTGCCGCCGCCGCGACCGGCGTCAATTAGCTCGATATCGTCAACAATCGTTCCCGGCATGATATGCCCCTGTGAGGGCTAGGCCTTGCGCACCAGATTGGGCGCGAGATGCTGCGGGATGTAATCGTCCGCCGCTCCCGGCACGCTGAATTCATACGGCCCGTGATACACGACCGGCTCGAGGCCGCCGAAATTGTCAAACGGCGGAGGCGACGGAATCGACCACTCGAGCGTCGTCGCGTGCCACGGATTCTCTTCCTTCGCTTCCTTGCCCGCGAACAGGCTCCACAGGAAATTGAACAGGAAGATCAATTGCGCTCCGATGGTGATGAACGCCGCAATGCTGATAAACACGTGCACGGGCTGAAGTTTCTGCAGGAACGGCCCCGCGGTCATTTCCGAATAGCGGCGCGGGTTCCCGGCCAGGCCCAGAAAATGCATCGGCATGAAAATCGCGTATACGCCGATGAACGTCAGCCAGAAGTGGAGCTTGCCGATGCCTTCGTGCATGAACCGCCCGAACATCTTCGGAAACCAGAAGTACAGCCCCGCGAACATTCCGAAAATCGCCGCAACACCCATGATCAGGTGGAAGTGCGCGA
>Ga0210394_10002342_pt1 | contig 26228 bp, 23 predicted proteins | sample IncBWC12MmetaG_FD_160121 | JGI IMG/M metagenome (GOLD analysis project Ga0210394, IMG submission 160121) | Forest soil microbial communities from Barre Woods Harvard Forest LTER site, Petersham, Massachusetts, United States - Inc-BW-C-12-M | ecosystem: Environmental > Terrestrial > Soil >...
ATTGACGCGAGTGGTCACGGTAGCTTTTTCCGTGAGTGGCGCTCCCGTGCGGGTAATGAACCCTTCCTTAAGATGGTCGGTTGTGAATACCAGCGTGCTGCCTTCCCAATGCCCGGTCGAGAATCCGGAGAACTTGTGAGCTGCGTACTCGGGCGGGTGCGGACGGCCATCCATCCAAATCCTGAAATCGGACCAGTACGCGTGGAAGTGATAGTCAACGACCAGTTGTGTAGCGTTATCCAGTTCGGTGGAGATATAGAGCTGCGCCGGAGCAACGCGCAATCCAATATCGAACGCATGTGGTCTGCAGATATTTTCCGGAAGATCAAACTGTTCCGGGTGAAAACTCTCGGCTCTCAGCCGGCCCGCTTCATTCAGTGGAATTCCCGTGTAGTCGCCGATATCTCTGCCGTCGTTATAAATCCTCGGGGACCACTCACCAGTAAGATCGACCTGCGCCCAAAGCGACCGGCTCGGTAAGACCAAGAGCAGCAGCACAGGGAACCAGAGGCGCTTCACTTTCCTGCTGCCGATGTTTGCAAATCTCATTGGCTCATCCTCACCGCGAAAAACCGAACCTCAAAACGGCACGCTCAAAGAATAATCAGCGGGGCTCGTCGCTCCGGCATGGCGTCGGATCCCATCCAGCCCCATCTGCAATCTTCTTGAAGTGGGCATGGGTGACGTAAGGCTCCATGAGGTATTGGGGATCGGTTACTACGGTCGTAACGACCAGCCAATTCTCGTGAGAATAGGGATCGGAAAAGCGATCGAAATATTCTTCAACCGTTGCGTTCGCGCTATAGGGAGCGCCATTCTTTCGCAGATACCCAGGACGCATATGGGTGGTGAGAACCTTGAGATAACCGGGGACCACCCCGCCCACCTCTCTGGGCACAACGTTGGCAAGATCTCTGGGATCCCGTACTGGCCCGCCACCGCCGTTTCGCTGATTATCGGGTTCGTATCCCTCCCAGAAGGCTACCGAATATCCCTGCCAATCAGCCGCGGCATTCGCCGGTGCGGAACCGCCGAAATGCAACAGACGCGTCTGGGTCCCAGAATCGGCGTCGATTCGCAGCGTATTATCGTCCTGCCAATAAATGTGCAGGCGACCCGGAACCTGCATGATCGCGGCGGCACCGTAGCCCTTGCATTCATTGCCTTCGGCCTTATCCTTGGCCGGATCCCAGGCGTCCGCGATCTTACGTGCCTCGGCATTGAGGGGAACGATAACGTAGTCGCTCTTGTCCGGAATCACCATACGATAGCGCCAATACTCGGTGACGATTGATTCCCAATAGCCGGTGAGATCCTGCGGCGAAGCTGCCCGCGGGGTTCGAGCCGCCCCAATTTGGAGATTCACTGCGCCTTGAGCGCCAGCGCCCTGCCCGGCGGCATCCGTATCCTGGGCGCCGAGATGAGCCGCCAACACGAGCGCAAAGGCTGCTGCAAACAGGAACGTCCGGCCAATTCGCATGAGCGCTCTCGGGAAGTGTGTTTTCATACTTATCTCTAACTTTCGGGCAACGGTGACCGCTTACTGAATGTTACCTTCCCACTTAAAGCCGTCCGACGGCCGCTCCACCTTCATCAGTTGCAGCCTATGGTTTTCAGCGACGCGCCCGGGGTGGCCCGTAATGACGATCTTGTCGCCAGGGCGAAGCGTGGCGCTCGATACGCCCTTCTCTGTCAATTGCGCAGGCGCCGCCCATTCGATCACCCAGCTCTGTACATCACCCTTTTCGTCCGGGGCTTCCACTCTGACGAAGGAATGGGGATTGCGCCAGATGAACTCTTTCAGCGTTCCCTCAATCTTTACAGTTTTTTCGCGGTCGTAGACTGAGTAAAAAGCATGATGAGCGAGGAGCTGATTGCTGCCCAACGTCAGTAATGTCATAACTCCCAACAAGATTGCCAATGTACGTTTCATAACCCTCTCCTGGTACGCGCGTCCGAGTATCCTTGGGCCCTTGAAAGATCGCCGGCTGAATGGCTCCTAGTTCACTCCATGGCTCTGTGAAGTTTGCTGTTTGCCGCTGAGGCTCTTGTATGCTGCCTCAATAAACATATCCGTTGTCCAACTGCCTGTTGTGCTGCCATAGATCGGATCGTAATCCCGCGTCGGTTGAGCGGCTTTCACCTGCTCGAGCGTCATGCCTCGCTTGATCATGTCCTTCAGGCGGTCTCGAACTATAGTGACCATTTGCTGATAGACAGCCAAATCGGCGGCATCACTCAGCCTTCCATGACCGGGGATTATCAGGGTGCCGCCTTCCTGGTGGTCCGCCGGGATGACCATCTCCTTCAGGCGATTCAAACCGTCGAGGACGCTCTGAATGCTTCCGCCGTTCTTCACGTCGATGATGGGATATTCCGCGGGATCGAAGATATCGCCCGCGCTGACCACGTCGGAACGGCGAAACAGCACAATGCTGTTGCCGTCAGTCGTCGCCGGCTGGTGAAATATCTCCACGGCCTCGCCGTTGAAATAGAGATTCTTCTGGGGCACTGAGTACGTATCGTTTGGCCAGGCTTCTTGGGGCATGGCACTGGCTTGGCCCGTTGGCGCGCTCATCCTGTCCAGAACGGTCTGAAATGCAATGATATAGGCGTGCGATGCTGCAACCCGATCTGTGATGGCGTATCGCTGTGAGTCCGTGGGAACGGGCCGGCCTTCCTTGCCGAGATTTTCGTTGCCGCCTATGTGATCGAGCCGGTCGTCACTATTAATGATGTAAACCAGGGGCCTTTTCGATAAAGGCCGGATCGCGTCCAGCACCTTATCGCTCATCGAGGCGACGCCGCTATCCACCAACAGGATTCCGTCATCTCCTGCCTGCACGGTGATGTTGCCACCGGCGCCTACGAGCATGCTTATATTGCCTTGAACAGGCAGGATGTGGACCTCGCCCCCGCTGGGGCTTCCATTTGGTCTGGCATTATTTGCGGCGGCTTGGCGGCCGCGGTTTTGCTGTGCGTAGGCGAACCGCACCGATCCCACTGCTCCGAGGAAAAGCAGAGTCGACACTACGCATATCAGCCGCAACTTGGACGAGAGAAAATCCATATGGCTTCTCGACATCTGCGCATGTGCCAAGTTATTCCCTAGAGAAGTGAATTTATGGCCGTATGATCCACTCACTGCGATTCGCATGTCAAGTTCATTGATTCCGCTCACGAAACTGACGGCGGCGCCACAGATCGTATGGCGTTGCATAGACTCGCGGAGCATATGCCCCACCGTCGCCACGCGTGCCGCGATCCCACTGGCACGGGTTGTCAAAATCGAAGCTGGCGGTTGAGAGCACGTCATTTTTTCTCGCGAGCAAATCACGGTGGCAACCCCGTCGCCAGCCCGAAACTCAGGACTTCAAGTAGAGCTTCAGGTGCCCCCCGCCCCCCGGTTTTTTTGAAAGAGTATGATTTCACGGGAGTTGCTCATTGTTTTTGTGCAAGAGTATGATTCCAAGAGAGTTATTGGGAAGCACAGAAGTTCCCGTCCAATCACTCTCGACCTCCCAGCCCCCCGCCTTTTTTGTGCAAGTGTTCATTCCAATGGGTTTAGGTCTGACGATCTGCGGGTCATACGCAAAAGGCGGATTCGTAGCTGTGTTCGTTGGCGAGGAGAAAACTTCGGGCTGCCGGTCAGGGGCGCACAGCGCCGTCTCGAGCAAAGCTGGGGATAAAAGAGCAGTCGAGAGGCAGAGGTCTGGCTCAGGGCAAACATGTGTGAGTATAACAAGTAATTACTGAGCCGTCAATTATTATTTACTATCTGAGTCATTCGAACGAAGTGGAAAACATTTACCTCGGAGTTCGAACGAATCTAGTTCTAGCAAAATGCAGATTGAAGATCCCGCTCCTTTAGGAACGGGGGTTCGATTTGGGAGATTAAAGCCATGCATTTATTGGCTGGAGCGACGGGATGTTCTACGCGGCGGGGAAACTCGTCGTATGTCCGTCCTTGAAGCTTTCTGCCAGCGAGCGACTTTCGTACTCCGCCCCATTGCTTGAAAAAGAACGGAACCTCCGCCTTCTTGCACTGATCTCGAATGGAAGTGACCCATTCTGTTTGCATTGGCCTGGCGCCTGGACCGCTTTCGCCTCCTACGATCACCCAATCGATGCCGGTTAAATCAAGGCTTCCGAGAGCTTCGAGCAGCGGTTCGACCGAGAGGAATCGGGTAGACGCTTCTGCGAGCTGCAAGTTCCGCAGGCGGGGAAAGCCGTACATGCGATTCTCGACGCTGACTCCCCACCAGATATGCGGCTGCTTCGCGGCGAATGACAATTTTGTATTAAGAAGTTCGCGGAGGCGTTCGGAGCGCTTCGTCAAAACCTGATAGGTGTGCCAGTTGGCGGCCACCATTACTTTCGCGACTGCAAGGATGTAATCCTCCGGCACGTCGTCGTGGAACAGATCACTCATTGAATTGGCGAAGATCATTTTGGGCGTGCGCCAGCGAAGGGGTTCACAAAGCTTGTTGGGGACAAGGCGAAGGTCAAATCCCTGCTCGTAGGGATGTCCTTTTACGCCTCGAAATCTCTCCGCAAACGTTTCTGCATAACAATGCGCACAGCCGGGGCTGATCTTGGTACAGCCTCGAACTGGGTTCCACGTCGCGTCTGTCCATTCAATGGAAGAATTTGCCGACATTATTGACTCCGATACTTGGAGAAAATCCGACGCCTGACCTTATTATCCCTAAATACCTGCGGATGCGCAGGACAGCAGAGGTTACTTGGCGGAGTCGGCGGCGGCTTGGAGGGGGTCGCCGATGAGCATGACGGCTTTCCACTCATCGAGGAAGACGGCGCCGAGGCGGCGATAAAAATCGATGGCGGGCTTATTCCAATCGAGCACTTCCCAGCGCATACAGAAGTAGTCTTCCTCCCAGGCGATGCGCGCGACATAGTTGAGCAAAGCCTGGCCGATGCCCTGCTTTCGAAGGGGCGGCCGGACGTAGATATCTTCGAGAAACAATCCGGCGCGACCCTGAAAAGTGGAGTAGAACCCGAAGAACACAGCATAGCCGGCGGGTTTTCCATCCAATTCGGCGATGATGGCGCGAAATTTGGGATGCGGGCCAAAGCCGTCGCGGGCGATGGACTCCGCGGTGACGGCGGCTTCGTGGGCGAGCTTCTCGTACTCGGCAAGCTCGAGGATCATGGAAGCGAGCAGCGAGGCGTCTTTGATCGTGGCAGCGCGGATGGAGAGCATGAGCGCGGGGTTTAGATCGGCAACGAGCCGGTGAATACGATGGGGGCTTTACGGGAATCGGCGTTGCGGATTTCGCCGATACGGTAGTACTTCTCGCGGCGGCGCTTGAGCTCGGTTTCGACCGCGCGCAGATTGGCGGGCGGAACGATCAGGATCATGCCGACACCAAGATTGAACGTGCGCAGCAGTTCTTCGCGCTCAATCTGCCCGAGTTTGGCAAGATACGAAAAGATGGGCAGCACAGGCCAGGAGCCGAGCTCGACGACGGCTTGCGTACTGCGCGGCAGAACGCGCGGCAGGTTGCCCGCAATGCCGCCGCCGGTGATGTGGGCCATGCCGGTGACGAGGCCATGCGCGACGATATTTTTCAGCATGGGCCAATAACAGCGGTGGGGCATCAGCAACTCGGCGCCGATTTTGTTGCCGACTTCCGCGACGTAGGCGTCGGTAGGCAAACCGGCGGTCTGGAAAATCAATTTGCGGGCGAGCGCATAGCCATTCGTGTGCAGGCCGAGCGACGGCAGGGCCAGGAGAACGTCGCCGGCGTGAACTGCGCTGGGCTTGGGGATGCGGCTACGTTCCACTACGCCGACGATGAAGCCGGCAAGATCGTACTCGCCGGGGGCATAGGTGTCGGGTAGCTCCGCCGTTTCGCCTCCGACCAAGGCGCAATCGGCTTGATGGCAGGCGCGGGTGATGCCGTCGACCAGTTGCTCGACGACGTCGGGATCCATGCTGCCGAGGGCCAGATAATCGAGAAAAAAGAGCGGCTCGGCGCCCAGCGTGAGGATGTCATTGACGCAGTGATTGACGAGATCGCCGCCCACAGTCGAGTGAATGCCCGTAGCCGCGGCGATTTTCAGCTTGGTGCCGACGCCGTCAGTGCTCGAGACGAGCACAGGCTCGCGCCAGCGCTTGACGTCGAGAGCAAACAGCCCGCCGAAGGCTCCGATGCCGCCGACGACTCCGCGGGTGAAGGTACGCGAAGCCATGCGGCGAATCCGTTCCTTGGCTTGTTCGGCGCGGGAGATATCCACGCCAGCGTCGGCATAGCGCATGTGCATTGAGCCTTGATTCTCGAAACGGGCGACAGTCTACACCGGGGCTAACGCCCCGGGGCACGGTCCTTATGTCGTGGCTAAAGCCACGATCTACAAACAAAACCCCAGGGTGCGCTCACGTCTTCATTCACAGGCGCTCGAGCGCCATCGTGAGCGCACCCTGGGCTACGAGACTGGTACAAAACTGGGCCTACCCGTGGCTAAAAAGTCGTAAGCAGCCGACGCCAGCGCACCAGCCGCGGGTGAAGCAAGGCGTTGGCATAGGCGTAAAATCGTTCGCGCACCTGACCCGGCTGCCAAGCATCCTCACTCGCCTGTACGGACATGTAAATGACCACCGGCGTGCCGATGATATTGGACTCGGGCACAAAGCCCCAGTCGCGGCTATCCCAGGAATCTTCGCGATTATCGCCAAGAACAAAGTAGCTGCGCGCAGGAACGGTAACCGGGCCGAAGTTGTCGACCGGGTTCGGCGGATCATGGCGGTACGGCTCGCTGATGGCTTCCCCATTAACGAAGACGCGGCCCTGGCTGATTTGTACGCTGTCTCCGGGCATTCCTATCAGGCGCTTGATGAAATCTTCATCGCGGTCCGGAAGAGGCGCATGGAAGATGACCACCTGCTGGCGGCGCGGTTCGCGCCAGAGGCGGATGTGATAACGCGTGAAGGGCAACCCGATGTCGTAGCCGAACCGGCTCATGAGCAAATGATCGCCGATAAGCAGCGTGCCCTCCATGGAAGCGGAGGGAATCACGCGGGCCTGCACCATCGTGCCGGTAATCAGGAAAAACGCGAGCGCCACCCAAACCCAGGAGAGCAGTTCGCGAACCAGGCGATGGCGGAAGGTGTCGGACTCAACGGCCGACGAGCTCGGAGCGCTGGGGGTGGCCAACTGCGGGCCGCCGGAAAGATTGGTTCCCGCGTCCGGGCTTATCGGGCCGGTGGTGGTGAAATCATCGTTCACGGAACTTCCTTATTCAGGACCTTACTTTAGGGCCTTCTCTTTGGCCTTCGTTCGGACCTTCGGCTTCGAGAACTGTAACTTGTTCGCGGCTACCAGCGGGCACGCCAACTTCGAGCTGCACGTTTTCGCGCACGTAGGAGCCGGTGTAACAGGAAGTACAGAAGCTGCCGGTGGTGTCGCTCACGGCGCGGCGCAGACTTTCGAGAGAGAGATAGCCGACCGAATCGGCGTCCAGGAAGAGACGGATCTCTTCGAGGGTACGGGCGGCGCCGGAAAGATCGAGACGGCTTCCTTCGGGCAGCCGCGGGCGGATGCACGAAGCATCCGCGGCGAGCAACTCCTCACGCGTGGGGGTATCAACGCCGTAATAGCATGGCGAAATCGTGGGCGGACAACTGATGCGCATATGCACCTGCGTGGCGCCTGCTTCGCGCATCATGCGCACGATCTTGCGGCTGGTGGTGCCGCGAACGATGGAGTCGTCGACCAGGACGACGCGCTTGCCTTCGAGCAACGCGCGCACGGGATTGAGCTTCAGCTTTACGCCGAAATCGCGGATGGCCTGCTCAGGCTCGATGAACGTGCGGCCGATATAGTGATTTCGAATCAAGCCCATGCGAAAGGGCAAGCCCGATTCGAGCGCGTAGCCGATGGCCGCAGGAACGCCGGAATCCGGCACAGGCACCACGAGATCGGCGTCCGCGGGCTGTTCGCGAGCCAGCAAGCGCCCCAGCATCTCGCGGCTGCGATCAACGGGGCGTCCGAAGACGAGACTATCGGGCCGCGAGAAATAAACGTGTTCAAAGACGCAAAACTGATGCTGCTTTTGCGGAGCGAAGTGCAGCGATTCCACGCCCGCTCGGGAGATGCGCACCAATTCGCCGGGCTCGATTTCGCGGATGTATTGCGCATCGATGAGGTCGAAGGCGGTGGTCTCCGAGGCTACCAGCCAGGAGTCGCCGAGGCGGCCGAGGCAGAGCGGGCGAAAGCCGCGAGGATCGCGAATCGCGAAAAGCTCATCGCGAGTGAGCACGAGCAGCGAATAGGCGCCTTCGACCTGATTGAGCGCGTCGCCGAGAGCGCCTTCCAGATTGTGGGCGGAGCTGCGAGCCACCAGATGCACGATGACTTCAGTATCGCTGGTAGTTTGAAAGATGGAGCCGCGATGCTCGAGGTTGCGGCGCAATTTGGCGGCGTTGGTGAGATTGCCGTTGTGCGCCAGGGCCAGCTTGCCTTTATTGCAATCGATGACGATCGGCTGCGCATTCATAAGCGACGTGTCGCCCGCGGTCGAGTAGCGCGTGTGTCCAACCGCAGCCGTTCCGGGAAGGCGCGCCAGGATTTGCGGTTGGAAGACTTCCTGAACGAGTCCCATGCCTTTCTCGAGATGCAGGTTGACACCATCGGAGGAAACGATGCCAGCCGATTCCTGGCCGCGGTGCTGAAGGGCATACAGACCCAGATAGGCGAGCTTGGCTGCTTCGAGATGGCCGAAGACGCCAGCGACACCGCAGTGGTCGTGGAACCGATCGTCGTCGAGATGGATCATGTTTGTTTTGATGCTTGATCGCCGAGAACCGCGTGCTCAATCGCGCCGCTCCAGATTTCACCGAGCGAAGCGGAATGGTCGCGAACTACGGTGGCGCCGTTGAGAGAGAGCTGGAACTGCCCGCGCGTGACGCGACCGATCACGAATGCAGTGATCTTATACTGTGCCGCAATGGTCAGCAAGCGAGCAAGTGACGCCTGCGACAAAGACACAACCGCGCGTGCGCCGGTTTCGGAAAAAAACGCCAGCTCTGCGGGTTCGCCGCTTTGCCATGCGGCCTCGGCAATTAATCCATTCGAAGCGAAGCCACATTCGGCGAGCGTCACGGCGATGCCGCCATCGCTTACGTCGTGCGCCGAAGCGAGAACCCCTTCGCTCGCGAGCGCCACGAGCGCGTTGATCAGGCGCAATTCGGCCGCAAGATCGATAGCCGGCGGGACCCCGCCCACAATTCCCGCGACGGTGCGCGCATATTCCGACGACGCGAATTCGCGCAGCGATTCGCGCTGGCTCGCGTCGGAAGGCGCCGAGGAACGAACCTCGGCGCGGCCATCGAGCAGGACGATGGCGTCGCCTTCGTTGCGAAAAGCCATGCTTAATGTGGCCGCCGCGTTTTCGATTACGCCGAGCACGCCGACGATGGGAGTGGGATCGATGGATTTGCCGAGCGTGTCGTTATAAAAGCTGACATTGCCGCCGGTGATCGGAATGGAAAGCGCGCGGCAGGCTTCAGACATGCCGTCAACCGCTTCGCTGAACTGCCACATGACTTCGGGTTTTTCGGGATTGCCGAAATTGAGGCAATTCGTAGCGGCCCAGGGACGCGCGCCGACCGCGGCGACGTTGCGGGCGGCTTCAGCGACGGCGTGCATCGCGCCGACGCGCGGATCGAGCGTGCACCAGCGGCCCTTGCCGTCGGTGGCAAGCGCGAGCGCGCGAGTCGTGCCCTTGAGCCGAACGACGGCCGCATCAGCCGCGCCCGGAAATACGGTCGTGTTGGTGCGCACCATGTGATCGTACTGCTCGAAGATCCAGCGTTTCGACGCGATGGCCGGAGCGGCAAGCAGACGTCGGAAGTTTGCGGTGAGATCGGCGCCCACGGGCGCGAGCGGAACGCGTGCGTCGCGCGCCGCTGCAGGCTTCGGCGGCGCGATGGGGCGCTGGTAGACGGGCGCCTGCTCGGCCAACGCATCGGCTGGAATCTCCGCGGCTATTTCACCGTGATGCAGAACGCGCAGTTTGCCGTCCGAAGTGACATGGCCGATCTCGACGGCGTCCAGTCCCCATTTGCGGAAAACGCGAAGCACTTCGGCTTCTCGGCCGCGCTCGGCGACGAGCAGCATGCGCTCCTGCGATTCGCTGAGCATCATTTCGTAGGCGGTCATGCCGGTTTCGCGCTGCGGCACGCGGTCGAGTTCAATTTCGATTCCCACACCGCCGCGCGAAGCCATTTCGCAGGAAGTGCTGGTAAGCCCGGCGGCGCCCATATCCTGAATGCCGACGATCGCGCCGGTGGCCATGGCTTCGAGGCAGGCCTCGAGCAGAAGTTTCTCGAGGAAAGGATCGCCCACTTGCACGTTGGGACGTTTCTGCTGCGATTCTTCGCTGAATTCGGCGGAGGCAAGCAACGAAGCGCCGTGAATGCCGTCGCGGCCGGTCTTGGCGCCGACGTAGATGACGGGATTGCCTTCGCCGCGAGCGCGGGCGAAGAACAGCTGGTTTCTCGGAGCGATGCCCAGGGCGAGAACGTTGACCAGCGGATTTCCGGCATAGCTCGGCTCGAATTCGACTTCGCCGCCGACGGTAGGCACGCCGAAGCAATTGCCGTAAAAGGCGATGCCGCGAACCACGCCGTCAACGAGGCGGCGATTGCGCGCGATAACTTCGGGTGCCTGGCCATTCGCCGGCGTAATGGAGCCGAAGCGCAGCGAATCGAGTACGGCAATTGGTCGCGCGCCCATAGTGAAGACGTCGCGCAGAATTCCGCCGACGCCGGTGGCCGCGCCCTGAAAGGGCTCGACGTAGCTGGGATGATTGTGCGATTCCATCTTGAAGACAGCGGCCAAACCGTCGCCCACGTCCACGACGCCAGCATTTTCGCCAGGCCCCTGCAGTACTTGCGGCGCGCGCGTGGGGAGGCGCTTGAGGTGAATGCGGCTGGACTTATAGGAGCAATGCTCGCTCCACATCACGCTGAAAATGCCGAGTTCGGTGAAGTTCGGCTCGCGTCCGAGAATTTTTTGGATGCGCGCGTACTCTTCGTGCGAGACGCCGTGCTCAGCGACGAGTTCGGGCGTCACCTTGATTTCGGTTGCCAGCATAGAGGGCGTGCGGGCCGCGTGCGACAAGCGTCAGCTCACCGCGGCGGCAGGTTGCCGCGCGAGAGATTGTACGAGCGAATGGAGGACGACCAAGCCATCGGTCGAGCCGAGCGCGGCTTCCACGGCGCGCTCGGGATGCGGCATCATGCCCATGACGTTGCGCTCGCGATTGCAAATGCCGGCAATGGCGTCGAGCGAGCCGTTGGGATTCGCCGCCGGATCGAGGCGGCCATCGGGCGCGCAGTAACGAAAAACGATCTGGCCGTGATGTTTTAGATCAGCGAGAGTGGCGGCGTCGCAGACGTAGTTGCCTTCAGCATGCGCGATAGGAATGCGCAGCACTTGCCCGGGTTGCGCGACTGAAGTGAACGGCGTGGCCGTCGTTTCCACTCGAACATGCACGTGACGGCAGATGAAGCGCAATCCTTGATTGCGCATTAATGCGCCGGGCAGAAGCCCGGCTTCGCAGAGAATCTGAAAGCCATTGCAAATGCCGAGGACGAGCCCTCCGGAACGGGCGAACCGCGCAATCGCGTTCATTACCGGCGAAAAACGCGCGATCGCGCCGGTGCGCAGATAATCGCCATACGAGAAACCGCCAGGCAAAATCACGGCGTCGAAACCGGAGAGGTCCTGAGATTGGTGCCAGATGAACTCGGCGGACTGGTGGAGAACTTCGCTTGCTGCGTGCAGCGCATCGTGATCGCAGTTCGATCCGGGAAACACGACGACACCAATTTTCGTCACGCTGCTTCTCCTGGGGAAATCAAATTATAACAGTTTGCGGGAGGGCTCGCCGAGTCTCGCATGAGTGGCAACGGGTATCTTAATGCAGTCGATGGCGGTGTTGTTACCCGATTTCACAACTGACGGGCCGCCTGTTGAAAAGTCAGGTTGCTCCCTGCTGCATCTGACACAGAGAGACGATGATCGCTGGGCGATTTAGCACTCGGTCGGAATAGGCGAGAATTAAAGTTAGCCGCGGCGGCGCGGGCACGGCGGTTAACTGTTCTTCCGCCGATAAGCACATCAAAGTACGAAGACCAAGGCTGCCGCGCTAAAGACCGCGGCTCTACGTTTAAACCTTATTTCGGCGCTTGGCCGCGGCTGCGACTTTGCCGCGGGAAACGCGCGCCGAGCGAGCGCGGGAACGGTGGCGTGCCTTCGCGGAAGCCTTTCGCTTCGGCTTGCGGTTTGGCGTGCGCTTCGCGGCGGCCATTTCCCGGCGGCGCGCCGCAGCCCAGCCGGGCTTGTTGACCTGGCGTCCTCGGGCGATGGCAAGGGCGTCGGCAGGAATATTTTCGGTAATCGTTGAGCCCGCGCCGATGTAGGCGCCATCTCCGACTCTTATGGGAGCTACCAGCGCCGTATCGCTGCCGATGAAAACGCGACGGCCAATGGTGGTGGGATTTTTGTTCACGCCATCGTAATTGCACGTGATGGTGCCTGCGCCGACGTTGGTTTCACTGCCGATGCGCGCGTCGCCGAGGTAGGTAAGGTGCATGGCCTTGGCGCGCTCTCCAAGCACACTCTTCTTCACTTCGACGAAATTCCCCACGCGGGCACCTTCGAGCAGACGCGCATCGTCACGCAGGTGCGCGAATGGGCCGACCTGAGTCTCCGCCGAAAGATAGCTCGAGGAGATCACGGAGTAAGGCTTTACCAGAACGCCGTTTTCTACGGTGACGTCACTCAGGAGGCTTCCGGTGCGGACCGTGCAATTCGCTCCGATGCGTGATTTGCCGAGCAATTGCACTCCGGGTTCGAGAAGCGTGTCCGCGCCGACCGTCACGTCCGGATCGATCAAGATCGATTCCGGCATCAGCATGCTCACTCCGGCGGCCATCAATTCGGCGCGCTTGCGGCGGCGGAAAGCCAAGTCCACGGCGGCCAAATCGGCGCGGGTATTGCAGCCAAGCACTTCATCGGCGTCCGCCGCGACGACAGCCTGGACGGCATCGCCCTGCGAGCGCAGCATGGCAATGGCGTCGGTGAGGTAAAGCTCGCGATGCGCATTGTCGGGGCGAAGGCGGGCGAGACTAGGCCAAAGCTTATCCAGCGTGAAGGCGTAAATGCTCGAATTGATTTCGTTGATGCTGCGCTGATCGTCGGTGAGCGCGGAATCCTCGACGATGGCATCGACGCTGCCGTCGTCCCGGCGAACAATGCGCCCGTAGCCGGCGGGCTGGACTAATTGGGCTGACAAAATCGTGGCTGCAGCGCTGCTTTGCCGGTGGATGCGGGCAAGTTCTGACAGCGTTTCTGGCCGGACCAAAGGCGCGTCGCCGGGCAGCACGATCGCGTATTTGGTGCGCCTGCCAAGCGCCCGCCGCGCGACTAGCATGGCGTGGCCCGTCCCACGCTGCGGCTGCTGGACGATAGCCTGTACACTAAATGGTTCGAGAATCGCGGAAACATCGTCGGACTGATGTCCGACGACGGCAATAATCGCGCGCGGCTTCAGAGGCTGACAGGCCCGGACGACGTGTTCGATGAGGGTGCGCCCGCCTGCGCAATGCAAAACCTTGGCGAGCGAGGACTTCAGGCGCGTCCCCTTACCGGCAGCCAAAATCACAACAGCAAAATCAGGCAGAGCCATAGTTCGTAACGATATTCTCCGTTCTTTGGATTCCCTTTAGCAAGAAATGTGACAGAAAAGAGGGAAAAACGATAAACGGCCTATTCTTTAAGGTCAGACCCAGACGCAGAAAGGGCGGCGAGCTAGGCAGGGATGGCCGTCAGAGTTGCGGGCAGCGGTTCGCGCCGTGGCATGGCGACAGTGGTGTGCGTCCAAAGCGATTTATCCGCGAGCAGGCGCGAGACCAACTGGGTATGCAGGGCGTGGCCGGCCTTGTGTGCTTTGACAAGCGCCAATAGCGGCCGGCCGATCAACGCGAGATCGCCGATCAAATCCAAAGTCTTATGCCGGCCAAACTCGTCGGAATAGCGTAATTCGCCATTCATGATGCCGTCGCGGGTGAGCACGATGGCGTTCTCGATTGATCCTCCTCGGATCAGGTCGACAGCGCGAAGTTTTTCGAGTTCCTCGACAAAGCCAAAAGTGCGCGCGCCGGCCAACCGTTGGCTGAAAGATTCGCGGTTGACCACCATTTCGATCTCCTGACGGCCAATCATCGGATGTGAATAATCGACCAGGCAATGCACTCTGAATTCGTTCGAGGGATAGATACCGATGTAGCGATCGCCATCGCAAATCTCGAGAGGACGCAAGACCTTTAGGTAACGCCGCCGCCGTCTCTGATGCCGAATGCCGGCTTCCTGCAACATATCAATAAACGGCTGCGAAGAGCCGTCGAGAATGGGCACTTCGATAGCGTCGATGTCGCAGTAGACGTTATCGATGCCACAAGCGTAAAGAGCCGCAAGAAGATGTTCAGTAGTGGAGAGCAGGACGCCCTTCTTCATCAGGCTCGTGGCGTAACTGACGCGCGCCACGTTGCGGCCGTGAGCCTCAATTTCAAAATTGTCGAGATCCACGCGGCGGAAGACAATGCCCGTGTCGGGTGGTGCGGGATTCAGGCGGACGCGGCTGGGAACGGCAGTGTGAAGACCAATTCCCTCGGCTTCGACGGAGCGCTCTATAGTCGATTGACTCGCCATAATGTTCTAAGGTGCATTTAGCTATCCTTTTGGTTGGATTGCAAGCTATTTATATTCATGTGCTTAGAAAGAAACATTGGCCGTGCCTAGAAGTCAATGTGGTAAATATACAACAAAACGCCTGTTTCATTGTGGCGTACAGGACTCAGTACTACTGGAACGCGCCTTAGGCCAACGGGGAGCCGCATTGCGCGCTCCCGAGCCGACGGCGTAGAATCATCTTGAAGCGCGCGAAGCTCCTGATGTCCGTGACGTTCGCGCGCATTGGTTTATGGCGTCGCATTTCAACATTCTGGGCGATGGAGCGGTGAACGCGCCGAGTTGCGGCGGAAGTATTCCGCCTGCGGAAATCCATCCGCGCCCGGCGTGGCTCAAGGTACGTTTTTTTGGCGGCGAGAATTATCAGGATCTGAAGCGCATCATGCGCGGTCTCGGCCTGCACACGGTGTGTGAGAGCGCGCGATGTCCAAACCAAGGTGAGTGCTGGGAACATCGCACGGCCACATTCATGATCCTCGGAGACATTTGTACACGCGCGTGCGGATTTTGTGCGGTCACCTCGGGGCGCCCCGCAGGTCCACCCGACGAAGATGAGCCGGAGCGCGTGGCGCAGGCCGTCGAGCAGATGAGGCTGAAATATGCAGTAGTGACTTCGGTGAACCGCGACGATCAGCCGGACGGCGGCGCTAAAATTTTTGCGCGCACCATCGGGGCGATAAGGGCGCGGGTGCCAGAGTGCAAAGTGGAAGTTTTGATTCCGGATTTTCGCGGAGATAGCGCAGCCTTGGAAGTCGTCGTCGCAGCTAGTCCCGACGTTCTCAATCACAATGTCGAGACGGTGCCCCGGCTTTATCGCCACGTGCGGCCGGGTGCGATTTACGAGCGCTCGTTAGAGCTGCTGCGGCGAGCCAAGAAGCTGTCGCCCCAAATGCCGGTTAAAACGGGGATGATGCTCGGGCTGGGCGAGGTCCGCGACGAAGTGCTGCAAGCGATGAGCGATCTTGCAGCGCAAGGCACCGATATTCTTACTCTCGGGCAATACTTGCAGCCCACGCGGGACCATTTGCCGGTGGTCCGCTTCGTCCATCCACAGGAATTCGCCGAATACAAGCAGCTCGGCCAGGAGATGGGCTTTCGTCACGTGGAATCAGACCCGCTCGTTCGCTCTTCCTACCACGCCTTCGAACAAGTGCAAGCGGCGCACCAGCTCTAATCCGCACACAAAAAGCGTTTTGGACCCCGCCGTTATCAATATTAATTAGATTAATTAGCGCTGCAGTGCCGAAGCAGGCATGACGCGAGAAGTTGCGGGAAGGCAGCCCGCGTCCGCGCCGAAGCATGTGTCTCGCAGAAACAATGGAGGAGTAGCCGTTGCGGGCAAGGAGTTCAGGGATTCGGGCTGTACCAGGTTCGTCGCCAGGGAATTGAAAATCACGAAGCGGCCGTCCGGGCCGATGGCCGGAGCGAAACTGGCGCCATTGGCTTCGGCGCCGCCGGGCCCGATGGAAACGCGAATGGTTGCTGGCACACACGTTGATGTGGCGGCGATGCAAGTATCTCGCAGGAAGATATCACTCCAGCCGTTGCTGTCACCTTTCACCAGATTGTTGGCCTCGGAAGCAAAAACGACGAACCGGCCGTTCATCGTGACTGAGGGCGAACTGCTCGAACCATTCGGGTCGGTGCCGTTCCATCCGACGGAGATCGGAATTATCTGGGGCGCGCACGCCCCATCGGCACCAAGGCAGCTATCGCGCAGAAAAATTCTCGTTATGCCCGTTCCGGTGTCGATGGAACCATCAGGGGAAGTCGCGACGAAGGCCTGATACCTTGAAGCTGCCCGGGTCGCGACCGAAAGGCCAGAAGCTTGCGTGACCGAGCGCAGAGTGGAGAATTTGGCCGTTGTGCTCGGCACAACAGCGGGGCAGCCTGAAGAGCCGCAGACCATAAAGGGCACGAAGTTCGAAATATTATTTCCCGCATTGTTGCCGCTGGTCGGCCCAGGCGCGATAACACCTACAAAAAAAGTGCCTGGAGCGCTCAGAAACGAAGCTGGGATATTGGCCTGCATTTGAGTGCCGCTCACGACATTCGACACCAATTTGGTGCTGGTGCTATTGGAGCTGTTCCACGTTACGTTGGAGTTCGCAACGAATCCCGAACCCGTAACGGTCAAAAGGACGTCTTGAGTTCTGCCCGCGACTGCGCCGCTGGGCGTGATTGAGGTGATCGAGGAACTCACTGTGGGAGTGGCGCCGAGGTAGGGATTGTAAGTGTTGCAGCCCCCCAACAGGGACAATACGCAGGCAGCCGTCAGCCCTAAAATGGTGTCCGATGCACGGCGAAGCAGCCCGTTTCGAACTATGGTCTGAACTTGCATCTGGAGTGAGCGATGCACGAAGGCCACCGTATCCACAGCCTTGTGCAACGTTTGAGAGGTTTCAAAATATTTAAAGCTCCCCTGCGAACCAAACAGTCCCCTGATAGCCGAGAGGCCATAAGTATATCCGGAAGATCCGTTTTCCGCTGTACGATGCCAATCGCCGGGGGCCCGTTGCTTAGAAGCCCGGATTCCATGGCACAGACGCGTTCGGCCTAGAAACCAAGGCATTACTGTAAGGTTATTGCTGTATTTCTGCTTACGTCACGCGCCTCCAATTGCTTATGTTGGACTATGCCCTGTTCGCCATTCCCGCATCTAAACTAGCGAGTAGGGTTAAGGGACAAAGCTCAGAGTAACAGGCCCGAATTCAGGCCGTGAAAGGATTACAGTGTTTTCCCCTTGGTCGGTTCCGGAGAAGAAAGCTCGGAAGTGGATGTGGATTGGTCTGGCTGTTGTCGCGGCGCTGCAGCTCTACTACGTGCGGGAGATGATCGCGGCGTTCGTGGTTCTTGGCGTGGTGTTTGCTCTCATTGCTGGAGCAGGCATGCTGGTATTCCTGGTTGATCGAGCCAGCGGTCGAACTCTAACGTGGGCCGAAATGAGCGGGATCCTGCTGCGCACCGCGCGGCGCGGAGTGCATTTCGCGGGCGCGCTCGCCGCCAAGCGGGTTGCCGAGCGCGGCGCTCAAGTGTCCCTGCTCAATAGAACGCGGCTCCGCCATCCACGTTTAGGGACTGCCCGGTAATCGCGCTGGCCTGATCCGAAGCAAGAAACGCCGCCGCGGCGGCGACCTCATCAGCAGTTTGCCCCCGCCCTTGCAGAATTCCTTCCAGAAACTGCCGCAGTTGAATCTCCGGACTGACGTTCAGGCGAGCGGCCAGCACATTTCCGAGATCCTTAGACATCTTCGTTTCTGTGACTGGGCCCGGACAGATCGCATTTACGCGCACGCCGCGCCGCGCGGCTTCCGCCGCAGCTACGCGTGTGAGACCGAGCATCCCGGCTTTTGCCGCAGCGTAAGGAGAGCCCCACGAGAATGCTGCTTTGGCGGAAAGGCTGGAGATATTCACGATCGCGCCAGACTGCCGCTGGTACATGCCGGGCAGAACAAGCCGCATGAGCAGGAAGGCGCCGCGCAGATGCACGGCGATCACGCGGTCCCACTCCTCCGGAGAAATCTCCTCCACCGGCTTCACCGGTCCGTAATCGCCGGCATTGTTGACGAGGATACTCACGGCTCCGAGACGCTCCTCAGCGGCCGCTACGATGCGGGCGCAATCAACTTCGCATGACACATCCGCCGCCACCCAGGCGGCTTTGCCATGTACCTTTTCGATTTCCTTAGCGACACCACGAAGTTCCGCCTCGGTACGTGAAGCGATCAGCACGGCGGCGCCTTCCGCCGCGAAACGCTTGGCGATGGCGCGGCCGATGCCACGCCCGCCACCGGTAACTACCGCAACTTTGCCTTCGAGAAGCATGGGTTTCGCAAATGAGCGACCGAGGAGCATAGCATTGCGTCGGCAGTCTCGAAACCGCCGTCGAGCCAAACGCCAAAATCGTGCGCTAAACTGGCCTCGTGCCGGCGCGAAGGAAAGTCGTGGTGGCCGTCGGGCTTCCCGGTGCGGGGAAATCGACCTACTTTGCGCGCAAGGGAATCGTGCCGCTCTCGAGCGATCTGATCCGCGAGCTCCTTTATGACAATGCGAGCGACCAACGGCACCCGGAATGGGTGTTTGCAGTGCTTCGCGATCTCTTGCGGCACCGCTTAGCTGCAGGCGCTCAGACGACATATATCGATGCCACGAACCTCAGCCGCTATTTTCGGCGTTCCTTCTTGCAGATTGCGCGGGAATTTGGCTGCGCTGCCGAGGCGCTCTATTTCGACGTGCCTTTGGAGGTTTGTCTCGAACGAAACCGCAAGCGCACGAGCGGACTAGCCGGTTCGGCCCGAGACGCGAGGGTCGTGCCGGAGGACGTTTTGCGCCGAATGGCACGCCGGCTGGAGCCGCCCACGCGGGAAGAAGGGTTTGCGCGCATCGTGGTGGTGAGGACAGGTGCCAAAAAGTCGCGTAGCAAGGCCAAGGCGTAATAATGTATGATTTGTGTTTTCAGGGACTCAGACGAGGTGTGCCGTTGCCGAACAGTGTCGTCACGAACGGAAAGAACGGAAAGAAGCTGTTGCGAATTCGCCCCCGTGGATTTTGCGCGGGCGTGGTTCGGGCCGTCGATATCGTTGAGCTGGCACTGGAAGCCTATGGTCCCCCGGTCTATGTGCACCACGAAATCGTGCACAACCGCTACGTGGTCGAGCAGTTGCGGCGCCGAGGAGCAATCTTCGTTGAATCTGTCGAGGACGTGCCCATCGGGGCTGTGCTGATCTTCAGCGCACATGGCGTTCCTCCAACCGTCCGCGACGAGGCGCACCTGCGCAAATTGCGTGTGATCGACGCGACTTGTCCTCTGGTGACGAAAGTACACCTCGAGGCGCTGCGCTTTGCGCGTGAAGGGCGCACCATCATTTTGATCGGCCACAAGGATCATCAGGAGATTGTGGGAACTTCGGGCGAGGCGCCGGAGCAAACTGTGGTGGTGGACAGTGTGGAAGCTGTGAATCGCCTTGAAGTCGAGGACCCCACGCGGCTCGCTTATTTGACGCAGACTACCCTCAGCCTTTACGACACGAAGGAAATTGTGACCCGGCTGCGCGAACGTTTTCCGCAGATTGCCGGACCCGCTTCCGACGACATTTGCTACGCCACTCAGAATCGGCAGGAGGCGGTGGAGCAAGTCGCGCGCGAAGTGGAGCTGATGCTGGTCGTGGGATCACCGAACAGCTCGAACTCCAATCGCCTGGTCGAGGTGGCGCGCCGTTCCGGCGTACAAGCACGGCTGATCGATGACGCGTCAGCCATCAGCGCGGATTGGTTTGAAGGAATCGAAAGCGTCGGACTGACCGCGGGCGCGTCGGCGCCGGAAGTCCTGGTCGAACAAGTGAGTGAACGCCTGGCCGAATATGGATATACCAACCAGAGCGATCTTGACTTGATTCGCGAGGACGTGCGGTTTACATTGCCGCCCGAACTTGCCGTCATCGCGCCAATGGGCAAGAGTAACTAGAGCCAGAAGCGGCTGCGGGGATCGGCCGCTCCCCAAAAGATAGTTGAGGAGAAATCTTGGCGGTCAAGATCGTCCGTCAGGTGAAGAGCATTGCCCTTCTGGGGGCGCCCACCAGCGCAGCAGGACTGGCAGGCGGTCAGGAAGGCGCTCCCGCCGCACTGCGTTCGGCCGGGATTGTCGACCGGCTGACCAGCGCCGGATTCCAAGTGGTGGATTACGGTGACAGTGCGCCGCGCGTTTACAAGGCGGATGACGAGCATCCAAGGACCCGCAACGTGGGCGACGCGCTCGCGATTCTCGAGGAATTACGGCCCAAGGTGGAGATCGCCGTGAAATCGGGCGCCCTGCCGGTGATCTTGAGCGGCGATGATTCCGTTGTCCTGGCCGCGATTGCCGGAGCCCGCCGCTATTACCGGCACGTCAGCCTCATATCGATGGATCGCGACGCAGGGCTGAACGTCCCCGCGACGACGCCCTCGGGATGCCTGGACGGCATGGTCATTTCGCACGTCGTTGGCCGGGGGGCGCCTGAATTGGTGCGGTTCTGGGGAGAGCCGCCTCTGATTCGTGAGCCGGACGTGGCCATTTTTGGAATCGATCGCGTGGACGAGCCCGAGCAGCGATGGATGGTGCGCTCGCCCCTGCGTCGCTATCTCGCCGTCGACGTCATGAAACGCGGCGCGGCTGCGGGGGCTCAGGAAACGCTCGAAACCGTGCACGGATCGCGGCATGAGTTTGTGCTGCTTCTCGATCTGGATGTCATCGCTTCGGAGGATTTTGGAGCCACGAATTTTCCAGGCTCGGGCGGATTGAGTCTGGACGATGCGAGGCAGGCGCTGGCGGTTTTTGCGCGACAGCCTAACCTCGCGGCGCTGGTTGTGGCGGGCTACAATCCCACGCGCGATTCGGATGGAAGGGCGGTAAAGATCGTGATCGATTTGCTGGTAGGTGCTCTAACGGCGCGGTTACAGGCTCCGCCGGCAGAAGCGGCCGAAACTGCTGAAGCAAGCGCCACGACGGCTGCGGAAACTCCTGCGGGGGTGAGCGAAAATCATGAGCGGGCAGCGGAGGCTGTCTCTAGCCCTGCGAACGTTGCATCGGAGGCGTCGGATCTAGCTGCGGCTTCGTCTGAAGCTGTTTCCCCGGAAGAATCCTCCGACGCGGTGCCCGAAGGCGAACCGCCCAGCGAATAGCACTGCCCCCCACGATTCCGAAATATTCGACAGCGGCTGCGTGATCAGGCCGATTGTGAGCCCGCAAGTGCGGCTTTGATGCGGGCCGGCGTGAGCGGCGTCTGCCGCACGCGAGCGCCTGTGGCGTCAAATATAGCGTTGGCGATGGCAGCGGCCGTGGCGCGGCTCGAAGGTTCTCCGGCGCCGTTCGGCGGCAGTTCGGGATGATTGAGAAGCACGATGTCTACTTGCGCGGGAATGTCGTGGGCACGGGCAACTGGATAAGTGGCCCAATCGACGCTGGTGACGTTGCTGCGGTCGAAGGTGACTTCTTCCTTCATGCCGCGGCTCATGGATTGAATCAAGTTTGCGGCGATCGTGCCGCGCAGAGCTTCGGGATTGATGATCAGCCCGCAATCGTGCGCGCAAACGAAGCGCGTGACTCGCGCTGCACCGGTACGCCGATTGACTTCGACTTCCGCGATAGTGCCGACGTAAGTGCCGCCGCGTGTGCTCAAGCCGACGCCGCGCCCGGTGACGACATCGCCTGAGGCCTTGTTTGGATTTGGCGATGGACGACGCTCCCAGCCAGCCTTTTCCGCCGCCGCGGCTAACACGGCTTTGGCTCGCGGGTTATCGAGATGGCGCAACCGGAACTCGATGGGATCAGTCGCGGTAGTAGCGGCGAGCTCGTCCATGAACGATTCCACCGCAAAAGTCGTCTGCGGGCCCTCGGGATCGCGCAGATGCGTAGTGCGCAGCGGGGAGATTGAATCGTAAAAAGCAGGGACAATGTGGGAGACGGCGTGCACATTTGGAAAAACGTATGCCGGCGCCTGCACGCCCCACTGGGCGAATTCATCCACGCCGCTCTTATTGGGAATTCCAGTGAGCAGCGCGCCGAGATAATTATCCTTGCTGGCGGGCACGAACATAATCTCGCCGCCTGAAAAAGCATGCGAGGTGAATTCCACGGCAGTGATTTCGCCGTGCTCATCGATGGCCGCGGCAAGTTCACAGACGACGGCGGGGCCTTTGGATCCCCAAGCCGTCATATCCGCGCGCGACCATTGCACACGCACCGGTTTGCCGACGGCCTGCGAAAGCAGCACGGCATCGGCCGCGGTGTCTTCGAAACCGGGACGGCCGTAGGAACCTGCATCTTCCACCCAAATCACGCGGACTTTGTCTCGCGGCACATCCAGCAATTCGGCGAAGCCCTTCTGCAGCGCATGCGGCTTCTGACCACCCGACCATATTGTCGAGACGCCATCGGTGTGAATATCCGCGACGGCGCACCCCGGACCCATGGTGGCGTGCGATTGGAACGGGACTTCGTAGCTGGCCTGCACTTTTTTGGCGGCGGACGCGAGCACGCCGGCGGCATCGCCCTTCTTCACTGTTTCTTTCGTTGCCTTGGGAGCAGCCGAGCGCATGTGCTGATATAGATCCTTCTGCTCGGGGAAAGCCTGCTGTGGCGTGCTCCAGTTGACCCGCAGCACTTTGGCAGCGCGAACGGCGGCCCATTCGTTCTCCGCCACGAGACCGACGAAATCGCCCTTGGTGACGGTCTGGACGTAGCCGGGAATTTTCTTGGCGGCCGAGTCGTCGAAGCCTATCAGCTTGGCACCCACTCCGGCGGGGCGAATCACACGGCCGTGCAGCATTCCGGGAACGCGCACATCGGTGACGTATTGCCATTTACCCAGAATTTTGGGCGCGATATCCACGCGAGGGATCGGCTGACCCACGACCGTGTAGCTCGATGGATCTTTGGGTTTTCCGAGACCCTCGACATTCAGGGCGAAGCCTTCGCCGGAGACCTTCAGCGCCTCATCCAGATCGCCGGAAGCCGCGAGTTCAGCGTAGGAGATCTTGCGTGAAGGATCGGCTTTAACGCTCACGACGCCTTCGCGAACCTGGAGCTCTTCGGGCAAGGCGCCCAGATTCTTTGCCGCGAGGCGCACCAGAAGAGCGCGCGCCGTGGCGGCCACGTTGCGGAGGGGCTTCGAGCCCATCGCAATGGAAGTGCTGCCGCCAACGCCGCCCTGATCGGCGGTGGTGGAAGTATCGCCCATCACGAAAACGACGCGACTAAACGGAACGTCCAGTTCTTCGGCGACGATCTGAGTGAGGCCCGTCTCCACGCCCATGCCGATTTCGGCTTTGCCCGTGAACACGTGCACGCTTCCATCGCGGTCGATGTGCAGCCAGGCTTCCAGGCGGTTCGGAGACAGGGCCGGGGCAGACTCGGTTGCTGCCGTTAAGACCTGCGGCAGTACCGCACCCTCGGCCAAGCTGAAGCCGATCAGGAGCCCGCCTGTATCCTTGACGAATTCTCTTCTGGAGAGCACGGTTTTCGAGGCCATGGCTATGCGCTCCTCTTCATCTGGTCCGCGGCTTGGCGAACCGCGGCAAAAATGCGCACGTGGCTGCCGCAGCGGCAAATCAGGCTTTCGAAGGCGGTCCGCATCTCGTCATCGCTGGGATGCGGATTTTTGTCGAGCAGGGCTTTCGCCGTCAGCACCCAACCGTTCAGGCAGTAGCCACATTGGAAGGCCTGCTCCTGGATAAACGCTTTCTGCACGGGGTGGGGATTGCCTTCCGTCCCGAGTCCCTCGAGAGTGACGATCTCTTTTCCCGCCGCTGCGGATACAGGCAGTGTGCAGGAACGCATCGCGCGATTATCGATCAGCACGGTACAAGCGCCGCATTGCCCCAGTCCGCAGCCGAATCGGGGATTATTCATGACCAGATTGTCGCGGAGCACGTAGAGCAGCGGACAATCCGGCTCCACATCGATGGTGTGGGATTGACCATTTACTTTCAGCAATGTGCGGCTCATGAGGACCTCTGGCGCGAAGTTAGGTTATCCGGTGCGATTCCGCCCCGTATTCTACTCCTTTGGCAAACGCATGCGATAAAGAGGATTGCGGCGCGTGGCACCTGTCCAAAAAAGTTACTCGCCAGAACCGTAAGCAAGATTGGGGCCGTAGTACCCGTTGTGGCCCGATAGGCAATATCGGATTGGTTCTATGTCGCGAAACCGGCAATTACTCCGGGTTCCGGCCTGAGGCTAACCTTGGCAGGGGAGGACGCTTATGTGCCGGAAGGTGCTCATTGCTGTGGGAATCCTGTGCTTTCTTTCCAGTACGAGGGCAAAGGCAGATGACTTCGCCTACGCATACTGCCCGATGGGAGAAGGATACGTATTTCTCTATGACACGCCGACCGGTTTCCAGGTGTTGGCCAACCTGAAATGCGGCCAGAAGGTGACGGTCCTGGGCGCCGGAGGTAGCGACAGGGTGCAGGTGCGTACTGCGGATGGGAAAGAAGGATATTTGCTGAAGTCTTCCATCACCGCGGCGCTACCTGGGACCCGGCAACAACCGACGGCGGCTCCGAGCGTCAGTACTCCACAACCACAAGCGCCAGCACAGGCGCAACCGCAACCCCCACAGCCAAAATCAAAGGCACAACCGCAGCAACAGGCTCAAGCTCAACTACAAGCGCCACCTGAACCACAGGCGCCACCTGTGGTACAGGCACAGCCTAAACCAGAGGCTCAGCCGGAACCGCAGCCGCAGGCTCAAGCTCAACTACAAGCAGAGTCTCAGTCACAAGCGCCGCCGCAGCCACTCGTACAAGCACAGCCACAATTAGAGTCTCAGCCAGAACCACCAGCACAAGCAAAACCTCAACCGCAGCCGCAGGCTCAAGCTCAACTGCAAGCACAGTCTCAGCCAGAAGCGCCGCCGCAGCCATTGGTACAAGCACAGCCGCAAACAGAGACTCAGCCCGAGCCAGAAGCCCCGCTAGAACCACCGGCACAAGCAAAGCCTGAACCGCAACTTCAAGCAGAATTGAAATCACAATCACAGCCACGACCAGACGCGCGGCAAGAACCACAACCTGCCGCAGTAGCATTTACCCCCTATTCGACCTTCGGTTACGGGCGAAATGTGCCTCGCCTCGAGGTTTCTGGCGGTTTGTCATATTTGAATGCCGGCACGAACGCATTGACCTCTCGCCAGAATGTCGTGGGATTCGAAAGCTCGGTCGCGGTGCACGTAAACACGTGGATCGCGGGGGAAGCAAATCTCAGCGGTTATTACAAGACCCTCACAGTCGTCAACGTAGGCACGTTCGGTTTTCATGATTATATGGCCATGGCCGGACCGCGCTTGAACATGCACAAAGCATTTTTCCATGTCCTCGGCGGCATCGATCACCTGAGCGGAGTTACCAGTTTTTATTCAGTGGCCACGTCGTCCAATAACGTTCTTGCCGGTGCTGCCGGCGGCGGTGTGCAGTGGAATGTGGCGCGACATTTGGCGCTGCGTGCATCGGCAGATTACGTTATGAGCCGCTTCGGAGGCGTCATGCAGAATAATTTTCGTGTGACGCTGGGTGTTGTGTTCGAAGCCGGATCTGTCCGCGGCGAATAGACCCGCAAAAAGCGATCAGGTCTGTGGCGCTGGTTTTGCCAGCGCCGCTTTTTTTCAAGAGGTGGTGCCGGGCGTGGGAGTCAAATCCGCCCACTCAAATCCCCAATATTCCCCAGTGAACCTCGCACGGCACGTGAAGCCTCTTGCCATTTTCAGTTTGAAAGCAAGAACCGGATAGCGGCCTTTTGAACTCCTCGCTACTCTCCTGCGGAGAAGCTGAGGAGGGTTTCATGACTGTTTACACCGGCAGGACGTTTCAAACCTGCGCCTTGAGGGTTTGGGGTGTTTGGGTTTCGATGCGGGATTTTCACGCGGCGACGGCGCGAACTAATGCCAAGAGCGATTGCCGTTCGCTGAACACCTC
>Ga0210394_10002343_pt1 | contig 26205 bp, 55 predicted proteins | sample IncBWC12MmetaG_FD_160121 | JGI IMG/M metagenome (GOLD analysis project Ga0210394, IMG submission 160121) | Forest soil microbial communities from Barre Woods Harvard Forest LTER site, Petersham, Massachusetts, United States - Inc-BW-C-12-M | ecosystem: Environmental > Terrestrial > Soil >...
GCGATGGCGAAGCCGCGCCGCACCATCGCATCGCCGAGATCGTGGCCGTTGACGGAGCACGTCGCGACGGTGCGGCCGTGAATGTCGGTCGCCATCGGGAAGCACGTCACCGGCTGGCCGGCGATCTCCTCCTCGAGGACGGAGGCCGCGAGCAGTCCGCAGCGATAGGATGCCCCTTGGGCGTCCCGGCACGTCTGTTCGGTCTCCGGCGCGTCGATGCCCATGAGCCGGATGTGCACTTCGCCGATCTTGAGGGTGTCGCCGTCGATCACGTAGGCGGAGCCGGAAAGTGTCTCGGCTTGTCCGTGTGCATGCCAGTGCCAATGGTGGCCGATGGCAATGGCCGTCGGCAGCGCGAAAGCCAAGGCGACGAGCGCGCGGTTCATGCTACGGCCTCCACGCGCCCCACGAGGAGAAAGACCTTCTGGCTGTAGCCGCAGGCCTGCGCGCACGCGCTGCAGATGCCTGTCGGCTCGTTGATGTCGAGCAGCACCCAGCAGCACGCATTGCCCTCGTCGTCGACGCAGGCATCGAAATCGTCGCACCCGCAGCCGCGACAGGTATTGATGACGCCGATCTGGAAGTCTCCGGTCTTTTTCATACGTCCTCCTTCTCCCGGACGTTCAGGAGGCGAGTGAAGACGCTGATATCCGTGTCCGCTTCCTTCGGGCGATCCTGCAACGGGCGGAAGCAGCTCGCGGTGAAAAACCCGGATGCGGACATTTCTTTCAGGGTGACAAAAACTTCCGTCGCCCAGTCCGGTGCCTCGATCGACGCGATTGTGTAAATCTCGCCTCGTTTTGGAGACGGCGACGGCGGCGTCATCTCCATTCTGATGCGAGTTGCGGGATCGTAGAGCATGCAGCGCCAATTATCCTTGATGCACACGACCTTCTGTCCAACCTGGAAGGTGCACTTCATGCTGCCTCTCCCTTCTTCCGCGCCTCGACCTTGGCGATGACAAAGGCGCGCACGTCGGTCTCGTTGTCCCGAACCCATTCCAGCGTTGCCAGCACGGCCTTCATGCGCTGCATCTGATAGTCGGCGATCGACTGGCGCAGAACGCCGCTGCGGACCTGACGCGGATAGACTTCCTCGCGCATCCTGATCTCGCGCTTCACTTCATCGATCTGCTGGTGGATGGAGAATTTGTGCATGGTCACGCCGCCGCGCCCCGCTGCAGCGGAACAAGAGCGCGCTCCACCGCCGCGATTACGTCCGCCACGCACGTCCAGCTATTCGGAACCTCGATCGGGAAAGCGATGCCGAAGGCGAGTTCAATTTCCAGCCCCAGGCTCAGAAAGCCCTTCCAGCCGATGTCGCCGAGGCTCAGCGCCGTTTCCGGCTTTACGTTCTCCGCCGGCACGCCGAGCTCGTCGGCGATGATGTTGGCAACGATCGGGAAGATGTGACGCTCGATGTCGGACATTGATCGACTCCCTCAGATTGGCGCGGTGACGCGCTCGCTTAGCTTCTTCGTCGAACTCTCGCCGAGGATGAACTCGACGTCGACTACGTCGCCGTCCTTAAGCTCGGACCAGTGCTCGATAATGTATTTGTGAGCGACCGGCTTAGTGCGGCCGCCCCAACCATAGGGATCGTTCCAAGCCGGCGTGCCGTCCGCCGAGAGGTTGGTCATCAAGATGTTTGGTCGGCCGTCGCACGGATAGCCGACGCGGCGCAGTAAATAACGTCGGCCATTCCATTCAGTTTTGATTGAAGCCGGGGTTTCTTTGATCAACTCGCCGGGGTTCATATCGACGCATAGCACCGGGACGAATGTCCCATCGTCGCGGATTTCCAGGCACTTCACTTCCATGATCGCCTCCGTCAGAACGGGATCTCGTCGTCGTAGAGAACGCTGCACGCTTTGCGCGGCCACAGCCGTTCGAGCAGGCGGTAGGCCGGCCAGCGGAATAGGCGGGTCAGCCGGCGCCACCGCTCGCGCCATTCCTCGCGCCGGCACCAAGCATCGAATTCGCGCTGTCGCTGCCGCTGCGAGGCAATCTCTTCGGCCGAAGCCCACCAACACCCATCACAAACGTCGCAATGCGCGCGGCCTTCCAAGTCGATCTCAAACTCAAGATGCTCGCACTCGTCCTGATACTCGTCATCCGGGGACGCGAGTTTCCAGGCGTCGTAACTGTCCTTCCAGCTATCGTCTCGCCGGTTATCGTCGTTCCAAACCATGGGCATCATCCCTTCCCGGAACACGTGGGGCAGGTGGCTGTACGCGTGAGATCGTGCAGCACCCAGCCGCAGAGGCGCGCGCGACGCGCGCATTCCGCTTCGCTCGCGCCTGCAAACTGATGCGGAAACTCGTTCCAGCGATGCGCCTCGTTTTCGTGGTCGCAATACAAGTCCAGCGTATAACCGCCGGCAAAACAAAGCGGTCGGGCGAGTTTCGTCTTGGCGGGTATCGTCTGCGCGTTTACGGCCGTCATCGATCCCGCCTCTTGAGATTGTTGCCCGAGCGCAACGGCCGATGGCCTTTCTCGAACGGCCGCGATGCGATGGTGCGCTTGCGCCGCGCCGGCGGCGGCTCGGCGCCGCTCATGACGGTGCTGAACCGCTGCTGCGCGCGCGCCAGGCGGCGCACCTTGGCAACCGTCGCGGTGTCTTGGCCGGATCGCTCGCGGTGCGCCTCGGCCAGCATCGGCGTCAGATTGAACCAGCGGTCGGAGCCGCCGATCGCATGAAAAATTACGTGGTGAAACTCAAACAGCGCAATGACGCGCTTCGCCGGCACTTTGGCGTCGCGCAGCTCGTCCCGTTGCGCCTGCGGCAGCAGCATCGAGAGGGCCGCGGCAAGTTGCTCGCGTAGCGCGATGTGCTTGCGGGCGCGCTTGCGGCGGGGGCTGGCGCTCATGCAAGCCACCGTTTGACATCGTTGAAATCCGCTGGCGAGAGGCACACGGTCGTCGCTTGCGCCTCGATCGTCTTGGTGTTGACCAGATCATCGAGATTGCAGTAGCCGACGATGCGGCGGCCTTTGCACAGCATCACTCGGCCGGGAATGACGACCTGGCGCTCCTCGAACGCCAGCGCACTGAGGCGCGAGCGCTGGGTGATGGTGAGCTTGAGGGCGGGGGCGGCCATTACATCACCACCGTTAGCCGCTCGGCGGCACGCGTGACGCCCGTGTAAAGATGGCGCCGGGCGTCCTCCCGGAAGGCGCCGCTCTCGTCGAATAGGATCACGTTGCGCCATTGCGAGCCCTGGGCCTTGTGGACCGTGAGCGCGTAGCCGAACGTGAACTGCTCGTAGTCCTTGACCTGCTCCCAGGTCAGTTCGCCCTCGCGGCCCTCGAAGAAGAATGGATGCACCTTGACCTCGACGTGGCGGGCGATGTCGCCGGCGTCTTCCGGTGCGATCAGCATGCGCACGGCGGCCGGGTTCCACTTGCGCAGCTTGGTGACCGTCCAGATGCCGCCGTTGAACAGATATTTCGGGCGGTTGTTCTTGAGGCAGACAAGGCGCTCGCCGATTACCGGAGTCGGCCGGGCGATGCGCTTGGCCTTACGCACCACGTTGTTGAGCCGGTGCCGCGTCACGTTCTTGCCGACGAGGATTTGCGCGGCGAGCAATTCCTCGTCGCTGATCTCGCCCCGGTCCCAGCGCACCACCTTGCAGGCGCCATAGTCGCCGTAGCGCAGCCGCACGCCATTGCGGATGTCCATCGACAGCCGGATGATCGGGTTGCCTTCGGCCTGCCGGTGAACCTCGCTCAGCATCACGTCCGGCCGGGCATTGGTGAAGAAGCCCGCGTCCTGGACGGGCGGGAGCTGGGCCGGATCGCCGAGCACCAGGATCCTCACGCCGAAGCTCAGCAGGTCCTCGGCGAGCTCGGCTCCCACCATCGAGCATTCGTCGATGATGCAGAGCTTCGCCTCCTTGAGCGGGCTTTCCTCGTTGAGCACGAAGCGCGGCACGCCGGCCGCCGTCTCGTCGACGCGATAAATGAGGGAATGGATTGTCGAGGCGCCGACGCAGCCCTTGGACTGCAGTACCAACGCCGCCTTGCCGGTGAAGGCCGCGAACAGGACCGGCTCGCGATCCTCGTAGACCGAGCGCTCGACCATGGCGCGCACCGTGTTGGCGATCTCAAGTGCCAGCGTCGTCTTGCCTGTGCCGGCATAGCCGAAGAGGCGGAATATCTGCGGCGCGTGCGCGTCGCGGAACCAATCGGTGACGGCCTTGAGCGCGCCGACTTGCTGCGGTGACCAATCGGGGGTCATGCGGCGCCCCCGAGGTGGGCGGCGCCGACGACAGACGCCGCCCTTTTCACAATGGTCTTGCAACTAATGAGCGCTTGGAGTGCACCGTTCCTTTCGCGCCGAGCATGGGTGATGGAGCGCGTGCCGGCGCCGTCGGCGCGTTGAGCGCCGGCACGAGCTATCCCAAGAAGAGCAGATGGGATCGGGGGAAAACGGCTATTGCTTGGGTCGGTGACCGACCCATTCGAGGATGAGCTTCTGCCGCTGGCGGCTCTTGATATGGCCGAGATAGTCTCGGCAAATGATCTCGGTCGCAATGTCGACGTAGTGAGAGAACGATGTTTGATCCATTTCCGGGTAAGCGGTCGATTTGAGCCGGATGGCGACGGCGCCGCGAACGCTCGCGGACTGCACCATGATGATCTGCTGGACCAATCCAGCCTTGAATTTGATCTCGCAATGAAGCGCGTCGGGGCTCGCGTCGATCGCCTCGGCGACCTTGCCAACAAGCCCGCGATACCAACGCTGCAGGTTCCCAGAGCGCAGGAAATGGATCTGCACCTGCATCGGGTCTGTCCACCGGATGCTGCGCAGGCGCTCTTGATCGACGGATGTTGCCGGGATGAGCGCAAGGGTGCGCTTGTCCCGGCACATAAGCATGTCCATAGCCTATATGTGGACACGATTTGCCCTTTCCGCTTGGTTAAGACGGCAGCGGATTTGCTCTTCGTCGGCGAGAAGTGTGTTGACGGCGATTACGACGCGCGCAGCTTCTTCTCGCGTTGCGAACATGCCCAGGTGGTATTGCTTGCCGTTCCGCCAAACGTGCGCGCGCCAGCGGCCGGCTTCGTCCTCGGTCACGCCTGGCGTATTGGACCAGCGACTATTTCTGAAGCGATCGGAGTTCCGCGAATTAACGGACAGCGGAACGTCGCGAAGATTGGAAAGCCTATTGTCGTCTCGCTTGCCGTTGATGTGATCTATAAAATTTGACGGCCATTTGCCGTGGACAAAAAGCCAGATTATCCGATGCACCATATATTGTCGGCGGCCGCCAGCCGTTACGACCATGTAGCCAGAACGGTTCCTCCAGCCGGCAGCTTCCCCGGCGGCCACTTTCACAAAACGACCGCGGCCGGCAAGCCTGTCCTCTTTCCAGCGGAGCAGACCGGTTGTCTCGTCGTAGGTAAAAAGCGAGCGCACATGCTCGGCCGTAAGATCGGCCTTGATGGGCGCTCGCGGGATGCCTTTCCTAAGAACCATAGTCAGATTGCCCCGTTCAGCCGGCGTCGACGACCGAGAGTTCCGGTTGCTTGCCGTTCCGGCGGGGCTTAGGAGGGGCCGCCTTCGCGCCTTCCGCCTCGTCGAGGGTCTTCTGCCGCGCCAGCAACGCCGCCTGGACCACCAGGCTGTCCTCGGTCGGCAGGTCGCCGTATTTGTTCGAGGTCTCAAGCGCCCAGGTCAGACAGGCACCCTTGTCGGGGAGAGCGGCGATCTCAGCGCACAGTCTTTGCCGCAGCGTCATTTCCGGTTGGGCCGGCGGCGCCGAGTGCTCGGGAAGCTCGTCGTTCATGTCGAGCGGCTTCTTCGCCTCGAACAACGGGGCGTACTGCGAGGGCTTGCCCTTCAATTCGCGGTACATGCTGTCATAGGCGAGCCGCAGATCGACGAGCGGGAGCACTTCCTCGATCTTGGTCCACACGATCTCGTCGTCGTGGAAGTGCTTGCGGATGAGCCCGAGCTTGGCCGTCTTATCCACGACCGACGTGCTCGGATGAAATTCGACCAGCAGTGTCTGCAGCTCGTCGAGGACGATCTTGCGCTGCGTCGAGGACCAATCCTTCTTCTCGATGGAGATTGCGTGCTCGCTGGTGCGGCTGGTATCGACGCCGAGTTGTTTGCCGCCGAGATTGAGGCGGCGGATGTGCGGCAGGAAGTGTTCGAACGTCGGATTGATGAACGTCTTGCCGTCGATCAGCGTTGAGCGATCCTTGAGGACGTGCGCCTCGCGCCAGATATTCGTGACCGCTTTGCCCTCGATCTTCTGGCAAAGCTCCATCTGCACCAGGAGCGATGGCTCGAAGCCGAATTCGCCTTCGGCCTTCATCTTGATGCCGGTCTTTTCGAGCTGCTTGGCGCCGTCGTCGTCTTCGAAATAATCGTATTCGTAGCCGGCGCGACCGCACAAGATGATGTGCAGCGGAGAATTGACGAAGCGGTCGGTGAATTCCGCCCATCGGCCTTTTAGATAATTCCAATCCTGAAACTGCAGCCGATAGGCAGAAGCCTTCTTGTCTGCGGCCTTCCGCTTGCTGTAGCTCTCGCAGAGCTCCTTCCAGAAGTGCGTGAGGGAATCGATGATGAGCAGCGAGCATTCGGCTTGTGCCTCATCGGTCACCGTCAGCAGATCGGCGAATGATCGCGTCTTCTTCGCGACCAGTTCGATACCCGCATCCTTGAAGTCCGGGATGATCCAGTCGGAGCCGGTTTCGGTGTCGAGAAACGCCGCCGGCTTGTTCGCGTAGTCGAGCTTGAGTTGCCGGGCCATGAGCACGAGGCCCTTGCCGACGATGGTGGCGGTTTTGGTCTTGCCCGATCCTTGGAAGCCGAGCAGCCCCATTTTCAGATAGGCCGAGGTGACCTCGGCCGGCTGCAACAGTTTAAGTGGCATTGACGCTACTCCTCTTGAGTTGCGGACCGATGCGGCGGCCGCGGCCGTTCTCGCGTGATCGTCTTGGCGACGTGCGCGGAAAGGGTGGAGAGCTTGTGCGCGGCGGACTCGAACAATGCGTAGTTGCCCTGCGCGCGGCCGAGCTTCAGATCGGCGAAGAGGCTCGGCAGCTCGTTGTTGACGATGTCGCCCATGCGCTCGATTTCGAGCGTGAGGCCGGGGAGCATCGGTGGCTTTTCCGCCGGCGCCGGCGACAGCGTCGGCGCCTGCATGTCCGGTGGCCGCTCGTCTGCCGGAAGCCCGTAGCGTGCGTTGGCGCCGCTCATGCGCCCACTCCGAATTGTCTGTTGTCTTCGGCGTCGATCGCCAGCAGATCATCGATGGCCGCTTGTTCGGTGCGGCCGTAGCCGATCGGGCCGCCCGGCTCGTACTCATCGAACGTCGCGGCCCAGTCGAACTGCCGCGGCGGGATCGGCTTCGGCCAATACTCGGTGTTGATCTTGCGGGCGGTCATTCTGCGGCCTCCAAGGCGAAGGCCGGAATGCCGCTGTCGGCGATCTCGATCTCCTGATAGTTGGCGGCGACGAGCGCGGCGGCGACCTGCGGGCACACCGAATTGCCGCACATCCTGATTTGGTCGGTCTTGGTGATCGGCCGCCAGCCATCGGCGAACAGGCCGCGGTCGATGATGTAATTGTCGGGGAAGCCCTGGGCGCGGAAGAGTTCGCGCGGCGTGAGCATGCGCATGCCGATGTCGACGATGGCGTAGGGCTCGCCGCCGATCATCACCGTGACGAGGCCGAAGCTATCGGTGCAGGGCACCGTGTGCATCGGGTCGTCGCAGGAGGCGAGCTGGCCGCCGTCGCGGTGGAATTTGGTCAGGAAGGCGCGGACCTCGGCGATGTGCCAACCACCCGCGCATTGCGTCTGCATCGGGGCTTCGACGGAAGCCTGCCGGCGATCGCTGCCCTTGAGGTTGACCAGCCCGGCCGAGACGACCGCCTGGGTGCAGCCCTTCTGCACGATGGTCGAGAGCGGCTCGCGCACGTCGTGGCCGACCATGTCGGTGTTGTGCTGGGCGAGGAAGGCGGCGACCAGGGCGTGCTTCTGCCCGTCGACGCAGGTGCCGAGCGCGTGGTTGTTCTTGACCAGGAACGGCGTGACGACGCCGAACGTCGAGCACCCACCCGGATGGGTCTCCGAATGGCTCGTCGTTATCGTGTGCAGCGGCTCGTCCGCGCGATGGCCGGTGACACCCTTATTAAATTTGGTGACGAACGGCGTGATGATCGCGTGTTGCCCGCGCTTTGTTGCCGTCACCGTTGGGGCAGGTCCATTGATCGGGCGTTCCGGCGATTGGCCGGCTCGGCTGCCGACGCCAGCGAGGAACGGCGTTATCAGCGCGTGCTCGCCGCGATGCGCGGTCGTCACCGTGCGCAGCGGCTCGTCGAGACCGTGCACGCGATCATCGCCCGTGTGCGTGATCGGCACGATGAACGGCTCGGCGGCGCCGATGACGTAGCGCTGCACGCCGCGCGCGATGCGCGCGAGCGTGTTCTCGGCGAGCGGGCGAATGGCGCGGATGCCGTACTTCGCCTTGATCTCCTCGGATGTGTCGAAGATCGACGGGCATGGCAGCGACCAATCGATGATCTCGGCCGCCGTGCGCCAGGGCGCGCGCTTGCCGGCGATGACGAAGGGCGACGTCGGCTTGGCGTGCGTGTCCTCCGGCCACACGATCGGCAGTCCGTCGTTGCGGAAGATGATGAAGAGGCGCTTGCGCGTCGTCGGCGAGCCTTTGTTGGCCGCGACGATCTCGCGCCATTCGGCCTTGTAGCCGCGGCGCTTGAACTCGTTCACCCAGCGTCGGAAATACTCGCCGGAGCGCGCCGGGTCGGGCAGGCCATCGGCGCCGAGCGGACCCCAGCCGATGAATTCCTCGACGTTCTCCACCTTGATGATGCGCGGCCGCTGGCTGCGCGGCAGCTTCGCCCATCCGAGGATCACCCAGGCGAGATCGCGGATGCGCTTCTCGACCGGCTTGCCGCCCTTCGCCTTGGAAAAATGTTTGCAGTCGGGAGAGAACCAGGCGAGGCCGATCTTGGGCAGGCGTTTGAGGTGCAGCTTCTTTTGCACCTCGCGCAGCACTTCGGTCGGCACTGCCTTCCAGATGTTCTGGCAGTAGTGGATCGTGTCGGGATGGTTCGCGGTGTGCATCGCCACCGCGACCTCGTCGTGATTGAGCGCGACGGTCGGCGAATAGCCGAGCGCCATCTTGATGCCTTCGCAGGAGCCGCCCCCGCCGGCGAAGCCAACAACCGTGATCTCTTTCATGTGCCCCTCACCCGAATATGAATTTGAGGACCGCCGCCGCCGCGACCACGAGGGCGACGATGAGGCCGAGCTCGAGCAGGATGAGGCTCGCGCTCGACGCAAGTTCTGGCTCGGAATGTCCGAGCGGCCGCATCGGCGGTTCCTTGTTGAGCGGGCAAGCCCGGTCCGGGCAGCGGTTCGGCATGTCCACCTTGTCGATCGGCACCGAGACGCGGCAGCGCGGGCACTGAACGGTGGCCGTCGTCATCACGGCGGCGAAATCGGCGGCGAAGCGGGCGAAGGCGGCGGTCATGATTTGGTCCTCGGTGCGAGGACGCGCACGACGTCATCGGCGGCTGGGGTGTTGCCTTGGGAGATCGCCTCGCTCACGCGTGCGGCGGCTTGCTCCGGCGTCAGCGCTTCCATTTCCTTGGTGCGCGCCCGCTCGATCGCTTGCAGGATTGTCAGGGCGCCGTCGTAGGCGTCCTGCAGATGTTCGAGGCGCGCGCCGGAATTTTGCGCGTCCTTGGCGCGCGTCATGCTTTCGAGGAGTTCGAGCGCATGGACGCCGGTGATGGCGTGGGCGACGTTGATGTGCGGAAGGAATGGCATGGTCACTCCGCTGCCTGCCGCGCGAACGCGATCTGCCACGCCCGGAAATACCGGGCGCACTGTTCGGGCGAGCCATCGATGGTGGTGGTGAAGGAGCCGAAGGAGCGCCGCTGGTACTGGAAGCGCAGCGCCTCGGCATTAAAGCCGTAGCTGGCCGCAAGCTGCTCGGCGTCGGCCTGGACGTCTGTGAGGGATGCCATCGTGAACCCTCCGAATCATCGGAAGGCCACCATACAGCCGCACTGTATGTCCGTCAACGGAAATACAGCTAAACTGTATGCACCCCTACAGTGTCACGCGTGACTCCGTGACTCGGCGTGACATCACGCGTGACGTCACGGTCAGTCACGCCAGACTAAGACAGAGAATTATCCTCTAGTCAGAGCCAAGCCGCTGCGCGCGAGAGGGTTGTCCGAAGAAGGAAGGTCAACTTTGCTGACCTAACGACAGTTTTCAACAGCCCCCCCAATCATAGGGGTTGCCAATTTTTGCATGCGCTCGGCGTCTTTTAGGCCGGGGCGAGAGTTCTGCCGGGAGTAATCTATGGGAAACGTCGCAAGGATCGATCGCGGCGGGGAACGCCGCGGACAGGAAAACGCCGGCTGGCTGCGCCGGCAGGCACTGCAACTCGTCGCTCAGCTACCCGACAATGAGGCCGATGCGCGCGAGATCCTGCGTTACGCCGAAGGTTTGATCGAATTCCTGCACCGTCCTACGCCCGCTTAGCTGATTTGGCTGCCTCGAGGCGTTCGATCTCGATGGCCATAGCGTGCGGTAAGCCGGCGCGCTCGCCGAAATAGATATAATCGAGGCTCACGCCGGTGCGGCGGGCAATGCCCATTGCACCGTCGATGCCGATACGATTGTCGGCAGTTTCGGCGTTATTCCAGGCGGATGGCGTGATCTTGCAGAGCCTGGCGAATTCGGCCTGGCTGATCTCGCGCTGGCGTCCCTGTACGCGGCCGTAGGCAATGCGGATCAGGCGCAGTCGCTTGCCGATCTCCTCGTTGCTGTCCGGTTCTTGAGTCGCCATGGCAGGCGCAAGCCTCTCAAACTGCGCGTAATCCCGCCATTCAGCAGAGTGTAAACTTGACACCATACAGACCACCTGTAGATTGCTCCGCCCATGAAGATTCGCGATCTCTCAACGGCCGACGATGTGATCGGCGCAATCGGCAGGCTGCGGCTTCAGCAGCTCACCGGCAAGCGTACGAACAACGTCACCAATTGGAGCGCGGCCGGGCGCTTCCCCCCTGAAACCTACGTCGTCATGCAGCAGGAGCTGCGACGGATTAACTGTCGCGCGCCTGACAGTCTCTGGCGAATGATCGTCCCGAAGAAAATGCGCGCGGCTTGATCTCGCGCATTTGTCAAGCGGCGAGTCGAGTCCTTTTGCGTCCGCGGCGCGCCGAATCGGTGCCTGTGGAAATCTGTTGATAAGTCCGATTGCGTGCGTATCTCCGCGAAAAAACGAGAGCGGCATGGCGATCGTTCCACCGACACGATGGGGATCGGACAAGCGGTTCGGCTGGTATCGCGTCTATGAGGATTTTCCCGGACACCCAAAGTGGCTGCTGGTCTCGGCGCGTTCCGGCGTGCACGTCGCGTTCGTAGAGGCAATAGTGCAGCGCATGTTCGCCGCGGCTTCGAAGGCGCGAGCGGAAGGCCATATCGGCGGCTTCGACATCGAAGTGTGCGCTGCTGGCGCCAACATCCCACCCGAGCAGGTCGCCGCCGTCTATCGCGTGCTCAACGACATCGGTTGGCTTCATCACGGCGTCATCGTCGATTGGGCGGATCGCAATCCACGCGACAAGACGTCGACCGACCGCCAGCGCAACAAGCGCGCACGCGACGACGCGCGGGCCGCGGTCGCTGCCGGCATAGCGACGCCAGAGCAGGAGGGCTTGCTCAAGGTCGAGGAACGCGAAGCGCTTGCTCGGCTCGCCGCGATGTCACGCGTGACGGCCGCGCCGCCGGCGCCGGCACCGGTCGAGATCATCCGGCCTTTCGTTCCCGTGCGGCCGAAAGAGGACACCCACCATGCGCACGAGCTGGCTCGTGTCGAGAACGAGCGCCTGGCGCGCGCGTGGCTCCTGGGCGATGGCTCCCGCGGGATCGACTACGGGCCGGCCTCGAAGATGGTCGCGGAGAATTTCGGCTGCCGGCGAATGAGCGCCGACGCCACGATCCGCACTTGGCTCGACCAGCAAATGGACGGCGACGTCGTGGCGCTCGCCTGCATCATCAGCCAGGCCGACGAACTGGCGCTCGGCGGCGAGCATTTCCGCAATGTGATCGAGCAGCGCATGGCGGAATACGCACGCGAGCGTCACGCCGGGCCGACGCTGCCGCTCGGCATCGCCTCGATCAAAGGGGGCCGCGGTGCCGCTTAAGCTCGTCGCTCCACCAAGAGAGCCACCGCGGGAAGGCGACCTTCTCACTCAGGATCTGCGGCGCCGGTTTGTCATCGCCATGGAGCGCATCGTCAATTCCGGCAGCGATGTCCTTGACGACGTGGCCGAACATCCACGCCACAATGAAAAGGTTGGTCGGCTGGAGCGCGTGATCGAGTTCCTCGAGCTGCTGGCGACACTTCTTGAATGGCTGGCGACGACCAACGTTCCACACCCCAACTCGATCTTCTTGAGGCCGCGCCGGGGCCGATGAGCGCCTACGCCACCATGACGGTTGGGAAGCGGACGCAGTACGAGGTCAAGGTCTCGCCCGAGGATCTCGATTTTCTCCTACAGTGGAAATGGACGTACGCGCTCTCGCACGGGCCCTGGTCGGGTCTCGTCTATGCCCGGCGCTCGATCAAGGGCGCCGACGGCAGCAACGTCACCGTGCTGATGCACCGCGTGATCCTGATCGAGCGCATGGGCATCGTGCGGCCGAGCGAGCAACACTTCGTCGACCACGAGAACGGTCACAGCCTCGATAACCGCCGGGTCAACGACGAGGGCCTGGCGCAGCTTCAGTGGCTGACGCCGAAGGAGAACATGGCGAAGCGGCGCGGCATCCGATGCGTGCCGATCCGCAGTGGAACCGTGGCGCTGGAAGCGACATTCTAGCTAAGTGCCTGTGCTTTCACGTGAAACACTTCTAAGGATCAGGTTTAGGTTGAACTTTCGGCCCCGCACGAGCGCGACCAAACAAGTCATTGTGGCGCAACACGAATATCCTTATCTTGCCGACGCATTCGGGGCTGCGAAACTGGATGAGCAACGGTCCGGGCCCAAGCCTGCACCAGATGGCCGACGCGCTACGCGAGCTCGTGGTGATTGAGCGAAAGCGCCTCAACGAGCTCGACGAGCTGACCTATCGGCAGGGCCTGAAGCCGGGCGAGGACGTCAGCTTTGCCGGCGTGCGGATCCTTATCGAGCAGACCGACGCGGCCCACCAACTCCTGCGCAAAATCGCTCCGTACGAAGACGCGTTCCGCATGTGGCTGGAGGCGAGAGCGCAGCCCAATTCCGCCCCAGCGGCCGCTTCTTAACCGATCCGAAAACATCCAGCCCCACTGTACGCGCGCGCACCATCGTGGCGCGTGCCCGGCGGCGTTTCAGTTGGTGCCTCTTCTGGTCAGCCGCCGGGCCGCGTTACCTCGAAGCGGAGGGGACGGACCGATGATTACTCCGACGGTAGGCCGCGTCGTCTGGTACTGCCCCGGCCCTGAAGATCCGACGCCAATCTTCCGTGACGAGCCGTTGGCCGCGCACATCGCCAGGGTGAAGAACGACCGTCTGGTCAATCTGCTTGTCATCCGCGCCGACGGAGTGACTTACGGTCGGCACGATGTCGTCTTGCTGCAGGACGGCGACAAGCGGCCGAGAGAAGGCCGCTACTGCGAGTGGATGCCTTACCAGAAAGGGCAAGCGGCGAAGACCGAGGCATTGGAGCAAAAGCTCCAGGGGCCATGAGCGGTCGCGTCATCAGCGGCTACCGCGAAGACGGCAGCCCGATCCGGGGCTATCGCAAGACCGATCGGCGCCAGCGCCAGCGCCCGTTTATCGACCGCATCAACGAGCTCAATGACAAATTCGCGCGCCGCAATCCAACGAAATGGTCTCCCGAGGTGCGCATCGGGTTTCTGCTGCCGCGTGACATTGCCGCATTCGTTTCTCCTGGCGCGCACGGGATCGGTGTCTATGTTCACCGCGGCGGCTTCGTGCAGATCACCAATGGCTCCTCGTTCGAATGCTTTCAAAGCGCGATCGAGTTCTTCGCGGCCGTTGCCAAAAACCGTCCAGCCTTCAGCGTGCTCTGCAGCGTGAGATCAACCTCGATGCCCGACCGGCACTATTGCCGCTACCTCAGCGTCGTTAACGGCGCCATGGTCGAGTCGCCCTGCCACACCGCACCGCACATCTATGAGGCGCGTGGGTGAACGGCGGTATCCCGAGCGCCGACGACGTCGCAATCGCGGTCGTCGTAGCAGCTCGGGAATATGGTGAATCTCCTCTTGCCGTCTTCAGCCCCGAGCCCAATCTGAATTTCCGCCGAGCGGCATTCTGTGCGCTCGAGATGTGCTTCCCGAATTTCTCGAAGCGCCGCCTGCAGGTAATGATTGGCGCGCCCCCAGGCTTCCTCTCGTCGTACGAACGTGGCGTGCCGAAAGCGGCAAGGCAGCGCCGGATACGTGTCCAACATCTCGCCGCTGAAGCCGTGTTCCGCCAGCGTGAAGAGCGCATGTCGCTTGGCGACGTTGCCGAAGCGCAGCGCCGGCGCCCATTGGGGGAGAACGTCACAGCCAAAGCGATGGGCGATCCGCCCTTCGAACGCTCGGCGCTCAGCCAGCAACGAAAACCCCCGAGACCGGCACGCGATGATCTCTGAAGCCGCAACAGTGAGTACCAGCATGGGTAGAAGCGGACGTAATCGAAAGATCGGCCAGCGGTATCCGTCTGGCGACATCAAGCAGCCGAAGAAGGAGGTCGAGACGTTGGCGCCCGCAATCTGGGGCCGCATGCGGACCGAAGGGGTGAAGATATTCAAACGCCCCGAGTTCGAGACACAGCTCGGCCGCTTGTCGGCGAGCGAGAGATTGCTCAGCGACGCCCAGGCGGCCGCGGGGTTCCGCATTCGCGACATCTACCGCCGTTGGCACCGCTTCAAGGCACAACGCGATTTCGCCAAGAGCCCGAACTTCGAGCATGGCTTTGGCTCCGCAGATCTCGCCGAAGAGCGCATGTCGGCCGAGCAACTTCAAGCATTCGAGGGGAACATCCGCGCCGCCGAATCGGCATGGCGCTTCGTCGACAGCGAACTCGCACTGTGCTCGGCGAGGGTGCGCCAGGCGGTCATCGATCTCTGCGTATTCGATACCGCGATCAACACGATGCTGGTCGAAGAGGTAGGCCAGTTCCTCGACCGCATGGTGCTGAAGTGGGGAGAGGACTGGCGCCGGCAAAGCAGGAAAGCGCCGCAATTGTCGCTGCGCGCGCCGATGATGCGGCAGATCACGATGGGTGTGGTGCAGGCGAGGCCTAAGCCGCGCACCGATCATAGTGCGAGTGCGCTCAGGGCGATCGTGCACAAGCTGCGTCCTGATCTCCAAGGCGACGAGCTCGTCCGCGTCCAGGAAGTCTTCGTTGCGCTGCGCGATCGCGAGGAGTTCAACGCGAAGAAGAGACCGCGTTCACCATAACTGCGAGACCATGTTGCGTTTCGTGCGCGCCGCAGGTAGTTGGGAAATGCAGTCTGCCGGATTGCGCCCTCCACAGAGCCAAAGCCGTTGAACGACGTCGAACTCGCGACGCAGCTTCGCGCGTTGGCTTCGCGCGTACGCCGCCTACCAGCCCACCTGATCGAGCGGTTCCACGAAGAGCGGTCCGAAATCGCTCACGCGCTGGATCAGCTCGCCACGGCTTTCGCGTCACCGCGGACCACAGCCCGCATCGAGCGGCGCCAGGAAGCGCAACGCCAGCAAGCCAAGCCGACCTACACCTTCGCCAACGGCAAGAAGGTCACAGTGCAACCGCGCCGGCCGGACTACGCCATCCACCCCGGAAAATGATTTATGAGAGCAGACCCCCCTGCGGACATTCTCCTGAAGACGGAGAAGATCACGCTCGTGCTCGAAGGCACCGGCGACGGCAAAGTCCGTTGCAGCGCAAGTGCTTGGGAGGATGCAAAGACCATTCTCGCCGATCAGGTGCTCGAGATCCGGGCGCTCGGCAAGCAGCTCTGGCTGTTGCGCAAGCCGCGCGCGCCGGAGCCGGCCGAAGAGCGGCCGCTCGGCTGAGCGTCACGTGTGATGTCACAGTGTAACGCACACCGTTACATGTAACAGGAGGACCGGGCATGGGTGCACCGGCAATCGCGGCGGCTGCCGCGCTGGGTGAATACCGGATCGCAGCGGTCCTCGCGGCCCCGCACCTCGAGGTACTCCTGGCGGATCAGGCCGAAAAACTGCTCGCGCTGGTCAAACCGGGTATGGCGCTGACGATCGTGCGTGCCGCCAAGAGCGACGTGCTCGGGGTGATTGCCGAAATGAAGCGCTTCGCCGACCTGCTGCCGGACGAGGCACCGGTGCCGGCGGAACCGCCGGCGCCCGCTCAACCCGGGCCGGCCACACCCCCGAATTCGGCCCCCTCGACGGCGAGCGTATCGGACACAAATGCTTCTACGGCGGCGCCGAGCGGCACGTCACCCTCATCGGGCAAGTAACCGCGGGCTTTGATCTCGTTGATCTCGGCATCAGTGATGCGGATGGTCACGAGGCGTTGGCCGCGCTTTTTGCGTTCGCGGGAGCGGCGCATGCGGATGCGATCGGGTGTGCGAGCCATGACGACCACACCCTTACCCGCAAGCGGTAAACGGAAGGCTATCGCTCAAACAACCAGCGATGAACGGAAGTTTCTCGACGCGCACCGGCGCGCCGAAGAGGACGAGCGCAGAACGATAAGCGAGCTGATCGCGGCGCAGTGCCACGCCTACGTCGCGGCTAGAACGCTGCTTGATGCGGTGGCGCGATGAGCCTGATCGAAATCCACCACGGCGCCGACAACGATCCGCCGCACGCGATGATGGTCGTCGACCGTCACCTTCTCTCGCTCGACCTCACCAAGGTGCAAGGCCAGCTCTGGGATGATCCGACGACCGCGCGGGTGGTCTGGGGCCTGCGCACCGATGACGGCCGCACCTACGGCCGCGTCTATCTCAAGGCAGGGGGCGTCCGTAACTTCTTCGACGCGGACTTGCTCAAACCGTACCTCGCAGCATACGAGGCGAAAAAGGCCGCACTGCACCCGGCGCCCGAGGTTACCGCGGGATGACGCAGCGCTTTGAAGGCCGTGTCTACGACGGACCATGGGAAGGACAGCAGCTATCTCGCGAAGTCCCATGGTGCGAAGTCGAAGTCACTTCGTGCCCGCTCGGGCGCTTGCTCGGTGAGGTCGATATTACCATAGCCGTGCGTCGCTGCCGGTATGTCTGGTCGCGGTCTATCAAAGCGTGGTGTTTCGATGGTCGGCCAGATCCTCGCTGACGCAACACAGAACGAGTGGGTCGGCGGCGTTATCGGCGGCTTCATCATCTTCGGCGTGTGCTGGATGTGCTCTCTCTCATGTCGGTAACGCTGCCGATCAGGCTCGTCATCAAGGACCAGCGCCTCGCGCGGTGGCTCACGAGCAATCCCCATCGGCCGGCGCCGACCGAAACGGGCATGGCGCTTTACCGCTGGGTAGCGACGTGCATCGCCGTCTACGGCGCGTCGTTGCTGCCGATCTACTGGCCGATCGTGCCCGACGCCGAGCAAAAAACACGATGACGCGAAAACAGGCGGTAGCAGCCGCAGTCAAGGCGCTTGAGCCGTATGGTTATCGCAGCATGGCAACCGCCGACGCGCTTGTCGACGTTCTCGGAGCACTCAACGTCATCAAACTTGAACGCCCGGACGAAAGTGCGGCGGAGGTGCTCAGCAACTTCGTTATTCGCCCGACCAAGGATGGCCCGCCGGAAACCGGCTGGATGATCGGGCCGTGGGGCGCGTCGTGCATCGTCGAGCGCCTGAAGGCCGCCGGCTTCAAGATCGAGCCGGCCTGAATTCCTGACAACCTGGGGGACTATCCGCATGGCTCGGCCATCGTGGACTTACCGCGGCTTTCGCCGCAACGCCTGGCGCACGGCGCGGCCGCGGCCGGCATGGCGCGGCATCGTCATCATCCCGCGCGTCAACAATCACGTTCCGCCGCGCGTCGAACTCTTCCCGCCCCCGTTCTACAAGCCGTATTTCTGCAAGCGGCCGCGCATCAAGTGGACGACGTCCGGGGCATTCATGAACGTCCCGTACACCGATATGCGCAAGCAGCCGCGCGTCTATCGCGCGCCGGTGCGCAGCAAAGCCGAGAGGCGCGCCTCGTGAAAGTGCGCGTCCGATTAGAATGGTTCCGCTGGTCGCGGCCATATCACGGCCCGCATGTGCTGACGCGCGGTCCGGATGGCCAGCTTCGGCGCAACGCCGCGGGCGTATGGGACCCGGTCATATTGCCATGGCGCTTCTGGCCGCCGATCGCCTTCAAGATCGTCAAGCTCGCGGTGCCGTCCCCAACAACCGGCTACGGCCTATGCATCTACACGCGCTGGGGCTGGTGCCGGCAAGACCTGATCTTCGACCGTCGCGAGCTTGATCTCCGAGAGGCAGCATGAACCCGCTCAAGATCAAAGGCGCCAATCGCAATCCTGGCGCGCCCGCCAACTGGGACCCGAAGCGGGACGGCAACTGCGGCACGCTGCCGGTTCGCTGCACCCAGGACGAGGCCGGCCGCGTACAGAAATGCGAGAGCGCCTGGAAGCCGGACGCCCACGAGCTCGAAATGCTCAACGCCGGCGGCCACGTCGTGTTGCGCGTCATCGGCTGGCAGGTGCCAGTCGCCCTCTATGTCGAGCCGGCCTCGGAAGCCGAGCCGATTGATCCACCGAAAGCGGAGGCGAAGCCCAATGGGTAATTGCGTCATCGAGATCCACGTCACCGGCTCGCACCACAATTCAATCGCGCAGGACATCGACCAGCTCGCGGCGAGGTTCGTCGACGAGCTCAAGCAGTCGCACAACGTCACTGCGGCCTTCCTGGTCTCCGGCGGCGAATACGATCTGCTGAACGAGAGCGCCCGCTTCCCGCTGAAGCCCGGCCCAGGGGACGAGCCGAAGCAAGGCCCGGCGCAAGGCTGAAGCGCACAGCGCTGGTGCGGCAATGTCCGTAGGCCACCCGCACCGAACGCCCAGTAGGCTGGCGCACGCCCGCGAGCTGCCCAAGCTATTGCAGATCGGCGGCGCGCCATCGCTGATGAAGCGGTGGAACAAGATCGACCTGCAGAGCGATTGCCCGTACACCTGCGGCTATAACGTCGCCGGCACGACGCGCATTGCCGACCGTGACTTCGTGCGCTGCCTGTCCGATCCGGCCTATGCCGAGCAGCTCCTCGGCGCCGCGATCGACACGGGACTGTCGCCCCAGGACACGCTGCATTGCTGCTTCACCCACGAGAGCATCGAGAAGGTGCTCCTCGATGCCGACAACCCGATCGACCATTACCCGGACGCCCACGAATTTGCGTCCGCCGGCGAGGACGAAGAGGTTCGGCGCCTGGGCTCGACGCCGCTGCGCTATAACCGCGGCCTCGAGCGCATCATCAAGCACTGCCTCTCGAAACAGCTTCACTCGGTCCCGAAGGACTATTGCTGCGCGCCGGCGCTCGATGACCCCGACAGCACCGATCTTCGCATTCTGAAGCGACTGCGGGAGCTCGGCGTTACTGACGCGTTCAAGCTGGCGAAGAAGCCGGTTAATTATGGTCACGCCCACGGCGCCGACCGATGCTCGAGCTGCACCATGTGGAAGGGGCCGCGCTCCGGCGTGCTCAGTCCGTGCAGCCTTGTCGAGGGCTTGGTTCGCACCGACCGGGTTTGCGATCGCTTCGAGCCCACACACGCGCCAGCGCCGCCATTGGATATGAACGCCCATGCCCGATGGCGATCCGCTCGACTTCACGGACAAATACAACACCCCGCTACAGCCGGACCAAGAGGCGGCATATCAGCAATGGGTCGGTAATCAGAGCGCCGCGACCGGCCGCAACGTCGGCAACGATAGTTACGATTACGACATGCGCGGCTGGTGGCAGGCGAACGGCGGCGCCGATCTCGCAGGTGGCCACCTCACGGACCAATTCAAGAAGCCCAACCACCCGACCTTCTCCGACCAGAGCCAGTACAGCGGCGCCGACGGATACCAGGGCGGCACTTGGCAACAGAATGGCAATGCGTGGTCGTTCACGCCGGGGAAGGGCAATCTCTACTCGCCCGCGGACTTGCAGGACTATTTCAAGCGCGTCGAGCCGGGAAACACGCTCAACCTGGGAGGTCAGCAATGACCAAGCCGTTCAAGCCGGGGGGCCATAAAGGAAAACTTCACCGCGAGCTTGGCATACCCGAGGGCGAGAAAATTCCGCATAGCCGGCTCGAGTCGGCGATGCACTCGTCGGACCCCGAGGTCAAGCGCGATGCCATCCGCGCGAACACGATGGAGCACTGGCACCACGGCGGCCATGCCGGTCACCGCGGCCACGGCTTCGGTGGCGCCAAGGTGAAGTGATGGGCAAGATCTGCGATGTCTGCACGGCGATCGTGCTCGGCGCGGCGCTCATCGTCCTCGGCATGGCCGCATGGGCGCTCGCAAGCGTCGCGACCAGCGAGGCTGTGTTTGCCAAGGGAGAGAGCCCGCTCCGGTTCACCGACCTTCCCGCGACGTCGCCGCCCGGCACCATCATCGATTTCGTTGAAAGCGGCGTAGGCAAGCAAACCCGCATCGTAACGCGCATCTACGACGGCAATCTTTGGTACGCGATCAATTCGCCCACGGGACGCGCGCTGCAGATGTATTTTCTGGTGAACAGATGAGCGCGCAAGAGCGCGACGACTATGAAATTGAGCCGACTGGCCTCAAGATCGTGCTCCCACCGCAGTTCCAGCGCAGCCTCCTGATTGAGGGTATGCGCGAGCAGCGGATGAAACCGCGGTCGGTAAAGCGCACCGATCTTGTCGCGCCAGAGACGCGAGCGTTCAACGACCGCCGCTGGATCGCCGAGGAACGCGCCCTGGAAGCGGAGAACCGCGCCGAGGCCCGCGCGATCGCCGCCGAGCAGCGGGCATACGCGCGCCGCGGATGGCTGCGCAGATTTCTGGGGCTTTGATGGACACCTGCTTCGCCTTCCAGGAGGTCATCACCTGGCTGCAGACGCTCTCGGCGGTGCTGGCGATGCTGTGCGCGAGCCTCGTTGGCGTGCTCGGTCTTTGCATTTGGGAATTGCGCCGGCTGCACCTGAAATACGAACCGGCGCCGAAGGGGGTTTTTAATCCATGAAATCCAGGGGCAAGCGCAAGACCGCCAAGCGAGGCACGTCCACCAGCAAAGCGCTGGGCGCATTCGCTGCCGAGATCCTAGCCCAAGCCGACGCCACGGTGACGATCGGACAAGACGTCGAGATCCAGGTGCGTGTCGCGGCGCTCGCAGCAGCGCAGGATCTCGATGCTTTAACCGGCCCGAAGATGCCCACGGTCGCCAGCGTGATCCGTAATGCGCAGGTCTTCCACGATTGGCTGATGACCGGGAAGGCACCGGCGGCCGCCGTGCTCGATTTGGTCGAGAAGGACTCGGCCGAAGTGCTCGCCAGCCGCGGCGAGACCGTCGCCAACATCCGCGAGCAGCGGATGAGGCCGAAGGGCCTGCGACCCCTGGGGCGCCCAAGCGTCGCCTGCGCGAGCGCGGCCGAAAATGATGGTGCGCCCTGGTACGAAGGCGACAGCGGGGACGAGGACGAGGAATGATCGCTCTGGTCCGCCGCCTGACACAGCCGAAGATGACGCCCGAAGAGCGCGACATCCGCATGCGCGGCGAGTGCATCGGCATCGTCTCGTCGCTGACCCAGACGAAGAATATCGCCGACACCTTGCGCGGCGCGCAGATGGTCTACGACTGGCTCAAGGGCGGCGCGGCGCCGACCGACACGCCACCGGCCGACTCGCCGACCGCAGGGGGATGATGGCCGACCTCTACGAAACTCTCGGTGTCACGCGTGACGCGACACCGGAGGAGATCAAAGCTGCGTTCCGGGCGAAGGCGAAAGCCACGCACCCGGACGCCGGCGGCGCCGATGCCGCCTTTGCCGAGGTCAGCACCGCCTATTCTATCCTCAGCGTTGAGGAGAAGCGCCGGGAGTACGACAAGAGCGGCCGCGCCGACAATCGGGCCGAGAATGAGCACCGCTTCGCGTTCGCCTTGATCGAAGGAATGATGCGAAAGGTCATCGAGGAATACGAAGAGGCCGATGACGACCTGATTTGCAACGACATCATCGAGACGATGATCGTCGTGATGCACGACCACATCGCGCAAATCGAAACCGACATGGAGAAGTTCAAGCGCAACGTCGTGCGGTTGAGCGCTCTATCGAAGAGATTTTCGACCAAAGCCGAAGGCGCCACCAACGTCTGCGGCAACATGGTCGACTACAAGATCGCGAACCTCAATCGCCGCCTCGAAGAGGGCGCCAAGGCGATCGAGCGCCATCAGCAGGCGATCGAGCTCCTGAAGAACCAGGCCTTCAAGGCGGACCCGACGCCGCCGCCGGCGCCGATGGCGCAAACTGCGGCCGGACGTGGGGGCCTTTGGCGATGATCGACAAGCTCATCGCCTTTGCCATGGAGCACTTTGCGACCAATCCGATGCTCACCGCGGGCGTCGGCACCGTGGCGTTTTCGTCAGTCCTCTATTTCGCGCGCAGCATCCCGACCAGCATCTACTGGTGGGCACGCCGCATGATGACGATCCACGTCTTCATGACGACCGAGACGCCGCTCTACCACGAAATTCTCGACATCCTGAGCGAGCACCGTATCGCGTTACTGGCGCGGATTTTCACGGTGGGGCCGGCAATGGCGCCGACCGCGGGCTTCGGCCGGTCGCTTGCAATCTGGCGCGGCCATCTCATCAGCTTTGAGCGCGAACTCGTCGAGAAGCCGATGCGTCTCGACGAAAAGGTCAGCATCACTATCTTCTCGCGCCGCGTTAGCGTGTTCGCGGACCTGGTGCTCGCTGCCAAGACGCCGCCGGTTGAGGACACCATCAAGGTGCACCGCGCCGGCATGGGCTATTCCCGCGGCTTCATCCGCAAGCGAAAGCGCCCGCTCTCGACGGTCTTCTGCGCCGGCAACACCGTCGCCCAGATCAAGCAGGACATCCAATGGTTCCTCGACAACGAGGATTGGTATGTCAAGCGCGGCATTCCCTATAAGCGCGTCTATCTGCTGCACGGACAGCCGGGCACCGGCAAGAGCAGCCTCGCTTTCGCAATGGCCTCCGAATTCGATCGCGGGCTATACTCAATCGAGGATCTGATCGACCTCTCCAGCACCTTCACGAACATCCCGCATAATTGCTTCGTGGTGCTGGAAGACATCGACATGCTCGCGACGAAGCGTGAGGAGCAGCCAGCCGGCGCCGACGCGAAGAGCGGAGCGGCCGAAGTGCCTGCGCCGCGAGCACAGGCCCCGCAACAGCAACACATGCCGATGGGGCGCGACCTTAGCTCGCTCCACGTCCTCATCAATTCGCTCGACGGGCTGATAACGCCGCACGGGCTCATCGTTTTCGTCACCACGAATTTCAAGGACCGTCTGGACCCGGCGCTGGTGCGCGACGGGCGCATTGACGTCGACAAGGAAATCGGCGCGCTCGACGCTGCGGCCGCCGGCGCCATGTTTGCCGCCTTCTATGGCGAGGACGCCCGCCACCTTGTGCAGCAGGATTTCTGGCCGCTCACCGGCGCCGAGCTACAGAAGATCTGCACGTCCGAGCCCGATCCCGTGCGCGCCGCCGCTGCGGCACGAGCGCGACATGAGCGTGCTGATCATCACCATAAGCCGCTGATTTCGCTCGCCTCGGGCTGAAACGGCCCGGAAATGATCATCACCGGGGTTGACCCCTGTTTGAAATGGGGCTCACCCCTATGCAGCCCGACATCGAGAGCGCTATCACCAAGGCCGCCAACGAGGCCGGCATTGACCCGGCCTTCGCGCTTGCAGTCGCTGAGAGGGAGAGCGACGGCAACCCGGACGCAAAGGCATCGAAGTCGATCTATGGGCTATTTCAGATGTCGGGGCCTCTTAGGGCGCAATATGGCTCGTTCAACTCGAACGACCCGTACGCGCAAGCCAAAGCCTGGACCAGCTTCATCAACGACACGCGCGACGATCTCGGCAAGCGCATCGGCCGCGACCCGACGAACGAAGAACTCTACCTCGCGCACTACTTCGGCACCGGCCGCGCCGCCGGAATGATCTCGGGCCAGACGCCTGGATCCACCAATGTGGCCGACGTCTTCACGCCCTACGAGCTTTCCATCAATCCGCACATCGCCAAGGCCGGCAGCACCGGCAACCTGGTGGGCGGCATCGAGAGCGACATGCGCGCGCGCATGGACCGGTACGGCGGCACCGGGGAGCCGACGAAGTGGGCCGGCCCTGACTTTTCGTCATTCGGGGTGAGCGCGGACGGGCAGCGCGGCGGCGGTACAGGAATGTACGGGAATGTACATTCGGCGGGACAACCCATTGATTTCTCACGGTTCGGGCAGGCTGCTGACTTAAAAGTCACCCCCTCCGATGCAGGATCGGAGAGGTCCGCCGGACTTGACCAAAGATCAAGTGCCCCGGCCTATGCCGACCAGGACCGGACGAATATCCCCGGATTTCCGGCCAACTCGTCCACCCCGATGTCCTCGGTAACGCAGGCCGAGCGCCCGGGGGCCGAGATCGACCTCTCGACACTCGGCCTCGGCGCCGGCGCGCCCAGTGCTCAAGGCGCGGCACCGCCCGCGTGAGCGCGCGCGCGATCGATCCGTTCTGGCTCTTTCCTGACCCCGACCAACGCGAGCTGATCGCGCGGTTGCGCGTCGCCGAGCTCAATCTCGCGCTCGCGCAGATGGACGTCGCCCATGGCTACCGTGAAGATGTTCGGATCGACCTTCCAGGCCGATCTCCTCGAGCATGCCGGGACGGCGGCCGATGGGGCCGCATTGTACAATGCCATTGCCCGTACACACACGGGCCGCACTGCCCCGGGGACGCCGATTACGGTGCGCTCGGACGAGATCGTCAAGGCGGCGCCGGCGGAAATCCCGCAGCCCGGCCAGGTGATATCGCCGGCAGTATCGTCAGTGACCTCAGCCGATACCGGCGCGAGCCAAGCCCAGCTCGAGGGGGCGATGGCGAAGGAACGCGAGACCCTGCCTTCGCCCGCGTCTCTTATCGCCGAGCACAACGCGAAAGCAACTGCCGCGCGGGCAGCCCAAGAGGGCGTCAGCGTGTCATCGGGCCCTATGTAGCGCCGCAGGTCGCGGCGCCTTTACCGAGTGAGACCATGACGACACCCTTCACCCCGAATCTGAACAGTCTGGGCGGCGCCTTCGCGCGGATGATCGCCCGCGGCGAGGCCGCAGCCGGCAAGCTCATCACCAAGATGGACGGCGTCGGCGCCGGCGCGGAGGACAGCGTCGCGAAGTTCGGCGGCGCAGTCGATCACGTCGCTGCCGTCGTGAAAAACATCGACGACGCCGCCAATCAGATGATGGGCGGCAACGGCGGGCCCCCACTGGGAAACTCCGACGCGTCCTCCACTACGCAGAACAGTGGAGCGAGCGGGGCGACGGGGGCGACTGGCGCGACAGGCGGCGCGACGGGCAGCACGGGCGCGACGGGGCAAGCATAAGCGCATGAGCGAGAAAAATACCGGCCCAGAGAAACGCTGCCGCAACTGCTCGAACTGGCTCGCGCCTGAAGAGATCGACGACGCGATCGACGTTGAGAAGATCAAAACCCTTACGGGCACCGACCTCAGCGTCTTCGCCGCCAAGGGCATCGGGCTGTGCACCATCAGCCCGCTTTGGTTGCCCTGCGCGCCCGAGCATTGGTGCAAGCGTTTTTGGAGTAGCTGACATGGCAAAGAGATACGAAGGCAGCGCCGAGGACGAAGCCGAGGACCGCGCTGGCGAGAAGCGCATGCGCGCCGGCAAGCGCCACCAGAAGAAAGCGCCGCCGGCGCCGAAGGCTCCGCCGTTCGGCCTAGCGTCCGCGCCCGGCGGCGAGAACGACCCCGAGGACATGGGCCTGTAAATGGGCGAGCAAAAGCGCCGCCAATCGCCTTACCAGAAATTCGGAAAGGCGCCCTATCCCTATTCTGGGCACCTGCGCGCGTGGGAGCGCGCGAAGAAAGCCGGAGGCCCTTTGGCGTTGCCGCATCGGTCGCGTCAAAGCCAAAGGCAACGTCAAGCTCTTCCCAGGCGTGAGGCGCCCGGACCTGTCGGCGCGCGCGCAGCCAAATCGAGAAGTCAT
>Ga0210394_10002344_pt1 | contig 26204 bp, 21 predicted proteins | sample IncBWC12MmetaG_FD_160121 | JGI IMG/M metagenome (GOLD analysis project Ga0210394, IMG submission 160121) | Forest soil microbial communities from Barre Woods Harvard Forest LTER site, Petersham, Massachusetts, United States - Inc-BW-C-12-M | ecosystem: Environmental > Terrestrial > Soil >...
CTGGAAACTAGAGACCTGGCCAAAATAAGTGATCGTCGCGTCCTGCTTGAGGCCTTTTACAATCTTGACGGTTTGATCGGAAAGGCTGTACCGCTTGTTCGACGTTGCGTCGTAAGACTTGTCGTAACGCTTCGCCAGAACGTTGGCCACGGTCACAACCGCCAACATCACAAGAATGTACAACGTCGCATAGGCCGCGTATCTCGTTTGTCGCGCTTTTAGCAGCTCGGTATTCACCTACGACCTCCACCGCAACGACTCGAGCGACCGAGCTGTAAAGAAAATTCCCACGAACGTTAGCGACACGAAGTACACCGCATCCTTTGAGTCCAGTACGCCTTTAGAGAAAGACTCGGTATGGGTCGTGACCGAAATGTAGGACAGGACCTGAGCCCACGTTGCAGTTTCAAATCCACCCGCCCATCCCAACACCCAGAGCAGCAGACAAACTCCAAACGTCGCCGCCCCGGCAATGATTTGGTTTTTCGTCAGAGTGGAAATAAACATTCCAATCGCAAGCATCGCTCCGGCCTGGAGCAGCAATCCCAGGTAACCGATCGCCAGCGGCTTCCAATCTGGATTTCCGTACTTAAAAAGAAAAATGAAGTTTAGCGCCGTAAGCAGCAAGAGGCCGCCGTAAAGCGTTAGCGCCGCCAGCCATTTACCCAGGATCAGTTCCCCATCACGGATGGGCGACGTAACAAGCAATTCAATCGTCCCAGTGCGTTTTTCTTCCGCAAACAACCGCATCGTGATTAAAGGGATCATGAACAGCCCAACGACTCCGGCGTTGGCGAGGAGCGGGCGAACCACACGTTCGTTCAAGTTCATTGGAAACATCTCGCCGCGGTTCAGCGATGCCACGCCCTCTCTCACGAAGTAACCCACTATGTTCCAGAAAAAGAACCCAAAAATAATCGCGAACATCGTCAGCAAGAGGTAGGCAACCGGGGAAGCAAAGTAGCTGCGCAGTTCTTTTCGCCAAATGGTTAAAACGTTTCTCACTTGCTCGCCCCCTTGGCCGAAGCACCTTCCGCGGATGCGGCCGCCTGGTTGCCTGTGAGCTGCAAGAAAACTTCCTCAAGGCTTACGGCCGAGGGCCTCAACTCATTCAAATCCCAGCCGGCCTCTACGATTGCGCGCGCCAGGTCTCCGCGGGCGAGGCTGCCTCGCCCGCTCTCAACCTCGAACACATTCCGCGTTTGCAGCTTTTCCTTGAAGAGCACCTTGCTCACGCCGGAGACCATCTCCAACCGGGTTTGCACCGCCGCCGTATCCAGCTCTCCGCTGCGGCTGGCCACTTCTACAATCACGGACTCCGCGCCGCTCGCGCGCTTCTGCAAATTGCTGACGGAATCCGTCGCAATCAGTTTTCCCTTGCCGATGATGATGACTTGTTCGCAGGTCTGCTCGACTTCTGGCAAAATGTGCGTGCTCAAAATGATGGTGTGGTCGCCGGCGAGGCTCTTGATCAAATCCCGCGTCTCGTTGATTTGCTTGGGGTCGAGACCGGCTGTGGGCTCGTCCAATATCAATACGTCGGGATTATGGATGATGGCCTGGGCCAAACCGATGCGCTGACGGTAACCCTTGGAAAGCTTGCTGATCAGCTTCTCGCGCACTTCGGCAACGGAGCAGCGCTCGCAAACATAGTCCACTCGCTTGCTCAGCTCCGTTCCCGACAGCCCTTTTAGTCTGCCAACAAACTCCAGATATTCTCCGGTCCGCATTTCCGGATAAAGCGGTGGCGTTTCCGGCAAATACCCGATGCGCTTTTTCACTTCCATGGGCTCTTCGAGCACGTCGAACCCGGCCACGGTGGCCGAGCCCGCTGTAGGCGGCATAAAACATGTTAGCATCCGCATGGTGGTGGTTTTGCCGGCTCCATTGGGCCCCAAAAAGCCGACAATCTGGCCTTTTTGGATTTCAAAGGAGATGTGGTCGACAGCCGTGTTGCGCGCGTACCTCTTCGTAAGCTCTTTAACTGTGATCATGTATTTTTGTTTCTTGCCGTGAGATACAAAACGTTTCGAACCGCCCCAAGAAATCTCAAATCTTCACTTGTGAAGCCTCATGTTATGAACTCCGATAGGCCCCTGTCAACCCTTCCCACAAAAAAGTAAAACTCTTCTTCGCCGACTTCCTTGGCTGCTCAATTTGCGCAGCCCAGCTACTCAAATTGCTTTCGAAACTCCGCAAACTGCCGCTTCAAATCCGAAACCTCTTTTTGCAAGCCAGCAATTTCACTCTCCAGCTCGCTTATCCGCGTGTTTTCCGCTGCACTGCTGGAAACTACCGCTTCCCTTACTGGCTGCGACTCGCGCAGCTCTACGTCACCCGACAATAGATGCACATACCGCGCCTCTTTGTTGCCTGCCTGCCGCGGCAACACTTTCACAAGCGGCGGCTCGCGCTCCATCAAATGCTTCAGCGTTGACTGCACCACGCTCAAATCTTCAAATGGATGCATACGATCCGCGCGGCTCCGCAATTCTCCGGGCGTCTGCGGCCCGCGCAATAACAGTTCGCACACGATGGCCGTCTCAGGCCGCGTAAAATTGAACGCGTCCGCCAGACGGTGCTCGTATTTCGACACCCGGCTGTCCCCGCTCGCAGACCTGGCAAGCATTTGCTCGCCCAATCCGCGCAGAGCTTGCCGCACCGCGTCTTCCTCGAGATGCACCAGCGGATCGCGATTGGATTTCTGGTTGCATGCATTCACCAGCGCATTCAACGAAAGCGGGTAGTATTCCGGCGTGGTGATTTCTTTCTCCACCAAACAGCCCAGCACGCGCGCCTCAACATCGCTCAGAACAATGTTCACGGTCTGAAATCATACCGAAACGCGGATGACTTCCCAAATCTGCTCCGCGGCACTCCGTCCGCCGATTTTGAGGTACCATCCTGTTTCCCTGGATGTTGGAGGTTTCGAAACTTCGCCGGTGGACGGCGCAAGATGAGGAGAAAGTAGGATGAAGATTTGGCAGCGGCGGTTTTTTCATTTGGTGATTTTGATCGCTCTCGGCGCGAGCCTTTGCCCAAAACTTTCCGCCCAGGATGAAGGCGACGCCTGGGGGAAGAAAAAATCTTCCTGGCTCTTGCTCACGCCCACGGACCATACGCAGGTGCAGGATTTTTCCGAGGACTACAAGAATTATCTGAACATCGCCAGATCGGCGCTGGGCTCCACGCGCGAGGTGATTCGCCGCGCTCGCGCGGCGGGCTTTGCCGAATTCAACAAACCCGATCAAGTGAAGCCAGGCGCGCGGCTGATCATTCCGAATCGCGACCGCAGCCTGATCCTCGCCGTGATTGGCACCGATCCGATCGTGGATGGCTCGCGCGTCGTCGGCACGCATCAGGACAGCCCGCATATCGAATTGAAGGGGCGCCCGATTTATCCCGCCGGCGGCTTCGCGCTTTTCAAAACGAAATATTATGGTGGGATCAAAAAATATCAGTGGTCGAATATTCCGCTCGCGCTGGTCGGCCGTATCGACACAAGCGATGGACGAACCATCGATGTGTCTATCGGCCTAAATCCCGGCGAACCTGTATTCGTAATTCCTGATGCCGCGCCGCACTCGGACACGGATATGCGCACGCGCACGTACACCAATGTGCTGCAAGGCGAAGAACTCGATCCCGTTATCGGCAGCATCCCTGGAGAAAAAGAATCCGTCGCGGTGGAAATCACTCAGCTTTTGACGTCCACCTACAAGATCAAAGAGGAGGATCTCGTAAGCTCGGAGCTATCCCTGGTTCCGGCGTCGCATCCGGCGGACGTGGGTTTTGACCGCGGTTTGATCGGCTCCTATGGGCAGGACGACCGCGTTTCTTCCTATTGCGCCGCGCGCGCGATCATCGATCTCAAAAGCACGCCGAAATTCACAGCTCTCGCTTATCTGTCCAATTTTGAGGAGGTCGGCTCCGTGAACAACACCGGAGCAGGATCAGAGTTTCTGAACTCGACGATTGCAAGGCTCATCGGTGCTCAGCGCGGCTCGGCGTACAACGATCTGGATTTGCGACGCGCTTTGCACAATTCGCTGGTAATCTCCGCCGACGCCAATGACAGCCTGAACCCCATTTTCCCCGGCAGCTCGGAAGCTACAAATGCGGCGCGTCTCGGCTACGGCGTGACTATCAAGCTCTATGGAGAAGGCTTCGATCCTCCTTCCGAATTTACGGCCAGGATCCGCGGCCTCCTGGACCGCAACGGCATCCCGTGGCAGACCCACACGTATAAGGTGGACGTCGGCGGTGGCGGAACCATTGGCGGATTCATGTCCCGCGAGGACATGGAAGTGATTGATTTCGGCGTGCCGTTGCTGTCGATGCACTCTCCTTTTGAAATGTCCTCCAAAGTGGATGTGTGGAATTTTTATCGCACGATGAGCGTGTTCTACGCACTGCCATAGCGGGATATTCTTGGGAGCAACACGCATGACACTTCCCTTTTCGAGCCGGCGGCTATGAACGCCAATCTTGCTAAAGCCACCGCCGTCGGTGCACTGGGCGGGCTGCTTTTCGGCTTCGATACCGTCGTCATTTCCGGCACTACGCATTCGCTGACGATTGCGTATGGATTGTCGCCGCAAGCTTTGGGCATCACAGTGGCCATGGCACTCGTTGGCACGGTGATCGGCGCGATGACCGCGGGAATTCCTGGTCAAAAGTGGGGCGCCCGCGAAACACTGCGCATGCTAGCCGTCCTTTATGTGATTTCGGCACTGGGTTGTGCTTTCGCTTGGAATTGGCAGGCTCTCCTTGTGGCTCGATTTATCGGGGGCCTTGGCATCGGCGGGTCCTCGGTGCTCGGACCGGTCTACATCGCGGAACTGGCTCCGGCAAAAACACGCGGCCGGCTGGTCGGCACGTTCCAGATAAATATTGTTATCGGCATTCTGCTGGCTTATTTCTCCAATTACACCATCGGGCGAATAGGACTCGGCGCGGCAGAATGGCGCTGGCAACTTGGCATTGCCGCGCTTCCGGCTGTACTTTTTCTTGTGTTGCTTTTCCGGATTCCGCCAAGCTCGCGCTGGCTGGTGACGCAGAAGCGCGTTGACGAAGCGCGCGGCGTCCTGGAAATGATGGGCGCGGAAAATCCTGAGGGCGAGCTGACTGAAATCGTTGATTCGATTCATCTCGAGCGATTGCAAACTTCCGAGCCACTTTTTACCTGGAAGTACCGCGTCCCTCTTTTTCTTGCGATTACCATCGGCATGTTCAATCAGCTTTCCGGTATCAACGCCATTCTCTATTATCTGAATGACATTTTTGCAGCTGCGGGCTTCAGCAAAATGTCGGGCGATTTGCAGTCCGTGGCCGTCGGCGGGATGAACCTGGCAGCGACCCTGCTTGGGATGTCGCTGATCGACAAGCTAGGACGCAAGACTCTTCTTCTCATCGGGTCGGTCGGGACAGCGGCGTGCCTGTTCGGCGTTTCCTGGGTGTTCTTTACGAATAGCCACCAGAGTTACCTTCTCGTGTTCCTCATCGTCTACATCGCTTTCTTCGCCATTTCGCAAGGTGCTGTGATTTGGGTGTACATCAGCGAAGTGTTTCCAAGCCGCGTCCGCGCAAAGGGGCAAAGCGTGGGAAGTTCCTCGCACTGGATCATGAACGCCATCATTGCTTATACATTCCCGCAGCTTGCAAAATCCTCGGGCGCATATCCCTTTGTGTTCTTCGGAGCGATGATGGTGCTGCAATTCTTCGTGGTGATGTTCTTCTACCCCGAGACCAAGGGCTACACGCTCGAAGAGATGCAACACCGACTGGGTATCGAGTAATGATTGATCGAAGCCTTCTTGTAAGAGCGTGGCTCGCCTCGCCCGAGAACGCAGATCAAGTTTCATTTTATGCGGCACGTCAGCGCAAAACCTCGCCATGAACGGTGCCTCTAGGTACGCCCTCGGAGTAGACATCGGCGGCACGAAGGTGGCGGCGGGCCTAGTCGACCCTCAAGGCACAATTCTTTTTCAGACGCGTGTGCCGATGCCCGCGCTCGGAACCGCCGCCGAAGGATTTGCCGCGGTGCAATCCGCCATCGAGGCGGTTTTCGCGGCGCGGCCGGAAGCGCGGTCAAGCTTGACGGGAATTGGAATTTGCGCTCCGGGGCCGCTCGACCCTGCGACCGGAGTGATCCTCAATCCACCCAACGTCCCTTGCTGGCGCAATTTCCCGTTGGCCGCGGAAATACACCGCGTTTTCGGATTTACCGCACGCGTGGACAATGACGGAAATGCGGCGGCGCTTGCCGAGGCCATTTGGGGCGCTGGCGTCGGCTACCGAAACGTCTTCTACGCGACGTTAGGTACCGGCATTGGAACCGGCATCGTCCTTGATGGAAGCATCTATCACGGGCGCACTGGGAGCGCTGCGGAAGGCGGCCATGTAACGATTGACTATAACGGGCCGAAATGCGGCTGCGGGAAGCGCGGCTGTATCGAAGCGCTATGCTCCGGTCCGGCAATCGCTCGGCGTTTTAAAGAACAGCTCGCGAAATTGCGGCATGCGGGATCGCATCCTGTTGATCTGCATGGGGCCGAATCGAAGATGCTCGCTCTGGCCGGTGGCAATGTGGACGCCTTGACCGCTGAGATCGTAGCGGAAGCGTTTCGCCTGGGTGATCCGCTAGCCGCCGAGGTGCTGCAAGAGACTGCTGACTTCCTGGCGATCTGGGCCGGCAACATCATCGACTTGCTCGAGCCCGACGTGTTTATTTTTGGTGGAGGACTTGCTCAGCTGATGAGCGGATTTTTCGGGCGCATTCAAGAACAGTTGGAGGATTGGTGCGTGAATAAACGCTTTGCGGAGATGCCGATAGTTCTGGCGAAGTATGGGGCAGACGCGGGAATCGCTGGGGCCGCCGCCTTGTGTCGTGATTGAACAACCTACTTCGAAAGTCCTTCCAGTCTTCATGGCGAAGCCACGGGATGTGGCCAAGCATATTGTCGCGCCCTCGAGGTACTTTAACTTCGACGGCAAGGCCGCGCATGTCAAAGATTGACATCAGAAGATTGTGCGGCTAAGTTTGAAATAAGAAGACTCGGACCAAGAGGGCATGCCATGGATCAGATGAACGTCTCAATCACGGATCAGCTTGCTGGTTACGTTCGCAAAAAGGTCAAAAGCGGTCGGTACAACAACGCGAGTGAAGTCGTACGCGACGCGCTGCGGCGCATGGAGGAGGAGGACGATCGTGCATTGCGGTTGGCAAAACCGAGCGCCGCGGACATTCTGACCGATCTTACCGAGGAGCAACTCGACAGCATTCGACGCCGCGTTCGTGACGGCATCGAGAGCATCGAGACGGGTAAATTCACGGAGTACGAAGGCCGAGAAGGTCTAAGGAAGCTTGCGGATGGAGTAAAGGCTAGAGGACGAAGGGTGCTTGCCAGACAATCCTCAGGCAAGTAATGCGTTACCGTGTCTCAGCAGATGCCGAGCGCGATCTTGGCGAGATTTTCCACTATTGGGCTGTTCGGGCCAGTCTGGAGGTTGCGGATCGCGTCATTGACAGGATCACTGAGCGTTTCTGGCTGCTGGGGCAGCATCCGAATGCAGGTAAGACAGTATTCCGCATCGCTGCCGGCGTGAAGTGCTTCCCCGCCGGAAAGTACCTCGTCTACTATCGCAAGACCCGCCGCGGCATAGACATCCTCCACATTTTTCACGGGGCACGAGACCAGAAGGAAGCTTTTAGAAAGGCTGGAAAGCGCAGCTAACGCGAAGTTAGCTGGATTCTCGTGGCTTTTCTCACCGAGCACGCATCCAAGAAGGGGAGATCGATTCTGAAAATGGCTATGGAGGATAGAACCATGAGCGAGAAAACTATGGCAACGCGCGGGGGTGGAATATCTGGCAAGGATTTGCCGGCGGCGAAGAGCGGCGAATTTGTGCTTGGTGGGGATCTGCCGGTTTGGCGGCTGGGATTTGGCGCTATGCGAATTACAGGCAAAGGCGTCTGGGGTGAACCGAAAGACCACGACGAAGCGATACGCGTGCTGCGGCGAGCGGTCGAGCTGGGAATTAATTTTATTGACACGGCGGATTCGTACGGGCCGGAAGTCAGTGAGCGGCTTATTGGCGAGGCGCTGCACCCTTATACGGCAGGATTGGTGATTGCCACGAAAGCGGGGTTTGACCGCACGGGGCCAGATAAGTGGACGATGAATGGCAAACCAGAGCATCTGCGCAAAGCTTGCGAAGGAAGTTTGCGGCGGCTGAAATTAGAACGAATTGATCTGTATCAACTGCACCGGATCGATCCAGCATATCCAGCGGAAGATCAGCTCGGAACGCTGAAGGATTTGCAGGCTCAAGGCAAAATCAAACACATCGGCCTTAGCGAAGTAAGCGTGCCTCAGATCAAACACGCTCGGACGATCGTTCCGATCGTCTCCGTCCAAAATCGCTACAGCTTGGCAGACCGCGCTGCCGAAGACGTTTTGGAATATTGCGAGCGCGAAAATATAGGATTCATTCCGTGGTTCCCGCTAAGAGCCGGTGAATTGGCGGCTCCGGGCGGCAAATTTGCGCGCACAGCGGAGGAGCTCAAGATTACGACTTCGCAGCTGGCGCTGGCGTGGTTGTTGTGGCGTTCGCCGGCGATGCTGCCGATTCCGGGAACCTCGCGCGTGAAACACCTAGAAGAGAACGTGGCGACCGCAGCGGTGAAGGTTGATGACCACAAGATGCGTGAACTGGGAAAGCTGGCAAAATCCGCGTAGGACCGTTGATGCCGGCCGCGAGCAAAAAGTTGCCGGCCGCGGCCAGCATCAGTTTTCTTCGGAGATTTGGACTATTTCCACGTTGTGATGTGTAGGCCAACCGATTCGCGCGAGAGATAGGTGCATACTTCCTGTTTGTTGTCAGGAGCAACGGCACACCATGCCTTGACCTTGGCGCCCGTGAGTTCCTCCGATTGATCATCCTGTCGGATTATCCAATTTGAGGGCGCCAGGACTTGGAGGCGCGAAGCAAGATCGCGGAATCGCGTGTCGGCGGAGGATGCGGAAGTCTCTGGCCAATAGCAAACGTACTCCGCGCCGAGCTCGTTGGGAGAGACCCTTGATGTCGCGTTGATAGCGCACTCCGCTGCCGCGGCAAGTTTCACTGTGGCATCCGACGCCCCCCCGCCTGCTTTGGCAGCACGAACATCTTCGAAGGAATTTGTGCGGGCCTCGAAGGCCTTCTTGAGGCCCTGGCACAAATCGTCGCAACCGCCGGCAATCGGAGCCGGCGCGGCTTTCGGAGCAGGAGGACCGGGAGGCCGGTTGACCAGATAAGGCGATGAGAGCGAACTCATCCAAAGATAGACCTTCGCCGTTCCATCGGTTTGTTTTGTGATTTGCAGATGGAGCGGACAATGGCCGAGGTACGGTCCCTCGGTGGCGGGCACTTCACAATCGGGAAGTCCCGCATCTACAAAATGATCGGCTACCGGCGAGTCAATTTTGAAATGCCATGTTGGCTGGAGAATCCGCAGAGACTCGAGCATGCTCGCGTACCAGCTTTCCGCGCTTGCATCGGGAATTTGAGCGAAGCAGATGTACATCGGCACATTGTTCGCCCAAGTGGACATTTGACACGGAACCTTTGCTCCCTCGGTTGAGAGGTCGGGGGCAGCCGCTCTGTTTGCTCGATACTCCCGAAAATCGGTGACCGCGGCGTAGAGAATGTTCTGCAGGTTCTGGCAGAGGTGGTCTTTACACTGTGCAACGGCAGAAACCGCCGGAAGCAGACTGAAACACACGAGAGAAAATGTTCGAAGCGCTTTCTTATCCATAGGCGGCCGCCAGCTAGAAATTGGATTTGAATCCAACCCGGGCTAGGGAGTGGAGGGATTGTCTTAGCAATTGAATCGTGCCTTCTGATGAAGCACGAGTCAACCCGTATTCTTACTCTTTTTGTTGCTGAGATGGAACTGGAGCGGCGATGAATCCGAGGGACTAAGCCTCTGCACTGCGGATTGCCCATGAAACGCGCGATATATCTCATCGGGCGAGGGGCATTGGAATAACGGTCGAGTGTTCAGGCGGTTCCGCAGCGACGCCATCGCGAAATGCAACAAGCTTGCCGGAATTGGCGCCGACGCGCTCACCTGGAACGATGATCCCAGCAAGATTCAATGGATCGGCGGCGGAAATCGTGATGAGTTCGCCGCTCGGCTGCTGATTGCGCTGAACACGCAATGAGTCAACCGCCATGCTGAGAGCAAATTGTTCTCCGAGAAAGCCGCTCACGAACCGGCCGCCCCGAATTTCTCCGCGATCTTCGAGGCGACGGAACGTGATGAGCAACTCGCGCCATTTGGGAAGATTGGTTTCGCGCGCGAGGAGTTCGCGGAAAACGATTCCGTAACGGCGCAGAAGCATCCAGCACGTGGATTCGAATGCGCGCGAGCGGTCTTGGACCTCGCCAGAGAAGAGTAGCGACCAACGGCCTGCGCTGTGACGAGGGCGCGAAGCGCGGCCGATTCCCTGACCCGAGCGGCGTTTGGGGTCGATCAGGGCACGCAGATTATCGAAACCGTCGGCGGTGAGCAGGCCGGCGGCTACGAGTTCCCAGAGTGCGGATTCCACTTCGGATTTCAGTTTTCCTGTGCCGCGCACAATGTCCGCGAAGAACGAGGCCCCGCGCTGGCGCAAAAATTGAAGAATTGCAGCAGCATCGGCGCTTAGGCCGGTGACTTCGGCTTGACCCGTTTCGCGGCATGGGATCATCCACTCGGCATCTTCGCGCACGAAGAAAGTGATGGGAGCAACGCTTGTGGGGACGACACGGCGTTTCGCGTCGGACACGGCTTCCAGCGTTGCAGGATGCGGAGAGAGGCGCCCCCATCCTACCGCGCCCGTCAAACAGAGCTGATCCAATGTCGCGGGATCATAATCGGCGAGGCGGCGCTTGAGTATTTGGCGTTCCCAGGAATTGGCTGGGGCTTCATAACCTTGAAGCTGACGAATCGCTTCGAGCGTGCCGCGCTCACCGAGAAGCTGCGTTCTTGGAGCGACGTGTTGCCAGCGAAGCAGCCAGTTCATGAATTGGGCGGGCGCGACGGACTGGATTTGTTTGCGGAGATGGCCGAGTGTGAGTTTGTGGATGCGGGCGAGCAAGCGTCGTTCGCACCATTCGGTTTCGTGCGAGGCTGGATCAGTGAACTTGCCGCAGAGGATGACGCCGCTAGATTCGAGGCGAAGGAAGGACTTGTCGATATCTGAAACGGGAAGATCGAGAAGCCTCGCGAGTTGGTTCACGGTGACTGGGCCGCAGTGGCCGATCCAGCCGGTTACAAGAGAGAGGAGTGCATCTTCTCGCGGGACGACTACGGATTCAACGTCTGGCAACTGTGCATCGAATCGCGCCGAGGGGAAGATCTGAGCAAAAGTGTGAGCTCGTTCGGCCGCGACCCAGTATGTTTCGCTTCCGACCTCGACGCGGGATGCTCGGCGATTTTCAACCAGTTGGGCGAAATATTCATTCCATTCAGGAAGCGATTGCTGCAGCTTACTCTGCGAGCGGTTGGCGACTGGCGCGTCTGTTTGCTGCCGGACTGGCAGCGCGATCAACGTCAGCAGAGCGTCGTGGAGTTCTTCTCCGTCGCGAACGTCGGGCCAGGCGTCATCGCAGACTTCAGCGATGGCGGCAGGATCGAGGCGCCCAATTTCTCCGAGCACGGCGTCGGGCAGCATGCGACGCATTTCTACAGCGCGAGCGCGGCGCTCTTCCAGCGGGGCGTCATCGAGATAGGCGTAGGGGTTCGCGTTTAGAATTTCGTGGGAAAATTGCGACGGTTGCGGAGTATCCACGGCGAGACAGGTGATGCGGCCTTCGGCGATGCCGAGGAGCACACGCTCAAGACCTTCGATGTCCATCGCTTCGGTGAGGACGTCTTTCATCACTTCGCGAATGAGCGGGTGATTGGAGATGGTGATGTCGCCTTCAATGTTTTCTTGACAGGCTTGCGCTTCGGGAAAAACGGCGGCGAGCAAATCATCGGCGCGCATTCGCTGGATCGGCGGCGGGACTTTCTTGCCGCCTCGAAAACGAAGCAGCGCGAGGGCGCGACCGGCGTCCCAGCGCCAGCGAGTGGTGAAAAGCGGCGAGGTGAGGATCGCCTGTTCGAGAACAGAGCGCAATGAATTTGGATGGAGAAAATGAAAAACGTCAGCGAGCGGGAAACTATGCTGTTCGCTGAGAGAAATGTTCAGACCATTGTCTGTGGCAGCGGCCTGCAATTCGAAATTGAAAGAGCGGCAGAAGCGCTTGCGGAGGGCGAGGCCCCAGGCTTTGTTGATGCGACCGCCGAACGGGGCGTGGATGACGAGTTGCATACCGCCGCTTTCGTCGAAGAAGCGTTCGGCGATTACCGTGGTTTGCGTGGGAACGGCTCCCAGCAGAGCGCGACCGGCAACGATGTACTCGACGGACTGCTCGGCGCCTGCATCGTCGAGGCCGCATTCGAGTTTTAGCCAGTTCACGGCAGCAGCGACGCTTGTGGCAGTCTGCGCGCTGGAGTTCTCGGAAGAAACACGAGGCACAAGCGCGCCAATTTTCTCGCGCAATTCCGCAACGTGCACGGAGAGCTCATCCGTCCGCGATGGCGCTTCGCCGCGCCAGAACGGCACGTTAGGCGCCGCGCCTTGCGCATCTTCCACCAAGACGCTGCCGGCTTGCACGCGACGAATGCGCCAGGAGGTGTTGCCCAGCAACATAATGTCTCCCGCGAGACTTTCGACGGCGAAGTCTTCATCAACCGTGCCGACAACGGTGGCTTCGGGGTGCGCGACAACGGTGTAGAGAGAATTTTCTGGAATGGCGCCGCCGCTGGTAATGGCCGCGAGGCGGGCACCTCGGCGCGCGCGCAGCATGCCGTTGACACGGTCGCGATGCAGGTAGGCAGCATAACGTCCGCGCGCGCCCTCGATGCCTTCGGAAAGCATCTCGACAATTGTCTCGAAATCTTCGCGAGAAAGATTGCGATACGGAGAAGCGCGCCGGACGGATTGAAAGAGTTCCTCTTCCTTCCAATCTTCAGCGGCACACATGGCGACAACTTGCTGGGCCAGAATGTCGAGAGGAGCTTCGGGAATGGCAATACGATCCAGATCGCCTTGGCCGATGGCGCGGACGAGTGCTGCGCATTCCAGCAAATCATCGCGTGTGGTGGCAAAAATCCGGCCTTTTGGTATCGCTCCGCGCCAGTGGCCTGCGCGGCCAATACGCTGCAAACCGGCAGAAATAGAGCGAGGTGAGCCAATCTGGCAAACCAGATCGACACTGCCGATATCGATTCCCAGTTCGAGTGAGGCGGTGGCCACCAGTGCGCGGATTTCTCCAGCTTTGAGTTTTCTTTCGGCGACAAGGCGCAGCTTGCGCGAGAGACTGCCGTGATGCGTGGCGACGGCGCCTTGTCCCATGCGTTCGCCGAGGTGATGGGCCATGCGCTCAGCTAGTCGGCGCGTATTGACGAAGATGAGCGTGGAGTGGTGTTGCGCGGCCAGCGCAGCGATGCGATCGTAGATTTCGCCCCACATTTCATTGGACGCGACGGCGCTAAGTTCACTTGCAGGAACCTCGATGGCGAGGTCGAGTTCGCGCCGATGGCCTACTTGCACGATGGCCGGAGCGGGCCGAGCGCTGCCGCCCAGAAAATCAGCGACGAGTTCGATCGGCATTTGGGTGGCGGAAAGACCGATGCGAGTTAGAGGCTTGCCTGCTAGGTTGTCGAGGCGTTCGAGTGACAACGCGAGATGGGCGCCACGCTTATCGTCGGCAACAGCGTGAATTTCGTCCACGATCACAGTTTCGACCGTTCGGAGAACTTCGCGGCTTTTCGCTGCGGTTAGGAGGATATAAAGGGATTCGGGAGTGGTGACCAAAATATGCGGAGGATGCGCCAACATGGCTCGGCGTTCGTTGGCGAGCGTGTCTCCTGTACGGACGGCGGTGCGAATTTCCGGCATAAGAATGCCGCGCTGTCCAGCAAGTTGCAAAATCTCACCGAGAGGAATTTCCAGGTTTTTCTGAATATCGTTGCTGAGCGCCTTGAGTGGCGAGACATAAAGAACTTCGGTCCGGTCGACCAGTTCCCCGCTGAGCGCTTTCCGGACCAAGCGATCGATGCAGATCAGAAATGCGGCCAACGTTTTGCCGGAACCTGTAGGAGCGGAAATGAGTGTGGTGTTCCCGGCCAGAATGCTTGGCCAACCCATTTGTTGCGGCTCTGTCGGAGTTCCAAAGCGCGCGACAAACCAATCGCGGACGAGCGGGTGAGCCCAATCGAGTCCGGAGGAGATAGATGGTGAAGCGTCGCTGCTCATGGCCTGCAATCGAATTATAACGTAAACGCTTCAGACCCGCGAAAGTAGAGGCCAAAGCTAGCCATTGAGGTAGTTTCCAGCCTAGATCGTCAAGAAAGACCGAGAATTTCGCGAATCGCTTTCTGGTCGGCACCTGAACTGGCGAAGTCGTCGAAGGAAGTCTTCGCAGCTTCGATGATATGGCGGCGGATAAACGGAGCGCCCTCGGCTGCTCCCTGCTCGCTGCTCTTGATGCAGCATTCCCACTCAAGAATGGCCCAACCGGGGAAATCATACTGAGTGAGCTTTGAGAATATAGTTCGAAAATCCACTTGGCCGTCACCCAGCGAACGAAAACGGCCCGCGCGCTGCAACCACGGCTGATAGCCGCCATAGACGCCTTGCTTGCCCGATGGACGGAACTCCGCGTCTTTCACGTGAAACATCTTGATGCTGGAGTGATAAAAATCGATGAACTGAAGATAGTCCAGTTGCTGCAAGACAAAATGGCTGGGATCATAAAGCAGATTGCAGCGCGGATGATTTCGGACGCGATCCAAAAACATTTCGAAAGTCTCGCCGTCGTGAAGATCTTCTCCCGGATGAATTTCATAACAGAGATCGACTCCGGCTTCGTCAAAAGCATTGAGAATGGGAAGCCATCGCCTGGCGAGTTCGTCGAAGGCGGTCTCGATAAGTCCGGCGGGGCGCTGCGGCCACGGGTAAATGTACGGCCACGCCAGCGAACCGGAAAACGTTACGTGCGCTTTCATGCCGAAGTGCGCGGAAGCGCGCGCCGCGAATTTCAGTTGTTCGACGGCCCATGCCTGCCGCGCCTTCCTGTCACAATGCACTTTCTTCGGAGCGAATCCCTCAAACATCGCATCGTAGGCGGGATGGCAGGCGACAAGTTGGCCTTGTAGATGTGTCGACAGATCGGAAATGACAAGTTTGTGCCGCGCAGCTATCGCGGCGATTTCGTCGCAGTAGGTTTTACTCTCCGCGGCACGCTTCAAATCGAATAGTCGCGCATCCCACGAGGGAATCTGCACGGCAGCGTACCCGAGTTTTGCCGCCCAAGCGCAGATCGCATCAAACGTGTTGAAAGGCGCGCCATCGGAAGCAAACTGCGCAAGAAATATTCCCGGACCTTGAATCGTTTTCATCTGAGTGCTCCCATCGTGTATTGGACCAATCCAGACATAGCCGGAATCGGTCAAGGATTTCAAATTGCTTCCGGGAAGGGATTCTATCGTCAGGAGAGCCTAAAACAGCAATCATTTAGCCGTCTACGAAGCTTTGCTGACCAGGATCTTTGTGGGAACTGACCCATGTTCCGGGTCGGACCAGCTGTTACCCGTGAGTCCGGGTCGGACCCGGAATTTCTGGAGCGGGCGATGGGAATCGAACCCACGTCCGAAGCTTGGGAAGCTTCTATACTGCCATTGTACGACGCCCGCTCGTTGCTGATAATTCTATTTCAGCCGTCGCTTATCTGTACAGAGGTTTGAGCCAGCCCGTCCGGAGCGGAACTGACAATGGCCGTCCGGATAGCTTTCTCTACGGCGTTTGAATTCCGGCGCGAGCCACCTTGAGATTCTATTGTCCCGCTTCCGCCGTTTCGGACTTCTCGGTCACGACTCTCACGGCTTCCACCTGCAGGCCTTTGTTCGCGTCAAAGCGCTGTTTACGGTCGAGCCCTTTCACGAATTCTCTTGCGGCTTTCGCGATGGCACCTGCAATGCTCGACGCTTCCACTTTGGCGGTCGTTCCTTCTGATCCTTTGGCCCGGTCTTCGTAACGAATCTTTACGCTGTAAGTATTCATAGTTCTACTTTGCCCCAGGTTTAATTTATGCGCAAGCACAGGAACTGCCCGATCCCGAAAGCTATCGTTCGTGGCAGCACTGAAGCCAGATCATCCTGCAGCCCCGTACGATCGCAATCGGCTTGGGACTGCAGGGCGTAAGCCAATTCGCCATGGAACCCTCGACGCATGCCATGCTCCATCTTTTCTGGAGCCGCGCGACAGGCACACGTGGTGTTTGCTAAGCGAGAGCGTCTTCCACGCGGATTGTGAGAGTGCGGCTACCTTGTAACAGGCAGTGCCACTGGCTGTTGAAGCCGGAATTCCAACAGAGATTCGCTTGGTATCGAGAGTTGCTGCCCTTTCTTGGAAGCGGCGACGGCTGTTCCACCGGCACCACCTATGAGGGCTCCAATCCCGGCTCCCTTTCCCCCGCCTGCTATCCCACCGATGAGCGCGCCGAGTCCTGCACCGCCAACAACCTTTTTCGCTGTATTCCCGCCTTCGCCCTTCCCCTTAATTTCATACGTACTTGTGAGAAGCGGATACAAGTTGTTGTTGAGCTTAATGTCAGTCAGTTCCAAAGTCAGTTCGGAGCTGCCTTTCATTGAGCCTGCGGAGGAAGCCGAAACCAGCTGGCCATACACCATCGTACCTCTCGGAGCCACCACCACATCTTCGGCTTGCAGATTTGTCTCCAAACTGGCAGTGAACTTAAACCCCGTTTTTTGTTTGGTGGTATCGATGGAATCGATCATTCGGATAAGGATCCGCGTTCCTGCGGGAACTGTGATTCTCTTTACGTTCTGCGGAGCCCCCGAGGCTTGGAATGCAGTTGCCAACACCAACAGGATTGTTGCGGCCCAACTAAATCCTTTTCGCATTTCTAGTCTTCTCCTCATGGAATTCAAGACCCCGCTCCAACAATCGGCAATTCCGCAGCAATACGAAGATCGATAATGGAAAGCAATTGGTGTTCGACTTGAACGAAGCGCGCTGCCGTAATGGCGCCCAATTCCTGCTTGACGCGGTCATAGTATTTTGCGAGAAGCTCGCCACGCTGCTTTTGATAAGACATCGCGTTCTGAATCAGCTCGTCGGCCTTTGCATCCGTCATCTGCGCATAGCTCACGGCATATTCGTGAATATTCGCCAGCCTTTGGTCATTCAGCTTGGACAATTCCGCGTCATATTCGGTATAGATGGGCCAGAATTTCGCGGCATCCGCCGCGCTTAGCAGCATGACCGAACCCATGATCTCGGCTTTTTGCTGGCGCACATCGGAACGCAGGAGCTCTATATACGCCTGGATATTCGTTTTTTGATTCGCTGCCGCAGGCGTTGAAGTGGCCGGTTTCGCAGCTTTCTTGGGTGGCGGAGCATCCTGGGAGCGCCCAACCGGCACAAACGTCAGCATCGTCAGGAGCATCACCCAAACAACTGTTCTTTTTCTCATCTGTTCTCCTCCGAGGAACTGCTAATTAACTGTGTTCCCAAATTCATCGATTCAGAAACATTCATCCACCACTGGAACAAGAGCGACGGGCAAGTTTTGCCGCGACTCCCCGCCTTCTCCCTATGGCCTTCTTGCCCTGCCTCCGATTTAGCGGCGACGTAATCTTTGTGGACACTCGGGACGGACAGAAAAGTCTTGCCGTATCTAACCTCGGTGTACATGTCTGTCCGACCATCACTCCGAGCACGCTATCAATCCCACGTCGCCGCGGCCTACTGTCACTTTTGACAGTCAGGGCAGTGCAAGGCTGGGAATAAGAGGCTTGTGACTGGCATGTTGTCGAGGCTTGATCGGAACAGCAGGTGGAGCTATTCGCTAACTAGCTGTAAATGAAGGAGCTGATCAGGACTGGAGCGATTGGCCCGTTGGCGATTGCACAGCAGCCGCCGCGCGATTTCTTGACGGCGGCGCCTCCCTCCGCTAGCGTCAAAGGGTAGGGATTTCCCTCCTCCCTCGTGCCGCGCTGTGCGCGCACAATGCCCAAGAGCCGGAGAGCCTCGTGGCCAACGCCATCATCACCCTGACGACAGATTACGGTACCGACGACCATCTCGTCGGCACAGTAAAGGGAGTCATTCTAAAGATCAATCCGGACGTCACCATCGTGGACATCACCCATCACGTGGCGCCCTTCGATTTGCTCGATGGCGCTCTGGCCATCGGCGCAGCGTACTCTTATTTCCCGCCAAAGACGATTCACATCGTGATCGTGGATCCTGGTGTAGGAACCGAGCGTCGGCCATTGCTCGTCGCTGGACAGAATCATTATTTCGTTGCGCCCGATAACGGCGTGCTCTCCCTGGTCTACGAACGCGAAGCAAACGTAGTGGTGCGCCACGCGAACGCGGAACACTATTTTCTCCAGCCGCTCAGCAAGACCTTCCATGGACGCGATATCTTTGCACCAGTGGCGGCGTGGCTTTCCAAGGGTTGGCAAACTCCCGCGATGGGGGACGAAATTCAGGATTACAAAAAAATGGCGCTCCCTCGCCCGAAACCTGGTGCGGCAGGCGTAAAAGGCCTGGTGCTGAAGGTCGATCCATTTGGAAATCTGGTAACGAACTTTCGCGCCGAGGATTTGTCCAGCGAGGCTCAGAACGGCGGCGGACTGAAAATGCAAGTAGGGCCCCATGCCGTGAGCCGGCTGGTGGATACGTTCGCGCGAGGCAAGGCGGGCGAAACGATCGCGTATTTTGGTTCAAGCGGGTATTTGGAAATTGCCATCAACAAGGGGAATGCCGCGCGCACGTTGAGTATCGGTCGTGGGGCGCCTGTGGTTCTCGCCGTAAAGTAGTTCCCTTCCACTTTCCCGGACAGTGGCTTTGCGTTATGAGTGATGGCGGCCCTAGGCCGCGGCTGGGGTCGGTAGCTTCCGCTCGTGCCAGTAACCCAAGGCCGCGAACAGAAGGACGGCAGGCACGCCGGTCAATCCGCAAACGATAAAGAAAATGCCGTAGGCGTGAATGAGGCCGTGCGTGGTGCTCAGCCTTTCGACCGCAGCGCCGGAAAATCCCTTCAAAATCTTCCCCAGCCAGGCATACGTCGAACTCAAAAGTGCATACTGTGTGGCCGTGTATCCCAGACTGGTGAGGCTCGACATGTACGCTACAAGCGCAACAGCGGCGAAGCTGAGACTGAAATTGTCACCCGCCATGACGAAGGCGAAGAGACGAATGCTCAAGCCCGCGAACGCGAGAGTCGCAAATGCGGCAGTGGCAGCTGCCTGTAAAATACCCCCGATGATGAGGGCGCGCATGTAGCCAAGCTTCAGCGAACAGTATCCGCCGGCTGCGATGCCTGCAAACGTTGCGATGAGCCCGATGGACCCGCGCACCGCTCCGACCGTTTGCTTCGTAAGCCCGAGGTCGTGGTAGTAGGGATTCGCCATCGGGCCCATCATGAAGTCCGGCAACCGGTAGAGGCTGATTGCCGCTAACATTACAATCGCGAGCCAGCCGTGCGCGCGGAAGAACGCGATGAACGGCCCCACAATGGCGTCGAAGAAACGGCGCCAAACTGGCGTTTCACTTCCTTTTTCATGCCGCACCGCATTTGCGCGCTCCGGTTCTTTTGCAAACCAAGTGGCCATTATTCCGACGGCCATACAGGCCCCGTAGATACCGTAGGACATGCGCCAACCCACGGCCGCGGCCACGATGAGGATAACGGAATCCGCACACAGGAGCGCCAGCCGGTAGCTGAACTGATAGGCAGACGCGAGGAGCCCTTGTTCATCTCCGTCGTCTGCTGATTCAATTCGCCAAGCATCAACCACAATGTCTTGTGTCGATGAGGCAAACGCGACGATGAGCGCACAAGCGCCAAGCCGGCCGAGTCCCACATTCGTGCCCGTTGCCCCCATGGCACAAAGCGCAAGACCGACGACGATCTGGGAAAACATCATCCATCCGCGCCGATGGCCAAGCCGCTTAAACAACGGCAAGTCGACGCGATCCATCAAGGGCGCCCAGAGAAACTTCAGCGAATAGGCGATGCCCACCCAGGAAAGAAACCCGATCGCCGTCAGCGAGGTGTGTTCATCGCGCAGCCAGTAGCCGAACGTATTGCCGACCAGATAAAAGGGAAGGCCTGAGGAAAACCCCAGCAGTAACATCGCCACCGTTTTAGGCCGCAGGTAATCGGCGATCCGGTGCTTTTGGGGACTCACGCATTCATTGTCTATTGGAGGCCTCACGAAACTCAACGTTCATGCCGCCGAACGTTGTCCATGCTGGCACTCTCAACGGTTTGCTACGGTTCCGCCGCCGCGGCTTTCGATGCGCGAGTCGTTGTCGCGGCGCTCGGAGAAGTTTCCGCGGTCTTCTCTTCATTCGACGGCCGGGCTCGCTGAATCTTCACTCGGGCAACACGGCGGCCATCCATTTCCACGACGGTGAACCGAAACTGCCCATATTCGAAACTTTCGCCGCCGCGCGGAATAAAACCGAGTTGATCCAACACGAATCCGCCGACGGTCGCATACGCGGGGTCTTCTGGCAAAGTAATGTTGTACTGCGCATCCAAATCGCGAACGTTCAAAGCGGCATCAAAAATCACGGCGCCGTCGGCCAACGTCAGCGGCCGCTCAATGACATCGAACTCATCATGAATCTCGCCGACGACCTGCTCCATGATGTCTTCCAGCGTCACGAGGCCGAGAATGCTGCCAAATTCATCGACAACCATCGCCATGCCAATGTGACGCGTGCGAAGTTCCTGAAGCAGCTCACTTGCAGGTTTTGTTTCCGGAACGATTAGAACTTCACGCAAAATCCGGCGCAGGTCAAACGCGGGTGGCGGAAGATTTTCTTCCAGCCGCCGTTCGCGATCGAGCAGAATCCACAGCATATCCTTGATATGAACGAAGCCAAGAATATGATCGCCCGACCCTCGGTAGACTGGAATTCGCGAGCGTTGCGACGTAGCGAACACTCGCATCACTTCGTCCAGGCTCGCTTCGACGGGAAGCGTGTGCATATCGGGCCGAGGCACCATGATCTCGCGAACCTGAACCTGTCCTAGTTCGATAGCGCTGACGATGAATTTTTCTTCGCCGGGAGCGATCAGGCCCCGTTCGCGTGCCTGCTGGATCTGGATTTGCAATTCTTCGGTGGAATGCGCCGCACCGTGACCTTGCGGCGACGAAACGCCCATGGCCTTCACGATGCCGCCGGACATGCCATCCAGCAGATCAATCGCCCAGCGAAAGGTGTGCAGATACCACTGGAACGGCAGTGCAACGAGAAGCGCAACACGCTCGGCCTTCGCCAGGCTGACAGTCTTTGGGACCAACTCGCCAAGCACGACGTGCATTGCGCTAAGCAAAGCGAAAGCGCAACCCAATGCAATCGCGTGCGCGAAAAACGCCGTGCGCGTGCCGGCAGCGCCGTGCCAGATTTGCTGCAAAGCTGCCGCGAGAGTAGCTTCCCCGAGCGCTCCTATTGCCAAACTTGTCAGCGTGATGCCGACTTGTACCCCAGAAACCACGCGATGCAAATCCGTCAGTAATCGCTCCACGACGCGAGCGCGAACTTCGCCTTTGGCCACGAGTTGGCGAATACGGGAAAGCCGCACAGCAACGAGGGAAAACTCCGCAGCGGCGAAAAAGCCGTTAAGTGCCACGAGCGCCAGCACACCGATTAGCCGCACAGCAAACATAGCTTCTCAGGAATCCCCTAGCGGCATTGTAGCAGTACGCAAGCGATGCGCGAGGCGCGCGTGCCTTCTCTACACACGCGTGATGGTGACAAAAATGTCTTCTCCGCTGAGCGCCAGTTTCACGCCGCCGTTCGGGGTGGGATTCAATTCCAGCCGCTCGGCAAGAAGCTCATTGCGTAAGAATGCTTCGTGCGCCGTGATAGCCTCCGCGATCCGCGGCGACGCGGAATAGCTGACAACGATGCGGTCGGAAATATCCAGGTTCAGAGCTTTTCGCTGATCTTGCAGCATGCGATTAAAATCCCGCGCAAGCCCTTCCCGCTGCAGTTCCGGCGTTAGCTTTGTGTCCAAAGCGAGGAACGTGCCTTGTTCCAGACTACATTTCAGATTTTCCGGACCTTCAAACAAAATGACGATTTCTTCGGGCGCAAGTTCGAACAATTGATCCGGTAGCTGTATCGAAAACGGGCCACCCTTCAAAACCTGGGCTGGGTCGGCGATTTCAAGAGCTTCTCCGATGGCCTTCAGATACCGTCCCGCGCGGGGGCCAATCTTTTTTGCGTCTGGCTTGAGGCGCACTTTCACCAGGCTCTTCTCGTCATCGATCAATACGAGCTGCTTCAGATTACCTTCTTCCAGAATCTGCGCGACATAGTCGGAGTTTTCCAATACTAGACGATCGGCTTGATCCTTGGGGCGAACGTACAACGTGCTCAACGGCTGGCGAATCTTGACTTTGCTCTGCGTGCGCAGGCTGAGCGCAAGATTTTTGATGCGGATCACGGCAGCAATACTGTTCTCGAGACCCTCATCGATCAAAGAACCGTTCACTTGCGGGTATGCCGTCAGGTGGACGGACTCGGGCGCCGATGTGTCCACGGAACGCACCAGGTTTTGGTAAATGTTCTCCGTCAAGAAAGGCAGAGCGGGCGCCATCACCCGAGTAACAGTCGTAAGCACTTCGTAGAGCGTTTGATAGGCGTCTGCCTCACTCTTCCAGAAGCGACGGCGCGAACGGCGCAAATACCAATTCGAGAACTCCTCGTCAAAAGCCTGAAAGGCTTCCACCAATTTGTACTGCTCGTAGTTTTGGAACGCGCTGTTTCCCTGCGCCACCAACCGCTGCAGCTTACTCAAAACCCATCGATCCAGTTCGTTGGTAATTGGAATCGCGGCACCGCCCGGCTTCCAATCGTCCGCGCCAGCGTACATCACGAAAAAGCTATGACAGTTCCAGAAAGTCAAAAGCTTGCGCCGGGCATCGCCATCAATCGTTTGTCCCACGTTCCCGGTGGGATGGAGATCCGGAAAGTTGAGATTCTGCGCGGTCTTCTGCTCGGTGTAGATGTAGCGCATCACTTCGGCGCCAAGCGCCTCCGCCGCTTCATCAAACGCAATGGAGTTGCCCTTGGACTTGTGCATCTCCTCGCCGCGCGCATCGCGAACGAGGGCGTGGCCCAAGAGCGATTTGAAGGGAGCACGACCGTCGATCATCGCGCTCATCGAAAGCATAGAATAAAACCAGTTGCGGAACTGCCCAGGAAAACTTTCGAGGACCAAGTCCGCCGGAAACCATTTCTCCCAATAAGCTCTGTCCGTCGAGTAGCGCATCGTGCTAAACGGCACGATTCCTGCGTCCAGCCACGGATTTCCAACGTCCTCGGTGCGCTGCGCCAAGCCGCCACACTTCTCGCACCGGATTTTGACGGCGTCGATGTAGGGCCGATGCGGCGAATTCCCTTCGAACACTTCCCAGCCTTCGACCGCCTTTTCTTTCAACTCTTCCCGGCTGCCGATCACAGTAAAGTGTTTGCAATCGCCGCATACCCAAATAGGCAGCGCAAGTCCCCAAAAGCGTTTCTTGGAGATCATCCAGTCGCTCATGTTGCGCAGCCAGTCCTGCTCGCGCGCTTCGCCATCCGGAGGAATCCATTTAATGGTCGGCACCACGCGTTGAATGCGATCGCGCCAATCCATCCGGATGAACCACTCGTCCACGGGGCGGAAAACCAGTTCTTCTTTGCAGCGCCAGCAATGCGGATACACGTGCGGATATTTTTCGCGCGCGACGAGCATGCCCGAAGCCTTTAGCGCGGCGATGATGTCGTCCGCAACTTCGTTCGCGTTGCGTTTCGTGAATTGGCCGAATCCATCGAGAAAAACAGAACTGTCGTCCAGCGGCGCGATGAACGGAATGCCGTTGTCTTTGCCTAGCTGCTGGTCTTCCGCACCGCAACCCGGCGCAATGTGGACAAGCCCCGTACCTTCCGCCTCGCTGATTTCTTTCCAGGCAATCACGCGATGAGCTTCCGCCGCACTTTTCCCGCCTCCGGTTTCGCCATACGGAAAAACGCCGCCCGGTGTTTTCTGAGCGGGAAGCTCGTCGAACGGACCTTGGTAAGTCAGGCCAACCAAATCCTTGCCCGGAAATTCTTCGACGACCTCAACACCGCCGCTGCCTTTTAGGATTGTCCGAATCGATGGCAGCTTATGCGTCTCGTGCTTCCCTTCCACCTGCAGGTCCTGCAAGCGATCGTGCTCGAAGTTCCCTTTCGCAACATAGTAGAACCAGTCGCCATGCTTGACCTTGAGATAAGTCATCTCAGGATTCACAGCCACAGCTACGTTTGAAGTCAGCGTCCACGGAGTCGTCGTCCAAATCAGCAGCGCAGTTCGCTCCTGCCCCTTGATCGGGAAACGCACAAAAACCGAAGTGTGGGTCGTGATACGGCGCCCCTCGGCGACTTCCATCTGCGAGAGGCCCGTTCCGCAGCGCCCACACCAGGGCATGACGTCGTGCCCCCGGTAAATAAATCCTTCCGTATGGCACTTCTTCAAGAAGGACCAGATGGTGTAATTATTCTCATCGGAAAATGTAAAGTAGCTCCCGCCATACTCAGCAGAACCCAACTTGCGGACAATCTCGCTAGCACGCGCCGTCTCCGTATGGCCGCTTGGCAACTTCGCGGTAACCACGCGATCTCCGTCAGCCAGCGCATCACGCAAAGCAATCAGTACTTTGGGATCGTCCCAATCGCACCAATAGCCCAAGCGGATGGATTGCTCCGTCTGCCTCGCGGCATAAGTCAAAACGCGTTCCTTGCATGCGCGCACGAAGTTCTCGATGCCAAAGTCGCGAATCTCGCGCTTGGTCTTCAGCCCAAGGCTCTTCTCGACCTCGACCTCGACCCACAGTCCCTGGCAATCGAATCCGTTCTGATACCGCAGCGCGCTTCCCCGCATCGCGTTGTAGCGATGGTACATGTCCTTCAGCGAACGCCCCCAAGCGTGATGCACGCCCATGGGATTATTCGCGGTGATCGGTCCATCCAGGAAAGACCAATGCGGGCCGTCGGCATTCTTCTCGCGAAGTTTCTGAAAAATCCGATTCTCCTCCCAGAAGCGCAAAATCTCTCGCTCCATCGTTGGAAAGTCGGGTACTCTTGGCACTGGTTTGTACATGCTCATGGGAATATCTTCCTAGATTATCACAGCCGCCAAGCACGCTCGCCCGGTTGCGCCCTCGATAGGCGTCCACTACACTCAAGTTTTACTTAGAACGCTCCGGAGATTGCTTGCGGACCATCCTTCGTTTTCTAATCTGGACACTTCTGATTGTTGCGATTGTTACTGGAGGGACAGCCTGGTGGTTCATCTACCGGCCACTTCCACAGCTTGACGGCTCAATCTCGCTCCCCGGTCTACAAAAAGAAGTCACCGTAGTGCGCGACAACTGGGGCGTCCCGCACATCCGCGCGGCTTCGCTGGTCGACGCGGTCGAGGCCCAGGGCTATGTGATGGCGCAGGATCGTCTCTGGCAACTCGATCTGATGCGCCGAGCCTCGCGCGGCCAACTTTCAGAAATTGTCGGTCCCCTCGCGCTCAAGTCCGACAAGCAGTTCCGTACGTTTGGCTTCTCCCGCGCAGCCGATCGCGATTTCGCGGCAATGGACAAAGATTCCCGAGCTCTAATGGAAGCATACGCCCGCGGTGTGAATGCTTTTATCCAGCAGCATCAAAACAACTTGCCTCTCGAATTTACTCTTCTCAAGTACAAACCCCATCCCTGGCTACCCACGGACTCGCTGGTCATCGCAGGCTACATGTATCAAACGCTGACGGACATCTGGGAGCGCGAGTTGGATCGTGCGAAAGTTCAGGAACGTGTGGGCGTGGATCGCTCGAAGGACCTCTTTGCAATCGACGCGCCGATGGATCACTTCGTCATCGGCGACCCCGATGTCCCCAATGACGGCTCGCAAGCCTCTCGCGTCGATCCCGACGATGATGACGATGACGACGATATGCCCACAGACTCCATTCTGAAAGCTGCAGCACCCACCGCGTCAGGCGCCCGCACGCCGGAAACTTTTGCGGATGTCACGTCCGCGCTCTGGCCTTCAATCGAAGGC
>Ga0210394_10002345_pt1 | contig 26186 bp, 22 predicted proteins | sample IncBWC12MmetaG_FD_160121 | JGI IMG/M metagenome (GOLD analysis project Ga0210394, IMG submission 160121) | Forest soil microbial communities from Barre Woods Harvard Forest LTER site, Petersham, Massachusetts, United States - Inc-BW-C-12-M | ecosystem: Environmental > Terrestrial > Soil >...
CGACCCAATCGAGCCAATCCTCGCGGGACATAGGAGTCGAATAATCGACGCTGCCGCCCCTGTAGAACGAATAGTAAGCGACGCCATCACGCCAACTCAGTGACGCTAAGCACGTGCTCGGCACTTCGCTGTGCAACGTCGCGCCTTTCGGCGCACGGTTCGCCACTTGCTCATTCACTTGCCGTTGCAAGTCTTTGTCGAATTGCTTGGCGAGCTTCCCTTGCTTGCCGAAAAAATTTTTCTCCGGGTGCGCCTCGTTATAAGCTCGCATCTTGTCCATGCGCGCGGCTTCAATCTGATTATGCAAGGCGAGGCGTTCCGCTGGCGTGCGGACGGGATCGCGCACGTAACGCGGCAGACTATCAATGCCGTCTGTGTGGCTCGCCATGGTCATCGTCTTTCCGGTTTCGGTCTTTTCGCTTTCACCTTCGCGGCTCGCTTGATGTGCCGAACGTTATAGGTTCGCTGCAAATACTCATGCCAAGGCTTTCGCTTTTTCGCGGGCATGTCAGTTGACCTTGACCGTTGCGACGACTTGACCGGGCGTCGCGCCTTGCGCTGGTCCGCTCGCGCGTTGCGCATGTGCATTGAATGCGGCGTTCGCCTTGCTCGGCTTGGCCGGTGCGCGGCCGTGCTGTGGCTCGGTTCGCGGCTTGCGGCTCGCGCCTTTCGGCGAGAGACGCGGCGGATTGTGTTTGTGGCTCATGGCTTCCATCCCTTCAAACACCGTTGATCGTCATTGTCGCCGTCGTGCGCGACGGCTTCGCGCAAAACTTTCGCGCCGTCTGATAGCATCGGCACCAAATAGATTTCGGCCGTCTTGCCGCCGCTCTCGTCCCGCATTTGCTGTTGCGAGCTTTCGAGTCGGTTCAACCGCCATGGTGCTTGATGTGCCATCGGTTACGCTTTCCAATGCGGCTTATCGCAAAGAGCTTCCGCCATGATCGCATTGCCGAGCGCACCGGACGCATCGTGCGGGACTGGTCCGCGCGAGCGCATTCCGGGCGTGACTTGCACGGGCGCGAATGTCTTGCGGCCCGGCTCTTTGCTCAGCGGGCTTGCCGGGTTTGCGTTCGGTGCCGTCGCGTTCGCGTGCTGCATTCCCTTTAGGGCTTGCTGCCGTTCGGTCATTCCGTTGTGAACGGAAACCGGGTGCAATCGCTTCGGTGCGCCGTCGCGCGCAATGTTGCCCTTCACGCCAACGTCGCCCGCTCGCGCATCTTGCGGACTGTGATGGATTGCAAGCGTGGCCTCGCCGGACTTGCTGAATGCGTTATGCTCGCCGCTTGCGCTGATTCCGATTTTGTTGCGTGCCATGGTATTTCCCCTTTTGTTCATGCTGGCGGCTGAAAATCGTGCCCCACAAATGGCCCGTGGTGCGTTATTTTCGGATGCCCGCTACCTCAGTGCCCCTCAGTAATTCGGATTCGGCCGCGTCGCGCCGATCTTGCTTCCGACGCTTGCGGCGATGGCCGCGCACTTCTCGGCACCTACGGCGCGAAGCAATGCGGCTTGACGAGTCAAATTCCAATTGCTCGCGTGAAATGGATTGTTCTTGTGATCCGCGCCGTTCGGCTTTTTGCCGTCATCCATCACGGGCGGCTTGCCGCGCGCAGTATCGTGAACCGACTTCAAGCCGTAGCTTTGCGCGATCTTGGTTGCTTCCGCGTAGCCGACTGATTTTAGAAGCCCGCCGCGTGCGGTCACGTTGCCATCGGCGAATGCACGATCAGCTAGTGACCGTTCAAACTTCGGCGGCAGTAAGTGCGGCTTGTGCTCGGCAATCCACTTCTTTGAATTCTCCGCGTCGAGGGTTTCGCCGGTCGCGGTCAAGATCACGACGCCCGCGACCATGCCGCACTTGTCCTGTAGAATGGCAATTGCGTCTTGCCGCTGCGCTTCGGTGCTACCTTGCGCCTTGAAGAATTCATCAAGGCCGGTCGGAATGTCGATTGCGATGGTCATCGGACTCGCTCCCATGTGTTGCGGACCCATTGCACGGCGTCGGCGACCAGCACGCGGCGCTTCGTGCCTTTGCGATAGCAGGGCAGATGATCTTGTTTGACCGCGTCGGCGATCACTTCCGGCCGAATGTCGAGGCATCCGGCGAGACGTGCCGGACTGAGTGCAATCGGAAAGATAGCGGTGCGACGCTCACGCATGGCGGCGGCTCCAAATGACCGGAAGTACAAAACGAATGTACTTCCGGTCAGATTTTGATTTTGAGTGAGAGCACGTCGGGCCGCGCGCACGCGCGGGGGAAGTGCAGTCGTCAGCGGCACCATGTCCGCCGAACCGGGGATCAATCGGGATCAACCCGGCACGATCAAGATAAGCTCACATTGCCGATTTGCGCAACCGGGGACTTCTCCGAATTGCACCAACGTCCAAAAGTGCGTCAAAACGCCTGTGGCGCAATAGTTTCTGGCCGCCGTGAGGACACGGCGGTTAGGCTGTACTCGATTTCCGCCGATCCTCTTTTCGCCGCTCGATGCCATCGACCCAAAGCCCGCGACGCCATGGCGTGCGCAAGCGCGTATGCGCGGCAGTGTTCGCCGCGTCGGAAAATTCGTCAGCAACCCGACCGCCGAGCTATAGCAACGCCTCGTCGATTTCGGACTGGATACTGATAGTGTCGTTAAGGGCAGCAACAATGTTGCTGTATTGTTGTAGTTCATCAAAGGTCAGCAATGGGGTGTTCCGGCCTTTTCGCTGCTTCAACCAAGTTTGGATAACTGGATAGCCGCCAATCGTGTAGTCCCAAACAGCCTTCGCTACTCCGTCAAAATATTGATCGGAATTAATGTACACCCGACCAACCTTCGGATCCTTTGCATTAGCTTTGAAATGAACGTTCTCAATTCTGTTGCTGCCAGCTATCGGGTATTTCGTGATGACGTGTCCCGCCTCACGAAGAAGATGCAAATTGACCAGCTTTAGCCCGAGAGCGGCGACCTTTTTGAATTTAACGGCATCCTCCGGCAAGGGAATGCGTGGAAAATCCCGTCTGAGAAAGTCTGCATATTGGCGACGAAAGCCGGGCGAGTAGAGAACGCCATATATGTAAGCGAAAATTTGCTCGGGCTTAGGACTGCTCCCGCCGAGCTTTTTCTTGAGAGCGGACACAAAGTCATCGGCAAGGTTAGGTTGCGGCCCACTCTGACCATGATTTAGCAATTCAGGCTCTTCGTTTGGATAAAGCCAAAGCGGCAATACGAAGGCCCCGCCTCGTCTAAAAAGATTCAATTCAACCGGACGATCTACGCAGAACACACCATCAAGCTCAGTCGTGCCCGTTGATTCTTGGTTCTTTGGAATGCAAAGGGCCACGTTCGGATGCAGTAGGTGACTGCTGACCCGTTCACGCCGATGAACCAGCACGTTTCTGTTGTATACACTGAACCTGTTATCAAATGGGCGATAGGTCACGCTAATGGTGGCAGCTTTGATATTGAGTTTGGGTAACTCCGCTTTCGCCCGAGAGTATGACCATTGAGATTGAGCGCACAAGGAGAACAGTTCACGAGCCTCTTGTTCGTTTGTCGTTGCAAGCAGCGCCTTGACTTTAGCAGCGGCCTCTGGAGCGGTGAATGAGATAGCGAACTCATCATGTTGCGTAGCGAATCCGGGTGCGGGATCGCCATTTTTTCCAAAGATTTCAGCGACACTCCAACCTTGCTGATAGGCTGCAAGTAATCCGGAATCCTGCTTCACGAATAGCCAAGGCGCTTTTGGGGGTGTGATTTCCTCCCAAGCAGTATTCGTTACATCGTGGTCCAATAGCCAACCGTACTTTTTATCACGCGTGCCCCAAAGGTCTGCACGGTAAACGCTAGTGGACGAATTTCGCGTGCTACGCTTTATAAGAAGAGCAATAGCCACGCCCTGCTGAATATCAAAGACGTTTTCATCTTTCTGACCTTTGGGAGCGCGTTCCTTCTTTTTGCTGTTCCCGTGCAAGTCAAGAAGATACATGTCATCGAAACTCGCCATTAGGCTGGCGCGCATGTCGAGAAATGTGGGATTGTCGAGATAGCTATGATTGGAAATGTACGCCAGTACGCCGTAGCCGGTTTGTTCGATACGCCACTGCGCAAAGCGAATGAATTTCACGTAATCGTCTGACAGCCACTTGGCTTGTCCGCGCTTCTTTAGCTCCGGACTTTTCTTGTAGGAATTTAACAAGCCCTTGATCCAGCCACCCTTGTTAGCCGAATGACCGGAATAGGGTGGATTCCCAATCACGACCATAATGGGGACGTTTTTCTTTATGTCCCCGGCAGCGGCTGCTTCATCTGCCAACCACTGAGTAAATAGCGGAAGGCCGGTCATTTCGTGTGCTTCTTCGAGCGTGTTTGTCAGAAACACTCGGAGACGTTCGTCAGCGCCGAAGTCATAGCCGCTTTCCTTTAACTGCAATCCAAGTTTCATGTGTGCGACTGCATAGGGAGCCATCAGAATCTCGAAGCCGTACACTCTAGGAAGCAAGTGATTTGCAACGTAGCTCGGCCACATGCCAGCGTTGCCCACGAAGCGGTCATGAATGCTAGCGATGATGGAGTGAAGGAAGGTGCCCGTCCCGCAAGCGGGATCGAGGATTTGCACGCGATGTGTCTCGTAAGGCTCTTCGCCTTTGCCGGAAATTTTTGGGCGCTTTAGTTTGACGAGACTCGAATCAGCAAGCCCATCTTTGAGCTTGAAATCCTGCTTCAATAGAAGGTCTACGGAGCGAACGATATAATCGACAACCGGTTCAGGCGTGTAATAGACGCCGCGCAGCTCGCGGAGCTTTGGATCGTAAGCAGCAAGGAAGGTTTCGTAGAAATGGACAACGGGGTCTAGCTGGCGGGTAGCATGGCCGAAGTCGGCCAAAATTGCAGTCATATCAGCCTTTGCCAACAACTCGGTCAAATCATCGACGGCCCATGAGATACGCTCGTCAAGATCAGCGCCTGCGATGTTATTGAAGAGACGGCGCAGAAATGGGTTGGTCTTTGGCAACTCAGCGCCCGCATGTTCGCGGCGGAATCCTGCGCCGACATGATTGCAGCGTGCCGCGAACAGTCCATAGGCAATCGTCTGCGCATACATGTCTGCAAATTGGTCAACCGAAAGATCGCTAATCAGAATCTTTTGAAACGCGGCATATTGGGCGTGCAGGTCGCCGGTCTTTCCCTCTGTGGCAAAGACCTGCCGTATAAGATCATGGAGCAGCCGAGCAATGCGCGCCATTCGCTCAGCCAGATCACGCGGGCTGGCGATGCTCGGGACTTCTGAATCAAAGAATGCCTGAAATAGCGTGCCTAGTTTCGCTTCGCCGTCAGGCTCGCTTCGGATGACGCCGTTCTTTTGCCATTTGCCTAGCGTAGCGGTTTGGATTAGTTCGCCGTTTCGATACAGTCGAAACTCTAAGTAGTCCGTGAGAATCAAGTTGCGCAGGCTATTTCGGTAACGCTTGAGTTGCTCAGTTTCTTCCGCCCGATCTAAATCAACGCCAACATCTTTGGCTTCGATGTAGCCGAGGGGCACGCTCTTTTGGGTGACGATGAAGTCAGGTGATCCGCACGCTATCCGCTGCGGCTCGTTAGTCGCGGTGACCTTCTCACGAAGGGCCTCAACGAGGCGCTTGAGAGCAGGGCGGTGCGTGTGCTCGGTAGCATTGCCTTGCTTTAAAGCCGCTTGAATTTCCTTGATGTAACTGCCAATTGGCGAAGCCATGTCAGCTGTTCCCCGTTCCGCCCACTTTGTCATATCGAAGCCCTAAATCGAAGAGCCTCCGTCGATGCGAATGCGCGGCTTATCAAAAGGGGCAAGCGCCACAATCACGGGCAAAGAAGTAGTCTAAGCTAGTCTCTTTCACGGCACGGTTTATTTCCGCGACGTTTCGTTCAACGATCATTCCGTCCGAGGCAGAGTTTACGAGCGCGAGGCATGGCGTGAGGGGAATAATGCCATGAGACGGCACGTCGGGGACAATGAACTCGCCCGATTGCGCTGTGATAACTCCCCATCTTGTCACAGTGGTAGCTAAAGTGCGCGCATAGTCGTCTATACGCATTCGTAGCTGTATTCCGTTGAGTTGGCGGGCGGGCAGCTTTCCGTTCTTCCGTGCGAAGATGTAGCCGTTCTTTTCGAGGTTTTCTTCTTGTTCCTTTGTAAGCTCGTTGCCGACTATTCCATTCAGTTGAATTTCCTGAGTCTCTAGCTCTCTGTACCGGGCTCGCATGTACCAAAGAGCATATGCCCTATCGATAGCAACCTTGGACTCAGACGACAGACTTTGAGTCTTTCCTTCGACTATCAGATCGACTATGCGCTGAAAGTCGTCCTCGATACGTTTCATGTATCTCGTCTCGGTCCCCTCGTCCCACGCGCGTCTGCCGCAAAAAATGGGATTGTTCGGTTTGATGCGAATAACTTCAGCGCGGTGCAGCCTGTGTACTGACACACAACCACCCTGATCCGTAAACCGCTCAATACTTCTGGAGGGAAAAACGTGCTGATTGAGTGTCAGACTGTTTGGATTTTTTGGCCGCGTCCTTTCAGCCTTCACTCTCTTGCGATGCTCATGAGGTTTGAGGGGTTCGGAAGCCGCCGCGAGCGTCTTGGCCATAACGGCGGCCGCAACATGCCCTCCCTGATTAGGCGGGCGCGCGGGGTTGGCAGCACTGAATATTTTGATGACCGGCATAGCGGCTACTTTCATCGCGGCGTGAAGTTACCGCAGAGGGCTGTTCGATGTGCAATCAATGTGTCCGTGATATGTGCTCGCTTCGGTGGATAATCGGCCATTTGACAGCTAGTCGGCTGCCACTAAACGCTGTCGCTAATGTCGCTAAAATATGGCCTAAGTGTTTGATTTTGTTAAGTGGTGGGCCCGGGAGTTGTCCCACACATCGGCAAAATCAATACCTTGCGGAAAGGTGAGGGTAAATAAGAACCTTTGCGCGCCAAAGAGTATTTTCCTCGTCGCCCTCACCAAAAAATGGTGGGGCAATGCAGGTTCGCTAGCGGATTGAACGGCGGCCTGTGCGCGACTACGAAGCCTGAGTAGGCGAGACCTGCTCGTGAGATTCAATCTTAATCGAAGCCGAGTCTATTCGCATCGCTCGCAGGAGTGCGCGTATCGGCGCCATCAACTCACCGCGATCCATCTCTTCTCGGAATGCCAACGCCCGCCGAAGAGTACCTGGCCGCACCCGGGCTGTTCCCAGCACCCGATGCATTGGCTCTTGCTCCCATAGGACTACATCACCAGTCCCTATGTTGAAATGCATCCACATTGGCGCATCTAGCGGACCAACCGCGAGTTCGAGTTCGGGAATGGAGCCACTACGTAACCCATCATCTACTCGCTCGAAGCAAAGCCAATTTACCAAGCGCCGTTTTTGCTTGTGTAATGCAGAATCCTTAACTCCGAACGCAAGCGGAGCTGACCTATTCACGAGGTATGCAACGTCCCTGAAGCGCCTCAGATAAGAGCCGCGATCGAGATTGCCGAGACGTGCGGCTTGTACTGCAGCAGTCAGCGAGATCGCGGCATTGTCCGCACAATGGTCCATCTTACCGATTTCATCAAAGCCGGACGGGATATTTTTGTGGTCTTGAACTACTGAAAACTCTGCCAGACCTTGTTCAGGATGAAAAACTTCATGCAGCGCGTAGGAGACGTAGGCCACTTCCAGGAACGTGCGAATAAGAGCTGGCTCGATATCCGAACCGAACACTTCGAACATGGCTGAACGAAGCAGGTAAAACCCGGCGGTGAAAAACACGAATTCGTCCGTAACAGGATCGATATAAAAAGCGGCCTCGGAATCGTCGTCAGAGAAGCGGAGGCCTGCCAGTTGCCTCCGAATGGCACGGAACAACGGCTTCCAACGAGTTCCCAACGATTTCTCGATCGCTCCTTCCAACGCCAAGGCTTCCGCAAAGAACGCGCGGACGGTTGTTTCGGGACCTGGAAACGCAGGCATTAGCCCCCGCTTTGGTGTTAACGTTTAATAACCCCAATGATGACATTTTTTCAGATTGGTGCCTCGTGGTCAACCCCGGGGATGCCTGTAGGCTAACTTTCGGAACCTTTATTAACCCCCACGGTCTCCTATAGTGCTACTATACGGTTCACAAGTCCGATTCAGGGGTGTAAGGAAACCCCAGGGCGGACGGTGCCGCCGACTGGGAGCTGATTATGGGAGCAAATTTGCAAACGACCACACGTGCAACAGATTTGGAGACGACTACACGTTCGACGGATGTCTCAGAGACTGGAACCAGTATTCTCCCCGAAGAGGAATCTCGTCCTAAGATCGACCGTCGAGCTTGGACATTAAAGGGCATACGCTCTGAGACTGTGATGCAGTCCCGAAAGGCTGCGCAAACCCAGGGTATGCTCCTTAGTCTGTGGGTGGAAAAACAGTTACGGCAAGCTGCGGAGCGAGAACTCAAGGGCGATGCAGGCAAATCGCTCGCCGCCGATATTATGTGTACGAAGATCGAAAATGTTGAGAGTGCTCTAAAGGGCTACTTGCAGGATCAAGAAGAACGCATTGCGGAGTTACAAAAAGCGGTACGGAATTTAACCGACATCATTGTGCCCCCACTGCTGAAAGCGCTAAGCAGCGACCGATCTAGAAAAAGGGCCTAAATTCCGGACGCGTCTACTCGTCATAGCTGAGGGCGGCGGTGAGAATGCCGCCGATAGCGTTACCACTTCCCGGCGGCCGCCGCGAAAGGCGCATAACACCGCTAGAATGGAATCGGTAATCGAGAGGCTGGGGAACCGGGGGTCGCGAGTGCAAATCTCGTCGCTCCGACCAAAAACCCTCAGAAAAACCAAGCCTGATCGCCGACTCGGATCTGCCAGCAGACCACCCGTTTGCAAATTTGTGTGCCTGCCGTTCACGGTCATCGATCGCCTTCCAGAAGCCGAACGCCCCGTCGGCAACGGCTAGCCGCATGACCTCTCCGATTTGAAGTCGGTGAGGTGCCGGCCGTTCTAACTCATCGCGAAAAGGAATCAGGCAATTATCACCTTGACTCAGCACGGTCGCCAACATATATATGTTTTGAAGGCGATAGGCGCTGAAGCCAAAGGAACGGTTGTAGGGGCATGGGTGAGATCACTTATCAAGGCGAACCGCCATTTCATCTGCCCACGACGCGACCCGCGACAGTGCGCGGTGACAGTGGAACCGTAGAGGTGACTGTTTTCGTAAGCGTTGAAGGTAAAGGGCCGAGCGACGTTCCAATTCGGCTTGGCATGCCCGCAGATGAAGCGCGCCGACTGATAACCGATCTTCGGCGTGCGGTTGTTGAAGCTCAGAAACGGAATCGTTAGTCATGACGAACGAACTCTCCAATCCAGTGTTCAAAGACGAAGCGAAGGCTCGTAAGTGGCTGGAACGCCACCTGTGGCCCGATGGTCCGGTTTGCGGTCACTGCGGCAGCGTGAACGACGCCACGCCGCTTGAGACGCGCCCTGGTCTCTACCAGTGCAACGCCACGGAGTGCCGCAGCCAGTTCACGGTCACGGTGGGCACGTTATTCGAGCGCAGCCACATTCCGTTGACCAAATGGCTGATGGCGGCGTTCCTGATCTGCGCCAGCAAGAAGGGTATGAGTGCCCTTCAACTCAGCCGCATGTTGGGCGTGAGCTACAAATCCACATGGTTCATGATGCACCGCATCCGCGAGGCAATGCGCGATGGTCAGCTCGGCCCGATTGGCGGCGAGAACAAGGTTGTCGAGGCGGACGAAACCGTGGTCGGCGGGAAGGCCAAGAACCGCGCCTATAAACCGGAGCCGAAGAAACACCTTGTCATGTCGCTGGTCGAGCGCGACGGCGAAGTCCGCTCATTCCACATCAAGGATGCAACCGCTAAAACGTTAGCGACCACCACCCGCAAAGTCGCAAACCGCAAGTCCTATCTGATGACGGACGAAAACGCGGCCTATACAAAGCTTGGCAGGGAGTATTCAGGCCACGGCACCGTCAACCACTCCGCGAACGAATACGCGAGGCTCGGCAATTTCATCCACACCAACACGGTCGAGGGATATTTTTCGATCTTCAAACGCGGCGTGACCGGCGTCTATCACCACATCAGCGAACAGCACCTTGACCGCTATCTCGCCGAATTCGATTTCCGCTACAACAACCGCGTCAGGCTCGGTGTGAGCGATCCCGCGCGTTCCAAAAAATTACTCAAGGGCATCGTCGGCAAGCGCCTGACCTATCGACGGCCTGACAAAGCCGCGCACGCCTAGCCAGAACGCGAGAAAGTTCTTGCGCTGGCGCAACAAACAGCACAACAACTGATTATTGGTCGTCCGTCGCGTCGTCCGGGCCGATTCGATACGGCTCTTGCTGGGCGAGATAGCTGTCAATTTTCTGTGGAGTTGGAGCGGGAGCTACCCGGTTTCCTTGCCGCATAGCCTTTTCCTCCTCAGCCGAAAATACATTCGGTCCTGGCATAGGACGGTCACCTGGATTGCTGCTGCTCGCCATGATCTTGTCTCCGCATCTCCGGGGCAATAGCCTCACCGTTGGGGTGGGCCGATGCCGGACATTGATGTTAAAGCGTATATCGATCAGCTACGTAGGACGTTGCCCTACGTGCCGCCGCTGCCTGTCGAAGCAATCAAGGCGCTCCACCGGAAACGAGACTTCGGCGGCATCGTGCGGCTTATCCGAAGCACCATGAATGTCGGAGTGAACTTACGGCTCCACTGGACCAGCGACGCGCCTAAAGGATCGGAAAACGCCAGGGCATGGATCATGCTGCCCGAGAAAATGCCGCACTACGGGACTTCGGCGTTCAAGAAACTACAGCTCGATATTTTCATCTTGAAGTCTACTCGTGACAAAAGCACATACGACGAATTTGCAATCACCGTCGCGCACGAACTCTCGCACGTCGTATTGGAATCCATTGAGCATCCTCTGAGAAACGAAGAAAAGGCCGTCGACCTGACGGCAATGATCTTGGGTTTTAGCTATCTTTATCGGAGCGCAGCTCACACCGTCCGAACCGTCGGCTACAATCAATTTCAGCATCATCAACTTGGATATCTCAGCGAAAAGGAAATGGATGTCGCGGCAAAGATTCTTGTCCCCTCGCGCCTGCGCGCGAGGCGCGCATTACTAAAGTACGCGGTGCCTCTCGTCATTCTAGGAATTTACGTGGCGATCTATGCCGGAATCTTTGTGTCGGCTCAATGGAATAAATATCAGATCGCGGCGGCAGAGCAGAGCGAATTGGTTGTTCGACTTCCGCTGAGAATCAACGACTACGTAAGCCTAGTCGGCGCGTACAACGGGCTTGCCTCCTTAACCCGCGTTTTCCAGTTAGCGATGCGCCCTGACGATTTGCCGAGATTTGAAGCCAGCGTTCGCCGCAATGTGTGTGCCGCGAAAAAGACAAATATCGCCAAAGGAATTTCGTACATCAGTGAATATCGGATCGGCTCCGGTGAGATTGTGGACCGAATTGACGTTTCCTCATGCCCCTAGCGTTTTGCCTCCTTTCCTCTTCCTAGGACTCTTCGCCTTCTTACCGCTAGGCTTGGCCTTCCGGTGCTGCGGCCCCGCCTTGGCAATATCGCGGATGAATCGCTCGAAGCGCGGCCATGCGTCCGGCATCAGCTCAATGTTTTTCGGTTTGGAAAGTTTCGGGTTCATAAGGCCAGCATAGCACGACGAATCACTGATGCGCGATGACCTTTTAGACGCTCAAGCGTCAGTGGATTGGGCCAAAGCCCAAATCCCATTTATGGAAAAGCGATTCAAAACCTGGGAGCGGTCGCGCCCATATGCAGTCGTCACCGAGCAGGATTTGGATACGGGGGATAGCGTGGTCATAGTTCAGCGGACACGGCCTGCCGATCTCAGCTTCAATGTCGAAGCGGGAATCATCATCCACGCAATCCGCAGCGGTCTCGATCTTTTGGCAGCCGCCCTTGCGCGTCGCAAAGGCGTAATACCCAATCGAGACACTCATTTCCCTATCTTCCAGACCATCGTCGGATTTAACGATGTTGCCCGTGGGATTGATGGCGCTAAATGCAAAGCGTGGCTTATCGAAAGTGACCGGCTCGCAATCAAAGCACTGCGGCCATACGGCGGAGGGGACGAATTTTTGTACCCCTTCCATCACCTCGACACTGTGAGGAAGCACGAGCGGCTGGTGTCGATTGTACCCACGATCCGAAATTTCGTTGTGTCCGAATGGGGCGCAAGGCCAACCCTCGGCAACCTCACGTGGGAGGGCTCGCATGATAAAGCCGTGCTCTTTCGCGTCCCAGCCAAAATTAGGCTGCGAATAACGGAAAGCAATCCCAGCCTCTCCTACGCGATAGCGTTCAGCGATGTTGTCGAACAAACCCTCGCCGATAAAAAGCCAGTCTTTGGAAGCCTGCGCGGCTACGCTGCCCGCACCACCGAGATCATCGACATGTTCGATAAGTAAGGCGTCGGCCCTGTCACGTGGGCTGGTTGTACGGTGGGCCATTTGCTGAGTCAAAGTGATAATTGCCAGGAATCACACGCAGTACTCGCCAATCGCGAGCGCTGATCGTGTTCGTTCAAGTTTGCGCCGGGCACTTTCGGTTTCCGTCCTCATGTCCGGAGCTGCCAGCACGAGATTGCGCAAAAGCTCAGGAGATAAGCATGGCAGATAACTTCACTATTCCCGCGTTCGAAAAGGTTCACACCCCCAAGGAGACCGCTGTTCGGCTCAAGGTGAGCGAAAGTTTTCTGGCGAAAAAGCGGGTGACCGGCGGGGGTCCGAAATTCATCAAGGTGGGCCGAGTCGTCCGGTACCCGGAGTCGGCGATCAACGAATACTTGTCGGCACGGCTGCGCACCTCGACCTCCGATGCCGGGGACGCATGCAGTGCACCCGCTGACGAGCCGCGCAAAGTCGGGGCGCAGGAGCGTCCTAAGTCCACGTAGCGGGGCCATTCCAAGCTTCGCCGCCGTTCAACGGCTAGCAATGTAGCCTCGGAATAATCGTCCATCTCTATACATTATTATACGCCATTATGACATGTAGTTACTAAGATTAGGAACGTTATCTAACGTATACGACCTTTATATACTAGTAACACTATCCCAAAGTACTACATAATACATGCCGGTCCATCCCAAGGAATGTCAGTCCAACGCGCAGGTGATCCCAATGCCCGAAAACGTGACTCTCGAACCCTCCTTTACCGACGCCATTGCAGCTATCGAGAAGGCAGAGGATTTGTCGCCGTCGAAGCGGACGCAATGGTGTTGCTCGCTTCGCAGCATCGCCAAGGCCCTCGATCGACCCCTCCAAAGCATCGCGGCGCGCTGGGGGGCCGTAGCATTGCAGGTGAACCAGCTCCATCACGCCAATAGCGGCGTGACCTGGAAGACGTTGGCCAACTACAAGGCGAACGCGAAGGCCGCCCTGTTCTGGTATCGCAATGAGCAAGGACTGCCGCTTCGCGGGACCCCGCTGCACCCCGAGTGGAAGAAGCGGCGTCGGCGCCTCAAGGACCGCTCCCGGCTGGCGAAACTCTCGGGTCTGATCCGTTACTGCAGTCTCAAAGGGATTGCACCGTCCGCAGTCAACGAGTCAGTTCTCGACGACTATATGGCCTACAGAAAAGAGACCACCGCGCTTGCCGTCGACACCAAGGCACGGCGGGCGATAGCGCGGGCGTGGAATGCGAGTGCGACGATCGAAGGCTGGCCGCAACAACAGCTGTTCGAACCTCCGCTGAAAGCAAAAGAGGGACCACGCTGGGAGAACTTTTCGCAGCAGTTGCAAAATGAAGTCGCCTCTCACTTGAAGTTCTTGGCCACGCACCGGCGCAGCCATAGCGGCAAGCACTTACGGCCCTGCAAGGCCTCGACTCTGCGGACGCGCCGGACCGACCTCATCTCATTTGCCAAGAAGGCGGTCAGGCTTGGTATTCCGATCGATGATCTTTCCTCGTTATCAGTCCTGCTCGCTTCGGAACTCGTCGAGAGGATCATCGACAAGGAATGGGAACAGAACGGAGATGAACCAAAAACATCCACCATCGATCTCGCCAAGAAGCTTGTTGCAGTGGCGCGATCGGCCGGTTGCCTGACGCCGGAGCAGCTTACAAAACTCGATGATCTCCGCGCCAATCTCGAGCAATATCGAAAGGAGGGCATGACTCAGAAGAACCTCAAGTTGATCCGCCAGGTTCTGAACAGTGAGGTGTGGGCCAGGGTCATCAATTGCCCGGACGAGCTCATGCGCCGGGCCCGTTCCTTGAAAGACCAGGCGCCGGTAAAGGCGGCGGTAATCGCTCAGATCGCAGTCGCCGTTGCCATCCTTACGGTGGCGCCAGTGCGAGCTTCAAATCTCGCCGCCATCCGGCTCGGCGAAAATCTCATCAAGCCGGGCGGGCCTGATACGCCTTACCTGCTGGTATTTCCCGACTACGACGTGAAGAACCGGGTCGATTTGACGTTTGAATTGGACGAGTACGTGACCGCTGTCATCGACGAATACATCCACGACTTTCGTCCGGCCATTATGCGCGGCTCCAACCAGGACTGGCTATTCCCGGGCACGGATGGTGGATCAAAAAATGCGCATTTGTTCGGTATCCAGATCACCGGGCGCATTCAAAAGGTGACCGGGTTGCGCATCACGTTACACCAATATCGCCATGCCGCAGCCGCGGTCTACCTGAAGCATCATCCCGGCGACTACGAGACACCTCGGCGCTTCCTGGGTCATCGCAATATCAGGACCACGGTGAAGTTCTATTGCGGCCTGGAGACCAATCAAGCGACCCGGATGTTAGGCGATGTGGTGCGGCAGCATCGTAAGATCGAAACCGACCCCGACGAGACTGGTGATAGGCCGTGAAGGAGAAGCCAAAAACGTCGATCCCCGAGCAGGGCGTACGCTCACTACCCATCGGGCGCTGGCCAGCAGCCGTCAGGACGGCTTGGCAAGAGGCCTGTCGCCCCAGCGTGCGCCTCAAACGTGGTGGAGCCGCCAGTCATTTGAAGCCAGTGGTGCAATACGATCTCGCAAAGCGCTGCGGCCTCTTCTTCGACTCGTTATTGAGGTCAGGCCGGCTCGACATGAATGCAACTGCGGGGATGCAGGTTACGCCGGGCAATGTGGAAGCCTATGTGGCCGAACTGAAAAGTCGGGTCAGTTCGGTCACTGTCTACGGCTCGATCCAAAAACTAAGGCGATTCATCCAGCTGATTACGCCCGATCGCGATCTCGGTTGGCTCGTTGCCATTGAGCGTCAGCTCTTCTCAGAAATGCGGCCGCGCTCGAAATGGGACCGTGTCGTGTACACCGACGTTTTGGTGGATGCCGGATTGACACTCATGGCCGAAGCCGAAATTGCAAAGCGACCCAAACTCACGCGAGCGAGAATGTTTCGCAATGGCCTTATGATTGCGCTTCTCGCTTACTGTCCCATCCGCCTGAAGAATTACGCAGCCCTGGAAATAGGACGCAGCTTTGTGAACGTCGATGGTACATGGTGGATTGTGCTTACCGCTGCCGAAACGAAAGAAAAGAGAGAGGACGAGCGGTCGGTGCCGGTGGAGCTCACAAGCGCAATCGAACGCTACCTAAAGATCTACCGGCCCATTCTGACGAGAGGCAAAACCGAAAGCGATGCACTCTGGATGGCCTGGGATGGTAAACCGATGAGTTGCGCGTCCGTAGCGGAAACGATTACGGAGACGACAAGAATGACTGTAGGCGTCAGCGTCAGTCCGCATCTTTTCCGAACGGCTGGAGTAACTACGCTGGCGACTCGCGCTGGCGATAAACCTCACGCCGGAGGCGCCCTTCTGCACCATCGCCCAGGCCCGGTGACCCAGGAGAACTATAATCGAGCGTCATGCATAAGTGCAGGAAAATCCAATGCTGCCGTCACTCAGTCGTATCGGCGCAAGATGTAGCCTGCTTTTTCGAAGCAGGCCGACACCTACGCTGTTGTACTTTATTCTGGAGAAATCAGTACGATAATCCAGCTAAGACCATGGCAAAGCAACAGACTCCGGCCGAAGCCGTCGACTACATGCGTACGTCCTCGGCCACAAATATGGGTTATGGAAAGGACAGCGAGGCACGGCAAAGGAAGGCCATCGAGGATTACGCCAAGGCAACCGGAACAGCGATCGTTGATTGGTTCCATGACGCGGCAGTGAGTGGTGCCGATCCGATCGAGGCCCGACCCGGCTTCGCTACCCTGCTTGTCCGCCTGGAATGGGCGCATCTTGTCGTTAAAAGCGCGAACGCGTAATTCGCATTATGGAACTGATTACTGACAATTTTAGCGGTCGCCTTCACCACCCGGAAACCAACACACGGTTTCGCCGCTATTTGGCGTTTACGACTGCAGCCGGTTTCGGCCGCGCCGTTAACATTTCAGGTGCAGCGATTTCGACCTGCGTTGCGTGCATGTGCGATCACCAGATCGCATCTAAATAAAATTGTTTGCAACCCACGGCGCAACGCCGGTTGTGTCGCGTCTCCTATCGACGCGCCTCGACAGCAGCTTGGACGCGGCGTTGGAGGCATAACGACCGTAGCGACTTGCTAGGAAATTCGTCTTTTCTAGCAAGTTTCCGCTGAACGTCGGGCAACCTCCGACCAAGCGGTTATGAGCGCGCTACCTCCCGAAAAAGTCAGCAATTACCGGCATTTTCGCGCAGGTTCGATGAAGTATGTTCGCGTTTGGTTGCGGCGTTTTATTGGTCATCTATTGGTTGGGCGCCGTTAGCGCGTTCCAGGCCGCCAGAGAGTCCATGTAGTCTCTCCAGTGCACGATCTTTCTGTTGTCAATCGTGATGACGGAGAGGAGCCTGTTGTCGTATGGAACGCCTGTCGCGAGAATCGTACCGTGCACTTCGCATTCGAGGATAACAACACGGTTCTCTTGAGCGTGGTGCACGACAAGCCTATCAGCGGAGTGCAGCCTGATATTGTTGCCATACCCGGAATACTGAGCCATCAAATTGGCCCGTCCTCGAATCGTCCGAGGCCAACCGGGAAAGTCGTAGAGAAACTCAAAAAAAACGTCATCGGCGATCGTGTCGAAATAATGCTTGCCATCAACGAGGCCGCTTAGTCCCATTTGCACTATTTCAAATATGGCCGCAGAGCTTCAAATGCTGCGTATTTGGTTGTTGGCATGGAGCGCTCTGAGAGATGCATACTGTCGGTGCGCGCACCCTAGCTGACGTTGGCGCCAAGATGAATAAGTTCGGTTGCAGTAATTGAGCGGACGAGGACGGCGTCCTCAGCGCTGCATCCGCATCATCTGATCCATAGGCATCATGTTGTGGTTCATATGTGCCATGATCCAAAGCGAACCGGCGAGCAGCAGCAGAACGATGAGCACGCCGAAGGCAAGCGCCATGACGTTGTTTACGTTGTCTGGGCCGGTCGTGATGTTGAGGAAGAAGACGAGATGAACGCCCATCTGCGCGATGGCGAGAACGACCAGCGCGACGGGGATGCTCGGACCCCAGACAAGCGTGGTTCCCGAGATGAAGAAAGACACGATAGTGAGCAGCGTCGCTAGCCCGAGCCCTACCAGGTAGCTTAGGAAAGCCTCGGCAGGCTGGTGTTCGTCGTAGCGCTCGTAGCCCGGCGCGGTGTCTGCGTAATGCGAATCGCCTTCCTGTTCGGAATAGCTCATTGCCCGGCTCCCATTAAATATACCACGGTGAATATCGCGACCCAAATGATATCTAGGGTGTGCCAGAACAGGCCGAAGCAGAGGACGCGCCTGAGAATGTCGGCCCGGTAGCCCTTGGCGAACACCTGCGCCATCATCGTCAGCAACCACAGCAGGCCGGCGGTCACGTGCAGACCATGGCACCCGACCAGCGCAAAGAAGGCCGAGAGGAACGCGCTTCGCGTTGGGCCCGCCCCTTGCGCGACCATGCCCACGAACTCGTGGACCTCGATGAAAAGAAACGCCGCTCCCAGGATGCAGGTTGCCGCCATCGCGCCGTAGAACAATGAGCCGCGATTCATCCGCGCGCCGATGCTTGCGAGGCCGCAGGTGAAGCTTGAGAGGAGGAGGCAGGCGGTCTCGATACCGACGTTGTGCAGGTTGAACAGCTCGCGTCCGCTCGGCCCGCCCGCCGTCGCCCCGACCAGCACCGCGTATGTAGCGAAGAAGGCGGAGAACATGATGATGTCGCTGAGCAGGAAGATCCAGAAGCCGTAGCCAACGATGATGCGCTTCGACAGCAGCCCACCGACGGCCTCCTGTGGCGGGTACCGACGATCCCAGGACTCCCGGTCGTGCCCAATACGATCAAAGTTGCCGCGGCCGGCGGCCGCTTCGAAGGCGCTCATGGCGTCGCCTCCATGTGAGCAAGCGCCTCGCTGCGCGCACTTCGGTTGGCCCGATCGATGCGCGCGACCACGTCAGCCGGAATGATGTACTCGACCCTGTCCCGCCAGGCGAAGACGACGAAGGTCGCGTAGGCGCCGAAAGCGGCCAAGGCGACCAGCCACCAGATGTGCCAGACCAGCGCGAATCCCATGAAGGTGGCGAAGAAGGCACAGATGAAACCTGTTGGGCTATTCCTCGGCATCTCGATGTCGGTATAGCCGGGCGCCTCGCTGAGCTTCCCCTGCTGGCGCGCCCGTTGCTTGATGGCCCAGTAAGCGTCCCGACCTTCGACGCGCGGCAGCACCGCGAAGTTGAAGGCTGGCGGCGGGGACGGTGTCGCCCATTCGAGGGAGCGTCCGTTCCAGGGATCGCCAGTGAGGTCGCGGAGCTCCTCACGCCTGCGAATGCTGACGGCGAGCTGCGCGACCTGCAAGATTATTCCGGCCAGGATGATGGCGGCGCCGCCGGCCGCGATCAGCAGCCATGGGCGCCAGGCGGCAACATCGTAGTGCTGCATGCGGCGCGTCATGCCCATGAGGCCGACGACATAGAGCGGCATGAACGCGACGTAGAAGCCAATGATCCAGCACCAGAACGCGGCCTTGCCGAGCCCTTCGTGCAGCCGGAAGCCGAACGCCTTTGGGAACCAGAAGGTGTAGCCGGCGAACGCGCCAAACAGCACCCCGCCGATGATGACGTTGTGGAAGTGGGCCACTTGGAAGAGGCTCTCGTGCAGCACAAAATCCGCGGGCGGCACGGCCAGCAGAACGCCGGTCACTCCGCCGATCACGAACGTGACCATAAAGCCGATCGACCACAATATTGGCGTGGAATAGACGATCCGGCCGCCATACATCGTGAACAGCCAGTTGAAGACCTTGACCCCCGTGGGCACCGCGATGATTGCCGAAGTGATGCCGAAGATGGCGTTAACGTCGGCGCCGGCGCCCATGGTGAAGAAGTGGTGCAACCACACCGTGAACGAGAGGATGCAGATGGCCATCGTCGCCATGACCATCGAGCGGTAGCCGAACAGCGGCTTCCCAGACAACGTCGAGACCACTTCCGAGAATACGCCGAAGGCGGGCAGGATCAGTATGTAAACCTCCGGATGTCCCCATGCCCAGATCAGGTTCATGAACATCATCACGTTGCCGCCGCCGTCGTTGGTGAAAAAGTGGAAGCCGAGGTAACGGTCCAGCAGCAGCATTGCCAGCGTCGCCGTGAGGATGGGGAAGGCGGCGACAATCATCAGGTTGGCGGCGAGCGTGGTCCAGCAGAATATCGGCATGCGCATGTAGGTCATGCCGGGCGCATGAATCTTCAGGACCGTCGTGACGAAGTTGACCCCAGTCAACACGGTCCCCACGCCCGAGATCTGGAGCGACCAAAGATAATAGTCGACGCCGACCCCGGGCGAGTAGGTGATTTCGGACAGCGGAGGAAACGGTAGCCATCCCGTGCGTGCGAACTCGCCCACGACCAGCGAAATATTGACCAGAAGCGCGCCGGTGGCGGTGAGCCACAAGCTGACTGAGTTCAGCGTTGGGAACGCCACGTCGCGGACGCCGAGTTGCAGCGGCATGACAAAGTTCATCAGTCCGATCACGAATGGCATCGCGACGAAGAAAATCATCAGCGTGCCGTGGGCCGAGAAGATCTGGTCGTAGTGCTCGGGCGGCAGATAGCCGTCGGAGTGGAACGCCAGCGCCTGTTGCGACCGCATCATGATCGCGTCCGAAAAACCGCGCAGCAACATCACCATGGCGAGCAGGATGTACATGATCCCGATCCGCTTGTGGTCGACGCTGGTGATCCACTCCTGCCAGAGGTAGGGGAGCCATCCCTTGAATGTGATCCAGGCGAGGACGCCGATGATCACCACGCCGACCAACGCCGCTGCGAACAACGGGATCGGCTGGTCGAATGGAATGGCCGCCCAGGTCAGCTTGCCCAACATTCTACTGCTCCGTCCGCTGCGTGGCGTTGTTGACTGTGGTGAACTTGGTGGGAGCTACGCAATGAGCCATTGCGAAAAGGGAAGATTCACTCAGGTCCGGCAGGCTGGCTTGCGGGCCAGGTCCGGGCGGCAGTTGTTGCGTGACGATCTTCTGGAACAGCTCAGGCTCGACCGCACCGAATGTGAACGGACTTATGTTCAGGCTTTGCTTGGCCAAGGCAGTGTAGCTTCCGGCGTCGAGGGTTGGGCCTGAGTTGCGCGTGACACCAATCCAAGCGGCAAACCGCTCCGCCGACACCGCCTGCACGTCGAAATGCATGTTCGAAAAACCGTCGCCACTGAAGTGGCTCGAAAGGCCGAGGAACGTGCCCGGCGCGTCCGCCTGCAGGTTCAACTGCGTCGTCATGCCGTTCATTGCGTAGATCATGCTGCCAAGCTGCGGAATGAAGAACGCATTCATCACGCTCGCGGACGTTAGGGAGAAATGGATGGGCACGCCGGCGGGAACCACAAGCTGGTTCACGCGCGCGACACTCTGGTTCGGGTAGATAAACAGCCACTTCCAATCCAGCGAGACGACTTGGATCTCGAGCGGCGGCGTTTTCGATGCCAACGGCTTGGCGGGATCGAGGTCATGCGAACCTATCCAGATCACGCCGCCCAGGAGGAGGATCGTGAGCAGCGGAATGGCCCAGACGATGAGCTCGAGGCGGCCGGAATAGGCGAATTCCGGCAGATAGGTCGCTCTTGTGTTGGAGGCTCGAAACCACCAGGCGAAAGCAAGGGTCGCGGCGATCGTCGGGACCACAATGGCGAGCATAATCGCGAGCGAGTCTATCAGGATCGTCTTCTCTGCAATCCCGATGGGACCTTGCGGGTCGAGAACGATCGCATTGCAGCCGCAGAGAAGCGCTGTAGCGCCTAACAACAGTACTCCTCGCAGAAAGTTCGCTCTGAAGGTTCTCATCGCCTGTCCCATGGCTACGCGCAACCAGATCGTGTGCGCCTCACTTCGCCGCCTTACTAAAGGTCGCCCCGCTGCTCTGAATTCTTCAATTCGGTGGTCACATCAGCCTTTGTCCGACAAATGCGCTGACGCGTTCGCTATCGGCTTGCGGTGCAAGAGGTGTTCGATGAACCACTCGGTCGCAGCCTGACCCGCTTTCTTGGCGCCGGTACCGGTGTACACGGCGTAGTGGCCGCCCTCGACTTCCAGCAGACGCTTTGGGCCACCCGCCCGATTGAAGGCTTCGCGGATCGAGTCAGGCGGAGCGATGGCGTCGTCTTTAGCCAGGATCATCAACAGGGGTCGCGGAGCGACGAGGTCGATGAACCGACCCGGTGCATGTTCAAGGATCGCGTCTAGCGAATCCATGGTGACTTGGTTGCGCCAGGCGGGCGCGACCGTCGCCTGCGCCTGATGCGCGAAGTCGTAGCTGTCTGGATCCGACTGCAGCGCAAACCCCTCGCCCGGTCGGCCGGTGCTCTGGATATACTTCTCGCCGCCTTCGGTCGCGTGACGAATGCGTTCCAGCACGGTCAGTTGCTGCAGGCCCGCGAACATTTCAGGACCGGCGACCGTACGGATGATCTGATTGACATCCATCGCACCTGCCTGGCTGACCACTGCCTTCACGCGGGAGTCGTGGGCGGCGACTTGTATGACGTGCCCGCCGCTGAAGCTGCTGCCCCACACCCCCAAGCGATCGGCGTCGATTTCGGACTGGAGGGAGAGCCATGTGAGAGCGTTGCGGTAATCCTCCATTTGATCGTGCGGCGAAATGCGCTGGCGCGGTTCGCCGCCGCTGGCGCCAAAGCCACGGTAGTCGAAGGCCAGCGCGGCGATGCCGGCTTTGGCAAACCGGCGGGCAAAGGGCTCCAGGTACATTTCTTTCACGGCACCGAGACCATGAGCCATGACGACAGCGGGCACGCGAACGCCTAGCGCCCCGTTCTCTGGCAGGAAGAGCCAGGCGGCAGCGAAGGTCTCGCCGCTCTTGAACATCACGTCACGCTCTTCGATTGACATTTGGCCCCCCTTCAATGCAGTGCTGCATGGCAGGAGATTACGCGGCCATGCTTTCCTTTGTGAGCGATGGCTGCTTATCTGTGGTCCGAGGCTACGGGTGGAAATTTCGATCTTGTGACGTCGTACGGATTGAATTGAAATGATGATCGAATTGATGGGCCGCGGCTTTGCACCGATTGCTACGGTTTTGTCATTTATTGCTGTCGGCAAGCACCCTACCGGCGGCGTTCAGCACACTCGCCAACACCGCTCGCGCGGAGGTCAAATCGACTTCCGATGAACGAAGCGCGTTTTTGAAAATCTTGGGAATTCAATTCTCGCTACGATCTAGCCAGATGCAACGGGATTCGCCCGGCGAGCGCATTCGCAAAGACTTTCCCCAGACCGTTGGACGTGTCGGTGACCTGCGCCGATTACCACGTAAGCAAACATTCTGTGCTCCTCGCATCAGACCGCCGCTTGGCTGGCATGACGGCGCCGGAGATTTGCGGCCACGGCAGATCCATCGTCCTTTGTTTATTATCGACTATTTTTCGATCCGCAGCACCTCTCGTGCAGATCCATCGTTACGCTCTGCCATCAGCATGCGTCTCGGGGAGGACGGCGCGCACTGAGGCCGAACGCATACAGCGGGCCTAAGAGGCCGTCTCGAAATTTGTTTTCAGGTGTGCAGCTCATCGAGCAACGTCTTGGCCTCCTTCAGATCAAGCGTATCGAAGCCTTCGGTGAACCAGCCGTACACCGGAGCAAGTAGTTCGCGAGCCTGCTGTGGCTTGCCCTGGTCGCGCCAGAGCCGCGCGAGGCTCATGGCGGCGCGGAGTTCCAAGGATTTTGCTTGCTGTTTATGCGCAACCGCGAGCGCAAGCTCGCAACAGGCTTCCGCTTTAGCCGCGTTGGGCTCGGGCGACATCAGCGCAATTTCACCAGCAGTTCTGTGGGTCTCCGCCTCGAACAAAGTATCCTTGGTTGTTTCCGCCGCCGTCACCGCTTCGCCTATGCAGTGCCAGGCGTTGTCGAATTGGCGGAGTTCCGCATAGGCTTTCGCCAAAAGTGATAAGTGCAACGGGAACCAGCGTATTGCTCCCGTTAACCGAGATGCGGTGATCCCAGAGGTGATCATGTGGACCGCGTCCGAGGCTTTGCCGGTCAAGGCAAAAAGATCGCCGCGCGTCAACATACCTTGAGCCTTCCAGTACAAAGAACCTTTTTCTTCCGCTAAAGCGACGAGTTCATCGCTCAGCGCGCTTGCTGCCGCGTAGTTTCCGCAAAAGAAGCGAGTAACCGTTGTGAAGAACAAGGCAAACATCAGCGTGGCAGCTTGGCCGATGTCGCGCGCATCCTTGAGCGCATGGTCTGCGTCTGCAAGCGCCGCCTCGGGATAGCCAAGCAACCCAAGAGCCGGCGACCGCTGGGATAAGATTGACACCCCGGCGTCTTGGCCAAATCGGGCTGCCAGCGACCGATGCTCTGCAGGATCGTAAAGCGCGATAGCGCGATCGAAATGCGCTCGCCCTTCCGCGATGTCTCCCGTAAACAACAAGGAAGTTCCCATCAGGCGATGCCCGATCATGAGCGGGACAGTTGCCCCTTGCTTCTCCGCCAACGCCAAGAACTGCACCGCAAGCTCGCGCAAAGCGTCGCCGTTAAACGCGTTGGTGTTCGCGACCCAGACGCTGTAGAGGACCGAGAACAGTAGCAGCGGGTCTTCGGGCAGCTCTCCGAGCACTTCAGCTTGTTCGATCAACAGGCGAGCCCGCTCCACGGCCGCTTTGGTTTCCGCCGCGGCATATCCTTTGACATGTATGAGTGGGTTTATGAGTGCGACATGGAGCGTGATTTTTTCGCGGCGCAGCGCGGGAGTAACGGGCAAAGCCACGATCTGGGCAAGCGCGCGTGTGATCTGCTCTGCGGCTTCAAACAGCGCCGAGCGCGCCAATGACCGCTGCCCCGCTTTGCCCCACAGGCCCGCGGCCTTCTCGATCAGCCCGGCTTCGGTGCAGTGACGCGCCAGCAGGTCGGGCTGGTTCTCGGCAACGTCAGCAAATCTGCTTTCGATGGCTTCGGCGATGCGAGCGTGAAACGCGCGTCGGGGCTCGCGCAGCAAAGTGCCGTAGGCGGCATCCTGCACTAGTGCGTGCTTAAACAGATAGGTTGCGTGCGGCGGCGCACCCTGCCGGAAGAGCAAACCTGCCGCTATGAGACTGCCAAGCTCCGATTGGAGTTCCGGCTCCCCCTTACGCGCCACCGCAGCCAAGAGACCATGAGAGAACTCGCGCCCAATCACGGCTCCGATCTGGGCCACCTCCTTGGCCCTACCGAGCCGATCAAGCCGTGCCATCAGCGAGGCGTGCAGGCTTGCCGGAACCGCGACAGATGGTGACGGAGTAGCTCCAGCCGCTCGCTCGGCAGCATCCTGACCGCCCGCCTCCAGCACCGCCTTCGTCATCTCCTCGACGAAGAGCGGAATGCCGTCGGTGCGCTCGATGATTTCCTGCCGAACGTTTGCCGAAAGGAGCTTATTGCCGGCGACGCCGTCAATCATGGCAGCGATGTCGCGCTGCCCGAGCCGGTTGATGGTGAGTGCAGTTACATGAGGCCGTCCGATCCACTGCGGCTCAAACTCCGGCCGGTAGGTAACGATCAGTAACACGCCAAGAGTTCTTATCCGCTCAACGGTGCGACCAAGCGCTTCAAGGCTTGTAGGGTCGATCCAATGCACATCCTCGAAGATCATCAGCACAGGATTGGTGCGCGATAGCACCTCCAGTTGCGCAGTTAGCGCGTCGAGTGTTCGCTGCCGCCGCTGCTGCGAGGTGAGTTCGAGCGTGGGATAGCGTCCATCATTCGGCAGCGACAGCATCTCGCCAATGAGCTCTGCGTCCTCGGGTGGCGTAAAACTTTGCGCCAACACCACGTCGAGTTTGTCGAGTTTGGCTCGTTGGGTATCATCGTGTGCTAATCCGGCAGCACGTTCCATCTGGCTGATGATGGGATAAAACGCGCTGTCCGGGTGCTGCGGCGAGCAGAAATAGCGCAGGCGCGTGTGCGGCTCGCTGGCGAGGTGCTCCAACAGTGCTGCCGTGAGCCGCGATTTGCCGATACCCGCCTCGCCCGAAAGGAGCACCACCTGGCCTTCGCCGCTCTTTGCTCTCGACCAGCGCCGCAGCAGCAATTCGAGTTCTTCTTCGCGCCCGACGAGGGCGGTCAGGTCGCTCGCGTGCATCGCCTCGAAACGGCCCTCCACCGAAGCCGGTCGCAATGCTGACCAAGCTCTCACACGGCCTGTGATACCCTTCAGTTCATTTGCTCCGAGGTCCTCAAGCTCGAACAGATTGCCGAGGAGCTTTCGCGTGCCGTTAGCGATGACGACCTTGTTCGGCTCAGCAATGCTTTGTAGTCGTGCCGCGAGGTTTGGCGTTTCGCCGACGATTGCTTGTTCCTGGGAAGCACCCGAGCCGATCAGGTCTCCGACCACTACCAGACCGGTCGCAATGCCGACGCGGGTTTGCAGCGATGCGTGCGTCTTCAGGCAGGTTACTGCCGCGACCGACTCCAGCCCCGCGCGCACAGCCCGCTCCGCGTCATCCTCATGGGCCTGCGGATAGCCAAAGTACACAAGGATGCCGTCGCCCATATACTTGGCCACGAACCCACCGAAGCGGCGTACTGTCTCGGCAACGCATTTCTGATAGGATGAAATAACTTCGCGCAAATCCTCCGCGTCCATGCGCCCGGACATTGCCGTCGAACCGACCAGGTCGGAAAACATCACCGTGACGTGCCGGCGCTCGGCGGTAT
>Ga0210394_10002346_pt1 | contig 26183 bp, 17 predicted proteins | sample IncBWC12MmetaG_FD_160121 | JGI IMG/M metagenome (GOLD analysis project Ga0210394, IMG submission 160121) | Forest soil microbial communities from Barre Woods Harvard Forest LTER site, Petersham, Massachusetts, United States - Inc-BW-C-12-M | ecosystem: Environmental > Terrestrial > Soil >...
CACGAAACACAGCCGGTGGAACACGAAACACAGCCGGTGAAACACGAAACACAGCCGGTGAAACACGAAACACAGCCGGTGAAACACGAAACACAGCCGGTGAAACACGAAACACAGCCGGTGGAACACGAAACACAGCCGGTGGAACACGAAACACAGCCGGTGGAACACGACACACGGCCGGTGGAACACGACACGCGGGCGGAGTAACACGGCATGATCTCGAGCTCGCGCCTCCCTCCCCTCGAGAGCCCTTCTCCCCCGAGCTTTCCAGCGGGGGAGGGTCCGACGGTCTGCGGCCGGCCACCGTGCACCCAGATGGAACCCGTCCCTCCGAATACACGCATAGAGAACCTCTTGACGGTTCGCGCGGCCGCAAACCCCTGCGGCGTCTCTTCCGGAAACGGCCAGTTCAGGGCCTCGGCGAACCCGGCGATCGACGCGCCGAGGCGCTCGCGGTGCGCGTACGCCAGCCCGTGCAGCTCACGCGTCAGCAGCGCACCGGCGCTCTCGCCATTCTCCTCGGCCAGGCACTTGAGCGCCGCCACGACGTACCGCGGCAGCCGCGCCGTGAACCTGCACGTCCGAACCCCCGCCGGCAGGATGAGCGCCGCCTCCCTCCCCAGCGCCTCCTCGATGGCGTCGACCGGCCAGACCTGCACGGGCTGCTCCGCCAGCTCGTGAATGTCGATCATCGGCCGCCGCACGCCGATGTCGCCTCGATCTTGCCGTCCTCGATCGCCGCAGCGATCTCGCCGCCCGACCTCCCGAGCAGCCGCGCCGCCGCCTCGATGGTGACGTACGCCTCGTGATGTAGGAAGATGGAGCGAATGCGTTTTGTGACGGTTGGGTCGAGCATGTTCAGGCACCTCGTGAATAGTAAGATGAATATATATTCAAATTGCGAGAGAGTCAAGGAGAGCGTGCGCCTTTGTCAGAAGTGACGCACGCTGCCGAACTGCTCGGAACGCGCATCCGCGAGATGCGAAAGAAGCGCCGTCTCACGCAAGTCATGCTCGCCGAAACGAGCGGCATCCCGCAGAGTCACATGAGCTCGATCGAGCGCGGCGCGATGCTGCCAAATCTCGTGACCCTGTTCCGCCTCGCGGCGGCGCTCAACTGCAAGGTCAGCGCGCTCCTGAGTGTCTTCGACAAGGTAGACCCCGCAATGCTCCTTCCGAAATGAGGATCTACCCCAGCCTTCACCTGTCGGGGAAAGTAGGGTTTGCACCTGCTACCTTTGGGGTTATGAGCTCCCGGGCGTCAGGCATCCTATTACGCCGAACTCCTTTCACTTCTATGGTTTCGGTCTGCAGGTCCATCTCCGGTGTTAGCCGCGATGTGACGTTCTGACCTGCGGAAGCGCTCCCGATGGTTCCGCTGCTCGCAGTCCTGTGAGGGCGTCGCAGCGGGGTCTCATCGGCATTAATCTGGCCGGATTCAATAGCCGGGGGGTAGGGAAACGTCGAATTCTGTCACTCCATATGATGGGTCCAGGTTCGGTCTCGCAGCTAACTCGCGCCCTCCGCGTGCCTTGGGGTTGCGATTAGGGAAGGATGTCCATGCCGGTTGAATCGTCCACTGTCATCGCTGTCGCCGCGCGCTACTTGTCTGCGGGCGCGGCTGACGTGTACACGACGCTCCTGGACGCCGGGAGCATCACGATCGGCTCCGAACTCGAATCGACGTATCTCGAAGCCGCGACCATGCTTGAGGAATACGGCTTTGCGTATCGGCGGAACACTGAGTGGGGCTACGAACTCCTTCCGACACCCGGCGAGCTGCTCGTGCCGTCATTACTGTATCGGCTGGAATGGGCGTATCCGCCGTTCGGGCACCCTGATCGCCGGACCTACGAGGAAGTCCGCGTCGCCCTGGAGCATTCGCTCGATGGCGCTGAGACGGCCTCGGTCGAAGTCCCGGCAGCGTCGCAGACGCTCGTTGGTGCCCAGATCGACGCATTTGTCGCTCGCGTGATAGTCGACTCGGCGATCGTTCGGGCACTCTCCGCAGCTGAGTGGAGCAGCAACTTGCCTCTGCGCTGGTCGGCGATCACCGAGGGCATGCGCGACGGGATGGAGTACCACCGTGTCGTATCGCCACTCGGCCTCGCTGCATTCGGCTGGGATATTAATCGCCGCGACGTACACGATGTCGGCATCGATCTCCGCGTCAGTCTTCGTTCGCAGACCTCACCGTTCTATCTATTCGCCAATTCTGAGCGGAGTCTCGCCGCCTTAGTGTTCGTTCCTCCGATGGGCAGCCGTGGCGAGCCGCGCGCGACGTACACGCATCTTGCGGAGCTGACGAATCGGTTCCTTGAGATATTCAACGGTATTTGGAAGGACGCGGTCCCAGCGACATACGTGCTCGAGCAACTTCGCCTCCGTCGCCAAGCGTTCATCGATGCTGCATCCGATGCGGGCGGCGCGCGAGCCGCCGATGTGGCAGCAACACTGTTCGACAAGGGTATTTTCGCCGAGGTGTCGGCTACTGACGAGGCCGTGTCGACCCTCGTCGCGCGGGGATTGGTCATCTTTTCCCGCTACACCATCGGCCTGACAAGTCTCGTTCCGAATTTGACTGACACAATCGCCGACATTGTCCGTGGTTATGGAGCTTCCTCATGACACAATTATCCCAGGCTGCACGTTTCCGGACATTCGGGGCCGAAGGTGCGAAGGACGCGCTTCGCGCATTCTTGCTGGAACGGCTCGCGCTCACGGACGCGGACTATGACGCGATCGTCAAATACCTCCAGACGCGCGCTGCCGAGGTTCGCGGCAAAGACACATTCGGCATCGTGTACGACATCACGCGCGTCTGCAATCTCGAGTGTGCACACTGCTGCGTGAGCGCCATTTTCAAGCGCGACCCGGGCGACGCGAAATTCGAAACGACCACCGACCAGGTGTTTACGATTCTCGACAAGGTCCATGCCTACACGTCCTCTAAAGGATTTCCGAACGTTTTTTTGATCTTCGGCGGCGGCGAGCCGACGATCCGTCCGGATTTCCCCGAGGTCGCACAGCATGCGCATGAGCTGTTCGGGGTCGCCGGCGTCGGGATAAACAGCAATGGCACGACGCTCAACGTTGACCAGCTTCTCGCCTTGAGCGAGCACCTCGGGTTCATCGAGATCAGCATCGACGGGTTTGAGAGCTACCACAATGCTTGGCGTGACCCGAAGACGAGAACCATGTTCGACAGTCCCTATGCTAAGACACTCGGCCTTGTGCTGGACGCTTTGAAGTATGAGGAGCTCGCGGAGAAGATCGAGGTGTCGTCCGCCGTGACAACTGAGAACATCAACGATCTCCGCGCGTTCGCGGAGCACCTTGCATCTCTTGGTGTCCGTCAGTACAGCGTCCACCGCGCCATGCCCGTGGGCCGCATGGGTTTGCGGTTCGACCGCATCCCGTCGATGGAGCAGTACGCGCGTCTGCTCATAGACGTTGCGTGGTTGCGGGCGAACACGCCTCTCACCACACTCCACCTCCACCACTCGCTTGAGACGATCTATTCGGTTCTGTTTCTCGGCCACGACATCCACGCGTCGGAGCTGCTCACAGGATCGGGCCGCCATTCCATCGGGCTCGATCCGCAGGGGAACGTCTATTTCGATCCGTGGTGCGTCGTACCGCCGTTCAATCGCCTCGCGGCTGGCAATCTCCTCACCGATGGCTCAACGCTTAAGGAGATCGTTGAGACGGAGGGCAGCCTCATCCGGATCGCGGACGAATATGCGAAACAGGAGGTACGGTGCAATGGATGCCGGATGAAGTGCTCGGGCGGGATGCGGTTCAACGCACTCGGGCACTTCCTCTTCTCGCGGTTCGGGAACAAGATCAACGATGCGACAGTGCCGGATATGGTTGCAGGGATGTCCGAGATCGATCCTGCGTGTCCTCTTTACGAGGCGTGAACCGACGGCTATGGTACGAAAGGCAAGAAAGAGTTAACAACTATGGAAGTTCAAGAAACAACCGCGAAGTCGATCCTCGTCGCGTCGAAGCTGCCGGACACCGACTACGTCGTGAACCCGTACACAGGATGTGTCTTCGGCTGCTCATACTGCTACGCGAGCTTCATGGGTCGATTTGTCGGGGAACCTTTCGAGAACTGGGGCAACTATCTCTACGTGAAGGTGAATGCGCCCGAAGTGCTCGACAAGGAGCTCGCCGCGCTCTCCGCAGAGAAGCGAACATCACGCGTGCTGCTGAGCTCCGTAACAGATGCTTACCAGTACGCGGAGCGGAAGTACCTCGTCACGCGACGGATTCTCGAGACGTTCATTCGCCATGACTATCCTGGTCTCATAAGCGTCCTTACCAAGTCTCCACTGGTGGTTCGTGACATTGATCTCTTGACGCAGCTCCGCATGAAAGAAGTCGGAATGACGATCACAACGACCGACGATCGGACGAGTCGCGAACTCGAGATGCGCGCGCCGCTCGCAAGCGCACGACTTGACGCGCTGCGGCAGCTTCATGAGGCGGGAATCCCGACCTACGCCTTCATCGGGCCGCTCCTCCCCCACTTCTTCGATCGTCCGGATTTGCTTGAGGAATTGTTTGCTGCTGTCGCGGATACGGGTGTGACGTCGCTTTTCGTCGAGCACATTAACTTGAAGCCGTACATCCGCAACCGCCTCGTCGGGATCCTTTCAGCCGATCGACCGGACGCGGCGGAGATTTATTCGCCCGAGCGGGAACGCGCGGCTCGGAAGGAGCTCGATGCGCTCGTTGAATCGCTGGTCGCTCGTCACGGATTGTCGCTGCGCCTTGGCCGCGTGCTAACACACGGGGAGTGATCCTGGGTGCCGACCGATCAATACGTCGCCGTGGAAGGCATCGACGGCAGCGGAAAAACGGAGGTCGTACGGCGCGTCGTCGCGGCCCTGCGCAACGACGGAAGGACAGTACATGTGTTCCCGTACATGGGACGCAGCGACTCGCTGATCGGAAGATTTCTCGACCGCCACCTCTTTGCGGGCGGCAGTTCTGCTGTTGGACGGGTGCTCGATTGTCTACCGACACTGAAGCTGCTCCTGTTCCAAATGAATGCGGCGACGAACTGGCGGCGCCTGTCTCGTGCCGAATCGCTGCGTCCATCCGACATAGCGATCATCGTTGGCGATCGGAGCATTGTCTCGGCGAGCGTTATCTTTCCGGCTGCTTGGCGCTCGTGGGCTATGACCCGCACCCTCCTGCGTCTCACCGCGGCAGCACCGACTCCGGCGCGCATCATTTACCTAGCGATCCCGGCGGAGGTCGCGCATGAGCGAATCCAGGCTCGATCAAAGCCGCTCGCGAACGAGAGTGTCGATGCGCTACGCGCAGCTACGTTGGCGTATGAGGCGGCACTCGACATGCGCCGCTGGTGGTTCGGCTTCGAGGTTTCGAGGGTCGATGCATCACGCGCACTCGATGATGTCGTTACCAGCGCGAGCGCTGCCGCGCGGCTGGCGTTTCAGGAAGAAGGGAGGACGGTGTGCGCCTGACCGTTTCACGCGCCGAGCTTGCAGCGTTCCTGATTGCCGCGAAGCAACGTACCTTCGCTAGCGGGGAAGACGCGAAGCGCCTTCGTGACGGCGGGCGGCTATTCGCCCATCGCGAAGGAGATTGGTCGTATCGTGATCAGTACTACGGGAGTCGCTTCGATAGCGGCCTGGAGGTGGTCGTGTTCGCTACAATTCCGGTTTGGGCGATGGTGTACCGGGGTGGAATGCTCCCGGAGTACGATCGCGACGCAGTCGAGGCATTCACCGTCTTGAAGGATGCCCTCCGGCGTCCACCCGCGGACCTCCCAGTGCGAGGACCTGCACACCTCGTCGCCGGCATATGGGAGTACGTCTGCCGAGTGCACGGATCACTCATCGAGTTCTCGGGGGAGGAGACTATGCGACGAGGCGGCCGACGCGCGTATTACCGCGCGTTCAAAGGTGGCACGTTGCGTCATCGTCGACATGACATCGAGTTCGTCGCATGACGAGAATTGTCGTCGTCGGAAACGTCAGCTGTGATCGGCTGTTGCTCGTTGAGGAGCTGCCGAGACCGAATTGCGACGTGGTCGTTCGCCAGACTGCGCTTCTCGATGGTGGTGCGGCTGCAAATGTGGCAGCCGCGATCGCGGCGAACGGCGGCCAGGTAGGGCTCGCTTCTGCCGTGGGCCGCGATGCGTGGGGCCGTCGGCTGCTGCGAAACCTCCGTACGGCAGGCGTCGATACGCGATTCTGCGGGCTTTCCACTAGAGCGACCACCGAGTTCGTTGTGGCGATGGCTGTCAACGGCGATCGCACGTTCTACGTCGATCTCGCTGGCGCGTCCTTCTCCTACGACGCCTCGCCCGTGTACGAGCAGCTTGGTGCGACCGACGCCGTAGCGTTCGTGGGTTGTCGCTTCGATACAGTACGCGTGCACGCTCACGCAATGGCGCAGGCGGGCGTTCAGCTCTACGCCGCGCTCGGGTTTTGGATCGCCTCGGGCGAACTCGCGAACGTGGATCCGAAATTTTCGCAAGTCCTTCGTGGATGTTTTCTGAACAAGGATGAATGGGCGGCGCTCCCGAGCACGTGGCGGGATACGCTCCTCGATCCGACCTATCTCGCAGGCGGTCGCTTCGTCGTCGTCACAGGTGGCGCGGCGAGCACTACCGTGTTCGCCGCCGCGGGGGAAATGATCGAACACCCCCTTCCCATTCGGCGCGTTGTTAATACTCTCGGCTGCGGCGATGGTTTTATGGGCGCATTCCTTGCGGAAAATGTGAAGGGGCATTCGTTATCACGTTGTGTGCGGCGTGGGCACAGCTTTGCCCGTCGTATAGCGGGAAGGGCTGCAGAGCGCTTTTAACCAGCGGATCTTGAAGAGTGAACGCAGTGCTGAGGGATGGAGGGTCAGGTCGAAAGTCTAAAGCGAGACGTCTCCCAGGCCCTAGAGAGGGTACTCTCGACTTGAGACTTTAGACCTTCGACCGCCCCCAGGCGAGAGAGGGTCAGGTCTAAGTCTAAAGCGAGATATCTCCGAGCCCCTGAGACGCCACTCTCGACTTTAGACCTGCCCCCCGACCCCCTGGACCTCCGACCCCCCTGAGGCTGCGGCGCCCCTGCTCCGTGACATGCCAGAACAGCGAAATGTGGCCGCATCCAATCCCCAGCCGTCGTGCTCAACATATCTTCTCGGCTGTGAGGCTCGCGGGCGACTCCGCAGCGACCACGGCGTCGTGATCTGTCGATCAGCTCTTTCTACCACTCGGAGAGTGCGCAGTTCCGAGGCTCTCCGAAATCGCCTCGTGTCGGGCGTGGTTTCTACGACCGGCCTGTGCGAACATCGGCGTGCTAGCATCGAAGCGCCGAAAACGTCCACGAGAAAGCCCAATGACACGGCTCACCGACGCCCGCGAAAGGCACAAGTTCGAAGTGTTTGTCGAGGAGATTCTTGCCTCGGCTTCGGATGCCGTGCGAGGTCACCTCGCTGAGCTAAGCGTACCCGATCCTTTCCGGCTTCGCTTGAAGGTTCTGTACTCTCGAGAAACGATATCGGCAGTGCTGGATAACCAACAAGAGCTCGGGAACGTTCATGAACGCAAACCTCATGCGTTCAGACTCGATGTATCGGTGGGGCGCACACCCTCCCGAAGAGTGCGGTTGCCGTTCGCAATCCTCGACGCCGGACGCCCAAACATGTTCGTCGCGATCGCCGTGTGTGCCGGTGAAGACTGGCAAGTGCTCGTTCGATTCCTCGATGCGCGATACCCGCAGCTCGTTCCGGTGTACCTCTCTCAGCGTGAGCTCATCGGATCGATCAAGACACTTCGCCACAGCACGCCCGGTCTCGACCTTCGTGTACGCGAAATGTCAGCGACGGAGAAGATCGAAACGGAAACCGGAAAGCGCAAGCGTTCGGTGCGGGAATGGACGGATGAAGATCTCGACAACCTCCTGATCCATGTCGAGGATCGGCGTCAGATCATCAACAGTCTTCGCTTCGATTTTCATCGCCGGATCAACGATAAGGTCGACGTGATCCCGACGCTTTCCTGCAAGGTGACGCGGAAAGCGATCGTCGAAATATCCGGGAAGTTCGCGGTCGCATGGGAGACTGTAATCGCCGACGTCGTCGCCGCGGGCGCGGAAAAATTGAAATTCTTCTCGAAACGAGGGTTGCGCGACCGGAACTACTCAGCGTCACCGCTTGCCATTCATTTCAAGAAGCAGGTCTTCGACGATCTCGCTGAGGTCCGTCGTTTCGTCGATGTGATGCGTAAGTACCCGCACTCAGCGTACGCCGTCGAGCACGGGAATCCGTACGCACATCTGCAGCTTTCCGACCGGTACGACGGATCGTCCTTCGAGCTTTGGGCAGTGACTTCCGACGAGATTCTCGTCCTACCGCGGTTGCGAGCAACGGAAGGTGCAGTCGAGCGGCTGATTCACTACATCTACGATGAGTTCCGCGAGGGAGAAGTCACGGATGCCGGAGCTGCCTGACGACGAACAGCGGAGTGTGCGCGACGCTGCCGAGGACTATCAATCCACGGTTCACGCGATGCTGGCATTCTCTGCGTTCGTCGTTCACGATGCCACTGCACAGAGACCGAATAGTCCTACAGTGTGCGCGTATGGCTCCCAGTTGCTTGAGAAGGACGATCGATCCGTAGCGTTCCCGAACGCGAAGATTGTTCGGAAGGCGCTCGATGCGCTGGTTACGATGAAGCTGGCTATGCCACTGCCGACCGGCACTGACGAGTACCGCGTGCTGTATCGCCAGTTCAATGACGACATCCTTCTTCGATTCGCCTCGATGCTCAAGACGCCGGCTGAGAAAGTGATGGAGCAGGCCACGCTTCCATTCGATGAGCCGCAGGTCGCGATCCCAGGGTCGGCAGCAGAGAGCCAGAGACGGAAGCGGCGTGCCTCGGATCAGGAGACGAGACCGGCCGGGCCGTCAAAGTCGAGAAAGAAGCCGCCGCCAAAGTGAAGGCCGGGCACCGAGGGCTCAGAATGCTCACGCGAAGACGCGAAGGCGCGAAGAGGGAAGAGTGGCCTTCGCGATCTTCGCGTCAGACAAAGAGTTTCAAATACCTTTGAGTAGACTTTAGACCTGACCGTCGACCGCCGGCCCCGCGGACCCAGCCGGTGAGGAAATCGAGGCCAGCCGACCGCCGCGAAGCGTCACCCCCCCGACATCGTCCCTCGCGGCAGCATGCGGGCGGCGTTGAGGATGAAGAGCAGTTCGGACGTCACGTGAACGACCGCCGCGGAGACAGGGTGAAGCACGCGGGCCGCGGCCAGAATGACTCCGATCAGGTCGACGGCGATCGTGCCGGCGAAGTTCTGCATCACGATCCGGTGGCAGCGGCGGGCGATGGCGATGACTTCGGGGACGCGAGTCAGCTCGTTGCCGAGGAGCACGACGTCGGCACTCTCGCGCGTTACGTCCGTTCCTGATCCCATGGCGATGCCGACGTTCGCTTCGACCAACGCGGGAGCGTCGTTGATGCCATCGCCGACCATGGCCACGATGCGCCCATCTTCTCGCAGCGATTGAATCCGGCCCTGCTTTTGCCCGGGCAGAAACTCCGCGTTGACCTCGTCGATGCCGACCCATTGTGCGATCGAGCGGGCTACCGCCGCGGTGTCGCCCGTCAGGAGAACCGTGCGGATGTTCATCCGCCGGAGCGTATCGATGGCATCGCGGGAGGCGTCGCGTGGCGTGTCCGTGATCAGGAGCGAACCGAGACAGATGCCGTCGCGGGCCACGAATACTTCGGTGCCATGTTGCTGCCGGTCGCTGATGGGAGCGCCGATGGTCATCCCCTCGAGTAGTGCCCGGGAGCCTGCGGCGACGACGCTCCGTTCGAGGGTCATCCCGATCACGCCTCCGTCGCTAACGACTGACGAATGGAGCGCGCCTAGGACGAGCTGGCGTGCGCTTGCCTCGGCGACGATGGCCCGTGCCATTGGGTGATCGGAGTGCTGCTCCGCGGTCGCGGCGGTGATCAGCAGGTCACTCTCGGACCCGCGTACGGCGATGATCCGGGTGACACTCGGTTGGCCCAACGTGACCGTGCCGGTCTTGTCGAAGACGACGGTGTCCACCGCCGCCAGCGCCTCGATGAAGCGGCCGCCCTTGACGATGATCTGCCGCCGCGCCGCCTGGCCGATCGCTCCAAGGATCGCCAGCGGCGTGCCGGCGGCGACGCCGCACGCTCCGGCCACGATCACGACCGAGATCGCCGCGCGCATGTCGCGCGTGACGAAACCGGTCACCACGGCCGCGATGATTGCCACCGCCACGATCCAACCGGCCAGCCGATCCGAGAGCCTCTGAATCGGTGCGGTCGAAGCGCTGCTGTTTTCGAGCGCCGCCACGATTCTGCCGAATGTCGTATCGCGCCCCACGGCTTCGACGCGGATCACCAGGGATCCGGTTTGATTCAACGTTCCCGCGAAGACGCGATCCCCTGCTTTCTTATCGGCGGGGAGAGACTCGCCGGTGATCGTGGCCTGGTCGACTGCCGAGGCGCCCCGAAGCACGACGCCGTCGACCGGAATGCGCGCACCGGGCTTGGCCACCACATCGTCGCCGGCCGCGAGCCGGTCGATGCCGACCTCGCGGACGGATCCTCCGTCTTCGATCCATGCGGTACGCGGCAGGAACGCCGCGAGATCGATCAGGGCCCGCTTTCCGCGGGAGAGGTTCAACTCTTCGAGAATCTCCGCCACGATGACGAAGAGAAGAATCAGCAACGCGGTGGAAGACTCACGGATCGCCAGCGCGGCGGCGATGGCGATCGACATCGAGAGCTCCATCGTCATCCGGAGCGCGAGCAGCGATTCGACGGCGTGACGGAGAATCGGGAAGCCGGCGATCAGTGCCACGCCACAACCGAGGAGCAGCGACCAGAGCCCCTTCTCCCCCGCGACGGCCGTCAGGATGACTGCCGCGGCGACGACACCGATCCTCCAGCCGTCGTCGACCAGAATCGACCGAAATTCAGCGAAACCATCCGGATTTGACACTGATCCAAGACACTAACGGCGAGCCCATCCTCGGCGCGAGCGATTTCCAGTCTGCCCGCCAATTACGGTGATGAACGGTTCCTTTGGCTGGATGAGCGGCATTTCTGATCGGGTGATCGGTCGCCGGAACATAGGACCTGGCCGTGGGCAATGTTCGTGGGCGGGCGACTGTTTTGTGTCGTCAATGCGGACGCATCAAACCTGCGCGCGCGCACTGGTGATTCTGGTTCTTGGCCTTCTTCCCAGCGCCGCGGGCGCCCATCTGATCGTCGACGTCGGTCTTTCGATCCGGACGCCGGCATTCGCGCCGCGATCGTCGGCCATCACCTACAAGATCGACGTCACCGATCTCGCTTACGACAACGCGTACGGCGTGGTCGTGATCGATCAGCTCGGGTCCGGTATGCGATTCACTTCCGTGAGTGCAGACGGCTGGAATTGCTCGGATTCCGGGGCGACCGTGACCTGCTCGGCGGAGATCCTTGGTCCGGGTGTCAGCACCATCACCGTCGTTGCGTCCGCGCCCTCTTCCGGCTCCGTCGCGAACAACGCATCCGTGCAATCGCTGGGAAGCATCGACCCGAATGCGCTGAACGACACCGCAACGGCGCAGACGGTCCTCTACGATCCAGCGGCCTGCAGCGGCGCGGCCGCGACCCTGCTGGCGCCCGCCGAACAGACCACGCTTGGCGATGGAGTGGCAGCGCTGTCGTGGTCCACCGTTGCTGGAGCAACCGGTTATCGAGTCTGGATCGCCGTGGAAGGTGCCCTGCCGTCCATGGCTACCGAGACGAACGCCACAAACCTCACAGTCGCCGCGGAACCCGGGTGGAACGAATGGTGGGTGGAGGCAGTCTTGGACGCTTGCCCGACCACGTCATCCATGCATGGGCACTTCTTCTCGCAAGGCCACCCGTTGGCACTGTATGTATCCGACTACGCGGGACAGGCCGGCGTGAGCGGATTCACAGATGGCGCGCTATCCGATGCAACGTTCGTCTCCCCCGTCTCCCTCGGCATCGACATGTTCGGAATCATGTGGGTGGCTGACATGGGGGCGTCGACGATACGGCGCGTCTCCAAGGGCATCGTGGCGACGATTGCAGGACAGCCAGGTGTCACCGGATCGACTGACGGCCCGGCCACACTTACGTCGTTCAATCACCCTCATGCCCTGACGGTCGGCGCCGGCGGAGCCTCGGTGTACATCGCGGACACCGACAATCAGACGATTCGCGTGCTCTATCCGACCGGGAACGGCATTTACTTCGGGCCGATCATGACCAGTCTGGCGGGATCACCGGGTCAACAGGGTACGACGGATGCCGCCGACGAAAAGGCGAGGTTTACCTCGCCGGCCGGAATCGCCCTCACTCCCAACTACACGATCTACGTAGGCGATACGGGAACGGACCGCATCCGGCGCCTGAGCCAGGGCTCCCCGGTCAATGTCACTTCGGTGGCCGGTACCGCGGTGACAACCGGTTCGAATGACGGCCCGGCAAACACGGCGACCTTCGATGGACCGACCGGTGTAGCGATCGATGCCGGCGGCAACATCTTCGTGGCCGACACCGGGAATGACCTGATCCGCCGTGTCGGGACTGACGGCGTTGTCACTACGGTGGCCGGAGTCTCCGGCGCGGCTGGATTTGTCGATGGCATCGGCTCCGCGGCACGGTTCGATCATCCGACGTCGCTGGCCTTTGATCCTCTCGGCAACCTCTATGTCGTGGACACCGGTAACCATGCCATCCGTCGCATTGCGCCCTCCCACCTTGTCACCACGATGATCGGCACCGGTGCGCCAGGACACAAGAACGGTTTGGGAACGACTGCCACGCTCAGCTCACCCGGCGGCATCGCATTCGATCCTTCGGGCGTGCTCTATATAGCCGACACCGGGAACAACGTGATCCGCGTCGCCACGACGACGGCCCCGGTCTACTCCGCTCCGCTGCCTCGGCGGCGCGCCGTGGCGCACTGAACTACTGATCAGGAGTTTCTTCGTACGGCGCGAATCCGCATTTCTCACACGCTGAGTGGAATTGCCGGCACGCTGGTGGCGGCGAAACTTGGGACGATGTGGAGTTGTGCGAGCGGTTCGTTCTCGGCAGTTCCTATAATCGAGCGTCCTTCTCCCCCAGCGCTTTCCAGCTGGGGGAGAAGGTGCCGACAGGCGGATGAGGGGGTGGTGCTCGCGCTAAAGGTGAGTGTTTTCATGAGTTTCACGGGTTAATAGTTCACGTTTGGCAAGCGCCCCAGGCCCCCTCATCCGCCTCCGGCACCTTCTCCCCCACGCTGAAAAACGCGTGGGGGAGAAGACGCTCGACAAACACCCGCGTCCATGATTCACCTGGATGGTGAGAAGTCCGGGCTAAGATTTCTCCCCGCCTCCGAGAAGCCGACCGTAGGCAACCCATGGAGGACCGTTGCGCGCGGAGACGCGTCACACAATTCAGCCCCGCACACACTCTCACTGGAATCGTCGGCACCCTGTACACGAAAAAGCGTCGCGAGAAGCGACGCACTGAGATCACATCGGCATGTTCATGTGGTGCTCGTTGCCACCGTTGTTTGCGCCGAGGCGGAAGCGCAGATAGACGATGACGCTGTGGGGATGTGGGCTGTAAAAGCCTTGAAGAATCGAGGGGAAGGTGTAGCGGGTGACATTCGCTCCAATCCCTGTCGTGCTGCTGGCCGCACGGATCACGTCGAATGTGTACCCGAGCGTGTAAGCCTTCACGAGAAAGACGCGAACGGGTTGCGCGGGGCGTGGTACGACCGTGAGAATCGGGTGCGGGAACAGTTCGTCTTTATCGACCGACTCCGCTCGGATCGTCAGGTGGTTCCTCGAAAACAATCGCAACGTGCTTTCCAGGAGCCAGCCATTGAGCTCCCGGTCATGAACTTCCTTGTAGGCGTGGCCCCAGGCGGCCGTCGTGCTCCAGGCCAGGGCCGCGCGTTCAAGAGAGTAGCTGAGTGAGGCGGTGGTGCGCGTCGCGTAACCAGGCTCGATCAGCTCCGGCTTGGTCAACCAGGCGTGGGAGACCTGGAAGTCGAGTGATCGCGCCGGCCGGATGCGCAGTCTGGCGGCCCACGAGTTGATGCTTCCACCTTCGATGTTCCAACGCCGCTCGTCGGGCTCCCCTCCGTGAAACGCGCTCGCTTCCAGAGTGACCGGACCCTCGATCGCACCGGCTGTGATCACGTTGTAGGAGATGTGCGTGGAATCCTCGAGGTGATGGCCGATCGGCGCCTGGGGCAACTCCATCGCCGACTCGCGATGTGGAAAGGCCACCGGACCGATGGCGGGATCACCGACCGGTGCCACGTAGAGATAGCCGGTGGCGTGTCCAATCGGATGCAGGTATTCCGCGGCAAGCTCCATGAAGAAATCGTGCGGGTGCTGTCCGTCGATGATCTGTTTGCCGAAGGCTGTCTCTCCCGTCTGAAAGAGCTCGGGGTAGCGCCGGTTCGGGATCGTGGCCGGCTCGAGGCTCAGCATCGAGCGGAATGCCAGCGTACCGCCGGCAAGCGGCCGCGACGCGGTTCCCATGACCCAGTTGGTCGAGAATGTCTCCGCCCCGCCGCGCGGCCCCGAGTCGCTGGCCCTGTTGAGAAAGGCCTGCGCGTGCAGAGCGAGCGTCCATTTCCCCTCGGCGGTCATGAGCATCGACATCGGCGCGGCATCCGGGTTTCGTCCCGTGCCGGATGCCTGCTCCATGGGGAGGTCGCTCGTTTGCCCTCGCAGCGCGGTCACCGCGGCGATCAGCACGAGCCCCGCGACGCAGAAATACCTCACGGGAGGAGTGTACTGCCCTCTCCATCGAGCGGCCCAAGCGAGGGATTGAGGTTCCGTTTGCGCGCTCGGCGCCACATTCGTCAGCAATCGTTGAGTATCGCCAAAGCGCGGTGGCTTCCCGAACCCTCTTTCAATGAGTGGAAGGATTTACAGGATGGGTGGGCGCGAGGCAGCAACCAATGTGATGCCCGTAGATGTTGGAAGGATCCCTTCCCGAAACGGCTGCTCCCGGCGGCATGCCGGCGCCGCGCCTGCTCCAGGATCGCCAACGGCGTACCGGCGGCGACGCCACTCGCCGGCGGAGCCGGCGTTGTGCCGCGTTAGCGGCAACAAGACGATAGCCAGGGGTGCGAGCGTTTTTTGCGAGCACCCCTGGTAAACAGATGTCGTGGTTTGTGCCGCGTCAGCGGCACTTGAGGAATCGGGAACTCCATCCAGTACCGCTGACGCGGCACGCTTTCGAGAGACACGTGGACCAGGGGTTGCTCGCAAAAAGCGCTCGCACCCCTGGCTACCTTCTTGAGCCGCTATCGCGGCGTTTGGTCGCGTTCGGAGAGGTTGCGCTTCAACGCCGCCTGCGAGGCACACCTCCCTGGGACCGTGGGCAGCCTGCCCTGAGCGAAGCCGAAGGGTCACGCCCGGACGGTTGCTTTGCAGCGCTGTTCAGATTCCGGACACAGATGTTCAGAATATGGACTCAGCCGTGTTGGATGTGTCCGAAAATAATGCGATGCCGCAGAAAAAGATTGCGATGCCACAAAAAAGTGGAGGTGATAAAGCCAAAAAGTGGATGTGATACTACCAAATGATGTTCCGATGCCCGGCGCGCCCCGGGCTGCCAGCCGGGGGAAGCGAGACATTTCGTTCCTCCTCGGGCTCGGAATCCCTTCTCTGTCGCCCGCTTAAGCGGGCTCGGATACCGGGGAAAGCTCGAGATCCCCCGGCTCGAAGCCGGGGGCTACGGATCTCACGCCGGCTCCGCCGACGATTAGCCATGCGTCCAAACCCTCAGCCCCCGGCGTGAGCCGTGGGAAAGAGGCTAATCTACCCACCATGGCCTGGCGCATCGACAAGCAAGCCGACGGCAGGTTCGCCATCTACTCCAGCCGCATCGACGACTACATCGTCATCGATGCCGATGAGGCGGAGATCGAGCGGATCTATACCGAGAAAGGGATCAAGGTCTACCTGGCCAGCGCGCGCGCGCAGATGACCACGCGCGTCACGCCGGTCGCGCCCGCCGGCGAGGAGAAGATCGAAGCCAGCCGGCGGCGCGGGTCCACTCCGAAGGAGGGGACGGTGCCGATTGGGGTGACTGGGTTCACAATAAGCGATGAGGAGAGCTGAGAAGGTAGAAGCTGAATGTTGAATGTTCAGTGTTGAATGTTGAGTGTTGAATGGGGCCGGGGCGAAGGATGGAGGCGAAGGATGAAGGTTGAAGGATGAAGGATGAAGGATGAAGTCGGCGGGATCCTTCATCCTTCATCCTTCATCCTTCCGCTTTCATCCTTCCGCTTTCATCCTTCCCCCGCGCTTCTCCATTCAACATTGAACATTCAACACTGAACATTCAACATTGCCTCTGATCCCCATGCCCCCGACCGTCATCGACTTCTCCCCGGTCGCCGTGACCTTCCAGGCCATCGGCACGCTCCTCCTCGCTCTGGTCCTGGGGCAGATCGCGCGGACGTTCGGCTGGCGTTACGTCCGCCAGTGGGCATGGGCCTGGGGGGCGATGTTCGTGGCCATCGTGGCCGTGCGCGTCTACATTTCCACCAGCAGTCCGTGGTGGTGGCTCGTCTATCTGCTGGCGCAATGGGTGTTCCTGGCCCTGCTCTTCGTCGGATGCCGCGATCTCGTCAGCGATCCGGTGCCGTTCAAGGCATTCAGGAATGTGATTCCGCTGGGGATGACGCTGGCGATCGTCATCGTCCTGGCCGCTCCGGACTTCGGCGCGCTGTTCATGTTCGAGGCGGCTATCGTCGGTATCGTGATCTTCGCGTGCTATCTGGTGCTGGGCCGCATCACGGAGCACACGGTGGCGTGGTACATGGTGCGCGTCCCGCTGGCTTTGCTCGGCATCCTGTACCTCGGGTATGTGCCATTGTACGCGTTGCAGCGGGGCGGTCTGGTCGTTCCCTACCTTGATTCCTCGTCGCTGGCCGACCTCCTGGGCGCCGTGCTCCTCGGGTACGGCATGGTCCTCATCGCCGCCGAGGGGGCGCATCGGCAGTTGACGGACGTCGTGGCCGCGCTGCAGATCGCGCGCGATCAGCTCGACATCAAAGCCAACACCGACCCGCTCACCGCCGCGCTCTCGCGCCACGCCTTCCACGCCATGCCGCGCGATATGAGCGGCGTGGTGATGATGGTCGACGTGGACCGGCTCAAGGCCATCAACGACCTCGAGGGACATGCCGCTGGCGACGAAGCGATCCGCACCGTCGCCAACGCCATCCGCACGCGCGTCCGCGCCGACGATCTGCTCTTCCGCTGGGGTGGGGACGAGTTCCTCGTGGTCATGCCGCATTCGCCGCTGGATCTGGTCGAGCAACGATTCGCATCGCTCGACGGCGGCATGACCACGCCGCACGGAACGACGCTCACGGTCTCCTGGGGCGCGGCCGCCTTTCCAAGCGCCGACCACCTGGATGAGGCGATCCGCGAAGCGGACAGGTTGATGTACGAGCGGAAGCAGAAGGCGGAAAGCAGAAGGCAGAAGGCAGCTACGTAGCGCTGGCGGCCCGCCGGCCGGACCGCCGCCGGCTCGGCGGCGCGTCATTGACAAACCGCCAGCGAGCCGCTGGCGGTCCGGCCGTCGAGCCGACGGCGCTACGCTGCTCGCTTCTGGTTTCTGGTTCCTGGTTTCTGGTTTACGTGTTCCGCTCAGGTTGACTGATAGCCGCCCCACAGCGATGATGTACAGATCTATGCGAATCTCATTTTTGAAAGCACCGATAGGCGGCATCATCGGCCTGGAGATGATTACGTTTGTCGAGCCGCTGGGGATGGAGTGTGTCGCCGGCGGTCTGGAGCTGGAAGGGCATACCTGTCAGATCGTCGACATGCGCCTGGACGGCATCGAGGCCGGGCTGGCGAAGATGCTGGCCTTCGGTCCGGAGATCGTCGGTCTCCAGTGCAACTTCACCACGGAACGCTTTCGCGCGTTGCGCCTGGCGCGGCGCGTCCGCGAGGAATTGCCGGAGGCGCTGATCGTCATCGGCGGACATGATGCCTCTCGCGATCCGCGCTGGTTCCTCAAGCCCGCGGTCGATGTCATCGTCGTCGGCGATGGGGAAGAGGTCATGCCGCCGCTCGTCGAGGCATGGTCCGGCAAGCACGATCTGAAGGGCGTCCCGGGGCTGCTGATCAATGACCCCGGCGGCGCAATCGACACGGGGCACGCCCCGGCGCGGGGAAATATCGACAACCTGCCCATGCCGGCCCGTCACCTGATCAAGGAGTACGCCTCGGAGTACTACATCAACTTCCGGCGCCCGCTGGCTCTTCTGGAGACGGCGCGCGGCTGCCCCTTCAAGTGCAACTTCTGCTCGGTCTGGAAGTTTCACGAGAGCACGTTCCGCGAGAAGTCGCCGGAGCGCGTGGTCAAGGAGCTGGCCGAGATCGATGCGCCGAACGTGTTCATCACGGACGACATCTTCTGGATGAATGTGGTGCGCGGCCGTAAGCTGGGCAAGGCCATCGCCGACTCCGGCATCCGCAAGCACTACACGATTCAGACGCGCAGCGACATCATCTGCAAGTTCCCCGATCTGGTCGAGATGTGGAAGGAGTGCGGCCGCATGACCGTGTTCCTCGGCCTGGAGAAGATCGACGACGCCGGTCTGCGGTCGGTCAACAAGAGGAACACCGCCGACCACAACAATCAGGCCATCCGGATCCTTCAGGACCTCGGGATCGGCTACACGCCGAACTTCATCATCGACCCGACCTGGGACCGCTCCGATTTCGAGAAGCTCAAGCATTGGGTCGACGAGACCGGCGCATACAACTCCGGCTTCTCCGTTCTCACTCCTCTCCCCGGAACGGATCTGTGGGATGAGACCGTCGACTCGATCGTGACGCGCGACTGGGAGCTCTTCGACATCGCCCACACCGTGCTTCCGACGAAGCTGCCGCTGCAGGAGTTCTACGCGGAGTACGCGGGCCTCTGGAAACACGCCATGGACGTGCGCTATCAGGTGGAAGGGAAGCTCAAGACGAACCTCGGCCTTCTCGCTGCCCTGGCCACGAGGAAAGTCACCTTCACCGCCATCCGCAAGGGAATGAGGATGGGCAACGTCCTCAGCGACCCGGCCTCGTTCCTTCGCGCGCATGGGGAGAGCGAGGAGAGGTTGGCGGCAGCGGAGTCGTTGGCGAGCTGAGAGGGGGGTGGGATCCTGAGCCTGCCGCAGCGTAGCGCCGTCGGCTCGACGGCTGGACCGCCAGCGGCTCGCTGGCGGTTTGTCATGACTCGCCGCCGAGCCGGCGGCGGTCCGGCCGGCGGGCCGCCAGCGCTACGTAGCTGTTTTCCTCCCTCCCTTACTGCGACGGCACATACGTCGGATCGGTGGTGCGGTTGTCGATAACGGAGCCGTAGGCGGCTACGCGGCCGGTGCCGCCGATGACCTGGGCGGTGATTCGGCCGTTGTAGACGTTGCTGAAGCCGAGCGACTTGAAGATCTGGTTCTGCTGGAGGTACTGGCCTCCGTTGAGCGGGACGACGGTGCGTGCCGCGACCTTCGAGTCCGGCGTGTAGGCGAGCAACTGGACTTGTGCGCTGTTGCCGGTCACCTCGACCAGGCCGAGGTTCGTGCGGAAGGCTGGCGACTCCTCGAGCTGCACGATCTGCAGGGCGCGGTCGCCGTTGCCGACGGCGTCGGTGGCGGTGAGGCCGGGGATGAACTGCCCGAACGTGCCGCCGGTGTTCGGATCGCGGCTGAACGTACGCGCGGTGAGGACGAGCGCGCTGTTGCTGGCCGTCGTGGCCACGACGGAGCCGGTGCCGGTGGTGACGTTGAAGAAGCTCGGCAGGACGTTGTTGATCGCCAGCGTCGCGCCGGCGGCGATCGTCTGGACCTTGCTGATGGACGGCACACCGGCGGCGCTGCTGTTGAAGGTGAGTGTCACGTCGGCCGGCGACGATCCACCGTTGTAGACGCGCATGTCGGTGTGGAAGTTCGAGAAGGAACTGGTGAACTCCGCCACGCCCGGGACGACGAAACGCTGCGCGGATATCTTTGACGGATCGGCAGGGAAGACGAGGAGCGGATCGGTGGTGGTGTTGTCGAGCACCGAGGCGTAGGCGCTGACATGGCCGGTGTCGCTGGTCACCTGCACCTCCACCCGGCCGTCCGTGATCGTCGGAACGTTGAAGAACTGGTCGAGCCTGATCTGCTGCGATTCGTACGGCTGGAGACTGTAGGCGCGCTGGGCAACGGTGTTGCCGCTGTCGTCGATGAGGGAGGCCACGAAGTTGACCGGCTGGCCGGAGCCTTCGATGAAGCCGAGGTTCGTGCGGAACCCGCTGGCGGCGCTGCTCTGCGAGACCTGCTGGAGCGAGATCTTAGATACGTCGCTCTTGGCGAGGAAGTTCACCAGCGGCAGGGCCGGGATGTACTGCCCGAATGTGCCGGTCGAGGCGATGCTGTAGGTGCGGCTGGCGGCGACCGTGGCCAGGCTGATGCTGACCGGGTCTTTGCCGGCGTAGTTGAGCGGACGGATTTCCAGCGATCCCTGCGGTGCCGATCCGAGGACGCCCGCGCCGTACCAGGCTTTGACGATGTCGTTCAGGGCCGTGGTGTCGCCGGCATTGACGGTGAGCGTCGTCTGCAGACCGCTCACCGTTCCGTCCGTGCCGTTGGGCGTGTAGGTGAGCTGGTAGTTGATCGACTGCGACGAGGTGTTCGTCAGCCGGACGTCGCTGACGAAGGTGGAGCTGATGCCGTCGGCGTGGGCCACGGCGGGGATGAGCAGAGCGTTGAAGCCGGCGTTGGGGTCCTTCCCTCCCGGTGTGACCGGCGCGACGACGCTGACGGAGATCGGTACGGTGGCCGGCGCGGGCGGGTCGCCGAGAGCGCCGGTCTTGCCGCTTGCGGGTGTGCGGATGATGGTTACCGTGGCCTGAGTCGATCCGACGCCGAGCTGCGACAGGTCGATCGTGGCCGTCACCGTGACTCCCTGGGGTGGCAGGGCTCCACTCGACGGCGAGATCGTCAGGAACGGCTTGTCCGAGGAGACGCTGTACGTGTCGCCGACGGTGAAGGCGGTCTTGCCGCTCGTCGTGATGCCCGGGATGAAGATCGGCTGCGTGATCGTGCAGTTCGGCGGGGTACACGGCTGTTGGGCGAAATCGAAATTCACCTTCGTCGGCGGCAGGGGAGCCGTGACCAGGACGCTGCCGGTCTGTGAGAACGGCCCGAAGTCGCCGCCGCACAGGGGACTGACGTGGATGCGGTAGTAGTAGCGCGTATCCGCGGTGACCGTGTGCGTGAAGTTGCGCGAGATCGCGCCGGTGACGGGGAACGTCTGGGCATCGCTGAAGTCGGCCTTCGTCGCTTCCTGCAACTCGTAACTGAAGTCGAGGTTAGGGTCGCCGTTCCAGGAAAGGGTGTACGCGGATCCGGACGGAGCGGTCGGCGCGGCGGACAGGATCAGCGTACGCGGCGCGCAGTTCACCGTTAGCGTCGCCGTGTTGCTGTTAAGGCTGCTGCAGGAGTTCGATACCTTGACCCAGTACTGGGTGCTTCCGGTCTGCGTGGGGGTGAGCGTGAGTACCGCGCCGGTTCCGCCGGGCACGGGGTTCGAAGGATCGCCGGACGCGGCCCGATACCACTGATACGTGAGGACGCCGGAGACGGAGGGGGCGGCGATCACAGAAAACGTGGCTCGGGAGCCGAAGTTGACGGTGACGTCCTGCGGCTGCGTGAGGATGGTCGTTTCGCACTGCGGGATGTTGAGGAAGGCGGTGGCGCTGTCGGTCGGGCCGCAGGTGTTGGTGGCGCGAACCCAGTAGCGCGTCGTCGGCGTGATCGGGTCGGTGACGAGGACCGTGGCGAAGTTGAAGTATTCGTCGGCGCCGGCGATCTGGGCGATGACCTGTTCGTCGGTGCTGCCGCCGAGGATCGCGGTGACGAAAGACGTGGTTTCCGCGCCCGTTGCCGGGCGGCGCAGAAGAAGCGTGTAGTACTGCTGCACGCGGCGGGTGTCCGCTTCGTTCGAGTTGAGGATGGAGAGCCCGACGGCCAGCCGCGACGAGCTGCCGAGCAGGGCCGAGTAGCTGCTTGCTTCGGCGGGGGACGGCGTGCGTCCGAGGACGTCGTGGAAGATGAGGCTGATCCAGCCGGTGTTCGTGGAGCCGGCCAGGGCGAAGTATTCGGGCGATGCCACGATCTGTTGCTCGATCTGCTCATCGGTCAGGCCGGCCGTGAATGCCGGGAGCCAGAAGCTGATCTCCGCCGCCGAGGGAATGCGATGGAGGAAGGTCGAGTAGAAAGCCGCCAGCAGACGCTGGCGATACTCGGTCGTGGTCATGACGCTCAGAGCAACGGCCGGGCGCAGTGTGCCACCGGTGAGAAGGGCGTCGTAGGTCGCCAGCGACGCCGGGTCGGCGGGGCGGCCCAGCAGGTCGATGAAGATCTGATTGACCCAGCGGTCGTTCGACGGTCCGCTGCCCGCTACCGGCGTAGAGGTGTCACCGGCGATCCCCTTGTACCACTGGTAGGACGTGGCGCCGGTGGCGAAGGCGATGAGGTACGTCTGTGAGCCCAGGACAGGAATGCCGCCCGTCGGCTGGATGGAGAACGACGGTTTGGTGCAATTCGCGGCGATGGATACGGCCACGACGTTGCTGGTGGCCGTGCCGCACTGGTTCGAGACCATCACGTAGTACGAGGTCGTCTGCGTGAGGGCCGGCGTGGTGAAGAAGGCGCTGTTCGAGCCGACCGGATGGGACGTGTCGGTATTGCTCGTGGCCTGGTACCACTGGAAGTTGAGAAGCTGCGAACCGGTAGCGCCGACGGATAGATTGGCTGTACCGCCGGAGCTGATGGTCTGCGGCGCCGGCTGTGTGGCGATCATCGGCGACGTGCAGGTGTTTTGCTGAACGAATACGGTCGTGGCGGCGGTGACGTTGCCGCAGCCGTTGGAGACCCTGATCCAGTAATTCTTCGTGTCGGTGATGGGGGGAGTGGTGAAGTTCGGGCTGTTGGTGCCGACGGGGTTCGACGTGTCGTTGAGCGAGCCGTCGAACCAGGCGTAGGTGAAGGTGCCGTTCCCGCCGCTGACGTTCGCCGTCAGCGTGGCCATCTGTCCCGAGGCGACCGCGCCGCCGCCGCTGATGGAGGCGGAGGTTGGGGGCTGACAGGGCGGGCCATCGCCGTAAACGGTATCGACGGCGTCGAGATCCCACTGCTGGAGATCGCCGACACTGACTGTCGATGCCATCACCGCAAGGGAAGAAGACGGGGTTCCCTGGTCAGAGTGGCGGAGGCCAATCGCGTGACCAACTTCGTGTGTGATGAGTTTCGCGTACTGTGCGGCGCTGATGCCCGGGCGGATGATGATGTCTGCGTCCGTGATGCCGACGAAGGTCTCGCCCTTGTAAGTATGGGTGAAGTTTCCAGATCCCAGAGTGCAGGCCATCGAGCCGTCACAGAAACCGTTGTCGGCTCCCGAATAGCCAAGGTAGACAATATTCTGCCCGTCGTCAGCGTTGGGTGCGCTCGATGTGCTTGTCCCTGCATACGAGAGGACGATGAATGAGTTCGGGTCGCTCGTCCATGTGGCTGCCGCGTTCGAGATGCCGCCGGGACCGTCGACCCCGACCAAGGTGCCTGACGAGCTGAAGGAGAGTCCGCCGCCTGATTCGCCGCCCTGGACGCGCGTGGGGAAGCAGCCGGCACCGCAGGCAGTCAATGTATACGCCGATGCCGGTGTATCGGTCGCGATCGGGTGCAGCGCATTCGTAGTCGGTGTCAGCTTTGTCGCATACGACGCGCTTGCTATCTGCCCGTGGACCGTGTCTTTGATGAATCGCGTGAACCCGTCCGAAATCCGCGCCGGATCGTTCGGCAGTTCGGAGACGTCGCGTGTGACGACCGCTTCTCCGTTCGCGTTGCGTGTGAACGAGAACTTACCCATGGCCATCGAGGTCGTGAAGTACGTTCCGTCGGCGCGTTTCCGCAGAAAGACCAGGACGCGCTCGCCCGGTGTGTAGGCGGCGGAGTCGGAGATGAAGGTGATGCGCCCGTTGGCCACGCCGCCGATCTCGCTGACGGTGATCGTGCCCGTGGCGGTCCCTTTGAGCGTCTGCTCGATGTCGAGCCGGTAGTCGGTGACGACGTAGCCGTCCGCCCGCAGCCGCGAGACGGCGTCGTGCACCGTGGCCACCGCCACGACGTCGGATCGATCGACGAGCTGGCGGTCGCTGGTGGGCTGGAAGACGGTGGCCGAGGCGGCCGAGGTAACGAGAAATAAGACCGCAGTCAGGATGCGCATCTGCTTCACGAGTGATCCTCGCTTTGGTTGGTTGCCAGGGAGCGGACGGCTCCCTTCGCTGGATTTGTTCCGCTACTTATTTGAACTATCGTAACATTCTAAAGGATGAAGGATGAAGCATGAAGGATGAAGAACGGCCGTGTCCGCTCTGTACTACTAACCCCCGGTTTCTGCGCGCGGCGCAAAAACCCTCTCACGCGAAGACGCGAAGACACGAAGGTTGCGATGGTTTCCTTCGCGTTCTTCGCGCCTTCGCGTGAGAATTGGGTTGCGGGCCATGCCAGCGCTGTGTTCATCCTTCATCCTTCCGCCTTCATCCTTCTGCTTCAACCTTCATCCTTCCGCCCCGTGCCGCTGTGACCCCGGGCACAACTTATTAGTGCGGGAAGAGCACAATTCGTTTCATGACCCGTTTCGCTGTTGGCGTCGCGGCCCTGCTTTTGGCCGCGGCTGCCGCCGCGCAGTCGCCGCAGCAGGGAGGCGCGCTGCCCCCGCCGCTGCCGCTGTTCCCCCCTGGCAACTGGTGGAACACCGATATCAGCACGGCGCCGGTCGATCCGAACAGCGCGGCGTTCATCAGCGATATCGGGGCGACCCGCGGGATGCATCCTGATTTCGGCGGCGACAGCGGCGACCCGTCGGCGCCGATCTACGGGATGCCTTACGTGGTCGTCTCCGGCTCCCAGCCGCTCCTCCCGGTGACGTTCGACTACGCCGACGAGAGCGACGACGCTGCGCCGGGACGGCCGCCCGGCTATCCGATCCCCGAGGAGGCGAAATCGCAACAGAAGTGGATCGAGGGCGGTCTGGCAGGCGGCGATCCGAATGCCGGCGGCGACCGGCACATGTTGCTCGTCGATCGTGATAACCGCATCCTCTATGAGCTGTACGCGCTGCAGTGGACCGGCTCGCAGTGGACGGCGGGTTCGGGCGCGACGTTTCCGCTCGACTCGAACGCGCGCCGGCCCGAGGGCTGGACGAGCGCCGACGCCGCCGGTCTGGCCATCCTTCCCGGCCTGGTGCGCTACGACGAGGTGTTCGGCAGCGACCCGATCCGCCATGCCTTTCGCGTGACGGTTCAGCATTCGAACGGCTACGTCTTTCCCGGCTCACACCGCGCCGGCTCGACGAGCGGCGCCCTTCCGATGGGCGCGCGGTTACGATTGAAGGCGTCGAAGGACATCTCGGGCTTCCCCGATCCGGTGCGCCGCATTTTCCAGGCCATGAAGACCTACGGCCTGATCGTCGCCGACAACGGCAGCGACCTCTACGTGACCGGCACGTACGACACGCGCTGGGACAACGACGTCCTCAATCCCGCTTTCGCGGCGATCAAAGGAAGCGACTTCGAGGTGGTGCAGTTGGGCTGGCAGCCGGCGTCGCGGGGCGGGCGGGGGCGGGCGGTGCGGCACTGAACGGCGGCGATCGCCGTGTTGTCTGTGCTTCGCGCGTTGTCTGTTGTCGGTGGTCGGTTGACTCCGGCCATCGCCGTAGCCGGCGGAGTCGGCGCCAAACGCACTAACCTGGTTTCTCACCATCTGAGTGGAATCGCAGGCACAGTGTTAATAGAGAGAAGGTGCCCCTTCGTCGCTATCGCTCCTCAGGGCAGGCTCCGGCGGATGAGGGGGCTTTGGCTCTTGCAGAGGAGTGGACTACTTTCATGAACGGGTGGGTGGAAACGATTGAAAATAGTCAACTTCGCCGCGAGAACCGCCCCCTCATCCGCCTGTCGGCACCTTCTGCTCTGAAGTTTGGGTGGGTGGGGGAGACAGAAAGATATTAGGCGGCTCAAAAGGCCGTTCGACGGGAGGTTTTTTCGGCCGTGGGCGCGGCCCGCGAGAGAGGTTAAGTGTTCAG
>Ga0210394_10002347_pt1 | contig 26163 bp, 23 predicted proteins | sample IncBWC12MmetaG_FD_160121 | JGI IMG/M metagenome (GOLD analysis project Ga0210394, IMG submission 160121) | Forest soil microbial communities from Barre Woods Harvard Forest LTER site, Petersham, Massachusetts, United States - Inc-BW-C-12-M | ecosystem: Environmental > Terrestrial > Soil >...
GCAGAGTGGCGCTGAGAATCCAAGCTTTCCGAGCTTGGGGGCGCGACCTCATGGACATAGGCAGACTCCACCATAGCCAGTAACCGGGACAGTAGCACACGAATATGCGGCAAACAATCGTCGGGAAAGACATGAGCTTGTACTCAATACGCTTCCGAGTTCCGTCATGTCGCTTTACCGTCGGCTACGCGGAGAAGTGGTTGGCCATAAAACGGAGTTCTGGGAAGCGGGCATGGCGAATGCTCAGGGAAGGATTGATTGGGCGCTCTCGCCCCGATGCCGATCGGGGGCCGGATAGAAGAATCATGGTCGTGGTACCAGGCCGTATCGATGGTTGGCGGAACGATTCGCCGAAAGTTGATTCACTGTGCGAGTTTCAGAGGTTCGGTCCTCCGCCTGACTCTGGCAACTACGCGGTGCGAAAACACTGCACGGGAATTTTGCGCCTTGACAGCACCTTCGTTCTCATCGACGGCCACCCGGAAGATCAACACCGTCTCAAAGGGTGCGCCACCCCGCCATCATTGGTGTCCCGCCTCTTGACAACTGGTCGTACGTACGATAATGTATGTATTTAGAATTGGAGCGCAGGTGCTCTAGAATGTCAACGCGTACATACGCACGCTCATGAGGTTCGATTGGGATGAGGCCAAAAACAAACGCAACCTGCAGAAGCATGGGGTCAGCTTCGAATTGGCTAGCCTCGTTTTTGAAGATCCTCACAATCTCAGTATACGCGACGAGGCGTGCGAGACTGAGGAGCGATGGCTGACGACCGGCTCAGTGAACGGGGTTCTTATTTTATTGGTAGTTCATACATGGGAGGAGGAAAACCATGAAGAGATCTTCAGGATCATCTCGGCACGAAAAGCGCCGCAAGCCGATAGAGAAGCCTATGAAAACCAGTACAAAAAACTATGATCGAGAGATCGCTGCCCTAATGAAGCTGCGAGATGAAGACATCGACACCTCAGATCTCGCTGAGGTGCGGGATTGGAGTAAGGCAGTGGTTGGTAAGTTTTATCGCCCCCTCAAGGAACCGATTACGATTCGGTTGGACGTCGACATTATCGCTTGGCTCAAGGCTGAAGGTCCCGGGTATCAAACTAGGATAAATGCTCTTTTACGCCAGACAATGACGCCGGAATCCACGCAATTGCTTCCCGAAGATACGGGCATGCATGAACAGCGCAGTAGTAATATGACGATCGAATCTGCTTCGTCAGGGTTTAGTTTCCCGTATCTGGAGAATCATCGCCAGCTTACTAAGTACGGGCACGTAGCTCACGTTATTGCACGGCGTGGATCTGTTTTCGCGCCCGCAGCATGAATTTATGAAGACGCTAACGTTCTATTCATACAAAGGCGGCACCGGCCGTTCTCTTTCGCTGGCAAACGCAGCTATCTACCTCGCTACGCTCGGCTTCAAGGTAGTGGCGCTTGACTTTGACCTGGAGGCGCCGGGCCTGCACTACAAATTCTCGCGCAACGAAGATGGTTCCCCCTTGGCAGTTAGCAAGGGGTTGGTGGACTACATCAATATTTTTCTAGCAGAGAAAAAAGTCAGCCTTCCTTTTACAGAGTTTTCGATCAACGTGTCTGTCCCTGGTATCGATGATGGGTTGATTCATCTCGTGCCAGCGGGATATGTACCCTCAAGTGACTACTGGTCAAAGTTGGCGCGGATCAATTGGCACGAGCTCTTCTACTCGAAGGGCGCCAAGGGCGTGCAGATCTTTATGGAATTGAAAGCAAGAATAGCTGCCGAGCTAACCCCCGATTTCTTACTCGTTGATTCCCGAACCGGAATTACCGAAATGGGGGGTGTTGCGACAACTCTTTTTGCGGACAAGCTAATATGCCTCGTGTTGCCAACGCCTGAGAATATGCAGGGCGCTCGTGCGGTTTTACGCAGCTTGAAGCGTTCTCGAAGGGAGACGGAAGGCTCCGACCTTGAGATCATGCTTGCTGTCAGTCGACTCCCACTAATGAAAGATGCTGACAAGGAGCGTGAATTAACCGAACGAATCTTAAATGAGATGAACCAAAAAGCTGACGATCCAATGGATACTATTCATTGTCAGGGCGTGTACGTCCTCCACTCGGAACCCGCATTACAGCTTCGGGAGACCCTTCGTGTGGGCAGCGGTATTAATCCAGACGAATCGGTTTTATTGAGGGACTATCTTAGGCTCTTCGCCAGCTTCGTTCCAAAGGAATCGATCGAACCCAAGGTGCGGGTCCTGATCGAGAAGGCATGGGAGAAACTAAGAACCGATCCGGATGATGCCGTAAAGGATATGGAAGAGTTGGCGGGCTCTTTTGGGCATCCAGAGAACTATCGAGAACTCCTCCGTTTCTACCAGGTAAGGAACATAAATGGAAGCCAAGCGTTACGACGCGCACAACGACTTTGGGAGCTAACCCAGGATGCGAACGATCCTATATTGTGGCAAGCCATTTTTCGGTCTTTCGAGGCTCAACCGCGATGGCGGCGGGAAAACCAGTGGTATCCGAATCTGGAGTTTATTGCTGATGTGTGGAGGAAAGCCGGCAAAAGGAATCAAGGCTTCGGCATGAAACTGGCCGAAGCGCTCGAATATGACAATCGCGAATCGCTGGCGGCCGACGTATTGATGGAGATCATAGACTCCTCTGAACCAACGGTCTCGATCATCGCTCGTTGTGTTGATCTCCTAGACAGAGCAAAGAGAGGTACGGAAGCGGAAGCCTTAATCCAGAAGCTAAAAGCTATGTTTGTCGGCGTTCCCGAGTTTGCAAACGCCTGGGCCCGGCATGCTATGAACACGAAGAGCGAGACTTCAGAACTAATGCAGACACCATGGATCGATGCTGTGCGCCCGGGTGTAAGGGCCCTCCTCTACTTCAAAAAAGGGTCGAAAGATGAGGCAGTCGCACTGGCGGATTATGCCTTGAAGGATCTTCAAGAACCACGACAATTCACTCAGACAGAACTCGAAGAGTTGGCTAAATACTTCAGCGCGACCGGTCGAGAAGAAGAGTTTGAATCGGCGCTAACCAAGTGGTACCCACGAGAATATATACAGGAGATACGCGGTCGCGTCGGGATTCGGCCTCGACGCAAGTAGCAGTGCGACATTCCTCATTTTTATTGGTTAGAAGTGGTGCGCCCGGAGAGATTCGAACTCCCGGCCTTCTGGTTTCCGCCGTAGGCGGACTCTATCCCGCTGGGCTGGAGGAGGCCGCCAAAATCGTTTTCAATTGCCCGCGTCCCTGACCGGATTTTAGGAACTTTTCCCTCTTCATCGCTTCCGAACGAGCAGGAAAGGCCTCACGGTGCACTATCTCCCAAGGGCCACGGTTCTTGGTGGATTTGGTAACGCCGTCGTTATGCTGGCCGAGTCGATGGTCCAAGTCGGACGTGTACCCAACGTATAGCCGCCCGGTGGACTGGCTTCTGAGCACGTAGACGTAGAACATAGAATGGTGCGCCCGGGGTGATTCGAACACCCGACCTTCTGGTTCGTAGCCAGACGCTCTATCCAGCTGAGCTACGGGCGCACATGAGTTGTAGGATTTACCGCCGACGCGATTGCAACGCAGAGATTGTAGCAGCTTCCAACGACCCGCCGCAAATTTCCTCATCTCCGGAAGCGCGCTGACATCAATTACCGCGAAATTTGAACTCCGGAAGCCGCTGCGCTAGTGGTTTCGGGCCGCTTGGCCGGAACTCCCACCAGAACGTCCAAGGCAATCGGAGCGCCGGCGCGGGTCGCCGGCTTGAACTTCCAATTCCCAAATGCCTGCAGTGCCTCCGCGTCCATTTCGGGCAGGACGCCGCGGAACACGCGCACGTTGCTGACCGAGCCGTCTTTCTCAATCATTCCCTGCAAGACAATGAGCTTGTCACTATCCTTGTCAGGCACCGGCAAGCGCCGAAAATCGAATTGTTGTTCAGGAGAAGGAGGAACAATGCCCGCCTCCATTCGGACCACGCCCGCGGTCGACGGCTCAGGCTTCGACGCCGCGCCCGTTTCGTGCGCGCAATATTGCAGCGCCCAGTTCTTCCCCGGCATCGTCAGGAAAATGGAATACACTTTTCCGCAAGTCAGCGCGCCGTAGACATCGAGCCCGCCGCCGCCGATCGGCCCCGCGGAAATCACGAGCGGAGCGTGCCGAAGTCTCGGAGAAATGCTTACCGGGTAGACGGCAGCGGGCAGCACCGGCCCGAGCAATCCATTGGCGTCCACGCCGCCCGATCTCCCGCTTCCGCCCAACGCGCTGAGGTTCGCCTTTTCCGCAGGCTCGGCGCCCGCGCCGCCTCCTGCGCCTGCGTTTCCGGGGCCCAGCCCCACGCTTGCGTCGCCGCCCGCTCCTGGTCCGCTCGAGTTCGATCCGGCCGCCACGTTCGGCTTGCCGCCCGGAGAGCCGGCGCCGACCTTGCTCGGGGCGATCGCGAGCGCTCCGTAACGATTCCCCAGCGCCAGCGAAGCGAGTTGAGAAAACGCCGCCGGCTCAACCGACACGACGACAACGCCGCCCGAAGCGTCCGCCGAAGAGTTGGCGTTCGTATCGCCATGCGTCGCGCTGGCGGCTACTTCATGTGGCGCCTGCAAGGAATTGGAAGTGAAATACGACGCCGGCATCTTCGGCTGCGGAACGGACGGCGCGATTTTCATCGGCAATTCAGGAGCGTTGGAAGCGATGTTCGGTGCGGGCGCAGCATTCTGGCCGGCGAGATTTTCCGGCGCCACGGGTTGGTGAAATGTCAGGTCCACCTGCGGCTTTGGCGCGGCGGGCCCATCGACAAGCACGATGTCCGGCAACTGTTGTTCGACGCTGATTTTAAGATCGGGTGGCGCGAGCTTCTGCTGAATCGTTTGCCGGTTGTTGTCCGGCTTGAGCGGGTTCACGACGATGGTGAATTTCGGATTGCTCGCTGTGCTTGCCTGGAGAACCGGCTGGGGGTCCTGCTGCAGGTGAGGCGTTCGGGAAATGCCGGGTCTGCCGCCGGGTCCGGACGGCTTCAGGACGGGAAGAGCGCGCAAAATCCCCAGTTCTTTGAGGGCCTGCAGATCAAGGTAAACGGGTGCGTCATTGGGCGCACTCGCCGCCACCACCGGCTCAACACGTGCCGCCATACTCACGTGCGAAAGGAGCGCGAACGCGGAAGCATGCACAAGCACGGACGCCAGGAAACCGCGTGCGCTCCGAAGCGCGGACCGATTTCTCAACGGCTGGAACAACCACACATCGACGGGCTTCCGCGGAACCCAGGACAAGATCGCGACAAGATCCTCCGCCCAGGCTCCGAACCGCGACTCCCACAAGATTTCAAACCGCCGCCGAGATCGCATCAGACTAAAAATCTCCGAAGAGCGCACACCCGAAGATGAGCATTTTGCATCTCACTAGCTTGCGGGGCAAGGAAAAGCAGCGAGTCTCATACGCCGAAATGACAGAATTGGCCACTCCTATTACTCCCAGTACATTTTGTGATCGACATCACAAGGTCTTCGGAGTGCTTTCGGGTTTCAGCGAACCACCGAATAGATTGCAAACAAAGGCATCTAGCGAGTTTCAGTTTCTCCGCGTCCCGTCTTGTAGACAATTCCTTTACCGGATGTCTCCGTTCGAGGACTGCCCTGTGGATAACTTGATTTTCGGACTTGTATTTTTTTTCATTCACGCGTATACATATGTGCCGTCAGGTCGTCCCCCTGGCTAGGAATCCAATCACCAACCAAGTCGTTTGTGCTGGGCCCATGTCTCGCTGTGCAGTCGCAGACTTTTGCGTCTGAATTTTCTCGTCTGCGAGGAGCCGCAACCGTGGAGGTTGTCCCCCGATGAGTGGTGACCTGATTCGAGTTTTTTTCTGCAGTCCCGATATCGCTTTCGCGGAGCCCTTGACCCACGCCCTGGGTCCCGGCTTTCAGATTCGCGCCACTAGAGAACTCCGCTGGCCGGACGCCGCGGAATTCGGGACGTATGACGTTGTGCTTCTGGATTTGCAGGCGAGCGACAGGGATCCCGTCATTAAAGCGGCGCTGCAATTCCTGACTGAGTCCCAGTCGAGATTTCCCCTTCCCGTCGTCGCGATTCTCGCCTCGGAAGACCGTTCGTTGACGCTGCGCTTGATGGAGCTTGGCGTCCACCTGATCCTCGCCAGCCCGCCCGATATGATCGAGCTGCGAATCGCCTTGCGCCGCGCCTGCCGCTTTCATCAGCTCGAAAAGGAAGCCCAGGAGCTTCGCGCGCAGGAAATGAAAATCACCGCCTCGTATACGATGGTCGGCGCTGAGGGCGCGTTGTCCGAAGTCCTGGCGATGGCGCAGAAAGTGGCGCCCTGCGACGTCACCGTCCTGATCACCGGTGAAACCGGTACCGGAAAAGAACTCTGGGCGCGAGCGATCCACCGCATGAGTTCGAGGTCCGCGCAGCCGTTCATCGGTTTTTCCTGCGCCAATCTTCCGGAGACCCTGATCGAAGACGAACTCTTCGGCCACGAAAAGGGCGCCTTTACCGGCGCGACGAACGCGCGGCGCGGCCGCTTCGAGCTTGCCGACCGCGGGACGTTGTTCCTGGACGAAATCGGAGATCTCAGCCTGGGCCTGCAGCCCAAGCTCCTGCGCGTGGTGCAGGAGCGCAGCTTCGAGCGCCTCGGCGGGTCGAAGCCCGTGGCCGTCGATGTCCGCATGATCTGCGCGACGCACCGCGACCTTTCGCAAATGGTGGAGCAGGGAAGATTTCGCGAGGATCTGTACTACCGGCTCAACGTGGTTCAGCTGCATCTTCCGCCGCTGCGAGATCGGCGCGAAAGCATTCCCGAGCTGGCCCACTATTTCCTGCGGCAATTTGCGAATCAGTTCGGAAAGAAGACGAAGAAATTTTCGCCCCTCGCGCTCCAGGCCCTCGAGGAAAATCCCTGGCCCGGCAATGTGCGCGAACTGGAAAACGTGGTGCAGCGCGCCGTGGTGCTCGCCGAAGACTCGACAATCGAGCTTTCGCACCTTCCGGAAAAGCTCCGCAAGGGATTTTCGGATAGCTCGCCGGCGCAATCCTACGACGCGGAAATCCGCGAATTCAAGAAACGCCTTGTTCTGCGCACGCTACGCCAGTGCGGCTGGAAGAAAACGGAGACGGCCCGCTCACTCGGCATCGCGAGAAATTATCTGCACCGGTTGATCAATCAGCTGAACATCATTCCGGAAGAGGCGGGCATGCCGCCGGTTTCGAGTGCTCCCGCGCCGAAATCCGACGCGATCATGTAGCGTGGCGCAGGCTGGAACTGGAAGCCAACGAGTAATATGCATTCCCCAAAAGAGTTGCCCATGTGCAGGCGCCCTTCTTTTCCTCGACATCAGTTCTCCGGCACCCGAGGTGTGGCCCTCGTCGAATTCGCGCTCGTGGCTCCCATCCTGATTACGATTCTGTTGGGGACGTTTTGGATCGGGCGCGCGGTGAGCGTGTACCAGGCACTGGAAAGAGCGGCTCGCGAAGGCGCGAGGGTCGGCATCACGTCGGCTTGCGCGTCCTGTGGCAGCGCCACCGCGAACGATTCCGCAATCGATACCGCGGTTGACAACGCACTGAAAGCTGCTTCGCTCGACACCTCAAACCCTGGCCTTCTAATCGTGATCGCCCGCGATCAGCGACTCGATTCCAACGATCCCGCGAATTACCAGTCATCCGCCATCAAAGTCACGGTTTCTTATCCGGTGCAGTTGAAGATTCCGTTCACCACTCAGCGCGCCACAACGATCACTCTGAGTTCGAGCGTGTCCATGCGCCAGGAGTATTGATCGTGGACCTGCGAATCAAAATGCGATCCGGGAAGCGCTGCGTGGCTTTGCGGCGCGTGGCTTCAGGCGAAGCGGGCACGGAATTGCTCGAGCTGGCTTTGATTCTGCCGTTCTTGCTCGTGATGCTCGTCGGCGTCGTCGATTTCGGCGAAGCGTGGGCGCTAAAGGATAAATTGGCGGGCGCCGCGCGGGATGCCGCGCGTGTGGCCGTCGCCGACTTTAATGACACGACGAATCCGCAGTGCCCCGCTGCAACTCCGTGTTCCGTACAGGCTGCCGCAAGCGCCGCGGTTACTATACTGAACAACGCAAACGTAAATACGTGCGGATTGGATCCTTCGACGACGGCGCCCGCTGCGGGCGCGTTCACCTGGACCTATACGGCCGCGTGCACGAATCCTCTCACGATCAAGGTCGAGCGGGCCGTTCCGGAACTCGTCGACGGCACGACTTCGCTCTGCACGCGCGTCACGCTGACCTATCCATTCAAAACGAATTTTGCGAATGTGGCCGGTTTGCTGGGGAATCATTCTGTCACCGGCACGATCACGCTCAGCAGCGCGGAAATGATGGCGAATCTGAATTAGGAGCGATGCGAATGCGTGCGTCCATCTGGGCAAAGCGAGCACGCAGCGCCGAGCGGGGCAGCACCCTGTTCATCGTTGCCGCATCCCTGACGATTTTGCTGGGCATTGGCGCGCTCGCCATTGACATCGCTTCGTTGTACGTGGCTCGCAGCGAATCCCAGCGCGCCGCCGACGCCGCGGCTCTCGCCGGCGCGAAAGTGTTCGTCGAATCCGGCTGCGTGACGACCGGCAATTGCACCTCTGCTGAGGAAAAGACCGCAAGGGATCGTGCCACAGCGGTCGCCCTCCAGAATTTAGTCGCCGGCCAGCCGGTAACCGTCAGCGACATCACATTCACGGAACAGCCGCAAAATCCGCAAATCACCGTGCAGGTCAAAAGCCCCACTTTGCACGTGTATTTTGCCGGCGCAATCGGAATTACAAAGGCGCAGACCGTCAGCGCAACGGCCACCGCTGAAGCCTACAATCCCTCCGGTCAACCTTCAGGGCAGCAATTTTGCACGGGCTGCGTGCGTCCCTGGCTGATTCCAAACTGTGATCCGTCTGGGAATTGTCTCCTGGGGCCGGGGGGCGCGGTGGAGAACCCGACATGTTCCTCCGCGGGCGTTGGAAAAAAACTCCAGATCGCCATCGAAACGAAGCCCACGCAATTCGGCGCCGTGGACGACGGCACGGGTTTCGCGGGATATCAAAAATCGATCGTCACCTGCAACACCGGCCAAAAGACCTGCGGAAGCATCGTCAACACGCTGCCCTTCTCCCAAATCGCGTTCCCCACGCCGGGCATCAGCACGCTGCTGCACACTCCCGCGGGAAGTACGGGACTCGGGCAGGGGCAGGACCGGATCGACACATCGGTGTGCCCGCCACAAATCCATGCGGGAGCGAGCAATCCGCTCGTCACCTCCGGCGTGCTTGCGGACGACGCGCTGGTCGCCACGAGCGATTCGATCGTCACGGCGTATCTTTACGAGGGGCCGCCGCTCAAGCTCAACGTGTCGCAGCCGGTGACCGTGTTCGGCTTCACCCAGATTTTTATCACCCAGCAGTATGATAACGGCGACGTTGAGGGCGTGATTCTCGGTTTGGCGGGATGCTCGACCACCGACATCGATTGCGACGCCGGCGCGTTGAAGGGATCCACCATGCTCCCGGTTCGACTGATCACGCCGAAAGGGAGCTAACCTGCGATGGTCACCCTGGCCACGCTCGCGGACCAATCGCGGAGTTCTTCATTCACCCTCGAGGCTGCAATTCGCCGCGCTTTGTCATTTCCGGTATTGCTCGGGGTCGTTCTTTTCGCCGGCGCGTTTTCTCTGGCGAAGGACATGCTCCTCGATCCCGACACGTGGTGGCACATCGCAGTGGGTCAGCGCATTCTGGCGACTCACAGTTGGCCCTGGACAGATACGTATTCTTCGACCGTTTCCGGAGCGCCGTGGATCGCCTACGAATGGCTTGGCGAAGCGGCAATGGGTGCCGCGGCCTCAGCGGCTGGGCTTCGATCCGCCACGGTCCTTTCGGTGGGCTTGGCCGGAATTTTGGTACTTCTGATTTACTGGTATTCGGCTCTCAAGTGCGGCAATAGCAAAGCCGCCTTCGTTGCATCCGCCTCGCTGATTCCGGTGCTTGGCCCGTTTTTCACTCTGCGCCCGCAATTGTTTGGCGCTATCTTTCTCGTTCTCACCCTGATCGTTCTCGAGCGATTTCGACAAGGCCAGGATCGCGCGCTCTGGTTCCTGCCGCCGATTTTCCTGCTCTGGGTCAACACGCACGGCTCGTTCGTGGTTGGACTTCTCATCCTCGGAGTGACTTGGCTTTGCGGTCAGTTTCAGTTTTCTTCGGGAGGATTGTTCGCGGAACGCTGGACGAAGCGCCAAAGCGTTGAGTTACTGCTGGCGAGCTTAATCAGCATGCTCGTTTTGCCCATCACTCCATACGGCACGCAACTCGCGGCGTACCCCCTGAACATGGCGCTCCGCCAGCCGTTGAATGTACGGAATATTGCCGAGTGGTTGCCGTTGAGAACTGACGTGATTTTCGGTGAGTATTTTGTTGCGCTGGTGCTTTTGTTTTTTCTAGTGGTCCTCGTCGGGCGCCCCCGCTTTCGAGTGCATGACGTGATGCTGGCTGCCTTCGGTGCAGTCATGGCTTGCGTTCACGTTCGATTTCTTCTCATCTTCGCGATCTTTTTTTCTCCTCTGTGGGCCATGGTTTTTGCCCGCTGGGTGCCTGCGTACGAGGCGGAGCGCGATCACCCCGTAGTCAACTCGTTGCTGATCGCCGTCATGGCCGCGGGCATCGTCTTTTTCTTTCCGTCACGCCATGATCTGGATCTGCAGGTGGAGGCGAAATATCCGCGTATTGCGGTGGAGTATCTGGCCAGTCATCCGATGCACGGAACCTTGTTCAACGAATACGGTTGGGGCGGATACCTCATCTCGTCCGGTCGCCCCGAGGAAAAAGTGTTCATCGACGGCCGGGCGGACCTTTACGAGTACGGAGGTGTGCTGGGCGACTACATGAGCATTGTTCGTCTGGCCCCGGGCGCGTTGCGACTCTTTGACAAATACGGGGTCGAGACTTGTCTGATTCGGCGTGACTCAGCGCTCGCCACCGCGCTGAGCGCGATTCCCGGGTGGCGGCGTGTTTACGACGACCCACTCGCGGCGATCTATGTAAGAAAAGCTACGCCTTAACTCCCGCTGATACAGGCGAAATGGCGGCCAGGGGACCGCACTTTAGAATGCATTTGTTAACAGAGTAGATCGCCAAAGACTCGCAACCGGTTACGCTGCCCTGAACAAATCCCTGCCTCGTCAATCCTATCTATTTTATTTTCTTTAATTTCCTTGCCGCTGCGTCTACAATTCCAAGTGGTCTCTGACTTGCTACATTATGCAGATCAGAGCGCGGAATAACGTCAGCCGACGGAGCATTGCGCATGCCACGCCCCCTAGTGCGTCTGTGGAAGGAGCAGAAAGGGCAGGACTTGACAGAGTATGCCCTGCTACTGTTGCTGATCATGCTCATGCTGATCGCATCGACAAGGTCATTGTCGCAAGCCATCGACAACGCCTTCGCCGGCGTCACGAATTCCGTTGCGGCGGCAACCACCGCCGCGTCCGGCGGCAAATAAACGCGTGGCTGTAGAGAGTCCTATATCTACATTCCCGCAAGACGGCGTATCTTATCTGGGACACCCCACTCGAACCACGAATTCAAGCGAAACGTGACGCCGATTGTAGGCATTCCAAATCGCGGTTTGTCTACAAACGGATACATATTTTCAGCTCTTCATTTGCGGCGGCGCAAACAACCCGCGGAAATAGACCAGTTTGAATAGGTTGCATCAGCTTCATTTTCAACGCGTTTGGGCCCACATTGGCAGATAGAATGCACATTCTACTCACCTAGCTCGGATTGGCTACGCCCATCTACTGCCGGAGGATTGTGATGAAGAATTTACTTAAGCGTTTGTGGAAAGAGGAATCAGGTCAGGATTTGACGGAATATGCTCTGCTCTTGGTTCTTATCGCGTTGGTTGCGGTGAGCGCGCTAAAGGGACTCGCGACTGCGATTAACGGAGTTTACAACGCCGCTGTTGCGAACCTTGTTCCTCCGCCGTGACGAGCGGTATCGTCCAAGTCAGGCCGCTCCCAGGGGCAATCGGGAATGTGCAGGGGCCGACGGTCGCTCGGTAGGGCGGCGGACTAGATCTCAGCGTGGCGCGGATACTTTCGCCGGAAATTTGGCGCGCTCTAGACGTCCATGGTCGCTCGTCTCTCTCATCTCAATTGATCCGCAGATCCGAACAGCACCAGGCTTCTGGAGCGCCTCGAAAGACCGAGACGGAATCACTGATGAGGGGAGCTGGAGATTGAGTTTGGCAACGTACATTACGTGGGGATTTGCAACGGTCTTGGCTCTCGTCGCCGGTTGGATCGACTGGCGCACGCGGCTTCTTCCCAACTGGCTGACGGTTTCCGGTTTCTCGATCGGTATTCTTGCCAACGCGGTTCTGGGAGGCTGGGCCGGGGCCAAAACCTCGCTGCTCGGTGCGGGAATCGCGCTCGCGATCTTGTTGCCCGTAGTGCTGCTCCGCGGCTTGGGCGCGGGCGATTGGAAATTGATTGGAGCGCTCGGCGCGATCGTCGGCCGGGAAGAGATTATTTACATTCTCTTTTTCGCGATCGTTGTTGCCGGACTGATCGCCGTCGCGCAAATGATTCGCCAAAAGCGGGTCTTCGTAACGCTTCTGAATATGTGGGAGCTCATGCGCGGGTTCTTTTTATTCGGTTTGAGGCCCCACCCAGAAATCAATTTGGAAAATCCCGCGGCTTCCACGTTGCCGTTCGGCGTCGCCGTGGCGGCTGCGACCTTGCTGTGCTGCGGCGCAGTTTTGGCGGGTGCCTGAAGAGTTGCTTGAGGAGAAACAATGAGCTGGCAGAGACTAAGCGGTGGTCTTGCAATCAGCTTGCTGGTCGGCCTTCTGGCGGGCGCGTTCGTATTTACGCAGTTTAAGAAGCTCGCGCAGGCCAAGTCCATGCCCACAATGCCTGTGGTGGTTTCTTCGCGGGCGATTCCCTTGGGAACGCGCCTGCAAGCCAGTGACTTGCGGCTCGTGAACTGGCCCGCCACGCAGCCTATTCAGGGAGTGTTCAGCAAAATCGATGACTGCGTGAATCGCGCCGCCATCACGTCCCTCGTGGAAAACGAACCGTTGCTCGAAGGCAAGCTCGCCCCGAAAGACGGGGGCTCGGGGCTTTCCGCAACCATTCCGAGTGGAATGCGCGCCGTCTCAGTGTCCGTGAACGACGTTGTTGGCGTCGCCGGTTTCGTGGTGCCCGGAACCATCGTGGACGTTCTGGTGACGGGATCGACGGGCTCGGGCAATGTGACGCGAACGATTCTTGAGAATGTGCGCGTCCTCGCAACCGGACACACGGTGGAGCAAGAGCGCGAAGGGAAGCCGCAGAACGCTCCTGCTGTCATCACCCTTCTGGTCAGCCCTGAAGATGCGAATACGCTTACGATGGCGAGCACGCAGGGGCGCATTCAACTGGCCCTGCGCAATACGCTCGACTCAGCGAAAGTCGTCCCGGCGCCGGTCTTGCAAACCGCGCTTTTCGGCTCATCGCCGGTGCCTGCTGCCGCGGGATCCGTGACGACGAAAAAGACGCACGCGCCGGAGAAGCCCAAAGTCGTTCCGCCTCCGGAAACGGTGAACGTGGAAGTCATCCGCGGAGACAAAAAGGAAGAAGCCAAGTTCCCGGCGGAGTGAATTTCGGGAGATGTGAAATCGCGATGAGCAATCGGTACACGAACGGAACGAAAGCGGCGGCGGCCATCGGTGCGCTGTGTTTCGCCCTCACGTGGTGCGAAATGTCCGCGTTCGGACAGGATTCCGTCGCGGCGATGGCGCCGGCAGCGCCGCCCGATGCCGCCAACGTGATTGCCCAGCAAGCCGACCAGGGCCCGCCGGCCGCCGCTACTGCTGGCAGCAGCGAGCGATTGCATCTGCTCGTGGGCCGCTCTCTCGTGATCAGTTCGCCAGCGCCCGTGAAGCGCGTTTCGATCGCCGATCCGAACATCGCCGACGCCGTCGTGATCAGCCCATACCAGGTATTGCTGAACGGCAGAAATCCGGGCGGCGTCTCACTCGTGCTGTGGGACGAATCCGACCAGAGCCAAACCTTCGAGATTTTCGTGGACCTGGACATTCTGGGCCTCAGCCAGAAGATTCGCGAAGTATTCCCGAACGAACCGGTTCGCGTGGAAGCCTCCAAGGACCTGGTGATGGTGTCGGGCCACGCGTCATCGAAGGCGGTGGAGAATCAAATCCTCGCCATCGTCTCCTCGGTCAACCCCAAAGTTGTGAATTTGATGGAAGCGCCCGCGGCGCCCACGCAGGGACAAATCGTCTTACAAGTCAAATTTGCCGAGGTCGATCGCACGAATCTCAATACATTCGGCGTGAACCTCTTCAGTCCAGGCTCGGCCGCGAACGGACCGAGGAGCACCGTTGGCTCGGCTGGCACCCAGCAGTTCAGTGCCCCGAATCTAAATTCACTGTCATCGGGCAACACGTCCACGAGCGGGGGCGGCGGCGCCCAAAGCCTTGCGACGAATTTCACCTTCAGCAATCTGCTGAACATTTTTCTCTTCCGCCCCGATCTCGACCTGGGTGCGACGATCGAGGATCTCCAGCAGAGAAACATTCTGCAGATCCTCGCAGAGCCGAATCTCTTAACCGCCACCGGCAAAGAGGCGAGCTTCCTGGCAGGCGGCGAATTTCCGTATCCCGTGCTTCAGGCTTCCAGCATCTCCAACGCGGTCACGATTCAGTTCCGCGAATACGGTGTGCGTCTCACGTTCACGCCGACGATCATGGAAAACGGCCAGATTCACCTGAAAGTCCGGCCCGAGGTGAGCGCCCTCGATTACAGCAACGCGGTGACCATTTCTGGATTCACGATTCCGGCGCTTTCGACACGCCGCGTGGAATCCGAAATGGACTTGAATGACGGCCAGAGTTTCGCCATCGCGGGCCTGGTGGACGACCGCGTCACCAGAATTTTGAGCAAGGTTCCCGGAATCAGCGATATTCCTGTGCTTGGAAAGCTGTTCCAGAGCACTTCGTTCACGAAATCGAAGACCGAGCTGTTGGTCCTGGTCACTCCGAGAATTGTCAAACCGTTCTCCCCAGGCGAGACCCCGGCAGGGCCTCAATTTCCCGTCCCCTTCCTGCCTCCGGCCGCGCCCGACGGGAGCACTCAACCGACGGCTAAACCATGATGCGAGTGCGAAAACTCGAGTCCCAGCGCTTGAGGCACAGAGGGGATCAAGTCGCGATATGTTAACAGTGGCAGTAGTCAGCAACGACGTCGCAAGCCGGACCGTGCTGGCGATATGCGTGCAGCAAACCGGCCTGGCGCGAGACATTTTCGAGTGCGCGGACTCTCCCGATAGTTATCCGTCGATAAGAGAGAGGCTGCCGGAAGTCGTGCTTCTCGATTTGCCATCTGACGATCCGGGGCCGCAATTTGAATTCGCCGCGTTTCTCCATCGTCTGTCGCCGTCGATTCGAGTGGTGGCCTGCTCGGAACTGGCGACGCCGGATTCCGCGCTACTCATGCGGGCGATGCGCCACGGGGTGCGCGAATTCTTGCGCAAGCCGGTCGAGGTTCCGCTGCTCCGCGAAGTGCTGGCGAGGTTCGAGCAGGAGCGCGGCACGGTTGCGCCGGTCGCGCCCAAGAAACTGATCGCCGTCATCGGCGCAAAGGGCGGCGTAGGGACAACTACCGTGGCCGTCAACCTCGGCGTGCAGCTTGCACGCATCAGCCAGCGGCGCGTGGTGCTGCTCGATCTTGCGCGGCCGATGGGCTTCGCGAGCCTGATGCTGGACCTGCAGCCGAAATTTTCACTGCGCGATGCGACGCAGAGGTCAGACCGGCTCGACACGCATCTCCTCGAGGGGCTGATTACTCCGCACAAAAGCGGCCTCGGCGTGCTGGCGGGAATTTCCGAACCGAACGATTGGTCCGGCATCTCGCTGGGCGCGATTCCGCGCATTGCCGAGATCGCGCAAAGCGGCAGCGACTATGTCGTCGCGGACCTGGGCGTGTTTTGCCCGCCGGAATGGACCTGGCTCGTGAGCGGCGCGCGTTGCACGCTCATGGTGTCCGAAGCCCACGTGGCCTCCTTGTGGGCCGCCGAACGGCAAATCGCCGCGCTCGCCTCGCGAGATGTCGATCCCGCTTCGTTGCGGCTCGTGATCAACCGGTGGCATCGCCGTGACGATGGCGTGTTGAAGAGCGTCGAGCAGCGAACGAAGCGCAAGGTGTTCCTGCGGCTTCCCAATAATTTTCCGAAGGTGAATGACGCGGTGACCACGGGAACGCCGATCGCCGACAATCATGACAACGTCATTGTTTCCCGGTTGCGGGAGTTCGCGGTCGAAATCGTTGGCGGTCTGGCCGCGCCTCGAGCGACGCCTCGGCGCGGCGGGCTTGGGAATTTCTTTTCGTCAAACTCGTCGAGGTAGGAGAGTAAATGTCCGTGTCTTCGCCGTCCAGATCTGAACTGAATGCGTTGAAGGTGACGATTCACCGCAACCTCATTCAGAAGATCAATCTCGATCAGATGCAGGCGATGGATCGCGAAACCGTCCGCCGCGATCTGACGCGCGCGATCGAGTCGCTCGTCGGCGGCGAAGCCACCCCCATGTCGCTCGTGGAGCGCGAGCGTCTGACGCAGGAACTCCTCGATGAAGTATTTGGATTGGGTCCCCTGGAACCGCTCCTGAAAGACCCGGCAGTGTCGGATATTCTCGTGAATTCCTACCGCGATGTGTTTGTGGAGCGGCGCGGAATTCTGGAACGCACCTCGACCCAGTTTCGTGATGAGGCGCACCTTCGCTTGATCATCGATCGCATCGTGACCGCCGTCGGCCGCCGCGTGGACGAATCCTCGCCCATGGTCGACGCCCGCCTGCCGGATGGCTCGCGCGTGAACGCCATCATCTCGCCGCTGACGCTGGACGGCTCGTGCCTCTCCATCCGCCGTTTCGGCCACGACCGTTTGACCGCGGAGGATTTGCTGCGCAATCAAACCCTGACCCCCAACATGCTTCAATTTTTGGAGGGTTGCGTTCGCGCCCGGCTGAACATCCTGATCTCCGGCGGCACCGGCGGCGGCAAGACGACGATGCTGAACGTTCTGTCGTCCTACATTTCCAATCGCGAACGCATCATCACCGTCGAGGACGCAGCCGAGTTGCATCTTCGCCAGGAGCACGTCGTTCGCCTCGAGACGCGCCCGCCGAACATGGAAGGGCAGGGCGCAGTCCGCCAGCGCCAGCTGGTCATCAATTGCCTCCGTATGCGCCCGGACCGCATCATCCTGGGTGAGGTTCGCGGCGAAGAGGCGCTGGACATGCTGCAGGCCATGAACACAGGCCACGACGGCTCGCTCACTACGATCCACGCGAATTCGCCGCGCGACGCGCTCTCGCGCCTGGAAACGATGGCGGCGATGTCCGGTTTGAACCTGCCCGAAAGAGCGATTCGCCAGCAAGCGGCCTCCGCCATCAACATCATCGTACAGATCACCCGGCTGAGCGACGGCACACGGAAAGTCGTTTCGATTTCGGAAATCGCGGGGATGGAGGGCGACGTGGTCGCCATCCAGGAAATTTTCGTGTTCAAGAAGCGGGGAATCGGCGAGAACGGCGCGGTGCTCGGCGAATTTTCGGCATCCGGGATTCGTCCGCGCTGCAGCGATCACCTCGCCGTATCGGGGATTCAGCTGCCCGGATCGATGTTTCGGCCCGAGATGAAATACTGAGGCGATGACGATGGCGCTCGCTCTATCACTGATCGTTGGCATCGCGATTACCATCGCGGTTTTCGGCTTCATCTGGATCGGAAGCCCGGACAGCGGCCAGCGGATCGCCCGGCGCCTCGAGGAAAGCACGCCGCCTCGCGAAACTTACGAGAGGTCGTCCAGCGCCTCCTTGATCCGCGACGAGGAATTGAGCGCTCTGCCTTGGCTGGATCGCGCGCTGGGAGGCTGGTCCAAAATCGACGCCCTCAGGATGCTGCTTTCTCAAGCGGGAATCGAAACGAAGCCGGGGCAAATTCTCCTGACTACGGGTGTCGTTGCAATGTTGGCGTATTTGATCGCCTACTCCTTTTTCGGGAGAGCGTGGATGGGTGGAGTGTCCGCTCTGGTGATCGGTTCGGTCCCGATCGTCACGATCGTTCTCCGGCGGCGCGCGAGGCTGCGCTCGTTTGAGAAGAATTTTCCCGACGCGATTGACCTGCTTGCTCGCGCGGTGCGCGCGGGCCACGCTCTCTCCAACGGAATCGAGATCGTCGGGCAGGAAATGACCGAGCCCCTTGCCGGCGAGTTCCGCAAGACGTTTGAAGAGCAGCGCCTGGGCCTGGAGTTTCGCGAGGCGCTCGTCAATCTGACCAAGCGCGTGCCGCTGCAAGACGTCAGGTTTTTCGCTGCGGCGCTCACGATTCAGGACGAAACCGGCGGCAATCTCGCCGAGATTCTGGCCAATCTCGCCGCAACGGTTCGCGAGCGGTTCAAAATCCGCGGTGACGTTCAGGTGAAGACGGCGCAGGGCCGGTTGACGGCCGTGATTCTTACGTCGCTTCCGCCGGCGATGCTGATCGTGCTGAATTTTATGAACCCGGGTTACTCCCGAGTTTTGTTCACGGACCCGTACGGAATCACCGCTCTCAGTGTGGCGGCGGGTCTGCAAGTCGTTGGCGCGTTCATTTTGTGGAGAATTGTAAATATCGACGTGTAAGCGCCGGGAAAGGAGAAGCGGATGATACTCACAACCCTTGCGGTCGTTGTCGTTGCGGCTGTCGTCATCGGTATGTCCGTCACCTTTATTGTGATCCCGCCCAGCGATCCGGCCCGGCAGCGTTTGGCGCGCCTGTGGCGCGAAACGAAATCCACCGCGCCCGCGATTACGTTCCGGCATAAGCAAAAGGAGCGCGCCGAGCGCGTCCTCCAGGACGTTGGCAAGGCCATGCTGCCCTGGAGCAAAGACAATGGCAGAACAAATATGTTATTAATTCGCGCGGGCTATCGCAGGCCTGAGTCCATCCTGGTGTACCAGGGCGCGAAAGTTGTCGTACCCATCCTTCTCGTAGTGCTGATATTGTTCACGGGCGCTTACCAGTTTAATCCGGTCCTGGTGCTCGTGACCGCCGCGATTGTCGGGTTCGTCGCTCCGGATTTTTGGCTGACGTCCCGGATTCGGTCCAGGCAAAAGAATATTGTGGCGGGGCTGCCCGATGCCCTCGACTTGCTGACAGTTTGCGTCGAGGCCGGAATGGGGCTTGATCAGTCCATCCATCGGGTGAGCCAGGAAATTCAGATTTCCTCCCCGGAGCTGAGCGAAGAGTTGAGGCTCATGAATATGGAGGCGAGATTCGGGAAGAGCCGGGCCGAGTCGATGCGCGACATGGCTGTGAGGACGGGAGTCGAGGACGTCAAGACGGCGGTGGCCATGTTGATTCAGACCGACCGGTTTGGAACCGATCTGGCCCGGGCCCTGCGTGTGCATTCCGTGACCATGCGCGTGAAGCGCCGCCAGCGCGCCGAAGAATTGGCTTCGAAGACCTCGGTCAAGATGGTTCCGGCTCTTGTATTTTTTATTTTCCCGGCGATGTTTGTGGTGATTGTCGGGCCTGCGGTGATCGCTCTGATGCGCACGCTGAAGTTTTAGTGCACAGCCGCGGTAGCACGACTACCGCAAGGAAGGAGGGGGATCAATGGATGGAGCAACAGTAATTCGCATCGTCTCCGGGATTCTGGCGATTGTTGTCCTGGGGATCATTATTTGGCGGAGAAAACGCGAAGCGGTTCGATAGCAGCGGTTGATGTGCGGAAGCGACTTCAATTTGAGAGTGTATTGTGCCTAATAAAGATGAACGGATGTGTGTGCTGAATCGGACGCGCGAGCGATTCGTCGCTACGAACGTCGCGGTGGCCAATTCGTATTTTCGGCGGCTGGTGGGTCTCCTCGGAAAGACCCGAAAGTGGGCGCGAGCGGGGCGGGGCCTCTGGATTGTCCCCTCACACGGGATCCATACCATCGGCATGCTGTTCCCGATCGACCTGATTTTTCTCGATCGGGAAAAGAACGTCGTGCATCTCGAGGAGCACGTCAGGCCCTTTCGGATTTCCAGGGTTTCGCTGAAGAGCTACAGCGTGTTGGAACTGCCCGCGCACACGGTGTTTCGCACCGGCACGTGTGTGGGAGACCAGTTGGAATTCCTCCGGGCGGAAAACGGAAATTCCGCGCACGAGGCGGCTTCGCCGAGTAATTGAAGGTGTATGAAGTGCGCGGACGCCTCGTCCGCATGATGTTGCGCGTGATGCGTAAGCGTCGCTTTTTTCGCCGACACAAGTCTTCGGCTCGAAATTGAGCCTCTGCCTATAGCAGCGTGTTCGACTTTCCACCATTTCCTTTCCTCGCTGGTTCAGGTCAAACCTTGCTGGATTTTCAGTAATGGGTCAGTTTGAATTTTGAGGGTCTGGCGGCCGGATCGGAACTATGCCACCCTAGACGTATGAAGAAACCACGCAAGACGAAGAAGCGTCCCGCCACAAAACGCAAGCCTAAGTTAGACGTGACTCAGCTAGCGGCGAGACTGGTCCAAGCCACCATCCGGGACACCGAAGCCCTTACCAAAGCCAAAAAATAATATTGGTGGTCATTCATTTTGATATTCTACTGGACAGCGCTAAAACCTTTGACATAATCCACAGATGCCAAAACGAAAGGTAGGCAAGTCCAAAACTAAGAAACGGAAGCGAACTCTCATCCGCGTGGAAGTGGTGCCGCTGAAAAAGATAATTCTAAAGATCAAAAAGGGCGAATTGGTCCCGTTAACACCGTAAATAACAGGTCAGTTTGAAATTTCCAGCCTTTAACGGCAAATCTGATTGGCCCTATACAAAATCCAAGGGCCTAGCCCGCAGGAAACCCATGCAAGCCAAACCACAGGGCCCAAACTAAAACCTCCGGTATGGATGCGGTAGAGAGGATTGAACTAGTATTAAAGCCGCATCGGGCCGAACAGGCACAAATCCGAGACGGGGCGCGGGAGTATCGGAAGTTTTCTTAGGTACAAATCCCGATTTCTAATCAATTCCATTCGATCGTACGGGTGTAGTTCGTATGCCATTCTGCCATTCTCATACTAGATGACCGGATCTTCGGGCAGCTTGCGTGTATGCGCCGGCCTCGCTAAAGTTGTCGGTGTTACGTTTGAATGAAAGCTTAGTTCGGCGCACGATGGCGATCACGACCACGATTCACCACGCCGACGGTCACCGCGGTATTGATTAACCATGATCTCTAATTTCCGTTCGCGCTCGCTTCGTCTCTTCGCTGTGCCCCTGCTCGTTCTTGCTTCGCGAATTCCCGCGCGAGCGCAGGAGCCGGGCCAGGGCGGCCCCATTCGCGTCAACGTGAACCTCGTCCTCGTGGACGCCACCGTGAAGGCGAAAGACGGGCAGATCATGTCCAATTTGAAGAAGGAAGACTTCGAGGTGCGCGAGGACGGCGCGCTGCAAAAACTGGATGTTTTCAGCCGGGACGAAATGCAGCTGCACGTCGCGCTCGTGCTCGACCTCAGCGATTCGATCGAACCGTTTCTCGGCCCGCTCCGGGACGCCGCCACGGTCGCCCTCTCTGCGCTAAAGCCCGATGACGAAGTGGCGCTCTTCACGTTTGCTACCGAAGCGCAGTTGAGCGTGCCGCTTACCAAGGACAAAAAGAAGATCGCCGACCAGATCAATACGTTCGAGGCGCGCGGCGCGACCAACATCAACGACGGCATCTTCGTCGCCTCCGAATACCTTCTCAAGAATGCTCCGTCCGGACGCCGCGTGATCATCCTGATCAGCGACGACGTCGGCACGGACGCAGGCGGGCAGGGAACGCGCGACATCGTCACCGAAGCGATCGCCGCGGACGCGGTTCTCTACAACTTGAAGGTCCCTGGATACAACCCGCCGTCCACCATCTTTGCCGCGAGCATGATTCCTGGGCTTGTGAACATTCGCAAGGTCATGGACGCGACGGGCGGAGAACTCTTCGACGTGCACGACGTGGCACATTTGGACGAAGTCTTCAGCGCCCTGATCCAGCGCATCAAAACGCGCTACACGCTGGGCTACTACACGAACGCTAGTGGCGCCGAAGGCAAGCCGCACAAATTGGAAGTGCGCCTCGCCTCCTCATTCGGAAAAAAAGGCCGCGACTACACCATTTTGGCCAAGAACGGTTACTACATTCGTTGAGGGTGTGTTTTGATTTGCTCTGGTTTTGGAGGACCGGGCTTCAGCCCGGCCGTAGGGGCGCTTTCCGAATCGGCTTTAGCCGCTGAAGTCCGACGTTGCGGCGGCTCCGCCAGCCTATCGATCGCAGCTCCAGGTCTCTTGCCTTTTTTTCATGGTGAAAGACCAAGTTCCGTTAGAATGCCGAAGCTCGCTTCGTGAAAACAGCAGACTGTCAATGATAACGCTTTCCGTTCTTGACCAATCACCTGTGTCCGAGGGCTTCACTCCCGCGGACGCGCTGCAAAATACAATCGAGCTGGCCCGCTTTGCCGACAAACTCGGCTACGAGCGCTACTGGATCGCCGAGCACCACGCCATCGTCACGCTCGCAAGCCCCGCTCCCGAAATCCTGATCGCGCGGATTGGCGCGGAAACTTTCGGCATTCGCATCGGTTCGGGAGGGGTGCTGCTGCCGCATTACAGCCCGCTCAAGGTCGCGGAAAGCTTTCGCATGCTGCACGCGATGTACCCCGGCCGGATCGACCTGGGCATCGGCCGCGCCCCCGGAGGAGGAGGACTCGAAGCCTTTGCTCTGCGGCGCGACCGCAGCGACCGCATCCAGAACGACGATTTCCAGGAGCAGCTGCTCGAGCTGCTGGCGTTTCTGCATCATGAATTTCCCGCCGAGCACCCCTTTGCTCGCATCAAGGTTTCGCCGGACATGCCCGGTGCGCCTGACGTTTGGCTGCTCGGCTCAAGCATGTGGAGCTCAAACGTGGCGGCGGCGCTGGGCCTGCCGTACGCCTTCGCGCATTTCATCTCGTCCGAGGAAACGTCCGCGGCGCTGGAGCATTACCGGTCGAACTTCCGCCCGTCAAAATACCTTGCGAAGCCGCGCGCGATCGTCGCTCTCGGGGCCGTCTGCGCCGACACGGACGCCGAAGCGAAGCGGCTGTACACCAGCACGCGCCTGCACGTCCGCCGAATTCGTCTTCATGGAAAGCGCCTGCCGGTCGCGTCACCCGAGCAAGCGATCGCGGAGTTGGGAGACCTCGCCTTCGGGGATGATCCCGTCGTGCGCGGAGGCGGTGAATGGCCGCGTTATGTCGTGGGCGCGCCTGAGCAGGTACGCGAGGAGCTCGAGCGTATCGCCGGCAAACTGCAAGTCGAGGAGATCATGCTCATCGCGGTGATGCACGACTACCAGGCCCGCCAGCGTTCCTACCGTCTGATCGCCGAAGCGATGAATATTCCCGCTCGCGTCCGAGCAGCATCTTAACGCCGGCGCTATTTTTTCTGCGGCGAATCAAGTGAATTATTTGACGGTCTCAGGATTTTCGAATCGGCTTCGTCATCAAATCCACGAAAAGTTTCTTGAAGCGATCGTGGTCGATCTCCTGCGGCACATTCACGACTCCCGCGGACGGCGGCGGCCCCATGTAGTATTGTCGCGGGTCCACGAACACGCGCCGGTCGGACGCGCTCACCGTTTTCGCCGCAACCGGAGCGCGATCCCAATTCTTCGGCCAGAACATCGCGTCACCGTAGCGCGGCCCGGGCGTGGTGCAAATGTCCACGTACATGGGTTCTGATTTCGTGAAGAGGCTCGGATCGATGACCTGCGCGGCAATCATTTCGTCCGCCATACGAAACAGGCGCGTCTTGGGATTCTGCCGCACCGGTTCCACAGCGTATTTCTGAAAAAGATCGGAGATGGGGCTTCCGGCGCGCCCCGCGACTTCGTCGATCATTCTTCGACCCGGAGCAAGTTCATCGTCTTCGTGGATTTCCTCCGCGAGGTCAACAGTGACGACGCTGCACTTCGGCCAACCGGCGCGCAGAACTTTTCGCGCCGACTCGGGATCGAAGAAGATATTAAACGTGTTCGTAAACGTGTGAAAACCGGTCCCCATGATCACGATTTCGGGCACGAGGGGCACGATGTCCGGTGCCAGGGCGATTGCAAGTGCGATGTTCGTGAGCGGGCCGCCCGCGTAGATGGTCACCTCGCCTGGATTCGCGCGAACAGTCTTGATGATGAATCGCGCCGCATGCTCCTCACGCGCCTTCAACTCCGCGAAGCGATCGTAGGGCGACGGCAGCGGCTTGATCTCATCCGGGCCGCCGTTCGAGCGATTGAACGCACCCATCCACGGATCGAGCCGGTGCCCGCCGTAAAGCTGCTGCCGGAGCTGCCACTCTTCTTTCGTATTGAGCATCGGAAATTCCGCGCCGGCATACACCGGAATCTCCGCGCGCCCCATCATCTCGAGCAGCCGCAGCGTGTACGCCATTTCCTGTTTCATCCAGGCGTCTCCGGTCACGAGCGTAATACCGAGCAGATCGATGCTCTCCGCCTGCAGCATCATGAGCGTTCCCAGGATGTCCGTGCCGAACGGGCCGGAATTGTCCTGGTCGTAGATCACTTTTTTCTTTCCGGCGGGCGTTCTTGGAGACGAGGCGGCTCCGCTCACGGCTTCGGAGCTCTGTTCTGGCTCGGCGCCTTCAATCGGAATCCGCGAGGCCGCAATTGCCGCGCCGACCGTTTTCATAAACTCTCTGCGAGTCGCGCCCATCGAGGGCCTCCAGTGGGACAGACTTCAGTCCGTCCGGATAGATTGCAGTTGGCGAAAACCAGACAGGCTGAAAGCCTGTCCTACTTCGACCGGCGAATCGGCCGCGTCATCAAGTCCGTGAACAGCTCCCGAAACCGTTTCTTGTTGATTCCGTTTAGCACCTGAACGCGGCCCGCCTTGATCGCCGGATTGTTCTGACCCGCGAGTTCGCCGCCGCGATTCTTCCAATCGGCGTCCCAAAACGAAGTGTCGCCGTAGTGGCCGTCGTTATGCGTCACGATATCGACGCACATTTCGTCGTAGCCGGTGAATATCGACGGATCGATCGCGTTCGCCGCCATCATTTCATCCGGCATGCGGAACGAGCGCCGTTGCGGGTTGGCGCGCTGCGGTTTCTGTTCGTACTCGCGGAAGAGATCCGCAATGGGCGACTGCGCCCGCTGCACGATCTCGTCCACCTTGCCGTCGTCCTGCATGTGAACCTGCTCGGCCAAATCTGTGATGACGACGGTGAATTTCGAAAATCCGGCGCGAAAACAGATCTTCGCCGCTTCGGCGTCGAAATAAACGTTCACCGAACTCGTCGAGTGGTGAATCCCGCCGCCCATGAAAATCACTTCCTTGGTGATGGGCACGATGTCCGGCGCGAGCATCACGGCCAGCGCGAGATTCGTCATGGGCCCGCCGCAGTACATCGTCACCTCATTGGGATTCGCGCGAATCGTGCGAATGATGAAATCCGCGGCCGGTTCGGGCTGCGCCTTGATTTGCGCGAACCGGTTGTACGGCGGCGGCAACGGATTGATTTCGTCGCGCCCGGGAGCGTCTTTCGCGAATGACCCGAGATAACCTTCATCGCCGAGTGACCTTGCGCCGAACATCTGGTAGCGCATCTGCGCTTCAGCCTTCGTATTGAGCAAGGGCTCCTGCGCGCCCAGAAAGACGGGAATTTCCGTCCGGCCCATGATTTCCAGCAGGCGCAGCGCGTAGGCGGTCTCTTGCTTGGCCCACATGTCGCAGCTCACCGTGCAAATCCCGAGCAGATCGATGTTGTCAGCCTGCAGGAGCATCAGCGTTGCAGCCGTGTCGGTGGAAAGCGGGCCGCGGTGATCCTGGTCGTAAATCAGTTTTTTCTTCCCGTCGGTAGCCGCGGAAGTTTGCGGCACGGGTGAAAACATGGCGCTGTGCGCGAGTAAATCGGACGAAGTTCGCATGCTGCCCCCTTCAGTTGCGGCACTGCTCAAGACTCTTTCGTGGATCAAAAGTCAAAAGCCCCACCCTTGCAAAAACCGCAAGGATGGGGCGCCCAAAAAAACCAACTCCTAAAATCTAAACCCAGAACCTGCCACCCACTTCACACGCACCACGACTAGAACTTCCGCGTGTGCTGTTCTCCCC
>Ga0210394_10002348_pt1 | contig 26156 bp, 27 predicted proteins | sample IncBWC12MmetaG_FD_160121 | JGI IMG/M metagenome (GOLD analysis project Ga0210394, IMG submission 160121) | Forest soil microbial communities from Barre Woods Harvard Forest LTER site, Petersham, Massachusetts, United States - Inc-BW-C-12-M | ecosystem: Environmental > Terrestrial > Soil >...
CTTCGACGCCATACAGTCTGGAATCCTCAAGGTCCACCCAACGAACATCTATCGGTTTGATCAACTGATATACGCACATCAGCAACTCGAACAGCGACGAACCGTCGGCGCAACAGTACTGCACGTCTAGACACCGAGCAAACACAGGAGAAAATCATGAATCATGCATTGCAAGACGTAATCGAACACCGTCGCACCACAAATGTCTTCGAGCCAAACCATACGATTTCAGACGAACAGATTGAACATTTGGTCCATCTCGCGACACGAGCCGCGACTTCCTTCAACCTTCGGAACTGGCGATTCCTGGCAGTGCGAACACCAGAGAGGAATGCAGAGGAGAAGGTGATGCGATGACAGGATCAGCGAAGGTGTATGAATTGCGGATTTATCACGCAGTCCCAGGAAAGCTGGAAACCCTTGTGGCCCGCTTCCGAGACTATACGGATAAGCTCCTTGCGAAACATGGAATGAAGAGTCTTGCGTACTGGACGGCGGTGGATGAGCCCGTGAAAAGCAGCACCTTCTTTTACATTCTGGAGCATCCGAGCCGCGAGGCGGCGACCGCGAACTGGAAAGCCTTCTTGGACGATCCTGACTGGGAAGCGCTGAAAGCAAAGTCCGAAGAGAAGGGCAAACTGGTGGAGAGAATTGATTCGACCTTCTTGACGCTGACCGATTTTTCCTTGCTGCCGCCGATTTGAGATCAGTCGAATGGCTATCGCAATTTGCCACTTAAACGAATTAGGTCCTGATAAACGAGCTGGTCTCAATGGGTCGGTGCAACACTAGGTTCTGATTGAGTAATGCCTTACAGGCCGATTCTCGACTGGATATATCGTTAGATCAACTAGTCATATGGTATTACATCGACCGGTTGAGCTGGCAGGCGTTCTCGGAATTTGGCCAGGGAGCTTCATCATCGAGCTACTAGAAGCGTCATGAGTGCAAAGACCGGAAGCATGACGAGATACACCCTCCCCGCCACTGGGTCTCTCGCTGCCAGGTACCTCCACTGTCGGCGTTATTACGGGCTGGCACATCAGAGCCCTGGCCGTTTCTACAGGCCGCAAATCGGGAGTCCGAAGGGGATGAATATGAGAACAAAGAGTATTTCTGCACTTATGCTGGCGACCATCACGATGGCGCCAGCTGCCGCAATTCCTGCAACCAGTTATAACGACACGATTAAAACCAACTTCTCCCACCCCATCTCCAATGTTCCGGGCAAATCGCTCGTTGCCGTGGAAGTGTCATACCCGCCTGGTGGTGCCTCCGCACCGCATCGTCATTCGGACTCGGCGTTCATCTATGCGTACGTCGTTTCGGGTCGGATCGCGAGCCAGGTAGAGGGTCAGCCCGAACACATGTACCGCGCGGGCGAGTCCTGGTATGAGACGCCGGGAGCACATCATTTGATCAGTCGCAATGCGAGCAAAACTGAGCCGGCCAAGCTGCTCGCCGTGTTCGTCGCCGATACCGGCGACAATGCCTTGACCACCCCTGATCATGTGGGAGGTTCGAGATGAAAGTCCTGCTGGCGGGGGCGACTGGGGCTATTGGGCGCCCATTGATTCGCGCTTTGAAACATCACGGGCACAGTGTGTTTGGTTTGGTGCGTTCGGCGGAATCGACGCGCATGCTAACTGAGATGGGCGGCGAAGCTGTGATTGGGGATGCGCTCGATGCGACCGCGGTCCGGGCCACGATGGTGCGCGTTCGCCCTGATGCCGTCATCAACGAGTTGACCTCACTGCCGCGGCATTACACTCCAGCCGAGATGAAGGATGTCGCGGAACGCGACATCCGGGTCCGCAGAGAAGGAAACGTCAACCTTCTTGCAAGCATGCGCGAGAGCGGTGTGCGCCGCTACGTCCTGCAGTCTTCGGGATTCTGGTATGCGCCCGGTCCAGGGTTGGCTGACGAATCGTCGCCCCTGGCTGTTGGTGCTTCACCTGGCGTTGCCGCCGGCTCTCGCACCTACGTTGAACTCGAATCGACAGCCTTTCGGGCATCGGAAATAGACTGCGTCGCGATGCGTTACGGATTCTTTTACGGTTCGGGCACATGGTTCACGAACGCCGGTGATATGGGCGAGCAGGTTTGCCGGCAGCAGGTGCCGATCATTGGCGCTGGCCAGGGCGTGGCGAGTTTCGTCCATATCGAGGACGCCGCATCCGCAACAGTCACGGCGCTTGCATGTGCTCCGGGCACCTACAACATCGTTGACGACAACCCCTGCCATCAGCGCGTATGGCTGCGGGCGTTTGCACGCGCTTGCGGGGCGCCGGAACCCCCTCAAATCGCCGAACAGGAGGCTCTGGCGACTTCGGGCGCCGAAAGCGTCTATTACGCAACGCGCCTACGCGGCGCCTCCAACGAGAAGGCCCGACACGAACTCAATTTCCGCCCGCGCCCGCTCGAATGGCTCCAGGAACGAGCGGTCTCAACACAACACAGATGAATGAAAAATAGCGTAGGTCGTTACTACCGAGTCTCAACAGAAGAGGAACGTTCGATGAGCAAGGGCACAACACAGATTAAAGCAGCGGTCGCCCGCGAGAAAGGCGGACCGTTTCGCATCGAAACATTGAGTTTGGAAGGGCCGCGGCGCGATGAAGTACTGGTCAAGGTCGTCGCCACGGGTTTGTGCCACACAGATATGGTTGCCCGTGATAAGGGCTACCCCGTACCGCATCCAATCGTGCTTGGCCACGAAGGCGCAGGAATCGTCGAGAGCGTAGGAGCCGATGTAGTCAAAGTCGCGCCTGGTGATTCTGTAGTGCTCACCTTCCTGACATGCGGACGTTGTAAGCCTTGTCTCTTGGGGAGAATTGCCAATTGCGAAAAGACCTTCCCGCTCTCCTTCGGCGGAGCGCGGTTGGACGGCAGCACTGCCACACTCGACGGCGATGGCGAGAAAGTTCACGACCATTTTTTCGGGCAATCGTCGTTTGGGACGTACGCACTCGCCAATGAACGCAACGTGGTCAAAGTCAGCAGTGGCCTACCGCTCGAACGCCTCGGTCCGCTCGGCTGCGGTATTCAGACCGGAGCCGGGGCTGTAATGAATGCGTTGAATGTGGGACCCGGAACAAGTTTCGCTTCTTTTGGTGCGGGCGCAGTTGGATGTTCAGCGATCATGGCAGCAAGGGTTGTTGGAGCAACAACCATCATCGCCATAGACATCGTTCCCTCGCGTCTGGAAATAGCAAAGGAGTTGGGCGCCACGCACACTATTAACAGTAAACGGACAAATCCAGTTGAGGCGATCCGAGATATTACTAGTGGCGGAGTCGATTATTCGCTAGAGGCCTCCGGGGACCCCAAAGCGTTGCGTCAGGCGATAGAAGCACTCGGATCTCTCGGCACGTGCGGCATCGTCGGAGCGGAACCACTGGCCACGGAGGTGAGCTTTGACGTGAATAACCTGATGATTCCTGGTAAGGGGATACGCGGCATTCTTGAGGGTGAGAGCATTCCCGACATTTTTATCCCGCGGCTCATCGAACTCAACACGCAGGGTCGCTTCCCGTTCGAAAAACTAGTCAAGTTTTACAGTCTCGATCAAATCAATCACGCTGCCAAAGACAGCGAAAATGGCGGCACGATCAAGCCCATCATTCGCCTGATATAACGATGGACTGCTCCCTACGCCGCCGCGCACTCGACGGTATTGTGCATCTCGATCCAGGAGGAAATTCCATGTCTCAGCTCACGAATCTGGCTTTCTTCCGCGCCCGGCGTGGGCAGACCAAGGCGCTCGGGGCGGCTTTAGCCGCTCTAGTTGAGCCCACGCGGGGCGAAGCCGGATGCCTCAACTACGACCTTTACCAGTCCATCGAGAACAGAGAGATCTGGTTCGTCTACGAGAACTGGCGTTCGATGGAGGATCTGGACTCACACATGAAGTCCGTGCATCTGCGTGCCTTTCTGACTGCAGCACCGACTCTCGTCGAGGGCGACATCGACCTTCGTCGATTCACGATGATTTCGACGCCTGCAACGCGTTGACCCAAATTTTTCGAAAGAGGAGCAAGTTATGTTATTCAAAGGCAAAAATATCATCGTCACCGGAGCCACGGGCGATCTCGGAACGGCCATCACCCAACGCCTGATCTCGCAAGGCGCCAACGTCCTGGCCGTGGGATCCAGAACCGGAGGGTTTCCGCGCCTTGTGGCCGCATGCTCAGGCCCCGGCCTTCTTGAAACCATCGTCGCCGATGTGAGCGATTCGAAACAGGTGCTCGAGTATGCCAAGCGCGCGTTCGATCTCTGGGGTCAGCTCGATGGCTTCGTGAACAACGCTGGAATCCAAACGCCGGTACGTCCGATCGTCGACTTCCCCGAGGAAGACTTCGATCGAGTGATGGCCGTTAATGTCCGCGGCATGTTCCTCGGGCTCAAGCACGTGTTGCCTCACATGCGGGAAGGCGGTTCAGTGGTCAACATGTCGAGCGCGCTGGGCTTGGTGGGCGGCGCGGGCATCTGCGCCTACGTCGCGTCCAAGCACGCCATCATCGGCCTAACCAAAACCGCCGCGCTCGAACAGGGGGCTCGCAAGGTGCGTGTCAATGCCTGCTGTCCAGGTCCCATCGCTGGAAGGATGACATTCAAACTGGCCGAAGAGGTGTTCGCGGGCAGCAACAAGACCTTTGCCGAGACTGTTCCTTTGGGTCGCCACGGTACCCCGGAAGAAGTGGCGGGCCTCGTCTCTTACCTGTTATCCGACGACTCCGCGTATGCGACCGGCACCACACATTCGGTCGACGGCGGCTTCACGACCGCCTGATCGCGTCATTCATATCACTGTACGTGTGCATCAGGACTATCGCTGGAATAATTAGTTTTTTCGTATGGAATGCAAAAACTAATTGGCTGGTTTGACGGTGTAAGAATCGATGCTCGCGCGATTAAGTGGCTGTGGTCCAACGCGATAGAAACCAAGTTTCGATATGGCGTAAGGAGTTTTGAGGATTGAACCAAGGGGTGAGAAGGTTGGCGAAATGGTCGCCATTTCCTGGCAGATTTGCACCGAGGCAGTTTTCGAGAGGGCTACCACGTGAGTTCTCTGTGAAGCCCGATTATAAAGGAGATGACCATGGCATCGAAAGCAAAGCTGATTCGCAGCACTGAGCCCGCGCAACCTGAAACAGCAGTTGAACGAAGAGAGGAGTTTCCGCAGTCAACGCGCGTGCAAGAGATAAGAAACCGCGCCTACGAGATACATTTGCAGCGCGGGGGACAACCCGGCTATGAACTGGAGGATTGGCTTCAGGCCGAACGTGAGCTGTCGAGCTCAGCTTGATGACCGCTGTGCTTCAACAACTTCTGCAGAATACAACGAATCCCGACATAGTCGGACACCTTACGACGCCGGAGGCACGATATGTTTCATTCAACTTCGAAAACTCCGAGCTGAAGAGAATTATGCCTTGGGCCGGCACGCACAAGGGAGCTCAGTCGCTACCCAAGGTCTTTGCAGGTATCCAGAGCTTTTGGAAGATACTCGACTTCAAGGTTACCGACGCCATTGAGCAAGATAACCGCGTGGCCTCCTTTGGCTCCTTTAATTCTCTCTTAGCGATTCGAATTCGTCGAGGACGAGGAGCAGGCGTTCCTTCCGCAGGGGAGGAAAAACAAAATCGTTACGCTCAGCCGCTCGCAGAATCGTCGCTATCTACGTCATCGCGGGAGTCACGGAACACGTCCGGTCGGCCGCAGCCAAGGAGTTGCTCGCCAAGAAGAAGCCGGTGAAGGTGATCGTGCGCGACGCCAAGAAAGGCGAGACCTGGTCAAAGCAAGGAGCGTGTTACGTCATGTTCCCCGAGATTGCGCGCTTCACCAAGACACAAAGAACTAGCAATTAAGAGAGAGAATAAATATGAAACAAGATATGGCAGCACGATCAGCGAATCGTTCGCTCACCAGCAAGGCCGTCACGTACAAGAGCCTAGGCGGCTATGAGGTCATCGAATTCGTGGAGCGTACGGTTCGGGCGCCTGCGGCTGGTGAGGTCCGTATCGAGGTGAAGGCGGCGGCAGTCAATCCGATGGACCTCATGTTCCGTGATCCAGGCTGGCCCAATATGACCTCAAATATCGTGCCGGGTATGGATGCCGCAGGAGTCATCGAATCAGTCGGGCCCGGCGTTTCGCGCCTAAATCTCGACCAGAAGGTGATTGCGGCAGTCAATCCAGTGCGCCCCGAAGGCGGTGCGCAGGCGCAGCATATCGTGGTGCCCGCCGCCCCGGTCGTTCCGGTACCTGAGGGTGTTTCTTTGGTGCAGGCTTCTATCCTGTTGATGACCGGGCTGACTGCGCTCAACGCGCTGGAAATTGCTGCGCTAAAGAAGGGTCAGATCTTAGCTGTGAGCGGTGGCGCTGGGCTTCTGGCGCAATACGCGATCGCGGCTGCGAAACAGCAGGGAATAAAGGTCATCGCCGACGCCAAGCCAGCAGATGCCGAGGTCGTACGCGGCTACGGCGCGGATATCGTGATCGAGCGCGGACCGGGCTTCGCCAAGGCGATCTGCCGGGAGCTGCCGCATGGCGTCGACGCACTGCTCGACACGGCGGTCCTTGGGGAAGAGTCCTTTGGCGCAATCCGTGACGGAGGCGTCTACATTCCGGTTCGCGGCTGGGGAGACAAGCCCGCCGAGCGTGGAATCAAGATCAAGCCGATGACGGTATCCGGTGTCCTCGAACGCACCGAATGGCTCGAGCTGCTCCGCAACATGGTTTCAACCGGGGAGATAAAGCTACGTGTTGTTGAGGAATACGCGCCTACGAAAGCCGCAGATGCACAGCGCGCGCTCGTCGCCGGTAGCCCTCGGGGGCGGCCGGTAATCCTCTTCTAGGGACCCTGCCACCATGCAGGCCAGGACATTCGGCCCATTCAGTTTCGGGGTGATTGGCGCTTAATGCCCTCACTGCTGCACCCGCCGCTTCGACACACTATTCAACAAGCGGGACTAACCATCGCGGCCGCGGGAAGGCATGTCGAGCGCGAAAGGTGTCAACTCTTAAGAAGTTAAAGCGGACGGTATGTTCGAGAGATGCTTCAATCCCGACTGCGGTTTGCCGTTTGACTACCGCGAAGGCCGGCTGATTCGAGTCTCTTCGGCAGACGCAAAGCCTCCCGCAGAACGACCCAGCGTAAAGCATTGTTGGCTCTGCGGAAAGTGCTCGGAACGATATGTGTTCCCGCATGAGCGCGAAGCGGGCATGAAGATAAGGCTCCGTATATCCGCAGGAGGCAACGCGCTAGCCGTCAAGGCCGACAGGGGCTCGGCCGAAGAGTTGCAGCGCCATAGTCAATCTAAGAAGGAGAACGGAGGATTTCATGTCTAAGGTTTGGTTGATCACGGGAAGCGGAATTATCAGCTACTCTGCTCGATTTGGCGTTGGCGGCAGCTTGATTTGACGAACGCCTACGCAGCGCCCTGCTCACGCGGCAGGCGCGTTCTTCTCAACTGTCCGCGCCTGCAGACGTGAAGACCCTTCGGAGTCGCTGACTACCTCCTTAATGGAGCCAATTGGAGCCTTGCCCGTGGAGGTTGTGGGCGCTAACTCACTGAAAAATATGGTAGGCCCGTGCGGACTCGAACCGCAGACCTCTACCGTGTCAAGGTAGCGCTCTAACCAACTGAGCTACGGGCCTATGTTCTGGCGGCGAAACCGGCGCATGCGCGCCTTGGGCTCCGAACAACCGCCCTTCCAACAAGACGTCATTCTAGCATTTGCCGAGCGCGCGCGCATAGCTTGGCTGTCGTTACGTGGAAGCGATACTCATCCGCGCTAAATCGGGTGCGGATCGCGGCGAACTCTGCTAAACTACGGGCTTTGCTTATCTTCGGTTTAACTTGGAAACAATGGGTGAGGAGCAGTCATGGCTCAGAGATGCACAATTTGCGGCAAGGGGCCGTCGTTCGGTAACGTGGTCAGCCACGCGAACAACACCCGCCGCCGCCGCTGGAATCCAAATCTTCAAAGAGTCCATGCGTTGGTTGACGGCGTGCGCAAGCAGATTCGCGTTTGCACTTCCTGCATTCGATCCGGCCGCGTCACGAAGGCAGCCTAGCCTGCGTTCTTCCGCATCGGAATTTTTCCCGAGGGCTGGCCGCCGCCGCGGCGGGCCCATTCCCGAATTCAAGGAGAAAGCGTGAGCATGCGTGGGCGGGGATGGCTTGTTCTGGCCGTGGCCCTGACGATTGCGTCCGGCTGCAAGAAGGGGGCAACGCCGGACGACAACGTGTGGGGAGTTGTAGACGGCACGCCGATCACTCGCGCAGAAGTTGACAAGTATTACCGCACGCAGCTGAACCCGGACGCGCCGCCGCCTTCGCAGGACGAAGCGCTCTCGCTCAAGCTGAATGTTCTCGATGAGTTGATCAACAATCACATCTTGCTCGGGAAGGCCAAGACGCTGGGACTGCAGGCCGCCGACGGCGAAGTCGAGGACAAGTTCACCGAATTCAAGGCCCCATACACCGAGGAAGAATTTCAGCGCCAGCTCAAGGCGCGCAGCTACACGGTGGACGATTTGCGGAACGATATCCGTCAGCAGCTTTCCATCCAGAAAGTCATCAATCACGAAGTCGTCGCCAAGATTACCGTCACCGATCAGGATGTGCAGGACTTTTACAACCAGAATCACGCTCAATTCAACGTGACGGAGCCGCAATATCGCGTGGCGCAAATCGTGATCACGCCCCACAAGGACCCGGGACTGCGGAATCGCAAGAACGACGACGCCACCACCGATGCCGAAGCGAGGCGCAAGGCCGCGGCGCTCGAGCAGCAGCTTTCGACGGGCGCGGATTTTGCGCAGGTTGCCATGGATTACTCCGAAGATCCCGCGTCGGCGGGTTCCGGCGGCGACCTGGGCTACGTGCCGGAGTCCTCGCTTTCGCAGAGCGATCCCGCTCTGAAAAAAGCGGTGATGTCGCTCAGGCCGGGCCAGGTCAGCGGCGTGATCGTGCTGCGGGATTCCTACCGCATTTTGAAGCTCGTGGCCAAGGAAATGCCCGGCCAGCGCGAACTTTCCGATCCGACCGTGCAGCAATCCATTCGCGACAATATCCGCAATCGCAAGGAGCAGTTGCTGCGTGCGGCTTATCTCGCGGTCGCGCGGAACAACGCCAGGATCACGAACTACCTGGCGCAGCAGGTCGTGGAATCAGCCGGGAAATTGCCTGTCGTGGTCCAGCCAAATGCTGCGGACGGAACGTCCGTTCCGTCGGCGAAGTAAGAATACTCATTCAAAAAATATCTGCGCGTCCTGCTTCACTAAGACACGATCGCGAGAACTTCTCCGGCGTTGACCGTTTGGCCTTCGCCCGCCAATTTTTCGACGGTGCCTGATTTGGGCGAGCGAACTTCATTCTGCATTTTCATCGCTTCGATGACGAGGAGTCCCTGGCCGGCGGTGACCTGCTGCCCTGCCGCAACGAGGACGCGCACGATTTTGCCGGGCATCGGTGCAACGAGTTGTTGCCGTCCTTCGAGCTCGATCCCGGCGCCACGCCCGCGACGCCACGAGCGCGGGTCGAAAATCTCGACATGAAATTCGCATCCGTTCGCGCGCGCCAACAGTCCAGCCAGCGCCTCCTCGACCGTCACCTCAAGTGATTGCCCGCCGATTAGAATGGAATACGAGCCCGGCGAAACCCGGACGGCGTCGGCTTCGACGACGCGGCCGTCGATAGTCAAAATGGCGCGCGAAGCGGCGTCGCGGTGTGAAGTAAACTCCACGCTGCGTCGCACTCCGTTGATGACGATTTCACATTTCATCGCTTTGATTTCGCCGCGCGGTTACTCGCTCCGGTCCACTTGCTCGAATCGCGCGGCGCGCTTCCACCGCGACTCCGCGTCCGCTACGGCTCCGTTCGCATTGGCCTTGCAGTTTGCGCCGGCCGTGTGCAACAGCGCCGCAAGAATTGCCGCGTCTTCCGCAACCGAATCCGTCTCTTGAATATTTTCTCTACTGACAAAACTGGCAAGGCGCTCATCAAGCCAGCGCGTGTAGATCTCCCCGTGCAGAAACTCCGGATCGCCCAAAATAGAGTACAGAAGACTGGCGTTCGTCTTGATGCCGGTGACCGAATGCTCCTCGAGCGCACGACGCAGGCGGGCGATCGCTTCGGCGCGGTCCTGGCCCCAGGCGATCAGCTTCGCGAGCATGGGATCGTATTCGGTCGAGACGGTGAAGCCTTCATACACGCCGTCGTCGAGCCGGATCCCAGGGCCGGAGGGCGTGCGCCGTGAAAGAATCGTTCCGGGCGACGGGAAAAATTGATTGGCGGGATCTTCCGCGTAAAGTCGGCATTCGACGGCGTGGCCGGACAGTTTGATATCGCTTTGCTTGAACGGGAGCGGCTCGCCCGCGGCTACGCGGATCTGCAATTTCACAAGATCGAGACCCGTGACCATTTCCGTGACGGGATGCTCGACCTGCAAGCGCGTATTCACCTCGAGAAAATAAAAATTGCGTTCGCCGTCGACCAGAAATTCGACCGTGCCCGCATTCGTGTAACCCGCTTCCCGGGCGAGCTGCACGGCGGCTTCGCCCATCGCACGGCGCAGCTCCGGAGTCATGATGGGAGACGGCGATTCCTCGATGACCTTCTGATGCCGCCGCTGGACGGAACACTCGCGCTCGCCCAGGTACACAAGGTGGCCGTGCATGTCGCCAAAAATCTGGATTTCGATGTGGCGCGGCCGCTCGACATATTTTTCAAGATAGAGCCGCGCGTCGCCAAAAGCGTTCAGCGCCTCCGACGAAGCGTCGCGCCATGCAGCGGCTATCTCCGACTCCGCCGCGACGAGCCGCATGCCCTTTCCGCCGCCACCCGCGACCGCCTTCAGCAACACAGGGTAGCCAAGCGCTCGCGCAATGCCTTCGGCATCATCGAGAATTTCGATCGCGGTCTGCGTTCCCGGCACCATCGGCACGCCCGCGCGGGCGGCCAACTGGCGCGCCGCCGTTTTCGATCCCAGGCGCTCCATCGCTCCGGGAGAAGGGCCGATGAACGTAATCTTCTTTTCCGCGCACGCTCGCGGCAGGTCGGGATTTTCGGCGAGAAATCCGTACCCGGGATGCAGCGCATCGCATCCCGCGGCACGCGCGATTTCCATCAGCTTGTCGATGCGAAGGTAACTTTCGCGCGACGGGGCAGGGCCGGCCCGATACGCTTCGTCGGCCAAGTGGACGTGAAGCGCGGCGCGATCCGCGTCGCTAAAAACCGCAGCGGAAACGATGCCCATCTCGCGGCAAGCCCGCGCGATCCGAACGGCAATTTCCCCGCGATTGGCGATAAGAATTTTGCGGAACATTTTTTCAAGACATGCAGCGGCGAACTGGATTCTAACACAGCCTTGAAACACTGGATTCGGGGCTACTGAGGCGGAGAAATTCCAGGGTCACGGCAAATTCTTCGAGCCAGATAATCATTGATTTCAGTGTGGCGCGGGACAGTCGAGACTCTACCTGTAGATGGGTTGCAGTACACCGAGTGCCGTGCGCCCTCTCGAACGAGAAAGCAACACTGTTCCAAAATGTGGCGCACAAGTTGGCGCCGTTTCATCTCATTGCACTCAGATTTGTATCGTAATCAGTTCGCGCTTGGATTCCTTCGACCGTTCCCGCGCCCCGAGTTCCCGATTGGCTTCGAGGACTAATTGCAGGGCCTCTTTCAAGTTGCGGCGAGCTTCGGCGAGAGTCCGCCCCTGGGTATTCACACCGGGAATTTCCTCGACGGTGGCGACGTACCACTTTCCACGCCTCTCGATGATTGCGGTGAACTGTCGTTCCATGACGATTCTCTATAGCCCCAGTTTGTCACGATCGGTTCGATGAAGGCCTGGCCGCCCCGCCCGCAGTTACCCGAGCGTGGACTCCGAGTGAGCTCTGCGCAATAATTCCCGCAATGACGCCAACCACCGGCGAAAAAACTGCGGAACCCCAGCGAGAACGGCTGCTCGGCGCGTACCTTTTCGGGCTGTGCGTCTATCAGATCGGCATCTGCTGCTGGCCGGGCGGCCCGCCGTTCGTTCTCGATCCGCGCGCGGGCATTCCCGTCTTGCTGATCAATCAGTTTTCCTTCGACAACAAGGTAATTTACCCGGTGGAGTGGATCACGGCGACGTGGCTGGTCTTCGCGGCGGCGATGATATTTTTTCGAGGAAAGCTGCTGAGGACATATCTGGCGGTGGAAATCGTACTCGCGGCGCCCACCGCTTATTACATTTGCATCCTGGCGATTCAGCGCGGCGGCCACTTTGCGCCGGCGTTCGTGGATCTCGTCGTTACCGTCGTCTTGTTCAGCGTATTTTCGCTGGCGCCGATGGCCCTGACCGTCCGGTGCTTGTGGATCAATTCGAGGGCCTGCGCGTGAACTGTTTGGGCACCGAGGATGGTACTAGCCGCCCACGTAGATCCAATTTGTCAGTTTGACGTCGTGCCCCTGTTTCCGCAACTCATCCGCCTTTTCTTTGGCCGCGTCCTTGGAGCCGACCTGGTCGCATGTGACACTCTGGCCCATCTCATTTCCGCCGACTTGTCCAACGTAGACGCGAAAGTCTTTGGCCCACGGTTCTTCCAGCATCCGCTCCGGGGTCACGGTCGTAATAGGGAATACGGCGCTCATGACGACGGCAGGACGGTCGGGGCTTGTATAGCACAGCATGTAGACCGGTCCCTTTCGGTTTACGCTACCGGAAGGAAGCGACGATGGCTTTGAACCGCAAGAAAGACACACGATTGCGCAAGAAATTGCCCATCCCAACGATGCTGTTTTCGTGATTCTATTCAGCCAGGCTCGCCGCATCAAACCTCCGATTCCCAGGCCGCCCAACTCAAACGACTCGAAGCCCTCCAAGCGGTGACGGAGAAGCACAAATCAGAATTTGGGCACCGCTTGCTGCTGGGCGTTGTTGCGCTCCTGCTGCGCTCCCTTTGTCACAACAGCGTTGAGCGCGTCATTGAGCGCAAAAGCCGCGCGTTGTTGCATGCTGTAGTCGCTGATCATGAAATCCAGGGAAAAGTTAAGTTCGTTGTCCCCGACCGTGCCGTTGTTGACCTGAACCAGGACATGGATCACATTTCTGCACTCAGTATGCTTGGAGGGATCGTACCCCTCCGGCACGGGTTCGATCGTATTCCGCACTCCTCCTCCCGACACCGTATTCGTCGTCCCGCCCCAGTTGGAGGACGGTACACCGAGGAAGCCAATGAACCACGGCCCCTCGGAGGCATTGAGGCAATTTCTGAACGCGACAAATTCCTGCTGAGTGGTTGGATTCAAGGGATGGCCCTGCCTGTCGAAGTACCAATGCAGTACTCCCTGATTTGTGTTGCGAGGACCAGGGAACTCCGGATTAAAAGGGGTTCCGTACTTTTGATAGAGCGAGTTGAAAACGTTCGTCTTGGTGGAGGTAAACTGCGGAACTTGCCGGTGAATCTGCCAGACGACCTGGGCGTTCGGCGGCATCGTAAGCGCTACGAACAATGCCTCCATGCCGGTGTTCGCTGTGTTCATGCCGAGGGTGACGGGTTTGTCCCCGTAGATTTGCGGAACTGTCCATTGCGTGAGAGCCACCGTGTGCCCTGGATCGTGCGCCTTCAGAATATCGTAGGCTTGCTGCGGCGTCATTCCCGTCGTGATCCCAAGAATATCAGGCAGCTTGCTACCACCTGACGCAGGAGCTTGTGAAGGCGCGGCCGCTCCCCGAAACGCGACAAACATGACCCCGAGAATCAGGACCAGCAATCCTGTGTTTCGCAAATATTTTTTGGGCATGTTCTCTTCTCCGATGACCGATCTTTTGCGGCCGATCCCCGCAGCCGGTCAGATCGCGGGCTTGATCTCCTTGGACTTTTCCTGCTCCTGCTGCATGAGTTTCTGATTCTGGCCTTGAGTGAACGCGTAGGTGGCGCTCGAGTTCCGCATCCGAAGCGGGATGTCCGCCATATCCATTCCCGCGCTTGTAAGGATTTCCTGCGTACCGAAACCCACGTGCACTCCGACGTAGGACTTCGCGCAATATTCCGGCATTCCCTGCGGAACCCGGTCAATGCCGCCGTTGTTGCCCGCCGAGATGGCGCAACCGAAGGGCGCGTTGTTCACCATCGGGGGTGTCCCGGAGACGAGGCGCCCCTGCTCGTCCATGACCCAGTACATCTCTACGATCCCTTTGTCGTTCGTAGCTGCTCTCCTCGTATCGTTGTCAATCGCCAGGGACTCCTTGCCGTACTTCTGGCGCAGAGCGGCAAGCAAAACGGTGCGGTTGACGTTCGGTTGGGGGGCCGAACGCAGCACTTGCCAGACGACTTGAGGATTCGGCGGGAGCGTCAAATCCACTTCCATCGTCCCGCCGAGACGGCCTGCGTCCGTGTTCTTCGTGCGAAGGATGTAGACGGCCTTGAACTGGCCCCCAGGCCCGTAGGTGTACATGAGCGCGTCGATCCCAGAGGGGAATGCCTTTTCGCACGCTGCCTTGGCCTGGTCGAGCGGCATCCCTAAATGGATGCCGACGAAGTCGGGCAGTTTGTTAAAATCAACTGATGGGGCCGCTTGCGGCGGAACAGCCGCCGCCGGCCATGAACCCACTGCAAGCCCCGCGATCAGAATGAAGCCGGCCAGCACAGCCAGACAACAGAACCTTGAGATTCGCATGCAGTCGCTTTCCTCCGATCCCCAAGATCCGAAACCCCAACGCAGCGCGGAATATGCTCGTCAGAGACTGGGCTTCGCCTGCTTGGACTGGTCGATTTCCTGCTGATGCTGTTTTTCCGCGTCAGCCTTCGCCGCATCCCCTGCGATCTGCACAGCCCGCCGCAAGAGCACGTGATCGTCAATCTCCGTGCCGGTACTGAAGACATATGGGCCCTGCCCTAGGCTGACGCTGAGCAATACGATAGTGTCGCAGAAGGTCGCGGGAGGAAGCGTGTTCAGGCGATACTGATCCGCCGCGCTAATCCAAATGTTTGCCGCGTTTACCGAGGCTCCCCATACGACGCAACCGAAAGGGGGATTCAACGGGCCGCCGGAATCCTTGTCCGAAGCAATGACATGCCCCTGCTCGTCATAGGCCCAATACATGGCGTTGATATTGATGTCGCCCGTCCCCGGCTTGGTCTTGTCCCACGCGTATACAGCTTTGGTTTCGGAGCCATATTTTTGGCGAAGCGCCGCAACGAGTTTCAGTTTATCTATGCCGGGTTGCGGGTACGGATAGTTGCGAGCCACAGTGAACGCCTGCTGCTTGTTCGGCGGCATCGTGTAATACGCAAACGTGTTATCAAGCAACTGCTTGGCGTCATCCAGCCAGAACTGCCCTCTTATGCCGCCCAACTGGTTTCCGCGGCTCATGGCCCCCTGAATAGTGCCCGTCGGACCCGGCACGACCTTGTACCCCGGATGCATCTTCACCATCGCCGCCTGGGCCTCGTCGTTTGACAGTCCAAGGCGGAGGGTGCCTCCGATGTCGGGCAACTTGGAGAAATCGGGGGGCCCGGACGACGCAAACGGTGCGGCCGATCCCGCAGTCGCAGCGGCGCCGGTGGTGGAACCCGAATCGGGACTCCACGGCTCGGCATTCCCTCCTGTGGCGGTAGATGGAGCGGCCGAACTTGGGGCGCTGGGTTGGGCCGGTGAACCGGCCGGTTGCGCCGCCGCGCCCGCCGATGGAGCGGCGCTGCCTGGGGAACCGGGCGCCGCCGTAGCCGCCGCCGGAGGGCATGGAGCAGCGCTCGCCGCTGTTTGGGCTTTCTTCTTGCCAAATAGCGATCCTAGATTCTGAATCGCGGCTTTTGCGTTTTGCGCCGCCGCGTCCACGGAACTGGACGATTGCTGGGTATTGCCGCTTTTTGCCGCGGCACCGGCGTTGGCTGTATTGGAGGCTGCACTTTGGGCTGCGCAGGCGGTATTGGAGGCGCCTGCGCCAGCATTCGAGGCGGCCCCCGTCGCACCTGGTTGCGATTGAGGCGGGGTCTGCGCCGACGCGGCGCGACAAAAGGTCAAGCCGGCGAATAAAAGCATCGACGAAACGAATCGCGTGGCTTGGATGGCTGGAATGCGCATAGTCGTCACCCTCTGTGCCATAGTTGAACGCAAATGCGGGGAAGAAACTGAGCTTGATTGTCTCCGAATCCAGGCATGGGAACAACTATCAAATGGTAGGTTTGCACTGCTTGCTATTGCGCAAGGAGCCGCGGTTTTCGTTTCGCGGTTAATTACCTTAAAGTAAGTACATGACCAGGAGGCGAATTAACTCTCCCTGGCGGCGGGTTTCCGTCTTCTGAAAAATCTGGGCGAGGCGGCTTCGGGCCGTGCCATAGGTGATCCCGAGCTCTTCGGCGGCGGACTTCAGCTCCTGTCCGTTGGCCAAGCAAGCGGCGAGTTTCGCTTCGGCCCTGGTCAGACCGAACATTTTCTGAAGCCTTTGTGTTTGCAGAAGCGGCTGGCGTTCGGGATCAGTAATAACGACGCAAACAGCGGGCTGGAAAATCGAGAGAGCGAGGGATTGCTTCGAGACGGGAGCGACGAAAATCCCATACGGGCGCTTGCCGGACGAGCGCGACGCCCGCATCACTCCGCCCGCGGCAATGCCGGGCGACGAAATCGGAGAAAGCGCCTGCGCGATCAGGCCTTGCAGCGTTTCATTTTCCTCCTTCATCCCGAGCGTGACTTCCTCGGAGGCGAAACTGAATCCGTCGCAGTTCGATTGCATGATCTCCGCGCTGCGATTCGCAAAGACTATGCGCCGGCCGGCATCCAGCAGCAGGACGCCTTCGGCTACGCGGTCGAGCCAGTCCGCGCCGAACTGCCGCATCGTTTCGATCGAGCCGACTCGAAATCCAATCGCCAGCGCCCGCTGCAGATGCCGATGCAGAACGGAAAACCGGTCGACATCGCGCACCTCATACTTTCCCGCGTTTCGCGTTCTGTGGAGGGCCACGCCCGCCTGCACCCCTGGAGCCACGCGCGCCTGGCCGACCAGCCGGAAGCGAGTCTCGACATTTCGTTCGTGCCAGTCGCAGTAGCCGCGGCTCTCTTCATCGCGCCCCGTGCCAAGCAATCCGTCGTGAACAATGGCGCGCTGCGGATTGCCGACCAGGTATCGAACGGTGGGGTCGAGGCGCGCCATACCGTTCAAATAATCCTGGATGCTTTTGCGATCAAAATTGATCGAGATGAAAGTCGGCAACCGAGGTTTCTGTGAGCCATCGAGGACCCAGAAACTCGCCGCCTGGCTCGTCATGAGGTCGGCGAGACTTTGCAGCGCGCCCGGCCAGAGGGATTCGTCGAGCGCCGCGTCGTAAAACGATTCGATGACCGTCAGGATGCGCTCGTCCGAGGATGATGCGACATTTTTTACGTGGCGGACGCGGCTTTGTTGGCGGCGCATGCGACGGGGACGATTGTCGACAATCGTTACGAAGTCCTTCGCGGATGCGCCCACGGGGCCACAGCGCAAACGCAAGAAGTCCTTCAAGTAGCGCCGAGTATAGCACGCCTGACTGGACGTCCCGATCGATCGCCTCTACCGCTTTGAAGCACCCCAAAACTAGACACGAATCGCAGCTCAACGGTTCAAAATATCCGCGAATAACTGTAGACCTTAAGAACATTTACTTGACATTTTCCGGCAAAAACGAATACCGTCCGTCAGCGATCGGGGCTTCGCATTCAGAAATATTTTAACCAGACATTTAATGGATCGGGGAGGGGACTGGCATGGACAAAATCAGAAAATTCGCGCGGCTTCACTCGACGTGCTGCATGCAAGTCGCGGCCCTGTGCTTCGGCGTCCTGCTTTGCGGCTTGCCGCTTCACTCGCAGGGGAATCTAGGCCGGATCACAGGCACCATTACGGATCAAAGCGGCGGCGCGATTGCCGGCGCCATGGTGACGGTCCTGGACGTGCAACGCGGCGTCTCGCGCACGCTGACCACCGGAGATTCCGGCGAGTACAACGCGCCCAACCTTCTTCCTGGCGGCTATACCGTGCGCGCCGAAGCCAAGGGATTCAAGAAAGTGGAACAGCAGAATATCTTGCTGGAGGTCGGCAAAGAAATTCGCGTCGACCTGTCGCTCCAGCCCGGCGAAATCAGCCAGACGATCACCATCACGGAAGCGCCCCCAATGGTGGAAACGACGAACGCCACTCTCGGCGGCACGATCAGCAATGAAACGATCAACGATTTGCCGCTCAACGGCCGCAACTACATCAACCTGCTGTCGCTTCGTCCGGGAATGAACGTGTATGCCGGCGGCGGAAGCTTCACCCGCTCCGCCAACGGAACGCGCGCGGAGGACATCGGCTATCTGCTGGATGGGTTGAGGAACGACGATCCCCTAACGGGATCGAGCGTCCTCAATGCTGCCATCCCTGCGGGCGATTCCTCCACGTCACTGCCGATCGACGCGATTCAGGAATTCAACACGGAGCAAAATCCAAAGGCGGAATTCGGCTGGAAGCCTGGCGCAATCGTCAACGCCGGGATCAAGTCAGGCACCAACACGATCCACGGGACGGCGTTTGCGTTTGGCCGGGACACTGCCCTTGACGCGCGCAACTTCTTTGACCCGGCGCCAATTCCGAAAGCCGCAATCGGCCTCGAGCAGTTTGGCGCAAGCTTTGGTGGAGCGATCAAGAAGGACAAATTGTTCTACTTTGTGAATTACGAAGGGCAGCGATATAGCGTGGCGGACACGCTCATTGAAACCCCTCCGGTCACCTGCGCCGGTGGGGCGCCCGGTTGCGGCGTGACGGTGAATAACCCCACGTTGAGCCTGGTGGACGCTTGCAACGCGGTTGGGTTTGCGAATGTGACACCGCTTAGCGCTCGTATCGCAGGGCTCAACTCGGATTGCTCGGTGAAGCCCACAAGTTACACTCCGGGTGCAAGTGAATCTCTCTTCCCCACAAACCCCGGAAGCGGCAACCCTATTACGCCTAATTCCGAGATCCTCGGGATGGTTAGCAACAGCAAGCAGGACAATGGAGTGGCCAAAGTCGATTACCACATGAATGACCACCACTCGTTTAGCGGCACGTACTTCCGCGGCGTTGGGGGCGGATCCTGGCACGATCAGGCCTGGGAGGTGGGAGTCCCAGGGTCCGGTAACTCCCCGTGGATTTCCCAATTGTGGGGCTACATTCAGACGGGCTCGGGCGCCTGGACTTGGACTCCAACTTCGACGCTCGTGAACGAATTCCGGGTAGGTTATTCCTATTACAGCCAGCCAAGTGTTTCGAACGACTCCACGGTGAATCCGCTCGCCTATGGAATTGATACGGGAGTGACCGATCCGCGGCGATTCGGTTTCCCGCTGATACAAATCAATCAGTTGAACGGCGCCACGTTCAAGTTGGGCGGCAATTGGCCCAAGTACAACGGTCCCGACGGTAGCTTGCAGATTTTGGAACACGTCGCGATTCTCCGGGGCAAGCACGCCTTCAAGTTCGGCGGGGAGATTATTCGAGACAGTTCCGACCCGTTCATCACTATGAATGCCAAAGGGCTCATCAAATTCCGCAGCCTTCAGGATTTTCTGACGGGTACGGTAAATCCTGCCGGCGGTTCTCTGATTCAAGCGGGCGATCCTCAGCGATATCTGCACGACTACTCGTATGCAGGGTTCGTACAAGATGACTGGCGTGTGACGCCGAAGCTGATGCTGAACCTCGGAGTCCGCTACGAGTTGACCACGGTCCTGAAAGACCGAAATAACCAGCTCGGCAACTATGACCCCAACTCTGCCACGGGATTCGCTCAGGTAGGCATCGGCGGGTTTACCGCGCCATTTCATGGCGATCACAACAACTTCTCGCCTCGCGTGGGCTTCGCGTGGGACGTGCGCGGGGACGGGAAAACAGTCATCCGCGGCGGCGGCAGCGTTATGTATGAACAAATACCGATCATTTCTCTGATTGCCGTCGGCAATCAGCTCGGACTGAATCAGATACCCACGGGGGCGCAAGAGATTTTCTATGCAGGAGATCTTACGGGCAGTCCCGGGACTGGTACTCTGAACAAGATCTCGGGCCCTGGCAACATGGGGGCGCTCAATGTCGGGGTGAGCAGCGGATTGCTCTCCGCGGGCTGGCAGGCTCAAACCGCCGCCTGCGTAAGCGGAGGGACCACAGCGTGCGGGAGCATTTTTCCGCAAAGCATCTTTCAACTCACTTGTGGCGACGGCTCATTGTTTGGCAATCCTGCGCCCTGCAACATCGAAGCGGTCGATCCGAATATGCGAACACCGTACATCAGCACGTGGACGCTGACGATCCAACGGGCGATCACAAACGATCTGTCGTTGGAGGTGGCATATGTGGGCAACCACGGTACGAAGCTGTTGGGCTTCCGGAATATCAACCAACCGCCCTTGGGCGCTTCGTATCCCGGCTTCGGATCGGCGGATCCGATGGTGAACGAAGTTCTATCTTGCAACACCGCTGGCAATCCAGGCGGCTTTGCCTGCGACCCTCAAAATGACGCGGGCGGTGCAAGCGCGGTGCAGCCATTCCGGCCATACTTCAACAAGTTCCCTTACATCGGAGAGATTGACCGCCTGTCGAACCAGGATGCGTCCAACTACAACGGCCTGCAGGTGACCCTCACCCAGCGGCCCACACATGGAGTTTCATTTCTGGCCGGGTATACGTATTCGCACGCCTTCGACACAGGGTCGAACAATTTCAATGACATTCAACTTCCGCCGGATAGTTCCCACCCTACGAGGGGAATCTACGGGCAAAGTCTGTTCGACATCCGGCATCGCTTCACCCTCTCGACGACGTACGCCATTCCGGGAATAAAGCGATTGGGTCAGCTCCTCCAGGGGTGGGAAATCAATTCCGTCGTGACTTTGCAATCCGCGTCGCCCTGGGGCGTGCAGGACTTCACCAATGACTTCAGCGGGACCAATCAGGTCAACGAACTCGACACCTTTGGCCAAACCTGGAATTTCGTCGGGAACGACGCCGACTTCAAGGCCGGCCGGGCAACCCCCATCCCATGCTGGTCCGGTTCAAGCAGTTCGACGATTCCTGGTTGCCCAATAGGTGCACCCGGCTCGGGAGCCAATACAATCCAGCCTGCTGCACCGGCCGCGTGCATGAGCGCCGCGACCGCGTTGGGCGCGGGCGCGGTTAACATCCTCAATAGCGTCGGTTGTTATTTCGCCGGGAACTCCGTGCTGATTCCTCCGGCGTTAGGAACGGTTGGGAGCGCACGGCGCAATATATTCCCCGATTTAGGGTTCAGGAACTGGGATTTGTCTGTGGTCAAGGATACAAGAATTAAGGAACGGCTCACGGCTCAGTTTCGCGTCGAGTTTTTCAACATACTCAACCATGCGAACTTCTCCGACCCCAACGGGCCGGCCAACGCGGGCTTCAACGATCCTTCGACCGGAAACACCGGCAACTTCGGCTGTGCCTGTAACACGCCGGACCAGGCCGCTCCCAATCCCGTGCTGGGAACGGGAGGCGCGCGTTCGATTCAGCTGGGATTGAAGTTGATTTTCTAAGCGGCCAGCTACAGCGGAATATTGCCGTGTTTCTTTTTCGGATTTGAGTCGCGCTTGGTTTCCAGCGAGCGTAGAGCGGTGATGAGTTTCGCGCGCGTTTCGGACGGCTCGATCACTGCATCGATGTACCCGCGCTCGGCGGCAACGTACGGATTGGCGAAGCGCTCGCGGAACTCGGCGACTTTTTCCCGGCGATGGCGTTCGCGGTCGGCTTCGGGCGCGCGCTCGAGCTCGCGCTTGTAGACGATGTTCACCGCGCCCTCGGGTCCCATCACCGCAATTTCCGCGGTCGGCCACGCGAAATTCGCGTCGGTGCGGATGTGCTTGCTGGACATAACGCAGTACGCGCCGCCGTACGCCTTCCGTGTGATCACCGTCAGTTTGGGAACCGTAGCCTCTGCGAACGCATACAGCAGCTTCGCGCCGTGCCGGATGATCCCGTTCCATTCCTGCTGCGTGCCGGGAAGAAATCCCGGCACATCCTCGAGCGTGACAAGTGGAATATTGAACGCATCGCAGAAGCGTACGAATCGCGCGCCCTTCACCGACGCGTTGATGTCCAGCACGCCCGCGAGTATTGCAGGCTGATTCGCCACGACGCCGACGGGCTGGCCGCCGAGCCGCGCGAAACCCACCACGATGTTTTTCGCGAAGTGCTCCTGAACTTCGAAAAAATATTGGTCGTCGGCGATGCAGTGAATCACATCCTTGATGTCGTACGGCTGCATGGGGTCTGCGGGGACGATCGAATCGAGCGCCGGGTCACGGCGATCGGCGGGATCGGACGTGGGCCGGCGCGGCGCGTCATCCAGATTGTTCAGCGGGAGAAAACTCAAAAGCTCGCGAATCATGGCCAGGCAGTCGGCGTCATCGGCGGCGATGAAATGGGCAACGCCACTCGTCGCGTTGTGCGTCATGGCGCCGCCGAGGTCCTGCTTGGAAACGTCTTCATGCGTCACGGTTTTGACGACGTCAGGCCCCGTAATGAACATGTAGGACGTTTCGCGCGTCATGAAAATAAAATCGGTGATGGCCGGAGAATACACGGCGCCGCCCGCGCACGGCCCCATGATCGCGCTGATTTGCGGCACCACTCCGCTTGCCAGCGTGTTGCGTAAAAAAATGTCGGCGTAGCCCGCGAGCGAGCGCACGCCCTCCTGAATCCTCGCGCCGCCCGAATCGTTCAGGCCGATCACCGGCGCGCCGTTGCGCATCGCCAGGTCCATGATCTTGCAAATTTTCAGGGCGTTCGTTTCCGAGAGAGAGCCGCCAAACACGGTGAAATCCTGCGCGAAGACGTAAGCCAGACGCCCCGCGATGCGCCCGAAGCCGGTGATGAAGCCGTCGCCGGGCGTCCGCTGCTCCTGCATCCCAAAATCGTCCGAGCGATGCGCGACAAATTTGTCCAGCTCCTCGAACGTGCCTTCGTCGAGCAGCAGCGCGACGCGCTCGCGCGCCGTCAGTTTCCCGGCCTTGTGTTCGCGCTCGCGCCGTTCCGCGCCGCCTCCGGCCTCCGCCTCGGCGTTGCGGCGGCGCAGATCCGCGATGGGATCGTTCGCTTTCGTGTCTTGGCTCATAGAAGACGGGCCGTGGGCGAGAATCCGTGCGGCCTTCGAGACTTTCGCACAAGCCCGAAGCGCCGCGCCACTAAATTTTGGCGGAATCTCCAGAACGAACTTCCCGCGAATATTCATCGATCGAGATGGAGGGAAATTCGGCGTGACCCACGCCCACGATCAGAACGGCAAGCCGCGTGGCGAGGTAGACGCAACCGACGAGCAGCACGGTGCCGAAAACAAGATCCGCTGCGATGGCGACAGCGCGCAGCGGCAGGCTCTCGAAATTCACGGCTCGGATCGTCCCCTCAATGAGAGCGATCATGCAGGCCAGCGTCAATCCAGCGGCCCCAAGCACCGCGAACATCGAAGCGAGGACTTTTAGAATCGCGCGGGAACTCATGCGGCAAGTCCTACAAGAACAGAATAACTTTCACCGAAGGAAACAAAAACATCCTGCGAAAAAATCTAATGAAGGCCCGACCAGTCGTCAGCCACAAGAATTGAGTTGCTTGGATTGGACGGATCGTACTTCACGCTGGCAGGCTGGCCGGCGGCGAGACGTTCGAGACACAGGCGTTCCTCAAGCCCGGTCACGTCCTGAGCGGTTTCGTAGGTAACGCCCGCGATCGAATAGCTGTACCGCACGAGCCGCCGCAAACCGTTTCCGGCCGGTTCGGGAACAATTCCCTTCCGGCGCGCAGCCCAGGCGGAATCGGCGGCGGCCGGGACCTGCGACTGCGACTCCACCAACTCCACCACCAGGCCTTCGACAATGCGCCCGACTTGATTGAGCTGAGACCGGCGCCGGCGTTCTTCGTCCTCCGGGTCAGCCGGCTTGCGGAAAACCTGATGCAAGACGACGGCCGCCGCGCCCGCCACGAGCGCCGCGGCTCCCGCCACGACTCGCCAATCGATCGCCCAGTTCCTCAACGCGCGGTGTTGCGCGCCGCCGCCGGCTCGAACACGTCGCCGAGCGTCTCGCGCGCTTTCTCCCAGTCTTTCAGGAATCCTTCAAGCCCTCGATCGGTGAGCGGATGCTTGAAGAGCTGCTCGAAAACCTTGAACGGCATGGTGCCGATGTGCGCGCCCATCCGCGCAGCGGTCACAACGTGCAACGGATGGCGCAGGCTTGCCGCGAGGACCTGCGTCGAAAAGTTATAGGCTTTGTAGATGTCCATGATTTCGCGCAGCAACTCGAGCCCGTCCGCGCCGATGTCATCGAGCCGGCCGAGAAACGGGCTGACGAAATACGCGCCCGCCTTGGCCACGATCAAAGCCTGTGGCGCGGAAAACACCAGCGTCATGTTGATGCGAATTCCCTCTTTGGAAAGAATGCTCAGCGCGCGCACGCCGTCCGGGATCGTGGGGATTTTGACGATGACGTTGGGATGCCACGTCGCGATCTCGCGCGCCTCGCGCAGGATTCCAGCTGTGTCCGTGGAAACAACTTCCGCGCTCACGACTCCGTCCTTCACAACCTTGCAGATCTCCACGATGTGCTCGCGGAATGGACGCTTTTCCTTGGCCACCAGAGTGGGATTAGTCGTGATGCCGTCGATCACGCCGAGCGATACGCCCTGCCGAATCTCGTCCAGGTTCGCCGTGTCGAGAAAGAATTTCATGGTTGTTGCCTCCTTGAACGGAACCGCTACAAGCGCGGCGGGGAGGACGCCGCAGGGTCAGACCGCTGGGTTCACAGCAGGATTTCGCAGCGTGCCGATTCCTGGGACGGTGATTTCCACCACGTCCCCAGCCTTCATGGGGCCGACACCCGCCGGGGTGCCTGTGGCGATCACGTCGCCGGGCAGCAGGGTCATCACGCGCGAAACCCAAGGAATTATAACATCAATAGGAAAGAGCATTGCGGTGAAGGGGGCGTACTGTTTACGCACGCCATTCAATGAGGTCTCGATTGTGCCGTGGGTGATGTCAAAGTCCGTTTCGAGAACCGGACCGAGCGGGCAAAATGTATCGAAGGCCTTGGCGCGCGTCCATTGCTTGTCAAGCGCTTGATAGTCGCGCGCGCTGACGTCGTTCAGAAGCGTGTAACCGGCAACGTATGGGCGGTAATCCTCGCCGTTCTTCAAATTGCGGCACGTACGTCCGATGACCACAGCCAGCTCGCCTTCAAAATCGATGCGCTGCACTTCGGGCAAAAGAACGATCGGATCGCCGGGCGCAAGAAGCGACGACGGCGGCTTCAGAAAAATCAGCGGCTCTTTCGGAGGAACGTTGTTGAATTCCGCGGCATGGTCCGCATAATTTCTGCCGAGGGCGACGATTTTGCTCGGCGCGACCGGCGGTAGTAGCTTCACGTCGGCGATCGGCCAGGAACGGCTCGTTACCTCCCACTTCCCAAGCATGTCTCCGGAAATTTGGCGAACGATCTCGCCGGAAATCACTCCCTGCAAAATCTCTGTTGCGTCTGCGCCTGAATTTCCCTTGGGTTGAAAACGGCAGAGCTTCATCGATGTATGAGTCCCTCGTCCAGGATTTTTAGAGATTAATGCGCGCGACGCCGCTCTGCGACGGTCGCAGCTCCGCGCGATTGCGCGATGTGCTGCTGCCGCGCTTCGGCACACATCAGGAAGACCCAGTCCAGCACAGCCACAAAACCGTACGAAACCGCGCCCAGCATAAAGAGATGTAGAAATCCCATACGGCTTTCGAGCAGCTTAAAATTCAGTTCGGCGACGAGATACGTTACGGTTAGGAGCGCCCACGCCGTCAACCCCGCCACAAAAAGCTTTGCCGGATCATGCCGGAAATGCAGCGCGGGAATCGCCGTAATGCCGACGAAGAGCACGGCTGCGACGAAGTTGCGCGTTCCCGCAAAGGCCTCCAGCTCGCGGACGCGGTTGGCAATCTCCAGCCACGCGACGAGGGCGCAGGACAGATAAATCCCCGTGAGCACGCCGCTGCGCAGCGCCTCCTGGCGCAGCCACAACGGCCAACGCATGCCCGGGCTGTGGATTCGGGCTGCCAAAATCGCACTCCTCGAAATACCCTCTATGGAACATCCACTACTGTGGCCGAACTCTTGGGGCTTTCGTTCC